>ENA-ORBV01000128-ORBV01000128.1-microbial-mat-metagenome-genome-assembly--contig:-NODE-128-length-153922-cov-12.897345_pt1 | contig 153922 bp, 159 predicted proteins | sample MGYA00237777_ERZ505514 | MGnify/ENA primary metagenome ERZ505514 (study PRJEB26160, sample SAMN06269048) | microbial mat metagenome | isolation source: Oligotrophic lake microbial mat | place...
ATCGAAGAACCCACCGCCATCCGCGCCATCCTCGCCCACTTCGCAAAGCACGGCGCGCGGGAGAAAGCGCACTACCGGGCCGCCCCGCGCACTCCGCCCGCTGTGGCCGCGTGATACCCCGCCGGCCACCAAGCCGAAAGCGAAACCAGGAAGACAACATGGAGCGGCCGCGATCCCGCAGGGAAGCGCTCGTCCCGCCGTCGGTAACCGGCGGGCAATCGCCGCAAACGGCGCTGCCAAACACCCATCAACCCGCCCAAACGCTCCACCCGCAGACGTGGACACCCACGCCCCCAGGGCAACCCTCGACACCCATGCCCTAAGAATATTCCTAAGCATCTCGACGCTTTCGACCGATGGCCGGCAACTCGATGCCGCAGCTGAATCGCCCCGGAAATGGCGGTGGCCATCGCGCCTAGAGCACTCTGCGGCCTTGACACTGTGACTGGCGAGTCCAGGTCTCCAAGACTGCCGTCCGCCGGCTGGCCAATATAGGAACTAATGGCTTTCAAATCGTCCAAAACTGTTCTCGCGCAGCCGAATTTTCGCTTTGGCCCCCAAAGTCCGACAGGCTCCGCTGCTACAGCTTGGGTATCCGCAATGTCCGGCTTATCATCAGCGAGCCGGATAGCGCGAACAGCAGCACCAGCGGATGCAGCTGCCACGGTCCAAGCTGCCAGACACCGAACCATAGCGCGGGTCCGGTCGCGCCGAGCCAGACGGCGGCGGTCAGCAGCAATACCAGCAGCACGCTGCTCGGGATTGGCGTGCCTTCGAAGTAGGTGACCTTGCCAGTGTCGGCCGACATCGATTCGGCGGTGACGTTGTAGCGCGCCAACCGGCTGACTCCGCAGGCGACAAAGCAGACCAGCACGATGATGTCCCAGCCGCCCTGCATACCGGCGGCATAGGCGAATGCCGCCGGAGCGACGCCGAATGAGATCACGTCGGCCAGCGAATCGAGTTCGCGGCCCAGCGACGACTGTTGGTGACGCCAGCGCGCGATGCGGCCGTCGAGCACGTCGAACAGCAGCGCCAGCGGAATCAGCGCGCCGGCCAGCAGCATCAGCGGACGGCTGTCGGCCTGCAGCGAACCCATCAGCGCCAGCACCGCACCCATGCCGCAGACCGCATTGGCGAGGGTGAACCAGTCGGCGAGGAAGAACTCGCGGATCATCGAAAAATGGCGGGGCTTGTTCATCACGTTACCGGCGGTGGGCTGGCCTCGATGCTAGTCGCTGTGGGCGGACGCGGCCACTCGCCCGCGCGCATCGGTTCAGACTTCCGGCAGCGTCTGCATGTGCGCGCACCGTTGACTTTCCGCAGCTGCCTGTGAAGTCTTCCGCCTGATTTGAGGGGGGTGCCAGCTCCGCTGCCTCAGGGTTGCCCGGCATGGTTGGCAAGGTCAGGCAGCAGGATGCGAACCTGGGTGCCTTCACCCGAGTTGCTGCGTACGCTGATGCTGCCCCGCAGGCGCTGCGCCGTGTGTGTGTGAGCCACGTACAGTCCCAATCCGACGTGGCCATCGCGACCGCGGCGGCTGGTGAAGAACGGATCGAAGACCTGTCCAAGCGCTTCGTCGCTGATCCCGCGGCCGTTGTCGACAATGTCGATTTCCACGCCGCCTGACGGCTGTCGCTGAGCGCTGATTCGCACCCAGCCGATGGAATTTCCGGCAAACGCGTGATCGACACAATTGCGCAGTACCCGCGTGAGAACTTCAGTCAACGCGTCCGGCACGGTGACTAGGTGCAGGCCTTGTTCAACCTCTACTTCAATTCGACAGCCAAGGTCCCGCAAGTCGGCGCTGACCAGTGCACAGGCCTCACGCAGGTGTAGCGACAGATCGACGTCCTCGACGCGGTCGCTGTCGCGACGGGCAACTATCGCCTTCAGGTTGGCGACCAGTTCGGCGACCCGATCGCTGTTGCGCAGCGCCAGTTCGGTGTATTCCTCGCCGTCATTGCGCAGCCGGTCCAGATCGCTGCGCTGCAGCTGGCCACTGCCCAATCCTTTGGCCAGTTCCCGCCAGCCATCGGCGATGCCCGAAAGGGCGGTCATCACCACGCCGAGCGGTGTGCTGACCTCATGCGCGACGCCGGCGACGAGGCCGCCCAGTGCCGCTTCGCGCTCCTGTGCCGCGAGCCTATGCTGCGTTTGCAACAGCTTGCGATGGGCCGTGCTCAGTTCGGCGGTGCGCAGTTCGACCAGCTCTGCCAGCTCCCGCGAGCGCCGACGAATGCGCATGGTGCGCGCCAGGAAGCCGAGGTAGACCAAGCTGGCCAGGCCGATCACCAGCAGCAGCACGAACGCCGGTGTTTGCCAGAAGGCCGGTTGCACCTCGACCGTCAGCTGCAGTTCCTGTGGGCTCCAGTCGCCATACCGATTGCTTGCCGACAGGCGCAGTTGATAGCTGCCAGGCCACAGATTGCTGTAAGTCGCCACACGATGTTCGGCGTCGGTCAGGATCCAGTCGTCGTCGAGTCCTTGAAGGCGATAGCGATAGCGATTCTGTTGCGGCGCCGACAGATCGAGCGCGGCGAACTCGACGCTGAAACGATGGCTGGAGGGGCTCAGCAGCAAGCCTGAGTCTGGTGCCGACCAGGGCCGCGGCAAGCCATCGATGCTGATCTGCGTGGTGACCACGGTAGGCTCGAATGTCCATGGCGCAAAGGCTTCCGGCTCGATAATCAGCAGGCCGCGGGTGCCGCCGAACAACAACAAACCATCGCTGGTCTTGCTTGGCATGCCTTCGGTGCGCGCGCCCACATCGGCTCCTTCGGCGCGACCAAAGGGCCAGGCGCGGGCGACGGCGGGATCGATCATCAGATTGCCGGTCCACAGCCGGCCGCGCTGGTCGGACTGCAATTCGCTCCAGCTGGTTTGGCTTGGCAACGGCTCACGCAGGTCCAGCGATTGCAGTTGCAGGCGGTCGGCGCGCGGTGAGGCTGCGCGCAGCAGGCGACCGCCGCTGGCCAACCACAACGTATCACCGGGATCAAAGACCAAGGCCTGCACCGCACCTAGGCGGGTGATGCCCTTCGGCAATCCTGTCACGGGCAATCCTGTCGCGGGCAATCCTGTCGCGGACAGTCCTGTCGCGGGCAATCCTGTCGCGGGCAATCCTGCTGCCACCCAGTGCAGTCCGGCGGCATCGGTCGGCAGCAATAGCAAACCACGAGCGGTGCCCACCCAGAGTCGCCCATCCTTTTCTTCTGCAATGGCAAGCACCGGCAGGCTGAACTCTGAGCCGTCATCCATGCGTAGTGCAACGCTCTGACCACTGGCCGTATCGAACTGAGCCAAGCCGCTCTCGGTGACTATCCACAGACCACCATCGCGGCGACGCCGCAGCATATTGATTCGAAGGTCTGCTGAACCGGTCGAGCGTGTCCCAGGTTCGAATCGATTCGCAGTTGGATCAAAGCGCAGCAGCCCGGATTGCCGCGTACCGACCCAGACGGTGCCCTGATTGTCTTCAAGCAATGCGGTGATCGCGCCGGCAGGCAATGCGCCGGGGCGCAGCGGATCTGGTCGGTGTCCGTCCACCACGCCACGCTGGCGGTCGAGAATATCGATGCCATTGCCATCCGTGCCGAGCCAGATCGTGCCGTCGGGACGATCCAGAGCACTCAACACACTGGGATTGCTCAGCGTGTGAGGCCGTGTCGGGCTGTAGTGCAACGCATGAAAGGCGTTGGCAACCGGATTGTGGCGCTGCAGCCCACCGCCCCAGCTGCCAACCCAAAGCAGGCCGGAGCGATCACTCAGCAGGCAGGTCACAGAATCCACGGCAAGACTACTGGCCACCGCGGGATCACGTACGATGCGGCGCATGACGCGCTTGCCGTCGGCGTCGAGCACGTCGATCCCGCTGCCATAAGTGGCAATCCAGATCTGGCCGGGCAGCGGTTCGGCGATGTCGGTCACCCACGGGTGGGCGAGGCCGTCGCTTTCCACACCTAGCGGCAGCGCATGCCACTGGCCGCTGTCGGGATCGATCCAGCCGCCGCCCTGACCCTGCGTGCCGACCCAGATACGGCCGTCACTGCTCTCAAACAGGGCATAGATATATTGCTCGTCGAGTGCGGCGATGCCGGCGGCAGTCGACTCGATCCGGCCATCGGCAAAGCGTCGACTGAGACCGCGGCGGGTGCCGATCCAGAGATCGCCGCGGCGGTCGCGAAGCAGACTGCGAACCGTGTCGTGACGAATGCTGTTGTCGTCGGCTGCGTCATTGCGGATGTGTTCGAAGCGACCGCTCGCGGGATCGAAGCGATCTACGCCGGCGCCAGCCAATCCGAGCCAGACGCTCTCGCCGTCGGCATCGGCCGCAGTGATAGCCAGTACGCCATCGTGGCCGAGGCTGTGCGGGTCATCCGGATCATGCCGGAAGCGGCGGAAGCGGCCGTTGGTCGGATCGAAGCGCGACAGACCACCGGTGCCAGTGGCGACCCATAGACCTCCATCGGCAGTCGGCAGCAGGTCGCGGATGAAATCAGCGCCCAGCGACTGCGGGTCCTCCGGATCGTGACGGAAGCGCAGCATGTGATAGCCGTCGAAGCGCAGTAGACCCTCTTGACTACCTATCCAGAGGAATCCGTTGCGATCCTGGGCCAGCGCAGTGACCACGCCGTCGACGATGACGTTTTCGCTATCGACACTTTCAAAGTGTGCGTCACCGATCGGCCCCAGTGCGGCCGTCGCGTGGGCCAGGTTGATCAGTGCGCAGGTTCCCAGCAGTGTGGCCAAGCCAATCAGCGCGATCCGAAATCGCCCGCCCAATGCCGGGCGGCCGGCAGGCCGGCGGCTCATGGGGTATCGATGCGGACGTCGGCGGTTCACGGATCTGCTGCCACAACAACGCGATTGCGGCCACCGTGCTTGGCCGCATAAAGAGCCCGGTCGGCGCGTTCGAGCGCCGACTCGAGCAGGTTGTCGACCCCCATGGTGGTAACCCCGAAGCTGGCGGTCACCGGGATCGATAATCCACTGACATCGATGGGATGATTTTCAATCGCCCGACGCACGCGTTCCGCGACGTCGGCTGCCGTGCGGACCGACTCGCCTGGCAACAAAATCACGAACTCCTCGCCGCCGATGCGCGCCAGAAAATCGCTGGTACGCAGTTCGGCCTTGGCGATGCGGACGACCTGCTGCAAGACCTGATCGCCGGCAGGGTGACCCCAGCGGTCGTTCACCTGTTTGAAGTGATCGAGATCGATCAGCACCACGCCGATGGGCTGTGCGCTGCGCTGTTGATCATCGATTTCGCGCGCTGCCCGATCATCGAGGTGACGCCGGTTGCCGGCACCGGTCAGCGGATCGAGCATGGCCAAGCGCTCCAACTCGGCAGTTCGCATGGCAACCCGGTGCTCGAGTTCGCCATTCAAGCGCTCGACTTCGGCAATGTAGGCAAATGCACGCAACGAGGCGATCACCCCGGTCACCATGCGCTGCGCCGAGAACTCGGTCTTGGCCCGGTAGTCGTCGATTTCGTAGGCCATCACCACATCCTGCTCGGGTGCCTGGCCGGGCTGGCCGGTGCGCAGGATGAGTCGGATGGCGTGGTTGCCCAGTTCTTCGCGAATATGACGGACCAGCTCCAGGCCGGCTTGTGGCGTTTCCATCACCACATCCACCAAGGCCAGCGCGGCATCGGGGTGTTGACGCAGGCATTCACGCGCCGCCGCTGCCGAGTCGGCCTCGATCAGTTGCAGCGGTCGCTCGCGAAAACGCACATGGCGCAGGACCAGCCGGGTAAGCGCATGGACTTCGTCATCGTCATCGTCATCGTCATCGTCATCGACAACGAGAATTTTCCATGGCTCAGGCGTCGTCAAATCCGAAAGCGCAGCAGGCACCTCAGCTGCCGGGACGCCATCTTCAGCCGACAACAGCGGGTCGCCCATAGCTTGCTCCGGAAAGACGGACACGGCCGACACCGCTCTGTCGCAAGAATAGCGCGGGCTGTGACCAACAGTGCGTTGGCTGCGGCTGCTTTGGCGACTGGGCAGCATTGTGTACGCCAAGTAGAACGCGGGCCACCCTGCGGGAACGCCTGGGTTTGAGATGAGATATCCGTGGACGAAGTCGAAAAGTCCGTGCGCCAAAAGCGCAGCGACGATAATTCACAGATGGCGCGCGAATCCAAAAACAACTGCGGCGAGGAAGCCAACCGTCACAGCGGCTTCGGCGAGCACGCCCCGCGGCGGACCGCCCATCGCTGCGAACAGGTCGTACGAAGAGGCAACCACGGCGAGCACTGTGGGGTAAAAGGCACGATCACGGTCGAGGCCGCTCACTCTCGTAAAAAGCGACACAGCCAGCGACAGCAAAAACCTGCCAGGCACGTCATCACTACGCGCCCTTCGTCGCCATCAATTCCATTGCTGGCACTGGGTCGTTCACCGAAAATCGCGCCCAGTAATCGATTGGGCTGACTCCGAGTTGACGCGGGAAAGCGCGGCGCACGCTTTGGTTGGTGAAGAACGGGTGGCAGGAGTGACTTAAAGCGTGCATTTCCCGCCACATCGCCTCAACGTGGATGTTCCGATGATGTGAAGCCAGCGTTGTGGTCATGTCGAAACCAACCCTCCCATTGCCGACTCGCAGCCGACAATCGCCACGACTCCGAAGGCCGGACAGGCCGCTCGATGGGCGATCCCATGAGGCCGGTGTTCGGGCACCATTTCAAGCATCGACCACCAATGGTCCGCTGCCTTCGGCCGGCATGGCTTGGCAGAGCAGCAGTTTGCCCACTTCGACCGCGCTGGCCGGCAGCGCAGCGTAAGTGACCGTGCCGCTCAGCACGCTGTGGCTGCAGCTGCCGCACATACCCTGCCGACAGGCATGCGCCGGCGCGAGCCCGCGCGCTTCGGCAAGATCCAGCAGGCTGCCGGTGTCGGGGTTCCAGCGGGCTTCCTTGCCGGAACGGGCGAACATGACTGGCACCGCTTGCGTCGCTACCGGCAGCAAAGGCTCGCGGCTATCGCGGCGCAGGCCGGCCGGAGCAAACGCTTCGGCATGGATGTGTGTGTCGGGCACGTGCAGGCCGCGCAGGCCAGCGTACAAGGCCTGCATGAAAGGCGGCGGCCCGCACAGGTAGAAGTCGAAATCGTCGAAGGGCAGCACGGAGTGCAGCAAGCTTAGATCGACCCGGCCCTTGGCCTGGTAGTCGATACCCTCACGCGCCGCCTCGCCAGGCGCGTCGAGCACCTGCACCACAGTGACCGCGCCGCGGGCAGCTTCGGCAATCTGGGCGACCTCGGCGGCAAAGCCGCGTTCCTGTTCGTTGCGACTGCCATGGATAAACCAGGTCGGTCGGATGCGGCGTTTGCGCACGCCCTCATAGACCACATGGCGCAGCATGGCGAGCATCGGCGTGATGCCGACTCCGGCCGATATCAGCACCAGCGGCCTGATCTGAAGTGCATCGACAGTGAAGCCGCCGCGCGGGACTTTTGCCCCGATCACGTCACCGACTCTCACTGCCGTGTGCAAGTGGTTGGAGAACTTGCCCTGCTTGCGGATGCTGAGCCGATAGGTGCCATCCGATGGTGCCACTGAAAGCGTGTAAGTGCGCTCGGTTGGCGCGGCCTCGCCATTGATCAGAGCGCGCACCGGCAGGTGCTGCCCAGCCTCGAACAGCGCCAGACCGCCGCCGTCCTCGGGCTCCAGCCAAAACGAGCTCACCACCGAGGACTCGGCCTCGATCCTGGCGATGCGAAACGGCCGCCAGCGCTCGCGCACACCCTCGACCAGCATGCGTGACTTGGCTTCTTCCCAGGAGCCCGTCAAGTCAGAGTTCATCGACCGCCAGCCAGCATCGCCACGCAAGGCGAGCGCGCCGCGACGCAATACCCATCGTTCGACATCAAGATGCCAGAGGCGCTCGGCGCCCTGGAAGAATTTCAATTCTTCAGCAGCAAAATCCAGCGCAACCCGCCCGCTCAGCTGCAGCACCTCGCCACTGGCAAAATCCACAAAGACCAGACCGGCGCGCGGATTGAGCAGCAGGTTGCCAAGGGTGTTGAAGTGCAGGTTGCCGGCGTAGTCGGGGATACTCAAACGTTGACCGAGCACCCGCACGAAACCCGGCTTGCCGCCGCGATGTGAGGCATCGACCGAGCGACGGCCATCGGCGTGATCGAGATAGCTGGCTACAAAAAAGGTGTCGGCAGCGCTGATGAAGGCCTCGACTTCGGCAGTCAACGCCTCGCCTTGGAGATACTCGCTGGCGCATTGGCTACCCGGCTCCAGGGCGAAGTCGATGCCACGCGCCTGAATGTACTGCGGGCAGTTGCCGAAGGCATGCTCGACTTCGAGCTGCATCCGACCTTGGGTGTTGCGGCCGAGCACGCCGTTGACCCGGTTGCGCCGGCGCGAGTGCAACTCGATCCCCAAGATCCCTACTGCGCTGCTGTCGCGCCAGCCGACGGCGGCCGGATCGTCGGCGGACAGGCCGTGGTTGAAATCAAGGCGGGTCGGGGCAGGCGAGTGCACAAAGCCGGGCCGGCCCTCAAGCAGGCTGGCCCACGGGCAACCGTTGTCATCCACCGTGGCCACCACCAGGAAAGGCAGTTGCGCGTAAAACGTCCGATGTTGCTCGGGCAGGTAATCGCGCACCACTCGACTGCCGAACTGCGCCATTCGCTCGGCCACACCCAGCTGAGTCTGGATCGCGACTTTGCCGGCATGAAATGGAGATGGGGCCGGTGTGCTCATCGGGACGCCCTTGACTACAACCACACTAAGCCTTTGCGCAAAGGCGAAATGGCAGCTTGGGCCACCGGTTCTCCGTGCGACGTCTAACCGTTGGCGCGCAGTCCCGCCGCGGTCGCCTGCATCGGTACGAACCCGCGCAGGGCCTCGATGCGCCCGAGCCAAGCCAGCACCGCCGGGTAGGCCTGCAGGAACTCGACCAACAAGGGCAGCAGCAGGCGGTGGCCAAAAACGATCGGCGCCGCAACAACCAGTTTGCCCTGCGGGGCGAGATGGGTGCCGGCTGCGCGGGCCTCGACTTCTTCGAGTTCGCGCAGGATGCGCCGGCAGTCCAGCAGGTAGTGCTCACCGGTGTCGGTGAGTCGCACGAAGCGTGTCGTACGAACGAATAGCTCGGCTCCGACCGCTACTTCCAGTGCCGTCACCTCGGCGCGGAAAGGGTGAGATGGCGTGCGGCAGCCGCGAAGCCGCCTTGCTCGGCGACCGCCACGAACGCGGCCATTTCATCGACACGGTCCATCGACGGCCTCCGCCCGCAACGCGCAAGGCCACAGTCTAGCGCGCTGCCGGCACTCTTCCGATTCCTGCAAGAGTGCCTTGCCGGCGCGGGTGATTCTGCTCGGACGACCGCCTGCCTAGAGTGCGCTCCACCGAAACGAACGGCACCAATGCCCAACGTCGCGGCCCGCTCCCACTCAAGGAAATCCCATGAATCGCCTGCCCATCCCCACCGTCGAAACCGCTCCCGCCGCCTCCCAGCCTTTACTCGCCGCCGTCAAGCAGCAGATCGGGATGGCGCCCAACCTGATGAAAGTCCTCGCCCACAGTCCTGCGGGTCTCGGCGCCTGCCTCGGCTTCAGCGCTGCGGTTGCCGGAGGCAAGCTCGATGGTGCGGTCCGCGAGCGCATCGCCCTGACCGTCGCTGAAATCAATCGCTGCGAATACTGCCTGTCGGCGCATACCTACCTCGGCAAGAACGTCGCCAAGCTGTCCGACCAAGAACTCGACGATGCCCGCGACGCCCGTTCGGCCGATGCCAAGGTGCAGGCGCTGCTGCAGTTCACGAAAACCGTCGTTGAGAGCCGCGGCCGTATCGAGGACGCTGACCTGCAGCGCTTTCTCGCCGCGGGCTACGGACCGGACGCCGTGGTCGAGGTGGTCGCCAACCTCGCCCTGAATGTTTTCACCAACTACCTCAACAACGTCGCCAAGACCACCGTCGACTTCCCCCACGTGCATGCGCGCGGCCTCAGCTGGGCCGCGTGATCCGCACCCGCTGTTGACCCGGCTTGGGTCGCAGCACTTCTCGTTGTACCTGCCGTTCGAAAAGGAGATTCTCCGATGAGCCGTTCCTTCCACAGCCTCAGCCTCGCTACTGCCCTGTCGCTGGCCATTGCCGGTCTTGCCGGCACGGCGCCGTCCACTGCCCACGCCTATGACCCGGCATCAACCTCGGCGATCAATGTAGAAGCCGGTGCCGTCATCCTGCATGGCGACGATCCGGTGGCCCACTTCACGGTCGACAAGCCGACCATGGGCGACGCCAGATTTACCAGCAGCCACGGTGGCGCGACCTACCGCTTCGCGTCCGCAGCCAACCTCACGCAGTTCCAGGCGAACCCGGAGATGTACACACCGGCGTTCGGCGGCTACTGCGCCATGGGCGCGGCGCTGGGCAAGAAACTCGACGTCGATCCGACCCAGTTCAAGGTGGTTGGCGGCATGCTGTACCTGAACGTCAACGCCGATGTCTTCAAGAAGTGGTCGGAAGACGTCCCGCGCAACATCGCCAAGGCCAATGCCAACTGGCCAGCAATCAAGGACAAAGCGGCGTCCGCTCTGTAGCCCCAACGGCTGCGTCGGTCTTGCCGCCGCAGCCGTTGCTTCGGAGATCTCGCACAACTCGGCACCGCGCGAGCAATTTGCCAATGCGCGTGGCTGAGCAAGCGAGCCTCGCCAGCTCACTTGGTTAGTCACCGGCTCTTGGTATGCGCGGAGACATACGCCTGCCGCGGCGCTCGCCGTAGCTTGGTTGAGTTCGGATAACTGCCACGGCCTGACAGCGACGAACGTCCTGATACGCGCCTATGATCCCTGAGACTGTGACGCTCCTCGACGGGCAACGCCAGATCGGCCTCAACTAGCCCGCATGTTTCATGAATTCGCGCGATGATCGCGCAGGATGTTGTTCGCACAGGAGATTTTCCGAAGGAGCGGCGTATCGGGCCGTACGACCGACTGAGGAAAATCTCCTGTGCGGACAAGAGACAAGCGAGGGCGCGCGAGATTCATGAAACATGCGGGCTAGCTAGCGTTTTGGTCCATTGCGGTCTCGCTTCGCCTCATTTTCCAACGTGTACCAGATCCGCCGGCCCGTCGTCCGGAGCCGGGTCAGCGCCGGTGGACCAGTGGCCGTCAGGATGCTGGAGTAACTTCTGATGCCGATCCTCAAGTGGCCCGCTGAGGCGATCCTGGCGTCGCTCCACTGCGCCGATCGCGGAATGGCACCATTGGGGCGTTTGGCGAAAAGCGAGCAGCGCGGCGCAATCATCCTTGCGGCGGTTGGCGGTCACAGACACCGCGACCCCTTCCTATACGTGCAGGATAAAAGGGCTTGAACGCATCGGCAGCGAGCGTCCGCTTCCGGCCGAACAGCGCCCGCCAATACAAGTGCCGAGACGGCTCGAGCTCGCCGCCGCGTCTGTTCCAGCTACAAGGATGAAGCTTGCAGGCGGCCAGCGGTTTGCACGATGCGGGCCGTTACAATTTGCGGCTAATGATTGACCGGCAACGACAGGGGACTGAAATCCACATGACGCTGACGCGCCACGCCACCTCTTTGCAGCCAATGACTCTGTGCATCAGAGTGCGGCGCTTGAGGCTGTGGTGTCTGTGCTGTCTGTTGTGGGCGCTTGGCGCGGTTCCGAGCGCTGCGGCCCCGCTCGAGCTTGACGATGCGACGCGCATTCACGACGCCTGGCCGTATGTGCAGGTCTTGTCTGACCCCGATCGCTCTATAAACGCAGCCGACGCGCTTCGACGCCTTTCGGAATTCAAGCCTCCGGTTTCGCCGCATGCGGGAATGGGGTTCCGCAATGATGCGTTGTGGTTTCACGTGCCGGTAGCGGTCCCGATCAATTCCAACGGCCGCTGGGTTCTGGAAATCGACTACGCGTTGCTCAACCGCACCGAAGTCTTTATTGCCCGTGACGGCCGCGCCGAGCAGGTCGCAACGATGGGCAGCCTGCTGCCGTTCCGTGATCGCCCGCTGGGTTCGCGGACGCCGGCGGTAATGCTTGATCTTCAGCCAGGTCAGAACGTAGACATCCTGTTCCACGTCGACACACGCAGCTCGGTGATTGTGCCGGTGCAATTTCTGAAACCGGCGGCGTTCCACGCGCGCGCCAATCACGAGTTCCTATTGCAGGGCATCCTGATCGCGATCGGCTTGTGCCTGCTGGTCTTCAGCGTGCAACAGTGGATCACTCTGAAAGACGCGGTGTACGCAAAATACGCGGCCGTCATCGTCTGCCATCTGTTGTTCAACATGCATCTGTTCGGTCTGGGTGCCATCTACCTGTGGACCGACCGGCCGTGGGTTGAAGTACACATGGCGGGGCTTTCGCTGCTGATGGTCTCCGCCACGCTGGCCCTGTTCGTGGAGGCGGTGCTGGCGGACGATCTGCATCCGCGCGCACGCCTCGCTCTGAAGGCGCTTGCCGTCGTCCTTGTGTTGTTCGCGCTGCTGTTCGCGCTGGATGTGATGAACAACCGTTGGCTGGGCGTGGTCTCCGCCGTGTTCGGGCTGATGCCCGCGCTGATCGGCCTGCAGGGAGCCATCGCGCGGGTACGCCGCGGCGACATCGTCGGCACCTATTTCATCGTGGCATGGGCCGGCTATTTTTTTACCGGCGTGATCCTCTCGCTGACCATTAACGGCCACATCGGCGCCAATTTTTGGACCTTGCATGCGCTGCAGTTCGGCGCCACGTTCGACATGTTGCTGTTTATGCGAATCGTCATTTTGCGCACCGCGGCCGAGCACCGCATGGCGCAACATGCCAGACATGAGCGCGACATGATGAAGTCGCTCGCCAACTCCGATTCGCTGACCGCGCTCAACAATCGCCGCGGGTTGAATGAGGCGCTCGCCGCGTTGGTACCGCACGCCACCCCGCAGCGGCTTCTGGTGATTTACATGCTGGACCTCGACGGCTTCAAGCCTGTCAACGACCAGTACGGGCATGACATCGGCGACGAGCTGCTGGTCGCCATCGGCGGCCGTCTAACCGCTGCGGTGCGAAACCAAGACGTCGTCGCGCGCGTTGGCGGCGACGAATTCGTGATCGTCGCCACCGAGGTGACCAGCGAGGCAAAGGCCGCTGAACTCGGCAACAAATTGCTTGCGGTATTCCGAACGCCATTCAGGCACGGCGAGCAGGATTGCAATGTCGGGGTGACGATCGGCTACGTGCTGGTGCCGCAGGACGGCACCGATACCTCCACTCTGCTCAAGGCGGCTGATGCGGCGATGTATGCGGGCAAGCAGCTTGGCAAGGGGGTTGTGGTGCGCGGCGTAATGTAGTTTTTGCCATCGAGAGAAGTTCACGCTGTTGTTTTGCGTTGGAGCCGCCTCAGGCCCTGCCCACCCTGACTCCTGCCCACCTTCTGTTGGCCACGCCGACAGTTTGCTCGCTGGAAATTGCCGGCCCGGCGGAGGCGTTGTTCATGGCTGCCGACAAGCTACGTGAATCTGGCCGGATCAACGGCCGCTCCTATCGCGTGCATCTGGTTTCGGCTACGGACTCCGATATCGTCGGCGATAGCGGTGCACTGCGGGTTCTTACGGAGTGTTCGTTTTCCGATTTCGAGGGGCCGATCAACACCCTGTTGGCAATTGGCGGCAACGGAGTCTGGACCGGGAATGATGTGCCGGGGCTCGGCGACTGGCTTAAGCGCCACTGCCAGCTGTCGCGCCGCTTTGGATCGATCTGCACAGGCGCGTTCGTGCTTGCAGCTGCAGGTCTGTTGGACCGGCAGCGCGTCACCACGCACTGGTACTACTGCGAGCGGCTTGCGCATGATTTCCCGGCGCTGACCGTTGACCGTTGACCGTTGACCGTTGACCGTTGACCGTTGACCCCGAGCCGATCTTCATCCGTGACGGCGAGCTTTCTATCTCTGCGGGTGTGACCTCGGGTATCGACCTCGCGCTGGCGACGATCAAGGAGGATCTGGGGCGAACGGCACTTAACTTAAGCGAAAGCGCCGAACAATCGTCATTCCGGCGAAGGCCGGAATCCAGCACTTCCGGCCAGCAGCAAAGCTTCAACAGCACTGGATCCCGGCTTTTGCCGGGATGACGAGCCTTAAGTAAGTGCCATTCGGATCTGGGGCTCGAAATCTCGCTGCGCATCGCGCGTTCGCTGGTCATGTATGTGCGCCGTCCTGACTGGCAATCGCAGCACAGCTCCGCGCTGGCGCTGCAGGCACCGACCCGGTTGCGCCTCCGCGACCTGCCGTTCTGGATTCTCGAAAATCTTGCTGAACCACTGTCAGTCGAGGATTTCGCCGCGCGGGTGGCAATGCGGCCGCGGAATTTCTCACGTCAATTGGTGCCTGAAATCGCAGTCACGCCAATCAAGTTCGTGACCCAGTTGTGTGTGGAAATGGCCAGCCGGCTTATCAGGGAGAGCAACCGCCGCCGCATCGATGTGGCACTGCAGTGCGGGTTCGGTTCGTTGGATTCAATGGAGCGTGGGTTGCCTGGTTTCGCTGGCCGATCCGCTTCTTCATAAGCAAACGCGGGAACGTTGGATCGGCCTCCTTTTCCGTTTCGCAGGGTCTCCTTTTCCGCTCCGCACCGTAAGCGGCGGCGCGAGGGCACGGGCACACTCGGGGCGCTGGGTCGGCGGAAATCGTGGTGTCGATCAATTCACGCGGCACGTCGCGCGCTATGCTGCCACGGATTCCCACACGGCAGGCCGGCGGTGGAGCCCGAAACGAAGCCAGATGAGCGCAGCCACCGCCCGATCAGCGCTGGCCCGATTGCGAGTCATCGCGCAGTGCGCGGCTTCGAGACTTACGCCCGCGCCGCCGCGTTGCTGGTGATCGTTGTCGGCGTTCTGGTTTTGATTGGATGGACCTGGCACATCGAGTGGCTGACCTCGATCGTGCCGGGCAGTGCGCAGATGAAGCCAAATGGGGCGATGGGTTTGATCGTGGCAGGGCTCGCGCTGCTCGCCAGTCGAGCAGGCACGGTGCCTCTGTTGCGGCTCTCGGGATGGTTGTCGCTGCTACTGCTCGGGTTGGGCATGGCAACGCTTTACCAGTACCTGCGCGAGGTCGATCTAGGCATCGACACACTGCTTATTGATCCGGCCTGGGCAACGTCAGATCGGGGATCTGGATCGGCGGCGCGGATGTCGCAGATGACCGCACTTGCCTTCGTTTTGCTGGGTTTGCTCGGCCTGCTGCGCAGCCCGGGCCCAACCCAGTCACTAGCGCTGCTGGTGCTGATGCTGGCGCTGTTCGCGCTCGGCTCGGTGAGCTACACACTGGGCAGTAGCGAACGCTTCATCGGTCTCAATCCAATCCCGGTGCATAGTGCCGTTAGCCTGCTGTTACTGGCGCTGGGCTGGCTGGCCTCGCGGCCGGAGTCGGGGATGATGCGCGCGGTATCGGCCGACAGCTTGGGTGGAACCCTTGCCCGCTACGCCCTGCTGCCCGCGCTGATGATTCCGAGTCTGCTGAGCTACCTTGCCCAAGTGGTGCAATCGCGCGACTGGCTGTCGCCGGCGGCGACAGCAGTGATCTTGGCGGTGTCGTCCGGACTGGCGCTGGCGCTGATGATCTGGTGGGTAAGTGATCTGATCGACCGCGTGGAACGGCAGCGCAAGTTGGCCCACGAACTGCGCGACTCCGCCGACAGCGATTGGCTCACCGGTCTGGGCAACCGCCGGCTGTTTGATCGCAGCTTGGCGGGCCTATTGCAAAACCGACGTCGCGGCGATGGTCAGTTCAGCCTGCTGATACTCGATCTTGATCGCTTCAAACAGTACAACGACACCTACGGTCATCTGGCCGGTGACGACGCGCTGCGGCTGACCGGGCGCATCCTGGTGAATGCCTTGCGGCCGGGTGACATTGCCACCCGCTACGGCGGCGAGGAGTTCGCGGTCTTGTTGCCGCGCGTCGACGCGCAGCGTGCGGCGCTGGTGGCGGCGCGCATCTGCGCCGATTTCCGCGCACACCACTGGCCGAATCGGCAGGTAAGCGTGAGCATCGGCGTCACCGAGGCGACGAACGAAGACGACGCTGAAGCGCTGATCGGCCGCGCCGACAAGGCGCTTTACGCGGCCAAGACCGGCGGTCGCGACCGCGTGGTGGTCATGCTGCCGGTCGAGCATATGGTGGCGCCGCCGGTCGCTTGATCGGCGGTCAGTCGGCCGGCGCTCCCCTCACACGCCGAATGCAACGAGCATGCCGGCTAGAATCTTCGTCCTCCCGCGCTACGCCCAAGGTTCACATGCACGTTGCTGCTTCTATCTTCAAGGCCTACGACATCCGCGGCATCGTCGGCCAGACCATCAACGAAGCTTTTGCTGAACATCTTGGCCGCGCCTTTGGCAGTACGGCGCTGGCATTGGGCGAGCAGGCGGTGGCGGTGGGCCGCGATGGTCGACTGTCCGGTCCGGCTCTGAGCGCGGCCCTGATCCGTGGCCTGCGCGGCAGCGGCGTTGACGTCATCGAACTCGGTGCGGTGACCACGCCGATGCTCTATTACGTGGCTGCCACCCGCGCCGCACTGGGCTGCCGCAGCGGCATCCAGGTCACTGGCAGCCACAATCCGAAGGACTACAACGGCTTCAAGATGGTGCTGGCCGGACGAGCGATTTACGGCGAAGACATCGAGTCCCTGCGGCAGCGGATCGAAGCCGAGGATTACAGCAGCGGGGACGGGGCGTTGAGCCGCCTCGATGTGCTGGCCGAGTACCGCGATCGCATCGTCGGCGACTGCCGGCTGGCGCGGTCGCTGAAGATCGTCGTCGACTGCGGTAACGGCATCCCGGGCGCATCGGCACCAGGCATCCTGCGGGCGCTTGGCTGCGAAGTGATCGAGCTGTACTCCGAGGTCGATGGCAACTTCCCGAACCACCATCCGGACCCATCCAAACCGGAGAACCTGACTGACCTGATCGCGACGGTGAAGGCGCAGGGCGCCGATCTCGGTCTGGCCTTCGATGGCGATGGTGACCGCTTGGGCCTGGTCACCGCCGCAGGCAACAACATCTTCCCCGACCGCCAAATGGTGATGTTTGCCCGCGATGTGCTGAGCCGCGTCCCTGGTGGGCGGATCATTTTTGACGTCAAGTGCAGCCAGCGCTTGCCGCAGGCGATCCGCGACGCCGGCGGCCAGCCGGAGATGTACAAAACCGGCCATTCGCTGATCAAGGCGCGCTTGAAGGAAACCGGCGCGCCGCTGGCCGGCGAGATGAGCGGGCATATCTTTTTCGCCGAGCGCTGGTATGGCTTCGACGACGCCACTTACAGTGCCGGTCGGCTGCTCGAGATCTTAAGCCGCAGCGCAGACCCCAGCGCCGAGCTCGATGCGTTGCCCACCAGCTACAGCACGCCGGAGCTCAACGTGCCCTGCGCGGAGGGCGAGCAGCATGCAGTGATCGCGACGCTGCTGCGGACGGCGCAGTTCGATGGCGCGCTTGAGCTGATCACCATCGACGGCCTGCGCGCCGAATTCGCGGATGGCTTCGGACTGGTGCGCGCATCCAACACCACGCCGGTGCTGGTGCTGCGCTTCGAGGGGCACACGCCCGCTGCCCTGGCGCGCATCCAGGCACAGTTCATGGCGGCGATCTTGGCGGTCAAGCCGGATGCCGAGGTGGGCGCCGGGCACTGACCCTGCCGGGCGCTGAGGCCAGCGCTCCAACCCTGGCGTGCAACCCGAACCCTCATCAGATCCGGCGCGGGTACTGGCGTCCCAGCGAGTGTTGTTTGCGCGCACTGCGGACGATAGCTTTCAGGGCCGGGTGGTGGCCTGCTTGCGGGTGACCAGCAGACTGCCGACCACCACGCTGGCGCCGATCAGCAGACACACCCTGGCCAGCGCCAACAAAACCTCCAGCGCCATCCGCACCTGCGTGTTGCGTTGCATTCTGTTTGGAACTTGAGCAGCGAGGCTCTCGATCTTGCCTTTCTGCTGTTGCGCTTGCTCGTCATCTTCGCTCTTCAGTGCCCACTGGGCTCGCACCGAGCAGCGGAGCCGAGCTCGCGGGAAAGGCGCGAATGTGCGAGCACATGGATGTGCGAGCACGGCCGCTTCGCGGCTAGGCGTTCGCTTCGCTCGGTCGCACCGCCCCAGTCGCGCGAGGTGCGCAAGGCATCGCGCGTGCTTCCTCGGCGCGGTGCAAGGCTGGGGTGTCGTTTGCACCAGCGCGGCCTATCTCTCACTTTTTTCGGCAGACAAAGGCGCTACGATTGCGCGGAACTCATGAAAGCCAGCGCTCGCCTGACCGTGACTCAACCTCGCCCCATCCGATCGCCACACCTCGCATTGCTTTTGCTGTTGTGCCCGCTAAGCGTGCCCGCCGAGGCGGAGGTTGCGGTGCGAGGTTTTGTTGCCGCGCGTGCCAGCGGGACGAATGCGCCAGTGAGTTGGATCGATGCCGGTTTTGGGCGATTGCTTGGTGGCGATGGTGATGGGGCCTCCGCTGCACTGGGTGGCGAGACACGTGTCGAAATCAGCTATACAGCAAGCTCCAGCTGGTCGGCGCGTGTGCATTTGGGAGCGCGCGCCGACCAACACAGCAAAGGCAGGAATCTTGGCGTGGTTGAGGCCTTTATCGACCGCCGTTGGGCGTTTGACGAGAGCCGGGTGCAGCTGCGACTGGGACAGTTTTTCTTACCTACGTCGCTGGAGAACATCGACCCGCTCTGGGTCAGCCCCTACACGCTGACCCATTCGGCGCTCAATAGCTGGATGGGTGAGGAGTTTCGGCCACTGGGTGCCGACTTGCGTTTACGTCGAAATTTGACGTCCGGCAATCAGATTGATCTCGGCATCACCGCGTTTCAGAACAACGACGCCAGTGGCGCGCTGCTGGCGTGGCGAGGTTTTGCGCTGCACGACCGGGTGAGCTACTTCGGCGAAACTCTGCCGTTGCCGCCGCTTGCTTCGCTTTCCGATCCGACCATCTTTGGCGAGCAGAACGCCGCAGGCAGCAAGCCATTCGGGAGTGATCTTGATGGCCGCACCGGCTTCGCCGCGCGCAGCCGTTTCAGCAGTGACCGCAGTCTGTGGCAGCTAAGCGCTGTCAGCACGCGCGGCGATCGCAATCTGTATCGCGGTGAGTATTCGTGGCAAACCCGTTTCTTGACCGCCGGCTGGGAATACAACGCGCTCGGCGAGGGCTGGGGCCATGCTGCCGAACTCATGCACGGCAACACCCGTATGGGCCCGACCGGCCGCCCGAACGCCAACATCGACATGACGACCGGCTACTGGTTGGCAAGTTTTGGTGCAGACCCGTGGCGTTACAGCGTGCGCGTGGAAGCCTTTGCCATTGACGACATCGACAAGTCGATCGCTGAAATCAACGACGAGCGCGGCCGCGCGCTGACATTGGCCGCGCTGCGGCAGTTCGAGCAATGGCGCGTCGGCATCGAATATCTTTGCCTAGACAGCGAACGCCCGGCCGCCGCTGCAGAAGGTGAGCCACCACAGGCCGGCGGCCATCAACTCAAGCTGGAAGCACGTTACGTTTTCTGAGCAGGGGGCGGGTCTAGCCCGGACTTAGCCCGCATATTTCATGAATCTCACACGCACTCGCTTGTCTCTTGTCCGCGCAAGGGATTTTCCTCAGTCGGTCGTATGGCCCGATACGATGCTCCTTCGGAAAATCCCTTGCGCGAACAATATCCTGCGCGATCATCGCGCGAATTCATGAAATATGCGGGTTAGGTCGGCCAGGCTGCTGGCAGCCTGAATTTCCCCAGTCGCGGCTCAACGGCTTTCAATGGCCAGCAACTCGACCGCGTGGAACTGGCTGACTACGCGATAGCAGCTGACCGCAACGCTCAGCAGCGCACATTCTGGCGATGTCACAAAGTCGCGCAACGTCGGGTGCTTGGCGAGATAGATGGCGAGGAACTCTGCGCGCTCGTCGTCGGCAATCGCCTGCGCGCAGCCGCACACCGAGATGGCCACGGCGCGCTGATAGTCGGCTGGGTCGTTGCTGCGGTCGTCGATCAGGAACGCCACCGCCGAATTCAGCAGCAGATTGGCGTGCTTCTGGGTGTCCCGATAGGTCGCAAAGATCAAGTGCCGCAGATCCGGCGTGTGCGCAAACGCCATCAGGCTGGTATAGGGCTGCGCATGCTGCTGGGTGGCCAGCACGCCCTGCAATTGCGCGTTGAACAAGTGCTCGATTCGTGCGCGTAGAACGTCGTTGTGCATGCCAAGGCTCCGATTGCAGGCACTTGCGCGCCGGACGGGCCTGTCGCTGACTCCGCAAGCCAGTGTGCTGGCGACCGTAGGCAGGGCGCAAGGTTGGGACGGCGCAAGGCTGGGACAGGCCGTTGTCACAGGCACGTTCTCGCAACACGCTCTTACAAGCGCGGGACAACCACTGCTTGAGCAGAAAGTCCGCAGCCTATCGGACAACGGCGCCCGTTGGCGCCAGCGATTTCTTGGCTGGCCCGAAGCACTGGCTGGCCCGAAGCAGAAGGTATCCCGAAGCAGAATTGCGACTTGGATTCAGCATCGACAAGCATCTTTGCGAGCGCTGATATCTATGGATGTTCTCGGAAGAATCCGCAGACGATTGCGTTGTGGCTGCAGCCGAAGGTGATGCGGCCATCGACCGACGATCCCAGCGCGAGTGGTAGCGGTGACCTGCACACAACGTGAACAAAACCTGCACGTGCTTTGCACTGCTGGAGGAGTCCACTCCGCCGTGCTGCAAATGGTCCGGGGAACAAACCCGAAGGTGCCACCCGCCGTTGCCACGTCGACTTCATCCAGCGACTTCAGCGGAGGTCACGTGGTCGTCGACGGGAGTGGAGCGGCACAGCGATGGAGTGTTCTGCCTCGGTCATTGGCGGGTACAGGTGTGTTTGCCGGGCACAGATCCAACGGTCGTCATCACAATCACAATCACAAGCATCAGGTAAGGGAGCAACTTCATGGAAGCTTTGACTGCAGGCCAGTTTTCGCTGGTCTACAACGCGTTTTCGTTCGGCATCGCCACGTTTGCGGCGGCGACGCTGTTCTTCTGGTTCGGTCGTTCGCAAGTTTCGCATCACTACAAAACCGCGCTGACAGTTACCGGCTTGGTGACTTTTATCGCGCTCTACCACTATTGGCGGATCTTCGACAGCTGGGGCCAGGCCTATGAAATGGGGAACGGCGTCGTCACGGTGACCGGTGCGACCTTCAACCATGCCTATCGTTATGTCGACTGGCTGCTGACCGTGCCGCTGCTGCTGATCGAGCTGATCCTGGTGATGCGTCTGTCGCAGTCGGAAACGGTGTCAAAGTCGATCAAGCTCGGTGGTGCCGCAGCGCTGATGATCCTGCTCGGCTATCCGGGTGAAGTCTCGGGCGGCATCGACTCCACCCGCTTGATCTGGGGCGCGCTGTCGATGGTGCCGTTTCTGTACATCGTTTTCAGCCTCTACAGCAGCCTGGGCGGGGCGATTGAGCGTCAGCCGGACGGCGTGCGTGGCCTCATCCGCCTCGCCCGCAACCTGGTGGTCGTGTCGTGGTTCTTCTACCCGGTGGTGTACTTCCTGCCCTTCGTGCTCTCGCTGGACGGCGGCACCACCAGAGCGGCAATCGAGGTCGGTTACACGATTGCGGACATCACTGCCAAGGCCGTGTTTGGCCTGGTGATCTTCGCCATCGCCGTGCGCAAGACCGAGGCGGAAGCCGCGAAGGCGTGAGCCTGAGCGACTGAAGCCCAGCGGGGGCAGGGTCCGGCCAGTCCGGCACCCTGCCCCGCTTTTCCGGAGTTGTCCTGCGAGGCGTCCATGCAAAGCAATGACGCGACATCCAAACTTTTTCAAGTCGAGCAGCGCATGCGCACGCTCGTGCTCCACGATACGGGCGATGCCGGCGAGGCCGCTGCCCTCCATCTTTCTGCGGGTGGTTCGCGCATCCGCGCGCGACTCGCGCTTCATGCCTGCAGCGCGCTCCGCGTGCCGCACGAAGAGGCCGTGGCGGTGGCCGCTGCCTGCGAGTTGCTCCACAACGCATCCTTGGTCCACGACGATCTGCAGGACCGAGACACCCAGCGCCGCGGCCGGGACACGGTGTGGCGCAGGTACGGCGACGCAGCGGCAATCTGCGTTGGCGATTTGCTGTTGTCGGCCGCCTATGGTGCCTTGGCTCCCACCGGCGCGGCCGCCGGACAACTCATCACGCGGATGCACCAACGGGTGGGCGCGGTGATCCGCGGGCAGTGCGATGACCTTGCCCTGCAGGGCGGTACGCTGACGTCACTGGATACCTACGAGCGAGTCGCGCAGGGCAAGTCCGGCCCGCTGTTGATTCTTCCGCTGGAACTGGCGCTTGTGCTTGGCGGGCGGGTCGACGCCATCAGCGTGGCCGTCAAAGCCGGCTCGCTGTTCGCCGTGGGCTACCAGGCGGCGGATGACGTTGAAGATGTCGAACGCGATGCGCTCAACGAAGAGCTCAACGTCGTCGCCGTGCTTGCAGCTCGCGGTGAACGCAACCCTCGTGAGGCCGGCCGCGCACTGGCGATTGAGCGTTTCCGGCAGTGCTTGGTGGTGGCCGCGATGCTGCCTGATAACAGCGGCGAATTGCTGGCTTCGCAGGCCCGTCGCCGCGCGGCAATGCTGGCAGACGCCACGGTCCCGGCATGAGCCACGTGGTGGTGATCGGCGCCGGCTTCGGCGGGATGGCAGCGGCGCTGCGCGCCCGTGCCAAGGGGCACGACGTGACCTTGCTTGATCGCTGCCCGAGGCTTGGCGGGCGGGCGCAGGTGTTCGAGAAGGACGGGTTCCGGCACGACGCTGGGCCGACCGTGCTGACCGCGCCGTTTCTGTTTGACGAACTGTTCGCCCTGTTCGGCAAGGCCACCGCCGACTACGTGAAGATTGTCCCACTCCCGCTTTGGTATCGCTTCCACTTCCACGACGGCGACACCTTCGACTATGGCGGCGGAATCGAGCAGACGCTTGCCGAAATCGAGCGCATCCACCCGCCAGACGCCGCTGGCTACCGCGCGCTGCTGGCGCAATCGAAAAAAATCTACGACGTCGGTTTCAGCGAACTCGCCGACGCGCCATTTCACCGCTTCCTCTTCATGCTGCGGCAGGTGCCTCACCTGCTTCGTCTCGGCGCCTATCGGACCGTGTGGCAGATGGTGTCGCGCTGCATCCAGCACGACAAGATCCGTCAGGCGTTTTCGATCCAGCCACTGCTGGTGGGCGGCAATCCTTTCGACACCACCAGCATCTATGGGCTGATTCATTTCCTCGAGCGCGCGCACGGCGTTCACTTCGCGATGGGCGGCACCGGCGCACTGGTGGACGGGCTGGAGCGGCTGATGCGCGAACAGGGCATCGAGATCAGGCTCAACACCACGGTTGCCTCAATCGAGGTCGATGCCGATGTGATCCAGGCCGTTGTTACCAGCGACGGCGCACGCATTGAGGCCGATCACCTCGTCTCGAACGCGGACCCGGTGCATCTCTACAACACGCTGCTGCCGCGCACGGCCAGCAAACTGTCCGCGCGGCTGAAGGCACGCCATTCGGAACAGTCGATGGGCTTGTTTGTCCTCTACTTCGGCACCGCCCGGCAGTACCCGGATGTTGCCCACCACACCATCTGGATGGGGCCGCGCTATCGCGAACTTCTCAACGACATCTTCCATCGCAAGGTGCTGGCCGAGGACTTCTCGATCTACCTGCATCGGCCCACGGCGACCGACCCCAGCTTCGCCCCGGAAGGCTGCGACAGTTTTTACGCGCTGGTACCGGTGCCCAACCTCACCGCCGGCATCGACTGGGCGGTGGAAGCGCCGCGCCTGCGCGATCGCGTCGTGGCGGCCCTCGGTGCGACGATCCTGCCGGGCCTCAAGGAGAGCATCCGCGCCGATTTCTTCATGACCCCGGAAGACTTTGCGACGAACTACCTCTCCCCCGCAGGCGCGGGATTCTCGATTGCGCCGCACTTCCGCCAATCCGCGTGGTTCCGCTTCCACAACCAAGGCGAAGGCCCGCGCAACCTGTACCTCACCGGCGCAGGCAGCCACCCCGGCGCCGGCCTGCCGGGCGTACTGTGCTCGGCCAAAATAGTCGACCGGCTGCTGCCGACCGCCGCCGCTGAGTTGGCGCGGAGCCCTAGCCGGGCGGCGCTGGTGCCGGCGTGAGCGCTTTGGCTGCCGGGCGCAGCGATCCCGCGATCATCGTGCAAGCTGACGCTCGCGCCGTGCTGCGCCGACATGGCCGCACTTTTTTCGTGGCCAGCCACCTGCTTGGACGCGTGCATGCCAGCCGTGCGGCGACGCTGTACGCGTTCTGTCGGCACGTGGACGACTTGGCCGACGATGCGTCGGATGCTGAGACAGCGCGCAATGCATTGGCCGCCGTGTCTCGCGCGCTTGCCGACCGCCGCGCCGATGATCACCGGACCGCCGCGATGCTGGCGCTGCAAGCCGAAACCGGCATGCCCGTCGGACCGGCGCTGGCACTGGTGGCCGGCGTGACGAGCGACCTCGACCGGGTCCGGATCGCCGACGAAACGCAGCTGATTCGCTACGCCTGGAGCGTCGCCGGTACGGTCGGAATGATGATGTGCGCGGTGCTCGACGTGCGCGATGCGCGCGCCGCGCCGTTCGCCATCGACCTCGGGATCGCGATGCAGCTCACCAATATCGCCCGCGACGTCGGCGAAGACGCGCGTTTAGGCCGCCGCTATCTGCCAGCGACTTGGGTGGGCGACCTCGCGCCGTCAGCTATTGCAGCGCCGGACGCGACCCTGCGCACTTCGCTGCAAGCGGCCACGCGGCGACTTCTCGAGCTCGCGGAGCGCTACTACGCCAGTGGCGAAGCGGGTCTTGGCTTCCTGCCGGTCCGCGCGCGCGTCGGCATTCTTGCCGCCGCGCGCATGTACCGCGCCATTGGTGAGCGGATCGCCGCCGCCGACTACTGCAGCTGGGACCGTCGCGCCGTGCTCGGGCCCGGAGCGAAGGCGCTGCATGCGGGGCTCGCGCTGGCGTCGTTTGCCTGTGTGCCGCGCTTGCATCGGCGCGACGCCCTCCACGACACCCGCCTGCAACATGCGCTGCAGGGGTTAAACCCTTCGCATGGCTGAGCGCGCTGATCTTGTGATCCTCGGCGGTGGCCTCGCCGGGCTCGCGCTTGCCGAGCGGCTGGCCCGTTCCGGCGCGGGCGGAAGGGTGCGGATCATCGAGCCGCGCGCGCACTACACGGACGATCGCAGCTGGGCGTTCTGGACCCCATCCAACAGCCACTGGGTTGGCTTGGCCACGCGAACATGGCCACGTTGGCGCTGCTCGATCCGCGGCGGCGCGAGTGTGGTCGCGAGCGCCGAAGGCTGGCGCTACGTCTACTTGCGCAGCAGCACGATCTACGAGGCTGCGCTGCGGGCGATCGCCGACACACCCCGCATCACGCTGGAGTTGGGCGTGCGCGCCTCGTCTGTCAGGGCCACCGCAGACGGCTTCGAGGTCACCACCAATGCGGGACCCATCGCCGCGCGCCACGTCGTCGATACGCGGCCACCGCACAGCACGCGGCTTGCCGCTTCGCGAATGTTCCAGTGCTTCGCCGGCCGCGAGCTGACGCTTGAGGCACCAGCGGTTGACGTTCGCGAACTCGAGCTGATGACCGACATGCGGGCCGATGCCATGGGCTTCGTGTTTTCCTACGTGCTGCCGCTCTCGCCAACGCAGGTGCTGGTCGAAGCCACACGCTTCTGTACTCAGCCGGTGGGCCCCGACGTGCTGGCGGCCGATCTTGATGCATTGGTAGCTGCGCGTGGCTGGGCGGGGGCACCGGTGGTTCGCACGGAACAGGCGGTGCTACCGATGGGCCTGCCAGCCGCGTCCCCTGCCCAAGCAATTCCGGGTGTCGTGCTGGCCGGGACGACGGCGGGCGCACTGCGCGCTGCGTCGGGCTACGGCTTCCTGCGCATCCAGGCGTGGGCGGAGCGTTGCGCCCAGGCGCTGGCGCGCGACGGGCGGCCGGTTGGGCATCCCGACGAACCACGGCTGCGGCAGTGGATGGACGGGGTGTTCCTGCGCGCGCTGGCGGCCAATCCAGCACGCACACCAGAGTTCTTCATGCGCCTCGCCGGTATCGTCCCCGCCACGGTCTTGGTGCGCTTCCTCTCTGACCAGGCCGGCGTCGCTGATCTTGCGCGGATCGTTGCCGCGCTGCCGCCCTGGCCTTTTTTGCAGGCGCTCGCTCCACAGTCGTCGGTCGCGGAGCGGGCGTCATGACCGCGCGCGCGCATGCCGTGCTGGCACCTGAGACCGCCGTCTTTTTGACGCTGGGCGCGGCTGCTTCAGCGTGGCTGACGCTGGGCGGCGCTGCCGGCACCGGCGGCAGCATGGTGCTGGTACTGGCAATTGCGGTGGCAGTTGCGGGGCTGCCGCACGGCGCGCTTGACCCGTGGGTAGCCCATCGCGCCGGGCTTTGGCGCACGCGTTTGGGGTGCGCCGCTTTCCATCTTGCTTACCTCGGTCTGGCGGGCGCCGTGCTGCTCGCTTGGTATTGGGCACCGGGCGTTAGCCTTGCGGTCTTCCTTGCGATATCGGCCTGGCACTTCGCCGGTGACTGGAGCGACCATCTTCCTGGCTGGGCGCGCGCGGTGGCCGGGGCGGCGCTGCTGGTGCTGCCTGTGTGGCGCTGGCCGAACGAGGTCACCGACGCCTTCGTGCTGTTATCGGGCGCCAGTGGCGCGGCAATCGCCAGCGCGATCACCACCCTCGTCCCTTGGCTCGCGGCGGGCATGGCTGCCACGGCGCTGCTGTCGTTGCGGCGGTCTCCGCAGACAGCGCTCGAGCTTGTCGTTATTGCCGTGCTGGCGCTGCTGCTGCCGCCATTGGTCTACTTCATCGTGTACTTCTGTGCCCTGCATAGCCCACGCCACCTGCGCCTCGCCGCCGCCGCTGCGGCACCGGATGTGCGCCGGCGCATGACCCAGGTCGCCCTGCTCTACACCGCGCTAAGCCTGCTTGCCGCGACGGTCGCCTGGCTTTGGCTGTCGCCTGCCGGAACGCAGGCTTGGAGTGGCGACCTGCTGCGCCTCGTCTTCATCGGTCTTGCTGCGCTCACCCTGCCGCACATGCTGGTGGTGATGCACGCCGAACGGGCGGCGGCCGTCGCAGCATGAGCCTGATGTCCAAACGCAAGATCGGCCACATCGAGGCAGTGCTCTCGGGGGAGGCGAACGCGCGTGAGGTCTCAGCGGGCTTCGACCGCGTCCGCTTCGAACACTGCGCGCTGCCCGAGCTCGACCTTGCGGATATCGACCTTTCCACCAGCTTCCTCGGCAAGCGGCTGCGTCGGCCCTTCCTGATCAGCTCGATGACCGGCGGCCACGCCCACGCCACCGCCATCAACAAGGTGCTCGCCGAGGCCGCGCAGGCGCTCGGCATCGCGCTGGGCGTCGGCTCGCAGCGCGTGGCGCTCAGCGGTGGCGGACTCGAGGGCACGGATCGCAGCCTGCGTCAGATCGCGCCGGACGTGCTGCTGCTCGGGAACATGGGTGCAGCCCAGCTGCGCGAGTTCGACCTCGACGCCATGCGACGTGCGGTAGACATGATCGACGCCGACGCGCTGATCATCCACCTCAACCCGCTGCAGGAAGCCCTGCAGGCGCGCGGCGACACCCGCTGGACCGGCCTGCTTGCCCGCCTCGAATCGCTGTGCGTGGCGCTTCCTGTACCGGTGGTTGTCAAGGAAGTGGGCTTTGGCATTTCTGTTGCAGTCGCGCGTCGGCTGGCCGGCTGCGGCGTTGCCGCGATCGACGTGGCCGGTGCCGGCGGCACCAGTTGGAGCGCCGTGGAGGGCCGACTCGCTGGCGACCCCGCGCAGGCCGCGCTTGCAGAAATCTATCGCGACTGGGGCATCCCCACCGCTACCGCGCTGCGCGAAATCAGCGAAGCGCTTCCGCAGCTTCCGCTGATCGGCTCCGGCGGCATCCGCCATGGACTCGACGCGGCCAAGGCGCTGCGGCTGGGCGCGCAGATCGTCGGTCAGGCGGGGCCTTTGCTGCGCGCCGCCATAGAAGGCCTCGATCCGCTGCTGGCGCACTTTGCACTGCTAGAACAAGGGCTGCGTCTCGCCTGCTTCGCCACCGGATCGCCCGACCTCGCCGCCCTGCGTCGAGTCCGTTTGCTTGATGAGCCCGCGTGATCAGCGCTGCAGCGCCAGCCAAGGTCGACGCGCTGGCGCAGGCCGTTGAACGTACTTGTGCGGAGTTGGGCTGACGCGACTTGGCCCAGCGCGTCCTGGCCCGCAATTGCGGCGAGCACCAGCGTATTGCGCTGCGCTCGCAGCATTCTCCTGCCTGCCGATCAGACGAGCAGGGTGAACGCCGTACTGGCGACGCATGTGTCGTTCACCTGGATATCTATCCGGTGCACGCCCGGGTAAAGCACGCGCGTGGTTACGGGCTTTAGGGAATGCGACTTCTGCAGGCGGCAGCCGGCGTGAGCGCCCAGCACGCATTTCCAGCCCTTAAAGACTTTAGGCGAGGTGCTGCCGTTGGCCTTGACGTGGTGCACCGCGCAATCAATCGCCAGCGCCTGCGGCTGCGCCGACGTGGATGCGAGTTTCAGGACCCGCTGCAGCTTGCCGCCGATCCGCACCGATTCGGGCGAAAGCGAAAAAACCACGCTGCCAGCCACGCTTTGCTGGCCCAGGTCCATGGCGCGGTCGGCTCCACTCCCGCCATGTTCCGCGCTGTCTCGCATTCGCCCGCCGCGCTGCAAGCGATGTGGGGCTTTTTTGGCGCACTCGGCGGCGGCACGTTACCGGCCAAGTTGGGTGAGCGGATCGCCGTCGCGGTGACTGACCGCAACCGCTGCAATTACTGCCTGGCGGCGCACACGGCGCTGGGCCGCAAGGCCGGTGCCAGCGCCTTGGAAATGGCCGAGGCCCAGGCCGGCCGCAGCAGCGACCCGCCGACTGCCGCTGCGCTTGCATTCGCGCTCAAGGTGGTGGACCGGCGCGCCGACGTCAGCGACGCCGACGTGCAGGGTTTGCGCGACGCCGGCTTCAGCGACGAAGCCACCGTCGAGATTCTCACTCATGTGGCTCTGAACCGAATGGCACTTACTTGCGAGCGCACTCATCCCGGCAAAAGCCGGGATCCAGTGCTGTTGAAGCTTTGTTACTGGCCGGAAGTGCTGGATTCCGGCCTTCGCCGGAATGACGATCGTTTGGCGCTTGCGCTCAAGTAAGTGCCATTCGGCTCTGAACCTGTTCACCAACTACGTGAACGTGGCCTTTGCCGTGGCAGTGGATTTTCCGGCGGTGAAATTGCGCCAAGCGGCGTAGTACCGGGAGCGCGTACCTGGCGCGGCGTTGGTTTGGCGTGGAGCATGCACTGCTAAAGTGTGCCCACGCCAACCCCGATGCCGCCATGTCCACAGTCCGCACTCAGTTGCTGCCGCCAATGCCAGCGCTGGACGAGGCCGCACGCCTCGAGCGTGCGCAGGCGTTTGCCGAACAGCTAGCGCGCCGGCGTACCGTGCGCAACTACGCGCCCACCGCAGTGCCGCGCGCGGTCATCGAAGCCTGCCTGCGCGCGGCGGCAAGCGCGCCCAGCGGCGCCAACCAGCAGCCTTGGCACTTCGTCGCCATCGCCGACCCGGCGCTGAAGCGGCGCATCCGCGAGGCGGCCGAAGTGGAAGAGCGCGAGTTTTACCAGCGGCGCGCTCCGGAACAATGGCTCAGCGCGCTGGCGCCCTTGGGTACCGATGCCGACAAGCCATTCCTGGAAATCGCGCCCTGGCTGATTGCGGTGTTCTACGAGCGAACCGGTGCGGAAGTGGATGGCCACAAGCCGAAACGTTACTACCCGCACGAATCGACCGGCATCGCCTGCGGCATGCTGATCGCAGCGCTGCACAACGCGGGCTTGGCCACGCTCACCCACACGCCCAGCCCGATGGCCTTCCTCAATCAACTGCTGGGTCGGCCTCGCCATGAAGTGCCCTACCTGCTGCTGGTGGTGGGCCACCCCACGCCGGGCTGCTGCGTGCCGGCGATCGAGCGCAAAGCGCTGGTGGAAATCGCTACGTTCCTGTGAGTCCAGGCAACGCTCCCGCGCGGTATTCGCCGGGCGTGCAGCCTTCGGCGGCCTTGAACGCGCGATGGCGACAAAAACGGGGTCAGGTTCGAATGGCACTTACTTAAGTGAAAGCGCCGAACCATCGTCATTCCGGCGAAGGCCGGAATCCAGCACTTCCGGCCAGCAGCAAAGCTTCAACAGCACTGGATCCCGGCTTTTGCCGGGATGACGAGCCTTAAGTAAGTGCCATTCGGGTCAGATTCACTTAAGCCTTTCAAGTAGTGGGTTTGCGCGGGTGCCGCTCACGTGCTGACGCAACTTCTTGGGCTGCTCAAGAGCCGACTTGGACACAAGAGCCGACTTGGACACAGCCGACTTGCACAGCCGACTTGGACACCCACATCAAAACAGAGACAGATGATGTGGGTGTCCACGGTTCCGTGCGCATCCACGGTTCCGTGCGCACGGTTCCGTGGCGCGCGCACCATCGGTGCGTCAAGACGCACCCTATGACGTATTGCGTCATAGGGCGCGCAGCGCTATGGTTGCGTCGTGATCAGAAGTTTCGCAGAACGGGAAACACGAAAGGTTTGGGAAGGAACGCCATCTCGCCAGCTTCCTCCTGACATTCAGGCCGTCGCACGACTAAAGCTTCGTATGCTCAACAATGCAGCCAATTTGGACGACCTGCGAATACCGCCAGCCAACCGCCTAGAAGCCTTGAAGGGCAGTCGAAAAGGCCAACACAGCATCCGCATTAACGATCAATGGCGTATTTGTTTCCAATGGAAGGCCAGCGACGCCTTCGACGTTGAAATCGTCGACTACCACTAGCACTCGGAGCCCACATGAAGACCCTCGCCAACATACATCCCGGTGAAGTCCTGCTGGAGGAGTTCCTGTTGCCGCTTGGCATCAGCCAAAACGCGCTGGCGCGTGCCGCCAACGTGCCGCCGCGGCGCATCAATGAAATCGTGCTCGGCAAGCGCAGCGTTACCGCCGATAGTGCCGTGCGTTTGGCGGCAGCGCTCGGCACCAGCGAACGGTTCTGGCTTGGCCTGCAGGCAGACTACGATCTTGAAGAAGCGCACCGCACGATGGGTGATGCCGCAAAGAAAATCGAGCGCATCGCCGCGTAGGGTGCGTCTTTCTGGTGATACGTTCTGGGGATGAGGACATGGGTTGCTTCGGCGGGTGGCACATTGAGCATGGCGGTCAGAAGTGAACCTGCCCGTGTTTTTGTTCCCTGACAGCCTCTTGTAGTTGAGGGTGCAAACTTCGGCTTTGTCGTGACACCTACTGGGCATGAGGAATTGACATGCTTCGGCGGATGGCACATTGAGCATGGAGTCAGAAGTGAACCTGACCCCGTTTTTGTTCGGCGAATCGCCGAGCTATCGCGTGTATATGGCGAAGATTGCGGGTGAGAAAAAGTAAAGTCGCGCATCACATTTAGATATGATGCGCATTGCCCATTTGATGAGAGAGCTTCGATGCGCACCACGCTAGCTATCGATGACGAAGTCCTGCAGTCCGTGCGCAAAGTGGCAAAGCGCCGCAATCAATCGTTGGGCGAGGCGGTTACTGAGCTTTTGCGTCAGTCACTGAGCGTGAAAGCGCCGATGGCGCCAGTCGGCGGCTTGCCGCTGATGCCGGTGCAGCCGGGTGCCGGTCGAGCCGATGTCGCCACCGTCAACGCTCTGCGGGATGAGCTGGCGTGAAGCCAAAGGCGCGACCGGCTGATGTCGCACACACTGGCTTGCCCGACGCAGCCTTGGCCGATGTTGTCTTGCCGGACGTTGCCTTGCTCGATGTCAACGTGCTGCTGGCCCTGTTTGACCCGATGCATTTGCACCATGCCTTGATCCGCCACTGGTTTGCTGAAGGCGTGTCGCGCATCGCAACCTGCCCGCTGACCGAGCTGGGTTTTGTGCGGATTGCCAGCCATCCGCGCTACCCGAATCCGATGGATACGCCGGCGCAGGCCTTGGGTTTGCTGCGCGCGCTGCACGCCGATGCGCGCCACGAGTTTTGGCCCGATGCGCTGAGTTTGGTGGACGCTGGTTTTGAGCAGCACCCGTTTCAAAGTCACAAAGAAACCACCGACCGCTATCTCTTGCGTCTGGCGATGCATCAGCGTGGACGCCTGTTGACGATGGACATCGGCATCAAGCCCGCCGACGACGCGGAGCGCGCCACGCTATGCCTACTTGTTGCATGAACCACGTTAGCGCAGACCAGCCGAACAGGAAAAGGGGACCGAACGGAACGGAAAAGGCAACGGAAAAGGGGACGGAGGCAATTAAGGCGCGAGCCTGAAGGGAGCTGGGCGTCGTAGGAAAAGTCCTACATACACAGCATGCCTTTGCCGATGGCCGGGTGCTGAGACTAGCGGGATGCTGTCATTCCGTCTCTTCGGTGCTTCCAATGCCTCGTCGTCGACCCCGCCTCGAACTGCCCGGTGTTCCTATGCACGTGACGCAACGGGGCGTCAACCGCGGGGCGGTGTTCGTTGATGACGAGGACCGCACGCACTATATGAGCTTGCTGGCTGAGACGGCGGCAACCGGCGCGCTCGTCATCCACGCCTATGTGCTGATGAGCAACCCCGTCCACCTGCTGGTGTCGTCCGGCGAGTTGGGATCGATCTCGTCGGGGTTGCGCTGGCTCGGTCAGTGTTACGTTCAGGCCTTCAATCGCCGTCATCGTCGCAGTGGGCCGCTGTGGGAGGGGCGTTTCAAGTCTTGCTTGGTCGATTCGGATGCCTACCTGTTGGCCGTCTATCGGTACATCGAGCTCAATCCAGTACGCGCCGCGATGGTCGATGCGCCGAATCGCTACCGATGGTCGAGTGTGCACGGCAACCTCGGATCGCTCGTTGATCCGCTGCTGACGCCGCACGATTGCTTCATGGCGCTCGAGCGTGACAACCGTGCGCGAGGCGATGCATATCGAGATTGGCTGCAGGAGGCGATCAGCGACGAGGAACTGGCTGCGATTCGCCAGCACCTTGCCCAAGAGCGCGCACTCGGTAGCCCGCGTTTCCAACAGATGGTGGAAAAGACGCTCGGGCGGCCCGTGTCGCTGCGGGCGCGAGGCCGGCCGGCGCGACTGAGTCCGGCTTAATTGCCTCCGTCCCCTTTAGGCCGACTATCGCTGCGTGCATCGCAGCGACGACGCTGCCAACTATGTCCGCCACGATGAAGGCTTTGACCTTCTATTTTCCCGCGGCCCCGTCGCCAACGAGCTATTGCGTAATGCGGAAGTGCGCGACACCCCAATGGGCAGACTGCGTGTCATCAGCGCAGAGGGGCTCATCGGCTTCAAACTGCAAGCGCTGTGCAATGATCCCAGCCGTGGTCGCGACCTCGATGACATCCGCCAGCTGCTGCGCATGAATCACCCGCAGCTCGACATGGCCGAGGTCAGACGCTACTTCGCCCTGTTTGAGCGGGAGGCACTTCTGGATGAGCTACTCACCACCCTCAGCTGATGCGCCGGTGCCCGTGCATTTCACGCGCAGCGGCGGGCTGCCGCAGACCGCCACCGAGCCACCGCAGGACCCGATAGCCGCGTGGCTGGATCTCATGGAAGTCGTCGAGGCGCTTTGCCCTGTGTGGCCGGCGTGTGAGGTAATGATGAATGGGGGCTACAGGTTGTGAGATCCATTGTCCCTGCCGCCGTTCTGACCGGTAGGTGCGAACGTGAGCTTTCTGGTGACACCTTAGCTATCGATGGGGTGCGCACTTGCAACGCGTAGGACATTGAAGATGCACGTCAGAAGTGAACCAGGCCCCGTTTTTGGAAAAGATTCTCCGGTGGCGCGAGTCAACGCGGGAGCGAGGGTGATCGGCGCGATTCAGTCTCGCCTAATTCCCTCCGTCCCCTTTATGGCGCTCGTCCCCTTTATGGCGTCGGCACCGTCACCGTCACCGTCACCGTCACCGGCCCAAGGCAATCAGCTCTCGACTTCACCATCAACGACCAACCCGCCCTAGTCGTTCTGACCGCCGCCACCTACCACCGCGACCTCGCCGACGACCCCGACCGCTGCGAATACTTCGTACCCATACGCTGGCGAAAAACCGTCTCCATCGCCGAAGGCTTCAACGAGATCAGCCTATTCGGCAACCAGAACACCGTCTGCAAACCCCGCAACCCCAGGCGGACAACGGTGGAGCGGCTGCGAGAGGCTTTCTTGGCCTGACGATTCGATCGAGATTGATCGCAAGGTCGATGGTGTATCGGTTTGCGGCTAACCGAAAGGACGAAGAGTTTGTCGGCTCCGCAATGAGCTGCGACACGAGGTCAAAGCTGCCGAAGTCGGCACGTAATCGCAAACGCCAGCGGCGAAAGAGACTTGTCGGTCAAAGGATCATGTCGGAAGCCGCAATCTTCAGCTTCCAAGAGCGCTCCGAAGTCGCCATCAATGATAGGTCCTGTCGCTTCGGCGACTTCGCGAAACAACGCGTTCTCCACTGACAGCGGATCATGCAGAGGCACCATCTGCCACGTCGTGCTGCTACGGACGGACTCGGAGTTACCCAATCGCCCAATAGAAACGAAGCGCAAAAAGACCCCCAAAGCGCTTGGCCTTGGCCTTGTCCTGTCGTCAACAAGCCTATTCTCGAAGAAATATTTCGGAATAATCTCCGCGAGAAACTTTTGCGTCGCCGCCAGCAGGTCACTGTCAGTCTTAGCATTGAGCACGCCATGGTCGTTGCGAAGTGGGCGTGTGAGGTCGAGTGCAATTATTCCCGAAGAAACACCTCGCGCTTGCGCTTCTGACAGTTGGTCTCTCGCTTCCTGTACGCGGCTCGGAATTGCTTCGAGCGACCCAAGCCGTTTGCATTCCCAGGGGTGCCAGCCTGGCTTCTGCAAGACGTCACCATAATCACCGAAACCGCCGAAGACACCATGAGAGTTCAACATCGCTGCGGTAGCAAATTCGAAGCCGCTGTCACGGGCTGGGTCGAAACCTGTAGTCGGAGTCTCATCTGCCCCTTTTGAAAGCCGGCGCAACTTGCGCAAAGCATGTGCGTTGCTAAGAAAGGCTCGGGGATCGAGAGTAGCAATCTCGATGACATCGCCCGCCTCCATCAGTGCATTGAGAAAAGCATCGGTTCGCTGATGTTGGAAGCTCCCGCGCGCCTCTTCGGTTATTGCTCTAGCAATTTGAGCGCGATACCGCGAAAAACGCGTGTTGTCCGTCTGAACGTTTAGCGAAGACAGCCAGACGAGCGCCGCGTCAAACTCGGCAAGCAGATCCTCAAGCGTTTTCGGGGCGGGAGTCATACGTGCAGCCTAGTGAAGACGGTGGTCAGTCCTTCGCCATGTAGTCACCGAAGTACGGAAGTCGGTGGGTGTCAGAAAGGAACTCGAGTTTGACCGAAAGCTTGATGCGGCTCGATTGCGGCGGTCTTTTCCATCGTCTCCTAGCAGGTGCCTGAGCTTCCACAACATCATCCGACACTCTAAAGTCCGGACACACCTCCGTCTCGTCCCAAAACACTAGGCGAGGTAGCGATGAAAGGCGTTCAGCGATCGGAAGCAAAGGCCCAAAGCCGTACTCACGTGACTCTAGGCGATTGGCCGAACCGGAACGCAGGGCAGAAGCCAGCGCTCTGGAAGTGAAGAGAACGGCGGTTGCGAGCATACGGAACGCTCGCCCGAACGAGTATGCAGTGTTCGACTTGTGCACTCTCGGGTTCGGCCCAACCTCGCCATCTTTGCCAATGCCCTGAATAAAGTAGCCCCACAGAATTTGAGACGCATACTCAACACTGATTAGTTCTATCTTTCCCTGCCGGTGTTTCATCTCGTTGACTTGAGTGACGCAGAAGGCGCGAACTTCACGGATAGAGCCGTCGTATTCTCGAAGCGACTTCGTGAGCTTACTTTCGGCGCCGGTCTTCAACACCAAGCTCAGGCAGCATTTGGCATCATCAAAGTGCTCGGCAATGGAGTCCAACAGCAGATCAAGTGATCGAACGAGAGTTTTCTCACGCTGAGCGAAGTCCGAGTCGAGTGCCTCGTCTGCGACGAAAGCGGCGTAGGCGTCGAGTGCATCTTCGAAATTGTGGGCAATGGTTCGGACGGTCATGGCGTAGATTGCAGCAGGATGACGTCTCCCAATTTCAACGTTCTTGTACGTGACTCCCTCCAGTTGAGTCAGAACGGCGGTCGCAGGTAGCGGTGCAGCCGCCGAAGCCAAGGGAATGCACATATGAAAGTTCATCTCTATCAACCTACTGCAATTTTTGCGCGACGTTCGCGGAAAAGGGGACGGAGGCAATTATGGCGCGGGCGCGAGGCCGGCCGGCGCGACTGAGTCCGGCTTAAATGCCTCCGTCCCCTTTAGGCGCATCTTTTTTAATCCGCCGCCAGTTCCATGGCCTGCACAATCGTCTACTGCGTCCAAGAATGGCGGTGTCCCCTCGCCTTATGCAGCCTACGATTGAATGCTCGAAGCAGTCTGATAGACATGAGTACGCTTGTGAATATGCTGGTGGTTCGCGTAGTACTTCCCCAAGTTATGCGCCTCGGCTGACCGGTGATGGAAGTCACGCTCTCCCCACATGAGCCATACCAGCGCCTTGCCGGACTGCGTCAAGTAGTTGTCAAGAAGGTCACGGCGCAGATAGCTGAAAGAGCCATTGATCTGCGAGCCTTGCTCGCCGACTTCGCGGTACCGGGACGCTACGCCTGAAGCATCGTGCAAGTCCCATCTGTTGGTGCGGTATCTGAGGCTCAAAGCCTCACAGAGTAGTTTAGAGGGCAGGGTCGCACCGCTGTTCTGGTTCACCACGCTGTGGTGGCTCTCCCAGTTGTACCTCTGCACCGGGATGTCGACCGCGACGCCATCGTTTGACCACAGATTAGCTGACACCATGTATTCGGCGCGTTCGTCCTCTCGCCCATTGACACCAGGCATTCCGGGAATCAAGGAGAAAGGCATCTCACCCGCATAGGTGTTGTGGTAGCTTGGCTCCTCAGGAATAGAGTCATTGCCGGGGTATTCGAGACCGGTAAACAAAGTGCACAGGCGATCGACTTCTCCGCCGTCCACGAGTACACCTCGGAGGAAGGTGAAGACCTGTCGGTCATCATCGGGAGCATTCTGTCCAATGAACCCGTCAAGTACGATCCACGGGCCGGTCAGGTCATCAATGTCCGTGATCTCGAGAATGCTGCGGTAGTCTGGTTGCGGGCCTCTCACCACCCAGTCGCCAGCAACCGTAGGCTGACCGCTGAATAAGTCTGGAAGTTGCAGGTCGATGCTCGCGGCCTCGAGCGGGAACGTCGGGTCGATGTCCGCATCTGAGGGGCGAGCGCTGCGCTCCTCGGCAAGGAGGCCCTGCGCGTACCGGACACCCCACATCTCGAAGTAAGCGATCCAGCCGTACTTCTTCCCGTATCTGTCGACCTTGTGCTTGTCACTTCCCATACGAGGGCCGGAGTTCATTTGCCGGTCAACAGCTTCGAACTGCTCGGGGTCATACCCAAGCACCAGCATTCGCGAAATGATTGTCGGCAGCACGCGCTGGTACTCTGGGTTGCGGTCGTCGTAGTTCGACCGACCTGGAATCAGTCTCCCCATCGTGTAGTTGCCGAAGTCCATTCGAATCGCCGCGCGCTTCGCACGTTCGATCACCGCCAGGTCATACTGCGGCATGTTCTCAAACGGACTGGGCAAATGGCTAAACGGTGGAAGGAGATGAGCTACCTCATACTCAGACAAGCAAGCAGGGTCAACCATCCTTGCGATGGCAATGGTTCCCAGACAGTACTGCTGATATAGCGCATGCCAAGTAGGATGCGTCGCGCCTGGCGCGAACATCGCTTGATAAATCTCACGAGCGACTCTCGGCAGAGTCTCACGCATCTCCACGGCATTGATATCCGACCAAGTGGTCAACGCCGCGCCGTAACCCGTAGCAAACATCCGCTCGGGGACGTATGGGTCTGAAACGGCAATCGCCTCCATTGCCAGACGGAAAAACTCTGCTGGCCGCTTGGCTGCGAATTCGTACAGGGTCTTGGTGGCCACGTCCCGCAGGCTTCTGAACGTCGACGTCAGCGTCCACATTACCCAGCGCGCCCGCCGAATCTCTCGCTCGTCTAGGCCACCCGACTTCCATCTCGTAGACAGGAATTTGAAATCGTTTTCAACGTCCCCAGAGCTCTCGCGAACCCACTCCGACCAGAAAAGATCGCGCTGCGTATTGGGCATGGCCAAGAGCACGCCATGCAAGAAGTCCATGTCAAACGGATGCGCTCTCGCTGCCCTAGTACACCGAAGTCTCTTGAACGCAAGTCGTGCGAACGGCTTCGACTCCTCCATTGCGCGCGCGAAACGCTCTACCGTTTCCCGCCCTATTTGCCTCGGGTCTGATTGCGCTGTCAACAACAAAGCGTGCATGACGAGGTTCTCGTCCCACAAGTCTTGCCAAAGTTGGCGCCTGCCAAAGTGGTGCGGATATAGGCCAGCCAGAGCCTGGAACACGTCATAGGCGAAGGTATGCGATCCAGGTTCATGGAATTGGAGCTGCGCGCGTCCTTCATCGCTTTCCAGCCATTGCGCCAAGGCCGGCTTGGCAAGCAGGTGGCGCGCCATCATATGTCCGGCCATCAGGTCGTATGAAAACGCTATTCCTTGGCCGCCTTCTTCTGAAGTCGTTCGAACAAGGACGCCTTCGGACTCCAGCGCGCGAATGACGCTGACGTTCCAACGGCCCACGTCTCCAACTGCCGTTCGTGCAGCTTGGAACTCCACGCCTCTCGCGTTGCCCTCCCAAAGGAGGCCGGCGATTGCCAGCAACGCTGTTTCGACTTCACTCGAATAGATGCGATGCGCCGTCGGTGACAGTTCAGCGACTCGATCGGCGACTCTGTTGAAGTGCTCTTCGAACAGACTTGCAAGCGAACTGGGCAGCGCCTCCACCCCGACAATGTGTTGGCGACCAGGGTTCGCCACCTCGCAGAAGATTCTCAGCGTTAGTGGATGCTGCAAGAATTCGATCGGCAGATCCGCGTCGGTCCCGTCGATCTTGTAATACTCAAAGTATTTATCGATGGCCGCCTGCGGGTCTTCCTGGAACCCGTTGTGCTCAACTTGAGGCAACTCGTCAGGCAGGCACATCTGCGCGAACTCATTGCGCAGAGTGACGACTAGCAGGACGTACGGAAAATCCTTAAGAAGCTCATCCGCCCGGGCGAGCTCATCTCTCCAGTTTCTCGGGTCTTCGGCCTCATTCAGTCCGTCAATGACAATAGGGACACGCTTGCCCGCGCGCTGACCTGCCGCATCTACGGCCTCAACCAGCCGGTCGAAGCTCTCCGCCGACCTGCCAGCAATCTTGAAGGCAGACACGAGCTCGTCAAGCCCCTGGCCTGCATGAAGATTCTTACCAAGCAGCAAGACACCACCAGGGAATTCTCCGTCCGCCTGCGTCACCATGACGGCAAGCTCGGACTTTCCTTCCCCCGCTGCCGCAAGCACGGCGACTGCTCGAACGCTGATTGACCGATCCAGGCTGCGCCGTGCAGACAATACTGCGTGGATGTCCGCAACCAGATTCGCGGCTAACGGGGCTCCGTCTGAACGCGCCCCACGCAACTTCGAGAGCAGCCTTTCGTAACGTACCGGCTGCGACGGATTTGAAGCCAGCATTTGCTGCACGGCGTCGAAGTCACCCTTGCCGAGCGCTGCGTGGAGGCTATCAAGCAGGTCAGCCAATCCGGTGGCCCGAGACAAAAGCAATTCGACTTCGGCCTTGATCTCGGGTTTTAGTTGATCAGTCATCGCAGCAATGCCCGTGCAATTCCTCCTGAGTGCACTTGAGAGCTTCTCCAAGCTTTCCCATGCGCTCTGGCCGCCCAGACGCCTGAGCACCTTCCCTTCGGCCCCAACGACAACATGCACTTCTGGCTGGTATCGACGCTTAAACGGCGTCGCGGCAAGCCTGTACTGCTCCGCAAGTAGCGCAGGCGTCAGAACGAGCTCGCCAAAGTAAGTTTCTCGAAGAGGCGCTCCTGGTCCGACCAAGAGATCTTCGATGTCGGTTGCCGTCAACAGCTCCAACGTCAATTCGGGAAAGCGGTCTTTCCCAAGCGCGAAGAACCACTCTTGGTCTCCCCTTGTCAGCGTGTGGTGTGTCCAAAGTTTCCAATCGGTCACACCTGGGACATGCTTGCGCGTTTTCTCCATGCCCTCAATGATGTTGGTGCGGCGCGCGGCTCCCAAATTTTGTCCGTTCGCCAGCTCGTGCCATTTGCATTGCCAACCAATCCAGCGTGGCGGCGCTCCGAGATCACAGGACTCCGTCAGCTGAAGGTGGAACTCCACGCCGGGCTGGTTTGCGAGTTGCTTGAAGCGACCGAGGTGCCCGTAGTGGCGGCGCACCAGAGAGCGGCATAGCTTCTCGAAGTTTTCATCCGCTGCGCCAGGCAAGTCTCTGAATACATTCCAATTTGCTCTAAGCATTGGTGCTCTCTCTGTCAGCTGGCTTCGGCGGGATCGGACGGGTAGTCGTGCGCCGAGAAGACTTCGACCCTCGCCCCAGCTTCGATGAAGAGCTTTACGAATGCGGACACGTCAGCCTCTTCAGTCGTGACAGTGATTCGATCGCCTTCACGCCTGAGATAATGGTCAGATACCAGCTGGCCGAGATCAGCGGGCGCTAAGATGTTGAGGTTCAGGCTGCGCAGCAACGAGAGCATGTCATCTGAAAATCTCTGATCCTCTGGTTCAGCAAAAGAGATGGAGTGGCTGTCATCTTTCGAAGCCTGAGCGCTGAGCTTGTCAATGTCCTTCTCGACCTTCTCTGCGTCTTGCTCTCGCTTGAACCTCCCGATGAGAACCAGGTTCATCGAATGCTCAGACCCGTATCCGCTCCAAATCTTCATGATTGCGTCTCTCGTTTGATCTCGAAGGTATTTCTGAGTCGCTTAAGCGCCGACAGAACGCCGGCGTCTCCAATCTTCGCGCCGGCGGGCGAGTAAGAACTCGCGCGCAGCATGCCGGACGCGTCTATGTGCGCATAGGCCTGAAGGCCTCGCTCATCGGGGAGCGGGTCGCACGTCGGCAGTCCTGACGCCCCCGCCTCACTGACCGCAAGGCGAACCTTGCCTCTGTAGTTGAAGACCCAGTCCTGAAGTGCTCGGCCGACTACTCTATCCATGCTTGCGACCGCGGTGGTCGCTTGCTGAGGAAGCAACAGCAATTCGCTAGCGCCAGTCTTTTGCGCGAGCTCGCTCAACGCGTCAAGTTCTGCAACCGTGCGCTCGTTGACCACGACGTTGATCCCAAAGGGCGACAACCTCGCAATCGACTCCATGCCTCGGAGCAGGCTGGCAAACTGCTTCCCGCGCTGTTCTTCATAGGTGCGACTGACCAACACAGCGACGTCGCGATGTGCGAAGAAAGCCGCATCGAACGCCTGAGCGCATTGTGGCTGAGGGATGATGCCCGCAAAGCTGAGCGCCCTCTGGATGATGCCCTTGCGTACAACATAGGCGGCAATTACCGCCCAAATCGCTGGCGCAATGAGTATCTGGAAAAGCCACACGAGCCCGTGTCGATGGATTGCTGCCACCAAGGTCGGCATGTCCTGAGCAGAGAGCAATGCTCCGAGCGGGTCAATACCGATAGCCGAAAGCAGCGGCCACGTCAGTGCGAGATTCCACATGCCCGTGATGGCGAGCTCCAAAAGGTGCTCGTTAGGCGAGCCCGGTGCGGGGAGCACCAAGAAGCGAGACTGGAAACGCCTGAAGACGTGCCCAGGCACCAGCACAGTTGCGAGGAGCACAAGGCCCCAAATTGTCGTCGTCATTTTTTACTCCTGTATCCGAAGCGCCACCTCGGTTTGTTTTTTGTCCCGACGTGGCGCGTCGTCGGGTAAAACCGGACGACGTAGCTCCCATACGGGAACAAACGTCCCCGGTTGGGTATGGATGGAAAGCATCTAACGAAGCGAGATGCTTGAACTTGTGTCAGCTCGCCGAAATAGATGCGGCGAGGACTTGGCGAGGACGCACACCCCGTAGCCAGAGGCGACGGGCGTAAGTCGTGTCGACGGCATCGCAAATCTCCTTATCGATTTGCACAATCTGCTCCTCGATTGCAGAAGGATCGTTGTCGTCAATCAGCCAGATGTGAGTTGCCAGTGCGTTGCGTCCCTCACTCTGGTAGTCGGCCTTGAGTGTTCCGTTTGGGTGCACGTACAAGACGGCGTCCTTAGGAGCACAGGCAGTGAGAAAGGTCTTGCTCGCGGTTGAGGTGAGCCGATCTGGCGACCAACCGCATTGCAGGAGCACGTGGCGAACGTGTTGAAAAGTCATCGCTACTTCCTTGATGTGCAGAGGAAGGGGCAACGCCCGTTCGGGGAGTTGCCCCGATTGGGATGTGGTGTGCAAGGCTCACCGATCGATATAGCCCTCGACGTGTATTACGCGACGGCGCGTCACAGTGATTCGAAGTGGCCGTTCGTTGAGGGCGGCTATGCAGGCGGCAAGTTCGTCGTCCGAAGACGCGAACGAACCACACTTCATGCCGAGAGCGGCGAGCAATGCATCTGTCACCAAGTCGGCTGAGCCGGACTGAATCGTCAGAGTGTCTTTAGACGACGTGTCGAGGGGCCTGACGATTTCGCTGACGGTGCCATTCTCTTCGCGCAGGTGGCAAAGGTGAGTAGGCATATTCAAGCTCCTGTCGCCGCACCATCGCGTAGCGATGACGGGGAAAAGAGTTGCGCAACGGGTGATGTCGTTGGTGTGGGTTGTGGGCTCATCATCGGTTCCTTAGGGGTGTGCCCAACAGGAACGACGATGCCCGGCGGGGACATACGTTCGTCCCGGTCGGAATGGTTGGTAAAGCGTTGCTCAGACGTTGATAGCCGCCTGTCTACGTGCGCTGTTGGCACGCGAAATGATGGCATCGGTCTGCTTGATGTCAGCCCCTTTTCGCCACGCTGCCCTTTCGTAGGCATCCGTGATTCCACCAGGGCCTTCGTTGAGCGCGATCTCGTAAAGCGCGTTGTTAGCCTGGTCGAGGGTTTGACTGGCTTCGTCGGCTTCCGAGTACTCATCGTGAGCACAACGGCTGATCAATGCTTGCATGGTGCTGTCCATTACGGGTCTCCAAGAGAGAGTGACCGCAGGACATCCCCGCAGGAAGTCCTGACGGGGTTGTTGTAGCGACGTCGATGACGTCTCAACGCATTCAAAGGCGCGTTTGCCTTATCGATAGGTCAATAACCTAGTGGATGGCTAAAGTGTGCCGTGCCTGCGTTCACTCCGCAAGAGCCCAACGACGCTTGCTGTTGCCTGCATTCAACCTAGACCCATTGCCTGCGTAGTCCCTTCCTGCATGCGGGCCGCTCACGCGGGTGAGCGTGGTGCCGGAGCGGTGCGTTCGGCCGGCGACATTGGTTATTTGGTTGGGCGAGCGTGGTCGAATGACGGGGTGGCTTGCATGAGTTCTGCCTCGACGTGCAGCGGCTCAACCCAGCGTAAACAACAGGCGGCCTCCGTATCGCCAGCGGCGGCAGCGGCGCGCAGCGCTCTGATCAGTTCAGCGTTTGTCATGCGGTAAGGCTCGGCTCGGGGTGACGCTTAGGTTCGGGCGTCTGAGGCACTGAAGGTATCGGCAAAGGTCGGCGCGTGATGTAGGACGTTTCCTACGCAGCACCAAGACAATCGCGCCACTGATACGACAGTGGGTGCACCAGGTTCTTCCGCTGTACGGAATAGTTTCTAGGCTAAGCGGTCGGGCCGGTAGGCCAGCAAAAAGCCCCGACGATCGGGGCTTTTGCTACCTCTTTATCAACACTCTCAACTAGGTGTTGTCAAAACGGCGCGCCGCCATCATCACCATAGTTACCACCACCGGCCATCGCTGGCTGCCGTGCAGAAGCGTTATGTTGCGATGCCTGCCGCTGAGGCTGGCTGTTGTTGTTGTTGCGGCTCGGTTCGTTGCGATTCGCGCCGCGGCTTTGACCTTGGCCTTGGCCAGTCGACTCTTCACGACCGCCGCCGAGCATCTGCATCTCATTGGCGATGATGTCGGTGGCGTAACGCTCTACGCCCTCTTTATCCGTGTATTTATCTGTGCGGATACTGCCTTCAATGTAAACCTGCTTGCCTTTGCGCAGGTATTCGCCGGCGATCTCGGCCAAGCGACCAAAGAACTTCACGCGATGCCACTCCGTGCGCTCCTGATTCTCGCCGGTTTGCTTGTCGCGCCATGATTCGGACGTTGCGACGCTAATGGTCGTGACGCTGCCACCATTGTTGAGGTTGCGGGTCTCAGGGTCTTGGCCCAAATGACCGACTAAAACTACTAAATTGACGCCCTTGCTCATGACCGATTTCCTTAAAAAGTGACAATAGAAAGACAACACGTTCGGCACTAACGGGGCAAAAATCGACCCCGATGACGGGGACCGCGTTTATCCCGTGATCCTTCTAAATAGGTTGAGGTCAGAGGGTGCGCTGGGAAGTTGCGCAATGTTTTGCACAAGCAGACCCGACGCTCAGCTCCGATCACCGGGGGTAATGAGCGCGGGCGTCATGGCCTCTTCAGGCACGGCAGCGAGAACAGGTACGCCGAAAGGAATCGGGCGGAAAATGACGGTTGGAACAATGCCGACGTAGGGGATTTTGGCCTTCGCCAAGACGGATTGGTTGAAGGCGTCGAGCGTCGTTTGCATGAGAGAGCCGACTGTCTCCAGGCGACGCTGCACAGAGGCGACGCGAGCCGAAGGCGAATCGCGCTCATCGTCGACATCATCCTGCGTCTGGCCATAGGCCTTCGCAACAAAGTGCAACGCCAATGCCTGTTGGGCGCGCGTGGTGAGCGCTAGCGCCGCGACACGCTCAGGGGATTGCTCAAAGCCGCAGTTTGTTGGCGTTGGACGCTGCCAGTCACGAAAATCGTCATCGGGCAGACGCTCAAGAGAAGCGCGCGCGGCGGCGGAGAGAAAGCTGGCATGCGAACGAATGGCGCGCCACACATCGTCACCCGTGTATTGAAGCTTAGCGCGGCAGATGTCGCGTTGGATCATGACGACCAGCTCTTCCACTGCGGCCGTTGCGGTATGTCTGGGGTCATGCAGCGCGATACATCGCGTGCCCGCAGGAAGCTTGGAGAGCTCCACTTGACGAAATGGTGTGGATATCGCGATTGATGGCGAGGTGTCGTCATTGCTCGGACGAACATGAAGAAAGCCCCAGGCATCGGAAAGCGAAGGGTTGTTGTCGTGCCAGATCGCCACAGGAAAACCTACTTTGTCGTCTAGGTGGATGTGGGATGGCTGACCCGAGCACAGAAGCGCCTCGCTCTGGCCAGTGGTGCGGGACGTCGCTGCCACGTAGGCCTGCCAGAACGCCTCTGCCTCGCGGCCGATGGCGTCACGTGCCGACTGATCGGCGGTCACTTGAAGTATGTGGCGGCAGGCCGCCAACCCAGCCAGATGCCAGATCTCAATGGGATTGTGAATCGGCACAGTGTGGCTTGGCCGATCGGCTGGCGGAGTGGCGTCTGAGTGCTGGTGGGTGGACGTCATAGCCTGAGCATTTTTCAGTCGCTGATCACTTTGAGAAAGGGTAACTGCTCAGGAGGCTATTGGACGAGGTATTAAGACGAGATAACCGCTCCATTAGCGCGTGTTGAACGAGTTTTGCGGGGTTAAAGTAAATGCCTATGCAAAAACGCACCGCAATAGCGCCACATCAACGAGGGCTGATCGGAGCAGTGGCGAGTTTTGCCGTGTTCGTCTTCGCGGGGGTCGGCTGGGTGATGTGGGCAAGCAGTGTGCCCTCGATCGTGCTTGAACCATCACTCTACGTTCCCACGTCGTATGAAGACGGAACCGGTCGCCCCAGAAAGCGCGAGGACGAACAGACCATGGCGTTGCAAGCCCAAGGCGCACTGCTGGGGTACGCAGAGGTCATCTCCGGTGACACGATACGGCTAGAGGGGGCTCAGTTCCGACTGTGGGGCGTGCAGGCGTTTGAGGGGTACAGCCACTGCGGCACGAATCCGAATGGTTGGGTATGCGGAACGCAACCGGCCCAGGCGCTACAAATGTTCGTCGATGGCTACCTGGTCGCGTGCTTTGAGCGCGGGACAGGGGAAGATGGCGTCGCGGTCGCGCAGTGTATGCGGGGGTTGCTCGACATCGGTGGGCATATGGTGAGAAGCGGCATGGCAGGCACGCGGGCGCAAGAGACGCGGAGCTACCAGTTAAATCTCGAAGTCGCCAAGAGCGGCGACCACGGGATCTGGAGCGCGCAGTAGCGACTCGTTAGAACGTTTTGGGTGACAAGGAATTTGCATCGTCCGGCACAACGACTGGCGCCATGCGAATTCCGTAGGCAATGACCTCCTCGATCGTCTTGTTGTGGATATCGCCAAACGCAAGTTCGAGGAGCTCCTGATCTGACATGTTGACGTTTGTCGGGCTGGCGATAGCCACTGCAGCCACCTTGCGGGACATAACCATCTGGATCACGGAGAGCGCAACACGGAGGCGATTAAGGTCAGCTGCCGACAGGCCCCTTTCGGCGGCCTGCAGCGACGCCACAAGGGATTCGGGAGTGCTCGCATCAACACGAAGCTGGAGAGCGGCACGCGAGCTGGTCATCGCTGCAGCCGAGTGATCGGGAAATACAGGATCGGGTCGCAGTAGCGACTGAGGCGCTGGCAAGGCTGGAGGTGCTGATCGCGCTGGAACAGACTCGACCGCTTCACCGCGGGCCCTGGGGGCGCTCGATTGGGCGTCAGCAGGAGGGGCAGAATTCCCGGCGCATGCGGATAGGGAAAGAGCGATAGCGGCGGATAGGAGAAAAGTTTTCATGCGCCAACATTAAATGGTGCAGCGGGTCATGGATGAGAAGAATAGATGCGGTTTGCGGATGCTATTACCGGATGACGGCAGAGGCGCTGCCTTGATAGTTGGCTATTAGATTCGCTTGGTTGGTGTCACGCCGATCGACATGGTTGAGTGTGACTAGAGGGAATAAAGCGCAGCGGCATGACACTAATAGACCTCGGAGTCTCACCCTGACCCCGCTTCGACCCGTTCCATCCGGGTCTTGCGGGATCGTGCAGCGCGCGTGGGCCGTTCGGCTTGCGTGCGCTGCGCAGCGTCGGTAAGTTCACGGTTCATCGTGGGGCGGTGCTGATCGGCGGCGATGCATTGCCGTTGATCCACCGCGCTGACCACTCCCCGCGCGTCACGTCCCCCGCTCCTCGGGGTAGCGGGTGATGCGCATACGTCTCGTAAGAGACGCAAGCCCTCGGCCCGAATGTTCGTCGCCGCGTTCTCATCGCGGTCGTGTTCTGCGCCACAGGAACACGTCCAGCGCTTCTCCCGCAGCTGCAACGCGCGGTTGATCGTCCCGCAGGCCGAGCAGGTCTTGCTGCTCGGGTAGAAGCGATCCACCACGCTCACCGCGCGGCCGTGCCATGCGGATTTGTAGGTCAGCTGCCGCCGCACCTCGCCCAGCGCAGCGTCATTCACGCTGCGCCGAAAGCCCCGTCGGCCCATGCTCCGGCTCATCGCCTTGAGGTTCAGATCTTCGATACAGATCACGGCGGCCGTGCGCACCACGGTCGTTGTAGCTTGGTGCAGCGCGTCGCGGCGCACATCGCCGATGGCGGCATGCAGGCGCGCGATCTTCTGCTGCTGGCGTCGCCGGCGGCCGGATACACCCAAGCGAACGCCCTTCGGGCACGGCTTTGCAGGGTCGAGGCCCTGCGCTCGCATCTGCGCCGTGATCTGCCGCGACTGCCGCCGCTGGTAACGCCGCAGCTTCGCTAGTTTTGCCGCCAGCGCCCTCGGTGCGGCTACCCGGCGCAGCGATCCCGTATCGCCGGCGATCACTAGCAGATCGCGCAGGCCGGCATCGAGGCCGACCGCTTCATGCGTTGCCGCAAAGGACACCGGTGTGATGACGCCGTCCGCTGTGAGTGAGGCGAAATAGCGTCCGACCCCGTCGCGGCTCAGCGTCACGCTGCGAAGCCGGCCTGACAGCGGCTCGGTCTGCCGCAGCTTGATCTGGCCGAGGCCGGGCAAATCGACGGTCGCGAAGCGGCCGGCACCCTGCGTGACCTGCACGCGCCGCTGGTCGAGGGTAAAACGCACGCTTGCATGCCCACTGCGGCGCTTGAAGGTCGGATACTTGGCGCGCTTGGCGAAGAAGTTGGCAAACGCGCGCTCCTGATTGCGGAGCACCTGATTAAAGGGTTCTCGCGGTAGCTCGGCCAACCACGCTGTCGCCGGCTCTCGGCGGAGCTCAGTGAACTGGCGCGACAGCGCGATCCAGTTCAGCCGTTCCTCGCGCTCACGCAACGCCGCCGTGCGTGTGGCCAGTGCCCAATTCCAGACGAACCGCGCCGCGCCGAACAGCCGCACAAGCACCGCTGCCTGCGCGGCGGTCGGGTAGACCCGCATGCGGTACGCGCGGCTGATAGTCACGGGCACTTCGTTCATGCAAGTACCTTACCGACGCACCGTCTCAGCAGGTGAGACAACGTGTGACTCTGCCGCTGGCCGTCCACCTCACTGTGTCGCATCGCCGCTACGCGATGGCGAGCACCCCCGCGCTCCGCCTGACTCTCTTCCAGCGGGGTCTTCGTCATCCGTGACTCATCCAACGGACGTTGAATGCTGACCGGCTGACTACTGGCAGGGTCTGTTAAGGGCTCACAGCTACTACTATAGGGAGTGAGGCTTTATTGGCCTCGACCTGAACAGAAGGTGGCGTGGCCGCCTGGGAACAGAATGCCTTCCGTGAGCGACTTCGCACCCAATCTAGGCTTTGAGCTGGGATTGCAGTATCTGCAGTCAGAAGAGTGGCTGCCGCCTAGGTGCGACCCTGCTTACGTGTTGCACGCCATCAAGACGCACAGTTTCGACGCGTGTCGGGGCCGCATGGTGGGAGGCGCGCACGTGGGCTCGAACGTGGTGGAGCGCGCAGCTGTAGCGTACGCGCTACTTCGCGAGGTAGGCGAGCAGTCGAACAAACGAGTGCTGATGTGGGAGATGCTGGAAGCGTTGGGTAACGAGGTCAGTCCCGAGTTTGCTGAGCTTGGATCTGACGCGAACCTTGTGATTGAGGTATCGCATGACTTGCAACGCGGCCAGCCTGTCGCCTACCTGCGCAGGGATCTTGCTCTATGTTCGATCGGGCGATTGTGGAATGCGGCATTCATGGGGCCATCAGGCTACGAGCAGTACATCGCTCGATCAGCCGGCGGCGGGGTGCCGGCGCATCTGAATTTTTTCGAGGCCGTGCCAGGCGTAGACCTAGACGGCCGGGCGATGGGGCTCTACTTGGCGCGCCTGGTGGATCTGCTGCAGGCGGCAATTGCGATGAAGGACTTGCCGGCAACGCATGTTGGCGCATCGCTAAACATTGGGTCGTGGGTGAACTTAGTCGGCTACATGGAGAGCGGACGAGGGTCTCATAAGCCGAGTCCGTTGGCGCTCCATACTCAGACGGTACCGGTGGGGGCGAACAGCCACCGTGTGACGGTGAAAGCGGTGGATACCGCGACAGGAGAGGCCGTTGGCGCCGGTCGTCTGACAGTGCTCGACGGACGGACAGGTATGTTCGACGAGTTTGTCGACATCGCTGGCGAAGTGGGCGGCGCAGCCGAAGCCACCGTGCGGGCCGTGTTCAGCCCAGACAACGTGGTTACGATCTACCCTCGCGTTCGTCGCCTGTTGGATCATGCCGAGAACCAAGTCTTTCGGATCGCCGTGCTGGATGGATTGTTCGTTATTCCAGCGTGGCGAAGTCGCACGCTGGGTATGCGCCTGATGCGGCAGTTACTGATCGAGTGCCCTGGTGCAGAGATGTCGCTTGGGCGGCCGGGAGCGTACGAGCCGAAGGAGCAGAAGGGGCCCATGCCATTCGGCGTTCAAGCGGGCTACGCGGCTGCGCGACTACGTTTGGCCCAGTACTGGCACGCGATGGGGGCCGAGTACCTGTTCAACGGCGTGATGGGCATGTCGCTCCCAGTGATACAGACGGAACGCGAGCGCGGTTTGCGGGAGCGAACGAGGCGTTCAACCAGCTGATTTCAGCGCACCCGCGACAGCAACGGTGTCCCCGGTCGAAAGTGAGGTGTTGGGTGAGGTGGCCTCCAAGCGACTTCTCCCGTAATGCGATCACGGCGCTGTTTGGCAGCGCACTGGCGTACGGAAAATGTCCCGAAGCCGTGAATTTGGACGTCTTGGCCCGCCGCCAATGTCGCGGCGATGGTCTCGAATATTTCCTCGACGATGGCAGACGCCTCCTGGCGCTTAATGCCACGCTGTAACGCAAGACGCTCGATAAGATCTGAACGGGTCATCGGACGAGTTGGGCAATCTTGCGAACGGGGGCTGCTTCAAACGCGTGATCAAGGATGATTTCCGTTGACGACAGCGAGACCGACAGCAGTCCAAGGTCGTGAAGTACCGAGGGAAGGTCGGCGAGTGGAATTGAAAGCTGTTCAGCCCAATGAGTGGCGCGCTTAATGTTGTGCTCCGCGTGATCACCGGTGCCCACAAGCAGACTGCTCAAGGTCGCCGAAAAATGGGCCGTATCAATCGCGGCAACTTCCTGATGAGAATCTTTGCGGAAGCGCAGGTGGACGCGACGACGCGTGTGACCCTGAGGCAAGTTCTGAACCGAGCTGACGACCTGAATTGCCACTATGGACGGTAGCGCGTCGCGCACGTCAGAGAGCACGTCATCGACGAACGGATGAGCGTTAGCCACACCCGAGCTCAGTCGCGAAGGGTTTGGGATCGCCGTGGGGGACAGGCACCAACTACCGACAGGGTTGATGGTGTGGAGCTGCTCGGCAAGCAGGTAGATTTCGGACGCTTCTTCAGACGTGATGCCGAAAAACATTGCCAAACGCGCGATGGAAGCAATTCGATACGCACCGCGCGACACGCCGTCGGTCAATACGACGGTTTCGCGACGCGGCGACTTGTCGAAGGCGACCGAGCGGTGCTCGACGACGCCTATGCGCGGCGCTGGACGAACATCTAAGCGAAGGTCGGTGCGGACAAACCTAAGCGACGGAGCGAGACGTCGCATGTGCGTCAATATGCTCTCGATGTGGGAAATGGCGTAGGGCATGAGATCAGAATTCAGGGGGATTCAAGATATAAGCGGGATACACAACGGCGAAGCAGTGGGACTGACCAAGGTCTCACGCCCGCTTGTTCAAGGACGCGAGCGGCGCGGCGGCGTGCACTCCATTTGCTGAGGCCTCGCGGTAGGCGTGGGTCAGTGCATCAACTTTAGCGACGTATGCCGTGGTTTCGGCATAGGGCGGCACACCCCCATGACGATCGACAGCGCCCTCGCCCGCGTTGTAGGCAGCGGTGGCGAGGCGGGTATCGCCGTCGAATCGCTTGATCAGCCAGGCGAGGTAACGCACGCCGGCATTGATATTCTGCTGCGGGTCGAATGGATCCTCCACGTCAAAGCGGGCGGCCGTGGCCGGCATGAGCTGCATGAGTCCTTGTGCGCCCTTGGGGGAGACGGCTGCCGCGTTGAACGCGGACTCGGCATGAACCACGGCGCGCACCAGCATCGGGTCCACCCCCCAGTGGGCACTGGCTGCGTCGATCTCGAACGCATAGACATCGAGACGAAGGCGCCCCGATCGCGACGGCGGCGGCGGGGGCGCGCACGAGATCGGCCAAGGGCACATGCTGGGAGCAACGACTGCCCTGCCCTGCTCCGACTGAAAGGCAGCGTCAACCTCTGTGGCGGTTCTATCGCCAAGCATTCGGTGATCCTCCGACTGTCGGACGGAACGAATGACGGGGGGCACGTAGGTGGAGGACTCGCGCTGGGTCGTTACCGTAGGGATGCCCTGCTGCAATGGTGCAGACGCACTTGCGTTCGGCAGAAGGGGCATGCCGACGATAACGAGCACGATCACCAAGCATTTGGCTCGCGCAGAAGCAGGAGCTATGTCGAATAGAGCATCAAACTTCACTGGTATCTCCCGATCATCGGGCGGTTCATCCAAACCCCGCCCGCGATCTGTCACGTTCCATGTGGTCTGCGGCGCCAACCGCAGCGTTTTGCGTCCATGGCGTACCACACACTCCGTGTGCCTTAACCCCTAGCGTCCTACCTCTCCACAGCCGGCTTCCCCATCCTAGGCAAGCCGAAACCTTGCCTAGCTAAGGTGGGAGCCTCGCTAGGCGGTGGTCTGGCTGCCAAGCGAGGCACCGCGACCACGAATGCATGATGTGGGAGGCAGAAGGAAAAGAGCGGCGGTATTAGGCATCGTTTGCGCTCACTATTCCGCCGGGACATTCGAAGCACCACAGCAAGGACGCGCGTCGTGTTCGAACGGCTTCAGGCGACATTGGCCCAATCGCGCGGGATCGTGTCTTCGCGCATCACTTCGATCAGACGACGTCCGTAGGTAAGACGAAGCTTCCCAACGATCTCGGCCGACAGACCGATGCCTTGAAGGTAGCGGTAGTGCTCGGGCGGGTCGCCAGACAGGCGAAAGACAGTGTGGCGAAGCGAAACGACCTGCAGCCGGCGACGGTGATAGGACTGATCCGCGAGATCAGCGAGAAACTCGGCACCAGCCTCTTCGATGGGTTCACCCGGAAACATCTGCGCGATGTGCTGCTCAAACATGAGGCGATCCCGCGTGCGATCAAACTCGACGGCAACGGGCTGGTTGGGCGCGGCGACCACACGCGCTACACGCCGATTGAGGTGGCACAGGCGAGCACTCCAGTCACTGGCGCGGGGCGAAGCAGAGTAGACAAAACCGCGAAACGTATAGGCATGGGTAGTCATAAGGATGTCCTCAGTGGGCACGACGATCAGAGATGAGTTCGTCTGGCGACTGGGTGAGCTGGTACTTGTACGCAGGGTCGCCCGGGAAGCGGCCGGAAGGATCCGGCCAGATCACTTGGCGGATGATCGCCCGCGGCGCGATGAGCAGCGCACGCGCTACTCGCATGTGCGGCAACATCTCTTCGCAAGGAATCGTGCGAAGGCGTAAGGCCGTATTGGCGATCTCGGTAATGTCGTCATGATCAGCAATCGGCGTTGTTGCAAGACGCTGAGCGACGGTGTTCAGAAAATAGGTCGCCGTATCGGCAGGAAGCCCGATCGTGACGAGCTCGGCGCCGCCAGACTGACTGAGTCCGATGGTGTAAGCGAAGCCCGGCACGTGGGTGTGGGCGTCCGGGAAGACGGACTGCACCATATGTCCGTGTTCTTTGATCAAAGCACGGCAGCGATCTAGGTAAGCGGCGAGCTGATTGTCGCTAGGGGGTGTTGGTCCGGTAGGTTTGCGCATGGGTAGTTCCGGTGATTGAGGCATCACCAGCGAAACCTGAAATGGGCCTATCAGTAGTTGAGCAGGGTTTTGCACCAGGGTTGGGCCACCGCCGAAATCCGATCTTAGGTTCTCAGACGGAACGCGTGCCGCCGGCGTTGGCAGTCAAAGCGGACTCGACTTCATCGTGCGTCAGGAAAAGGCGGAACTGGAGCGGGCCGAAGGCTTTGAGGAGCATCACTGGACGCCCGTCCTGCGGCCAGCGTCGCTCGCCGAGGAACCAGTCAACAGGCAGAGGTGCCACCAGGACGTGCCACATGGGGCCCATCGGTCGCTGGATAGTTGTGAGTTTAATCATGGATTCAGGCCATAAGCGCCCGCGGTGGCGGGCTGGCCGCAAACGATGCGACTGATTCATGGTGGCAGAAGTTGGCCGTCAATGTGCGCAGGCTCTTCCCATTTCCTCGGCAGGTACCGGACTGAAAAAGACTTCACTTGCTTGCCGAAGAATTTGACGCCCCACTCTCGTTACCCAAAGCGTGCTCTCCCCCACCGGACTAGTCAGCATATACATCCCGCCAAGGTCGAGCTGAGGCTCCGGCGATTCGCTAAGCGATGGAATCCACCCGTGGCCAGTGATGGCGTCCACCGGGCGTGCTGAGATAAGCGTCTCCACACGACGCCGGACCTCATCCACGCACACACGTGCAAACGCGGGAAGTGAGCGCATCTGCCTTGCGGCGGTTGCTCGATCGAGGAACCAATCGGATTCGACGAGCGACCCTGCAATGTAGGCCGGATACAACCCATGAACGCCGGTGGCGCACGCCGCAACCGCCTGCTCTACGCTGCGAATCTCGACGCACGTGTCGGCTCCGAAGGCAAAGAGTTGTAGTTGGATCTGATGCGCTGCCGCGTGGGTGCGCTCGGCTAGATCCGACGCGGCGTGCGCGTCACCCAGCTCAAGGCGCGCTTGGCTGATGCCAATAGCGAAAGCACGCAGGGTGCTTAACCGCCCGAGCGAGAACGCGGTGTCTCGTGCAAGGGGGAATAGCAGCGCGACTTCAGACTCTTTCATGGACGCGACGTTCGAAGAGTTGGGTTGGAAGCGTGTCGTGTAATTACGGCGGGTTCAAGTGGCCAGATTCGTCGGCGAAAACGCACGATGACGTGTCAGAAGCCAAGAAGCCGGCGAGACTGAGATGAGCGTGGGTGCGCCGCGGCCGGAGAGATGGCGGGAAAGGCTCGGGCCATCTCGCTGCTCAGTGTTCGGGAAATAAGATCGAACGCAGCGAGCTTCGCGGCATCCTGGCTGTAGCTGTCGGCGTGTGTGTGGTGCTGGAAGTCATCGCGCTCACGAGAAACAACTGCACCCCAGCCCCAATCGCGTCGCCGGTAAATGGTGACGGCGAAGCCATCGGCACGCAGCCACTCATTGCCAGAGCGTGCTGAACGCCGCCAGCGTCGCTTTAGCCACCTTCCGCGCTTCGCCGCTCGCGATCGCATCGTCGCGTCGCGCGACTGCGCGCCTTCCTCATCGCCCATGAGCAGCCCAGCACAGACGCAGCCGACGGCAAGGGGGTCTCCAGAGCGCGCGGGGTGCGCCAGATAGTGGACGTATCTAATTCGGGCGGACGAGCACATCTCGCAGATCCGCAATGGCTCGCCCATATCTTCAATGCCGACACAGATCCAGCCGGCTTTGGGGACATTCCGCTCGCCCCAGAGACCGCGACCATGCGCGATTGCATGACGCTCAGGGCCGCTGAGCCGCCCCAGGAGAACCGGCGCGATGCGCGGCGTTTGAGGTTGGGGAGAACGGACGCGTTGAAGGAAGGAAACAATTTGCCTGATCACGGGCAGCTCCTGAGAAGACTGCCCCGACCATCTGCCGGCGGTACCGTTAGAAAAGTTGACCTCGTTTTATTCGCCGAACGCGAGATGCCGAGCGGTCAGGATGGTCTCGGAAAGCCGTTGGGGAGGCCAGGCGTGATGTTGGTAGAGCGCCATCAAGCCGTTCACCAGTTGCTGCTCTACTGAACTCACCTGCTCTTGCGAGCGAAACCGCGTTCTGATCTGTCCCCCTGCGCGTGCGACTTCGACATCACACAACAGCGCGAAAAGTAGCCTGAACTGGTGCACTTCAGCATTGTCGGTGAGGAAGTGATACCAAGCGGACCACTGCTCGGTGAGGGTTCGAAAAAAGCGTACGACTTCGGGAATTTCGAACAGCTCGCGAGGGTCGAGATCGAAGCCCTCAAACTGAATCAACATCGCATGCGCGAAACGCTCACTTTGCTCAATACTGTCCGTCAGGTTTAGAAGACGGTCGAGTGCGTCGCCGATCCTGCAGTCGGTTACCTCGCGAAGGCTGAAGCTGACCACGAGGAGCGAAGCCCCTTGCGCCGCTCTTTCGAATCCGTCTGCGTCGGTGAATATGAGGTTCATGAGGTGGCCTCTTGGTCCAGCAGATGGCGCAGTCCGTGGGTAATGTGGGGCGTCCAAAACGGGATGCCGAAAAGCCACTCCGTAGCCTTAGCATCTTCTGTCACGCACTCAAATGCCATTCCGCCCGCCTCGCGTCGAGCCTCGCCTGTCCATGTATGCAGGCGATGCCACACGGGCCCATGCGGTGGGGTCGGCATGAAGGGGGCTAAGGCCGCCACAACACGGCGACGCGCCTCCTCGCCCGTGAGGCAGCAACTCGGGTGCCAGGTAGGCGCTCACCGCGGCTGGGTCGGTAATTGCAGTGATCCGCTGGGAGCGGGCGTCGAATGTTCCCACGTGCTGGAGCATAGACACCGGAAGGCGGGATTTGGCAAGGTTGGGATAACGGTGGATAGCGCGGCCAACCGCGCAGCGGACGCGATCAGAATAACTAAGAAGGTTGGAAGCGCCGAAGATGTTGCCTTCGAAATAGCTAAGGCGGGTATCTCCCGGCTGGTCGCAACTCGACACAACGGCGCTGCGCGGAGCAATGCCTGCGTCGGCACTTGCTGGAATCCACAGGTCGAACTGATTGCTGATCATGGCTTGCCTCGGCTTGCGTCGGGGGGCACAGGGATATGACCCACCGCTATCCAGCGTGTTCCAGCAACACGCATTACGAAGTTGGCCGGCATATTGCCGAGGCCTCACGTGCTCTTGGAGAAACGAGGGGTTGGCAATAGCGTGGGCGGGCGTGGATATACATTCGGCATCGTTTTATTGCTTGAAAAGGTCGGGGGTAAAAGGCAGTCGGGGCGCGCATGAGGCGTCCTGACGCGGGCGCGGCGACGGTGCAGCTCGCTTCGGTGAATCGGCTTTGGCGGTCGTGTGGCGACCGGTCCGGGAAAGCTGTTCGCGCCATGCGTTCGGGTCTAGGGGAATCGCGCCGGCGGCGATGGCGGCATCCCTCCGACCCGACGGAATTTGGAAGTGTTGGACCACCGCATCGGGCATGAAATAGCGCGACGACAGCCCGATGGCCTCGGCGATACGCTGGGCATCTTCAAGCGGCTCACCGATCATGTGACCCGAGAGCCCGTGAGAACGCTGAATGGTGGGCGTGTCGACGTAGGCAGGCATCTTCGTCAGGCCCGCGCATGGGAGGATTCGATGGAGAGATCCAGCTCGTACGCCTCACCGAACGGATCTGCTTCGGCCAGTGTGGTGATCGCCCCGATAAGGGCGCGCACGTCGAGACTGCCCAAGACAGACCCCAGCCTTGCAAAGGCGAGGTTCTCGGCGGCGTAAAAGTCGCTCGCGGGATCAAACTTCGCGGTCTCTAGGCTGCCGAGGAATGTTTCTTTGGCTTCGCCATCGGCAAAAGCGCCGAAGTCAATCGACTCCCACCAGTCGACCCCGCAGCCTAGGTCGGATTCCAACGGAAGGCTCACGCTCTGGCCGTCGCGCATGACAAGGGCATTCGTGACGACGTACGGTGCGCTCGTACCGTCGTCGTGGTGCGCGATATCGCCCGTCCACGTTACGCGCACAGCCAAGGTAGCCAGCGCGCGGATCTGCTCGACCGCGAGGGCCTGCAGACGCGCCGGTATCTGGTCACGGAGTCGGTAAAGGGCTGTGATCTGGTCGTGGTGCGACAGGCCGGCAAGTGAGGCATCGAGAAGGCTCATGCGGCGACCTCCTCTGCGGCGGCAGTGGTCAGCTCTGCATCGATAGGCGCGATCATCGATGGGTCGATGCTGGGCAGAAAGGACATGCCGCCATCGTCGCCCTCGCGGGCAAGGAAACTGGTGACATCAACCAGCAGATGAATGGCATCGAGGTCAAGATCAAACTCAGCACCAATTTCCATGAGCATGGCATCGGCCCGGTCGAGCGTCGGGTCCGCTTCGATGCGGGCCTCAACGCGCGACTCGGCCGCCTCATCAAGGTGCGGAGAGCAGCAGCCCTCCACCCAATTGTGGTTGTCGATATTGGATTCATCGGGCAGTTGAAGCGCGCGGCCGTCGAGAAGCGACAGCGAGACGCCGTTGAAGACACGATATGTCCCACCCGCATCGTCGTACTCGTGGTCAAGATCGACGGAAAGGTGGGTGACGTTAGGCAGGATCGCCTGAAGAACCTCCGCGCCCTTGCGGGCACCGATGTCCCGGATTCGCCAGTGCAGGCCAACAGCGGCGCGGTAGGCGTCGATGGGATCGAGCGCAGTGAGGTCGGTAAGCAGCTTTTGGGTGTCGTACATGGCATGAACCTCAGTGGCGGGTGGAGTGGGCGGCGCGCATGCCGCGGGTCTGGTTGCTCTCGCTGAAGGCAATCGCGTTGCGGCCCATGCCTTCCAATAGCGGAAGCCACCACGGCGCTTCTGTCATCAACGCGTGCTGGTCGAGTCGACCATCGTTCCCGCTGGTATGAATTTCTAGGCAATGGTCGGAGGCAAGCAGGTCGCGCACGAGGTCCATGCGTGCCCCTTCGTTTCGAGAGACGATGTTGAGGTGGCTCAGATCAAGCGCGAACGGAAGCTCCGCGCGAAGAAGCGCCTCGTATTCGCGCCAGGTGCCGAGGAGCTGAGGTCTCTTGGGATGCGCATAGAGCCCTTCGACGGCCAGTTGGATGTCGCCAAACACCTCGCCCTGAAGGCGACGCAGGTTCTCGAACATCTCATCAAGGGATGCGTTCTCGGTGTTGCCAGCATGGATTGAGATGGTCGTAGCGCCGAGACGGCGCGAGCGGTCTGCGAGCGCATGGAAGTAAGGCAGAGTCGACGTGCTGACGGTGGAGGCGTCCCACAACACATGCCGGGCGAGGACGCGAGCGTTGGCGTGCAGGCGGAGCTGGGTGCCCGGATAGTCCTGGCGCAACGCCTCTGCCTCCGCCTCGCCAATTTGCCCAAAGTTTTGCGGGCAGCACTGCGCGTGGGTAGCGGAGAGCGCCCCGATGATGGGTTCCGATACGCCCTTCGTGATCTGATCGAGCGCGTAGCGAAGAGACGAACCGGGAAAGCAGGCGGAGGTGGCGTGGATGGTTGGCATGTCGATTTTTTCATGGGGTCGATCAAGTTTCTGCTCGGTTGGTCGGAGCGGTAGTTGAGCGAACTTCTGCGCGCGAAGGCAGCCGCGCGCCAAGTGCCGGTGGATTGGATGGGTGTCGTGAGTCGACGCTGGCGGGCGTCAGGGCGAATCAGGCAAGGGCCAGCGCGCGGTCGCGTATGGACTGCTTGGCGTTGTCCCTGTGGCCATCAGGCAGGGCGTCGAGGAGTTCACATAGGAGCGACCATGTGCCGCTGACGGCCGCGCATGAGCGTTGGGCCAGCAGCTCACTGATGGCGTCTTCGGAACCGAGGTGTAACGAGAGTTGGCCGCTGCCATCGGCATCTTGATCGGAATAATCACCGAGGGCGGCTTCTGCGACCAACGCCCAGCCTTGTTCTGGATTGCCAATCGCAACCAGATTCACGTACTCCAGACCAGGTTCCGCAAAATCAAGCAGACCGCGTGCGCTCTGGAAGGGTGAGTGAGCGGGCGAGTTGGGGTGATTTGCGTAGGCGACCCAAACTGGTTCATCAGAATGCGCGAGGGCGTCGATGGATTCATCGAGCATGTCGATCAGCGCAGTGGGGTCGTAGAACCACTCGCGAGGAGCGTCCTCGACATAAAACGTGCGGGCGCAAAGGCCAGTGGTGGCGTCAGTCGTCGGATCACCCGTGGTGACGCAGGAAGGCTCCTCGGAAAGGATCGACTGGATGATGTTGAACAGGACCGTCTCAAGGGTTGGCGTGGTCATCGTGGGGCTCTCGGTGGTGGCGAGCCTCGACGATCTCGTGGTGCGGCAGTTCCTAAAGTTGGCAGGATTTGTCCCGTCGATCAGGTGCGCAGGGGAAGCAGAAGTGGCCAGCCAGAATCGCAAAGTACCCGCCGTTTGTTGGAACTATGCGACGGTAGATCCGGACGCTCCCTTCTCAGCCGTACTCCTTGGGAGGCGTCGTCGGCCGACCCTCCCGGCATAGAAGCCTCGCCCGAAGCGGATACAGGTCGGAGGGAACTCACACAGCCGGCACGCATTCAGAACACCGATGGTTGCGGCCCTTCACCCCGGTCGGGCTAAAAGGACGTGGTGCGCCGCATAAAAACGACGGAGCACGGTGCTATATCGTGTCGTTAGGCGGGTCGGGGTCGATGCCGAGATGGATCACCGGCACGCCATCGCGATTCGGGATGCGCCACCGCTTTGGTGGTTTGACAGAGCCGGCAAGGGTTAGCGCGGCTTCTCGACCATGGGTGGGCACCGCTTCGTGATACCTAAGCCAGCGGAACACCAGCAAGCGTAGCGCCGCGTCGATGCGTGGCTGAGTCACTGTGTTCCAGGTTCCGACGAATTGGCGGTGCCAAGTGCGACGGTAGACAGCCTTGGATGGCTGAAGCTCAAGAAACACCTTGAAGCTGGTGCGCTCTCCAATCTTGACACTTCGGTGATAGATGTTGACCTGTGGCCAAATGACACGGCGTAGGGAAATCTGGTCGTAGGCGGGTCGAAGCGTTTGGCTTTCCACACACGACTGGGCGGCCGAAAGGGCTGACTGGATCGATCCGTAGCGCTTGTCACCGAAGAAGCCAATTCGATTCGGTTCGCCAGTGCGCTCAATTTTCATACGCCAGCCGTTGGTGTCCCGATAAACACCTCGGGGGACAACGTAGTGCTTGCCCTCAAGAAGAATCTGTCTAGTGCGTTTCATGCCGATATACCACCATTGCGTCCGACGATTCATTGACCAAAGCGGGCTCAGTCGGAGGCCGGGTAACCCGCGACACAGAATGCAGTTCAATCCATGGATATGAGCTGGGGAATTGGGCTCGTTTGCGAGCGCCCTTCCCTACAACAATCGGAATTGCATTGGCTCGCGCTGTGAGCGGCTGGATTGAACCCGGCCAGGCGACCGCATGGAAGCTGACCAGCACCATGAACGAGGCGGCCGAGAACGCAGACTTGATGGTGAGAGCAGACGCTCCGCTGCTCAATCGCTCTGGCGACTGGCGTGAACCGCTAGATCATTCAAGAGACTGTCGACATCAGTGGAGAATGCGTCGCGTTGGGGATGCTTGAATTTGGCGTCGTCCACCCGATTGAGCCACGCGCTCTCGTACCCGGCAGAACGCAGTTGGTCGCGCTGTGCCGCGACCCGCTCTTTGGCTGCGGAAAACACCAGGCGCGCGATGTGACTTCGCCACTGGCCGTGATTCTTGGACATCGCCATCACGCACACCTTGAGGTCGGCGAGGTCGATGATTCCGGTTACGGCGGCGCGCGCGGCGGACGCTCCCATTGCCATTGAAGTGCCGCTGGAGCCGCAGGGTGATGTGGCGATGTTTGGATTGGCGATCATCTGAATTTCTTTATGTCGGTCAACTCCAGACTGAGGGTGGAGGCGCGGACCAGTAGTTGGCAAGGTTCTGGCCACGCAAGGACCCAACGCCCCCAATGCAATGGCGCACTTTGGCTAGGACACACGGAACGCACGGAGCTCGGCTGACATACCGCGAACTAGCGTGGGGCGGATCCACACGAGGCGACGGTCGATGCGACCATCCCCGACATGCGCAAGTCGAAAGTGGCCTCGGCGGTGGTGGACGCTTGGCGGGGTGCCGGACGCCGATGGTTGGGTGTCGGGACGCGACGGCGGAGGCGCTGTGATGCGGACATAGTCGTAGATCCGCTCGGCCCGACGAATGGCAGAGTCCTTCTTGCGCGGTCCAAGTCGATTGGCGACCGCGAGCGCGTTCGTGCGGTCTTGGTGAAGCGACTGGCGAACCTCGCGCATCCCCAGGTAGACGAGCAGCTTGGCTACGAACGATAGGTGTGGAAGGACCGGCGAGCGAAGATCCGGCCGATCGGGTTGACCGGCGGCGGCGCGCGCACGCTGGTCGGCGCGCTCGAAGAGTGCAAGAAGTGGTTCGTCTTCATCTTCAATAACGATGTCGACGAAGAGAAAGTTGTCCGCATCGCATGTGTGGTCGCCCTCTGGCGGTCGGCTTACCGCGATCACTTCAAGAATGCGGCGGCTGTCCGTCTGAACCTCACGAAGGTAATAGCCCGACAATGGCAATGCGTCGCTTGAGCACGCGACGTGCAGCGCGTCGGGCGGGCTTGGCAGATGGACGAACATCGGGACATCGACAGGCAGACGGCAGAATCGCGCAGGTATGGGGTCATCGCGACAGAAGTCGGTGGCCAGGAGCTGCGTCGTCAGATGGCGGTCGAGTTCGAAGACGGTATTGGCACCGGCAACTGCGAACACCGTTTCGGCCAACAGAAAAAGCGCCCCGTGTGGTCCCTCCTCGTACGCGATGTTGGCTGCGAGGAGTCGACCTACGCGCGGCGCGTCCAGTAGATGCGTCAGCATGCTCCCCAGGGACATGCTCTGCCCCGCTAGGTCTGCGACGCACGGCCCGAAGCACCGCTGGATCTCTTGCGCGCCAAGAGAGTCCCGAAGACGGACGGGCCGAGGGCGCTCGGCGAACGGGCGGATGGCGAAGGCCTTCATTCGACGAAACCAGCAGCGAAGAGATCGCTTTGTCGAACAGGTCTGACCCAGCCATTGGCCTGTAGGCCAACAAGCGCCGTGGCATGGCCGCTGCGGTGGACTATGTCCGACACGGCTTGCACGAGTTCGCTTCCATCGTGCATCTCAAAGAACGAGTCCCAGTCCCGTTCGGAAAACTCAAAGGCTGTAAAAAACTCGTACCCGACCGAGGTCAATCCGCTTGCCAGCACAGCGAAGACAACGTTGGCCCGATCGTTGAGCGAGAGGGAATCGCGGCGTTGTTGCGACCACCACCCCCACGCACCTACCTCAAAGTAGATCTGACCCGCGCGCTCCTCGTTGGCACGGTCCCACGCGTCGAGCGTCGTTCCGCGACGCCGAGCAATGGCGTCGAGATTCGCAAGCCGCCGCATGAGCATGGCGCGTTGGGCTGGTCCGATGGGGGCGCGCGGGATGCCCGTGCGGGTGGATTCGGGAGCGCTCATGAAGGACATACGTCAGTCCTCGCAGCGCGTCGTGTAAGCGCCGACATGGGTGCCGCTGGCATCGTGCAGCGCAATCAGGTCACCGCCGACGACCCCTCGGGCGATGAAGCCGTTGGCGGGCTGCCCGTGCTGGCCGTGTATCAAGCGCTCCGGAATGCAGGCCACCTGCGCGGCAGCGGCTTTGGGGCTGTGATGCTTGAGGTCGAACAGATCGGTTTCGATCTCGATCAGGATTTTCATGTGGGATTCCAATGGGGTGCGAATCCAGTGTCTGCTGTCGCCGCTTCATCAAAAGATGCGCGTGGTTCCGTCACGCCGCCGAACGCTGTGAACTCATGGGAGAGGCCCGACAAACCCGCCGAACCGAGGTTCTGTCAGTCTGTCAGTGCATTGGGGGGCGGCCTGACAAAACCGCCAAAACCAAGTTCTGTCAGTTCTGTCAGTGCATTGGGGGCTGCGTAGAGCAATCCCGCCAGCGGGCGATATGGCTGGCGATTTGCCAGCGCGTGGGCGTCACCCGAAACGTCCCCCGGCTGCTTAGGTGCGAATCCAGTGCCTGCCGTCACCGCATCATCGAAGATGAGGGGGCTCACGCCGCGCGCTGGGGTTCCTTCTCGGTCGCGTCATAGCCGAGGAAGCTCCACGCCTGGGGGTCAATGACCAGGGGCTGGATGGTCATCGGTGCAAGACGGAAAAACGCGCCGTGTGTCTCGATGCGACCGTGACGCAGGAGCGACCAAAGCAACTCGGTAGCCGTTAGTGCGGCGAGGCGATTTATCGGCCACGATTGACGACGTATCGCCTCCTCTGTGCTGCATGAGGGCGCTTCGCGGTCGAGCGCCTCCATAGAGGCAAGTTCGGGATACAGGTCAAACACGTTGGGAAGTCGCAGTACCGCACCCACGGCGCGCCCGAGGTGTCCCAAGACGACTTGCCCGCTGTCCTCACCGTTGCCTAAATCGAGCCACAACGCGCCGGTTGGTTCGTTGCGATAGGTTCGGCCGAGTTCTGCACGAAACCCCGCGAGATCGACCGCTGTAATCACGAGATCAAAGTTCAGATAGCGCTGCGTTTTGTCGATCCGGTAATGCTGGGGAATTGCGCGCCACGCGAGTCCGTAGAAAGCGTTAACGCGGTGAACGATGAGCATCGACTTGTGCGCGCCCACGTCCGATTGAGTAAATCGCTGTCTGCCGACGGAGGAGTCCGACACCACATCACCATCGAAGACTGAGACATTGAAACCACAATGACCGAGCTTGCGAAGCGTGGTCTCAAGGCTGGCGAGTTGATCCGCAATTTGCGAGCCGCTGCCCCCGGCCCCTATTAAGGCGATCCTCACCGGACGATCAGCCCAGTGCGCAGGAAGGAGGAAGGAATGCGCGGTCATGCGAACAGCCCGAGGGTCTTAATACGTTCAGGGGAAAGTGGCATCAGATAGGGAGCCAGTGTCAGTCGTGTGGCGATTTCCGGTTCGGCTTCGGCGCAACGGCCAACGACCATTGCGAGATAAGGGCCGCGTCTAGACAAATCGGAGGCGTCATCTTGCTGGGAAAAGAACGCGCGGCTGCGGGCATGGCTGTGCAGATCAATGACAAGGCGGTCATCGTCAATGCAAGAGTCGATGTAGCGGACGTGGCCGGACGAAGACGTTTCAATCTCAGGCCAGATCAACTCAAACGCGCCTTGAACGTTGATGACAATGGCAGCAGCAATCTCTCGATCACAATGCTCGCGCGCAACGTCAATGAACTCGCACAGCAGACCGCGTGGCAGCGGGCCTGCCGTGCAGCGGACGCGCGGCATCACGTCGCCGTAAGGCAGCGACACGGCGGCGACCGGCACGCAGACATCCCATGCCTGTGTGCGGGCCTCAACATACAGTCCGCTGGAGGCACCAAGAAGGCGCTTACATCCTTCGGAGAGCGGCGGGAGCAAGCCGAAACGCGGCGCTGGCAAAAGCGGGGTAGCCGCAAACAGTGCATCGTCGGACGGGTGCATTAGAAGCGCCCCTGACGCGTTACGCGCCTATCGTTCGAGCGGCTTAACGCTGGGAGCCACTGTGCGAGCGTCAGACCCAAGGGATTCAAGGCACCGTCCGGGAACGGCAACACGTGTCCCTCGCGTGTGGCCCAGTAGGCCGCGTCTGCATGCACTTGCTTGGGCGGCGATGCCTTGCGCTTACGACCGCCGCTCTTTGCCGCGACGGTCTGCGCGGGCCGCAGGGTGGCGGTATGGTTGGTATGGGTGAAGGCCGTGTCGAACACCACAGATTCCCAAGCAGGAAAATCACTGACGCGCATGGCGAGAGGGAGTCGCGCTGAGCCGGTGCAAACGGATGTATCGGCATAGACGTTCGGTAGCGGAGCGTGATGGAGCGGCGTGTCCGCCGAGGGTCGCGCATCGCCCTCGACTGCCGCGAGGTGGAGCGTACGACCCCGCACCAGCGCCACAAGGCTTGGCCAGCGCGTCAAGATCGTCTGTAGCCCCTGCTCATGCGAGCGAAGGTGCATGGGACGCACCAGGGGCGGCAGCCACCAGATCGCCGTGCTCTGGTCGCGATAAAGCACGCAGGACGGCAGAATCTCGATGGGCGCGTTCTTGTCTCGGCTCATGAGCAGATCAAGAATGGTCTGCTCATCCTCGGGGTCAAGGGGACGCCCTGGGCCAACGATGGGAATACCGTCGGCATCCGTATCCACCGCGTGTACGGTGGTCATGGCGAGCGACTCTTTGCGCTGATGAAAGAAGAGAGCGTGGGTCGTCCGCATCTCGTTGGCGAGGGCGCGTGTGACTGCGTCGGGGGCGAAGGTGTCGATCAAGTTGTTCGGAGACGAGCGTTGCATCGGTGTGCTTCCGTGACTATTTGAGCCATCAGAACGCGACTATCGCGCGGCGTAAGTTGCGCACACTTCTGCGTTGACGGTTCGTCGTATTTCGCGAAGTCGCTGATCGTCTGCGCGCTGGCTTATCAGTCGTTGTGTGCGGCGACGGCCGAAAGCACTGAAGCAGCGGCGGCTACCAATGCGGCATCAATGACGAGGCGATCGAGTACGTCGCCAAGCGACGCCAGAGTGGAGCGGTTGCGGATCACGGTCACCTCCGCTTCTGAGCTGTTTTGATAGTTCTGATCGATCACGTAATCGAAATACCCGTTGAGGCCAGTGTCAGTGGGAAGCAAGCAGACGGGGAGCAATCCTTCGTCGGAGTACTCGTGGGCAATGCTCTTGGGATCAAGACGCGTGACGCGCTTTGCATACTTAGCCAGCGTCAGTATCGTGCGTACCGATTGACCCAGCCGCGAGTTTGCGGCGTTCTGCAGCCACGAACGCATTGCCAGTGAATGCGCCTTCCAGCGCGGTGCGGTGGCCGTGGCGCGGGTGTAGCAGAGAAATTTCCGCAAGCCATCGCGCATGTCAGGATCATCGGCGTCGATGCCGATCTCGTGGCCAAGCTCGGTGAGCATGTCTTCTGTCAGGACAGGCTGGCCCCCGATCCACTCGCACCCCAACGCTGCATCGCGCAGCAGCTCATCAGCGTAGCCGATCAGCAGCCCCAGGCCGTTTTCCGCCGACTCCATGAGCGGCGAACTGACGGCATCGGATAGGGCGTCCCAAGCGGCGTGCAGCGCGGCGCATCCTTCAGGGTCGGCGTAGGACACGGGAGACTGCACGATAAGACCGCCGCTGGCGAAGGCGTGGGCATCGGGTGGCTGGTCGGCCTCGCGGCACGTTTCATAGGGCAGCTGTGTGTAAACGCCGGGTTGAAGTACGGCGAGCAAAGCACCGGGCATGACCACGTAGGACGAATGGAGTGACGTGCCCTCGGGAAGCAACGCCTTGATCGGAGCCGTTAGACGCGCACAGCGTCGATTCCACGCATTGTTGACGCGCCTGACGAGGTTTCCGAATGTACCCGAGGCGGCTGCGATGGCGCGGCAATCTTCGGGGGTGAGGTCGCCGTCGGACGCCAGCACACGCATGAGTTCGGCCAGAGGAGCGCGAACATGCTCACCAGGAGCCTGATCGAACGCCTGCAATGGCACAGAGGCGGCGGGCAGGAAAGGGCGTGGTGGCAGCCGCACGGCGCGATGAAGCAGCGCGGCTATCCCCGCGTCACCATTCTGCAACGCGCGCACCGCGTCTCGTGGACAAAGCGCACCGCGCCGCAGCGCATGCGCCACTTGACGCGCCACTCGCCCACGCTGGGCGGGCGTCGGCTGACCACAGCCGCTTGCAGCAGCGGCGGTCAGCCCGCGCGCGGCCACGGGGGTCAGGCGAGGCAGCGTGAGCAGCGTCATGCCAGAGGAATCAGAAACGCATCGCGGATGGGCGTTGGCTCGCGCTCGATCACTTCGCTGGCAAAGGCCGCAACCCCAGCCCATCGCGGATTGGTGGCCGGTGTAGGCGCGGGTGCCCTGCCCCACACTTCCAGCGCTTCAATGGCTGCGTCCACAGCGGCTGGCTGACGGCTGGCGACACTCACGCGCTTGCGGCGTGCCTGCGGCGCGACTACTAAGCGGCGCTTGGCATGGCCTGTGGTGTTCGGCACGGGCGTCGAGGAAGCCGCTTTCGCGCCCTTGGTTTGCACGGTCGGCTTTTCGACAGGGTAGGTCAGTAAGTCGCCTTCCTGTTTCGGCTCGCCAAGGCGCGCGGTGGCGAGGAACGGATAGTTGGGAACGAAGAGTTTGAGCGCTTCGTCTGCGGGCAAGTGCGGTGCCGGATCATCGAGCACGGTCGCGCCGAACTGGAACTTGCGGGTAAGCGTAACGACGGTCGTGGAAGTCATGGGTAGTGATCCTCAGTCGAACAGGGCGGCGGCTGACGCCGAAGGGGGAGACAGAGGGGAAGCGGGGTCGGCAAGCGCACCATCGCCGTCGTCGGCTGTGTGCTCGCTGGTCGCGGCGTCGCTGGCATCTTGGCCGTCTTCATCACCGCTAACGTCTTGTGAGACAGCCGCATCGGATTTCGTATCGCGCGACTTCTTTGCGGGGGTTGCCTGCATCGCCTTCGATGCCGCCGCCGCTTTCTTTGCAGTGGCCGCTTTTGCCGCCTGCTGCGCTTGAGCGAGCGTGTCGAGCAGCGACTGTAGATCGTCCATCACTGGACTGCGGGACGTGTCGTAACGTCCGAGAGCCGCGACAAACTCTTTATCGGCATCGGCACCCGCCGGGATCACGATACGCACCGGAAGCGCGAGCGCGGCTTGCAGGGCGGCGAGCGCAGGGTCTGTTGTCTCGGGGTCGAAGGTTTCGAGCTTCGAGGAAACGAGCAATGAAAGTGCGTCATTGGCGGCGGCGGTCATTGTGATGGTGATGGACGCGCTGCCGCGCAGGATGGGTCGAACGCTGGCGAGAAAGGACATGGGTGACTCCTGTGGTGGACGAATTGATCGTGCCGCACGGAATGCAGCATCAAACTTGGCCAAGATTCGGCAGGGCTTATTGCGCTCGGTCGCGGCATGGTTGGGCGGTCATCGCACGGCCCTGCTCGTGACCGGCAATGGCGCTTTGCGATACCACTGGCCGCCAGCACCGCGCAGGTGGCCGACGAGGCCGCCGTTGGCGGGGTACTCGCAGTACCAGTCGTCACTGATCTTTTGAACATCGCCCGGCTGAACTCGATCATTCACCGCCGTAGCGGCGTAGCCATCGGGAAGCCGATTCCATTCCTGAAGTTCGTTTCGAACGCGCGTGATCTCTTTCATGGTGTGCCTCAAAGTCTGTCGGATGGCCTTGCCGCAGGCGGGTTGGTCAGATGGAGAACGTTGACGTAGCGCTGGATCAGTCGATACCGCTCTCAGCAGCGTCTACCCATAGCCAGCATTGAACGTAAGCACCGGACGGCTCCGCGTCGTCCGAGTCGTCTTTCGACACGACGGCGCGGTCATCCACTTCGAGCGTGCCTTCCTGCATCAGTGGGTGCTCGCGCGCGCTGGCGACGAACGCATCGTCAGCATCGGCGGCGAAGATCGCCACGCAGTCGCCAAAGGACAGTCCGGCCTCCTTCATCTTCTGAAGGGCATCCTGCAGCTCGCCGGTTTTCTGAAGGGTATCGAGCAGTTGGTCGCTCATGACGCCACCAAACTCAGATGCTGGGAAGCATCACGGAGCAAGCCATGCAACTCGGCGCGGCAAAGGCGCACACCTGCATCGCTGGGCGCGTCGGGAGGCGCGAAGGTGTACTCGTAGCGTGAGAACGTAGCGAGGCCAGGCGGATGACAGTCTTGCCACGACGCGGGCGTGACGACGCAGCGAGGCAGCGGCTCAAGGGCCGGGGTAGAACCATCGGACATGACTGATACCAGCACGCTGACTGTGACCTGGTGCGAAAGCTTCACGACACGCGTCGCCTCGCGCAGGAGATTGAACGTCACCGGATCGAGGCGGAGCTGCAGGCGGACACCCGTACGCGGGTCGTGAAGTCTTATGTCGGGATAACCGTGCGCTTCTGCCCAGGGATCGCAGGCAAATTCAATGGAGCTGCTCTCGACCGTGTCACCGGAATGCTTTTCGTAACAAGCGAGGTGCCAACCGCCATCGAGATCAATCACGATTTTCTCGCCGCGAATGCCGTAACACTCTTCCTGCGCGCGGAGATACGTCGCCTGTTCCTGAGTGAGGATGACGTACTCTCGGCCAGACTCCTCAAGCTGCGCATGGAGAGCCGCCCACCCCGATTGGGTCTGACTGTTTGAGTCGCTGTCGATGTGTTCGTCATCGGCGTCGAACTGGTCATCGGCACCCGGAATCGTCACGTACCAAGTCGCTGATGCGTCGATACGCACCGAGTGATACCCCAGCGCGACACAGGAGGCTCGGGCGCGCGCGATGTCCGCGCCAAGTTCGCGCGTCCACTCCAACAATGCAAAATTGGGCAATTCGTCGTTGAATTCGTTGCTGCTGTTGACGCGCATAAGAATCGGGATGGTCATGTCGTGCTCCGATGGGGGTGTCTGAACGATGCGCCGCATTAGGTGGCGTCAAAGTTGGCGCGTTTTGTTGCGTGCAGCGCGCGGCGCTGGCCTACGGCCTAACCTGCGTGTGCGGCATGAAGCACGCGTTCGTAGCCACTGCGGCGCGTTTCTACGATGCGTATTCGGCCCGCTGTCAGAGCCGCTTCAAACGACGCATGGTCGGCGTCCGTCAGGGGGATCAGATTGAAGGCTTGAACACGCCCGAGTGTTGGAACGCGGTGATAGACATCGGGACACCATCGGTAGACGCAGCCAATCTGATCGCGGGCCTCAATGACGGTGGGGTAGCTTCCGAGGCTGGCATGGTGGAACGCGGCCATGACCTCAGAGGAGGTTTGGCCGAGGGTTGGAACTGGCGATGACATTGGGTGGCTCCTAGCGTCGGGATGCACCTACATTGCCCTGCCCTAGCCCACGAAAAAGTTGACACCGAAACTGCAGGCTGCGACATCGAGACGGAGCCGGTTGGCGGTCGCGCGAGGACCGCCAACCGCTGTCGATCACGCGAGCTTTTGCCACCCTGCTGCCTGCGCCGCAAGGCCAGAAGGCACGTAGGTTGCAAAGCCTGGGTACGCCGCTGAGAGCACGCCCTTGACCACGTCTTGCTTGCTGCTCGACAGAAGCGCTTTCAAACGTTTCTCACCGTCTGGCTGCTCCTTCATCCACTGGGTGAATCCGCTCTCCAGCAGCAACTGCTCGATAGCATGCTTGGTGTGCGCGTGAAGGAACTGATCATCGATTCGGACGAAGGGCAGCAAATCAATGCTGTGCTGGGCAACGATGCCAGCAGACAGCGCACGCCGATGCAGCTTGCCGTTGAAGACCGACTCCTGCTCGTCAGCGTTCTCGCCGAAGAGATGCAGGACGGCGGAGACGATGTGCTGTTGCAGCGTCACCTTATCGAGCGAGAGAAGGGCCAGCGGTATGCGATTGTGCTTTCCGGTGCTCGAATTGGAATTGGGAATGCCAATGTTGAGCGCCTTTAGAACGCCCTCGACGCCCTTCCTGCCCACTTCATCGCCAGCGACACGCAAAAGCGCGTACAACGCGATACTCAGGACGGAAATCGGGTCGGATTGAACGTGGTTGGCCACCGCCCGCTGAAGAATTGCGGCGTACTGATCGGCGACCGCGCCGGGTGTCGCCTTGACGGCGCTTGAAGCGACCGTCTTGGTTTGCGGCGCTTTGACAGACTTCGCGGCAGGCCGCGCAACGCCCGAAGCGAGGGTGGGCGAATCAACTGCAACGGCTGCCGAGGAGGCAATAGACGCTTGGTACTCCTGAGACTTGGCGGCATTGCACGGGCGATTGAAGCAGATCGGTTGCTCAACCTTGCCGGTGGTCGCGCCGAGACGGTCATCAAGCACCGCGCCGAAGTGCTTGCAGGCGCGACAGGCCGAGAAGGCTGCGGAGCCGACTCCAGTGTCACCGAACTTGGCAAGCGGGATGGTGGAACCAGGCACCTTTTCGGTCAGCAGAGCAACCGTGCCGAACTCCTCGCGGAGCGTGTCGCGTTTAGCCTCTAGCGCGGCCACTGTGTGCTGGCTGAAGCACGTCCGATTGGTACACCGCGCGTCGGCGATGTGGCTGGCGAATAGTTCACGCTGGCACGAGCTGTTGTATGGGCATGTCGCGCAGCCAGCCGCCTCACGGTCAAAAATCGCGTGAGCGAGCGGCGTTGAGAATCCTTGGAGTTGCTCCTTGAGATCAGCCACGCTGACATTGCCCTCAAGGATGCGCGGAAGCGCCTTGGACTGCTGCTCGGTTGGCAGCGTGGCTAACAGTTCGGCGTGGGCCTGCGTCAATCGCTCCTCGACCAGCGCCTGCATAACCTCAGGCGCGCAGTGCAGAAGACGTAGGCGATGTTTGAGCTTCTGTATGCCCCAGCCCAACGCCTTCGCAGCGGCCTCGTGATCCCCGTCATAGGCATCCACATGACTCTGCGTGGCCACGCATTCTTCAGCGACCGACAGGTTGGCTCGGTCGATGTTTTCGATAAGCGCAGCGCGTCGGGCATCGACATCGTCGAGGTCTTTGACGAGCGCGGGAATGAAGTCGCGGCTGAGCAGCCGCATGGCACGAAGTCGCCTTTCGCCAGCGATCAGCTCGAAGCCTTCTCCAGTGGGATGGGGACGCACCAGAATCGGGGTCAGGAGGTCGTTCTCGCGAATCGATTCGACAAGGCGATCAAAATCGGATGCTTTGAAAAACTTGCGCGGGTTGTGACCTAGCGCAACGTGAATTGCTCCGAGTGGAATGTTTTGCGGGGTGGCGGCTACATCGGCTTGCATGGCGCGTCTCCTGAGCGGGTGGAAGAATCAAATCGTCTGCTCAGATCAGCGACGCAGTAGTTGAGCGGTGTTCTGAACGCTTGGTGCGCGAGGCAGTGTTCTGCGTCCAACTTTGCGAATCGGCACGACCGGGCAAAAATGAACCCCCTTCACGCTCTCTTCTGTGCATGCCCTCTCACACACCAACGGCTTCAAGCGGCGTCACTCGCTCAACACCGTGCAGCACAGATCACCTCATATGTTCTGCACTTGATGAAGTCGCGCGGCGACATCCGTCGCTGCTGCCGTTGCGCCAGCTGATTCCTGCCTCGCTTGAGATCACCGATGCGTTCGCGAAGGCCTACGCAACCCACGACGGCACAGACGGCATCAAGTCCCAGCTGTTTCGCGCCCTGATACTCGACGCAAGCGTGATCGGCCAAGACATCCACGTAGGCGTCGCCGAAATTGGCCGCCTCGTTCGCTGGTGGCAAACACAGGGCTTTCTCAGCGGGCGTCAAGGGTCGAGGGCACCCGCGCCAGCCAGCATCGCCGCAGCAGCCGGTGCCAACCGCAGCATCAGCGTCGCCGAGTTTGCGAGCAGGCATCTGTTGGCCCCCTGGTGGCGCTTGACGCTCGGTGATGGCTCCCGCGCCGGATGGCTGTCCAAGCTGCCAGCAGAAGGCTGCTGTAGCGCTGCAGCCGCTCTATGAGGCCCGCTCGCTGTCCTTAGGTGACGCTGAAGCGCTCGTAGCCGGAGACGACAACGATGTTAAACAACGCGCCGAGTGGTACTTCGATACGGGCATCAGCGGGCTCGATCTTCGCAACTCGCTGGTGTTTCTGAGCAGTCTTCTGGCGAAGCGGGACGGCGGCCGAATTCAGAGCAAAATTCCGGCAGCGCTGACGACTCGGTGGGCGCTTCGGCGGATTTCCGTCCCGGATGTGCTGGCTTTTGTGGACATCGCGACGCTGGCCTGCGTGGGTGCGCTGCAGGTACCCCCTAAAGAAAGCTGGGGTCTAGCGGCTATTACGAGTTCGCCACGCGACAACGCAATTGCATTAGGTGTCAACGATCCCGTCGGACGTGCGGCGTTCCAGGCGAATCTCACTCGCTGGGTCTTGGATGAGCCTGCTGTGCTTCAGCGCAGCGCGCTCCGAGCGGGCGGATTGCGCGAAGGCACGTTCGACAATGGCTTTCTATTTCATGTGCCACGGCTGCCTAGGGCGCTGCCCGAGTTGGAAAGCTTTGCGGCGGCCTACGCGGGCGCACGCGACCAACGGTTGGTGGATCTATGCTCGGCGCGATGGCCTAGGGGCGTGGGGTTGAGAGTTCGTTCGCTCGTCAACGATGGCGTAGTGACCGGCATCCAAGCCCGCAGTATCGGAAACATTCTCGCAATGCTGCAGGTACTCGACGTTTCGCTGGAAGACGAGATAGCGGTGGGCACGGCGCTTCCCCCGATAGCGCGCTACGCGCTTGGCGGTGATGACCCTCTCGACCACAACCGGAGCAGGAGGCCTGACGGGGCGGAGCGTGTCGTGGAGCGGACAGGAACACGTCCACCCCGGCGCTTTGCGCTGCCCATGTTGGATGCGCTGCGGGATTCAACTGCGGACAGCGACATCGCTCGGCTTGTCACCAACAATGCCGCACGGATTGCGGCACAGATTTTAGCGTGGCGGAACGGGGAGCCTGCTGGAGACGCGCTGGGCGCGCTGATTACACTTCTGGGGCCAAGCATCACACCGGAGCAGGCGGTCGAAGGCGCAACCAACGCGCTGTTGGTTCACCTATCAGCGGGGGAGTGACCGGGTAACGATCGTGGAGACCGCGCCCGATAGCGTGGTGCCGCACGACAGATCGATATCGCCGCCGGGGTGAAGGAGCCGGTCGAGCCAGATGCGCTCGCGCCCATCATCAAGACGCATGCGACCCAGTATCGTTCCAACGCGCAGGACGTTTTGGCCTTTGACCTTGATGGTCACTGCGTCCTGACCGACGCGGATGCGGTAGTGATCTTGATGATTCATGTGGAATCCTTGGCTAGGTGAGAAGGGCTTTTCGGCGGACGTTAGATCACGGCGCTTGGCGCGCTTATGGTCACGAATCAGGCGGCTGCCGCTTTTAGGAACTCGCGGTACTCGTAGGGCTTCATCGCTGACCGGGTGGCAAGGTCCTCGACGAAACGGTCGATGAAGGCGTCGAGGTGCAGAAACTCCGAGCCATCTAACTCGGGAGTGATGAAATCAACGGTCGCGTCGGTCGCGTCTTTCTTATGAGCGATCATTTGAGCCTGATAGGAATCAAGGCTGCCTGCCAAGGTGAACATCTCAAACACCACATGCCGGGTTTGCTGAGGCCGCAGTAGACGGGCCATTGCTTGGGCAACAGTCTTCCAAGTCCAATCGAGGCAGGCGAACAGGCAGCGGTCGGCGCAATAGAGATTGAGGCCGGTCTGGGTCACCCCGAGGGTGGCCACCATCACTGGGGCATCGCCGCGCCGAAACCGGGTGTTCATCGCGAGGGTGCGGGCAACGATCGGTATCTCGCCACTAAAGGCCACGGCCTCTACGCCCCTGTCGGACAGTTCGCGCACAAAGCGATCAACGTTTGCGGGTTGGTCGACAAAGACGATGGTCTTGTGGCCCGCGTGCGTGAGCGCTTCGCAGCGATCCAAAACGGCGCGTTGCTTAGAGGTAAGTGCTTCAAGGCGACCGAAGCCAGGCACGCCATGCTGTGGGTACGTGCCCGCTCGCGAAACCGCTCCGATGCGCGCGAGAAGCGAGATAAGATTGACGCTACGGGCTGCGTCGTCAGCCGCGCGCCTCTGCGCGGTGTACCACGCACTAAAATCGTCGGCAATGCGTAGGAACCAGCCAAGGTGATCGGCGTCCCAGCCGATCTCGTGCTCGACGATCTCGAAACTTGGCGCATTGAAGTGGCATGACACTTCAGGCTCCGAAGTCGTACGTCGCATGAGGAATCTGGCGGACCAATCGCGCAGCGCCTGCAGGTTGTTGACCCGTGGAATCTCACGCTTGGCACCTGACCGAAGCCCACTATGCACGTGCTCATGTGTGACCCACTCGTAGACGCAGTGGCGCTCCTTGAACCGGTGGGCGCCGGTCTCCGCGTAGTTCATCGAGCGCACAAGGGCCGGCTCCATCATCGGATGAAAGCGACCGAAGGGTTGGTTAGCGGTGCCGTCCCCCGCTGCCCATTGAGCGAGTCCAAGAAGATCCCTGGGGTAGTTAGCGATGGGGGTGCCGGTTGAGGCGTAGCGGGTTCGAGGGCTCAACATCCAGACCGCGCGGGCCTGGTGTGAGTCATAGTTCCTCAGCAGATGCGATTCATCTGTGAGAACGCGGCTGAAGCGACGCCGCAGCAGGCGCGCATAGGTGCGACGGCCAGCGCCCGGCGTGACCTCCATTCTCAAGCGGGTGTAACTAATAATGCTGATCCGCTTCAGGCGGGCGAGCTCGCACTGCTCGGGCGACTCGATCACCTGGTACTCGTCTGGCGACAGTCCGATTTCTTCGATCTGCTCCAGCATTTCGTCGATGAGGTGCGAATTTAGAATGATGGCCGTGCGACGCCCGCCCATCATTGCGAGAGCGAGCAACGCGCGCGTCTTTCCGCAGCCCTGCATCCAGGAAACGACCAACCCCGGCGCAATGCTCGCTTCGGCGATGTCGTCGAGCTGAAAGGCCCAGTCGGTGACACGATGCACGCCACAGTCACGCATGCGTGCGCGTACGGCTCGCTCGATCTCCGGGAATGCGGCGCGGCGTCCGGCGTGCACAACACCCCACCCATTCGCCTCACTCGCGTCGCGATCAATAGTGAAGTGGGCAAGCATGTCGGGCTCGTCCATGCGCAGTAGTTCGCCGGTTGAAGGATGCGTGAGCTCGTAGTGCTGGCCAGTGAACATGAGTGCGTGCTGCTCGCCCTTGCGGATAAGCGCACTGCCCCATCGTTTGGGATTGATCTGACGATTCTTGATCGCGGTACCCGTCAGCGTGGCACCGGCGCTGACCTGCATCGACATGCCATTAATGACATGCCGCACAGGAGTGCGCTGTCGTTCGCGTAACCGGATGCGCTTGCGAAGGTGGTTGAGAAGCCCAGGGTCAACCACGGGATCGGCGCAGGCTTCGCGGATGGTGGCCAGCAAGGCCGCAAATGAGGCAAGCGGGTCGTCCTGAATCAGGTGGCACTCCAGATCAAGTGCCCCCTGACCAACGAATTTAACGCCCTTGGGGTAGCGGTGGTGGGGGTCGCCGCAAGACACAGGGGCGCGGTGGATAGAGTTCATGACGCGGCATCTAGTAAAGGCGCAGCCCATCTTGAGCACGATCTTGCGTCCGTCGTGAGCGACCCGGCATACCGGATCACCGGTGACAGGACCTGTGATGCTCGGTTGGATTGACTCAACAGCCGTCAGGCTGAGCGGCCGCGCGCGACTCTCATGCGTGTTGGCGCACCACAGGTCGAGATCTGGCAACAGGGCATCGATCGCGTCAAGCGCGAGATGCAGCGGGGGAAAGGTCGGATTGCTAGGCCCATACACGAGCACCGATACGTCGACCTCGGTACCCTCCTCGCGAAAGGATCCGGCAGGTAGCCGAATGCACGCACGGAGTCGATCTGTGGTGCCTATTTCAGCCGCCACGCGGTCTTGTGCGTAGGTGGTGGGGAGAATTGCCAAAACGATATCGGCAGCGTCCAAGGCTTGGTCGGTCGCGTAGGCATGCGAGACGGCGCTGCTGTTCGGTCCAAACCTGCCCCAGCCGGTGCACGGAAGCGGGCGCAGCGAGGCCGAATCGAAGTGCAATGTAAACGGCGGGTTGAGGAACGCGACACCAAAGCCTTTTGGGTTCAGCGCTTCGAGGCCGCCACAGACGAGGTCGCACACAAAGCCAGCGCCTTCGGCGACGTCAGTCAATGCATTGAGGCTTGGCGCGTGGACGTCGGCACCCGACAGCGTGTGGCGATCGGCATCGGCGAATTGGAACAGCCGGCCCGAGCCCACGCTGGTATCGAGCAGCGCGACGCGCGACCCCGGCTGGCGCGCGATCGCAGCATCCATCGCCGGGGAGGCGATGCGCCACAAAAGCGCAGCGATTTGGTTACAAGTGAAAAATTGCCCGAGGTTGTCTCGCCTAGCCTGATGAAGGCCAGCCAGAGAGCCCGGCCGCGCCGTCGTGCGGCCAAGGCTGGCGATGTCGCGAAGCGGGTCGTACCAGTGAGTATCCATGGACTGATGTTCTTAGATAGACGGGCTATCAAAGTTGAGACGCGTTTTACAGCCGATGCGCGCGAATCTCATTGATTGATGCGTTGGCGTTTCTGTTCGGCCCCCGCGCGCCGCGTGCGGACACAGTTGCTCAGGCGGCGGATCGGGACGCGAACGCGCTCGGTGCGTGCAGGGTCACGAACTGGTTGAGCGCTTCGGCGATAGGGGTCGGGAGGTAGAGCTTGATGGCGGTTAGGTAGACAACCGCGTCCACACCGGCGCCAAGGTCGAGGCGCTTGCGCAGAGCGACCTCGGTGCAGCGCGATAGCGCGTACCCAACACGGTCGAGCCCCGTCGCGTCTTCTGGAAAACTGGCGACGGCAAAGGTCTCAAACGCTTCGGCGAGGAAATACAGACGTTGAATCTGGCAGCGGCGAAACCTCAGGCCATCCGGCGTACGCTGTGAACTGACCGACATCTCCAACTCGACGCGACCCTTGACTAGGCGAGGCGTCGGGCGCCACGCGAGCTGGAAGGACTCGACGAGGCAAAGAGCGGCGCGGGTGCAGGCGTGGGACGCCACGGCAGCTGGAGAGCAATGAGCCTCAATTTGCGCCCACATTGCCGCCGGCCGAAAGGCACGCCATACCGCTTCAACCTCCACCATCATCTGGTCGACGGTAGTGTTGATATCGTTGCAGTGCCGGTTTCGAATCGCACGCTCGGCGTCGCGAAAAGACGCCAGGTACTCGTCTGTGTGGATGTCCAGCCGGGCGCCGCGGGCGCTGAGCTGCTCCGAGGCGAAGCGCACGACGAAATACGCAAAGGTGCGGACTTCGTTCTCAATATCGCCATGGTTTGAACCACTCCATTTAATGGCGTCGTGCACGTAGCCGGTCAGTTCGCATAGCTCGCGGTCAAGCTGATTCTTGCTGCTCTTTGCGGCGTCGATGGCGGAAAGCGTGCGCTCGAACAGGGTGTCGAGGTCGGCTATCAGGCGGGGGCATTGGAGAGTCATTGGGGGGATCCGGAGCAAGGAAAGGCTCTTTGTTTTCGCATTGCCTCGCCGGAATAAAAGGTGAGCAGGTTTGCGCGGACCTAGCCGCCGCAGCGCTCCCGCAAAACTCGGGAATGCATGGTCACGAAGCCATTGATCTCGGCAGCAAAGGCCTCTGGAATCAGACAGTCGATGCGGCGTTGAAAGCAGCGTAGCTCAACACCGAGGAGGCTCGGTTTAAGCGCGGGTCCCGGTGACCAATCGGCGTCCGTGAATGCTCGCAGGGCGTTCTCTACTTCCGACGTAGCTCGCACACCATCACCGGAACCGCTCAGGTAAAACCAAAGGTTCGCAATCGCGCGAAGGGCCTTCTCAATGCGCGCGCGGCTTTCATAGTCGTACCGGACCCGGCCAAGGTGCGCCTTATCGAAGCTGTCGATCCATGCCCGCAGCTCAATGACGACGCGCCCGCGAACTGTTCGTGGCTCGGTATCGCTGGTCAACGAGAATGCACCGACGAACGCATCAGCGGCTTGTTGGCGAGAAAGATCCTCGACCACGCGCGAAAAGCAGTGGTAAAGCATGGTGAAGGCGCGAATTGGGGAGAACAATCCATCGGAATGCTCGCCTCCAAGAAGCAGCTCTCGAATCGTCCCATCATCAATTGTCAGTGGCGTGATGCCTGAACGGTGATGGTCAAGAAACGCTCGAACGACGTGAGCGTACGCAGCGGTGTCGACTCCTACCTGTCGTTCACGCGCGGCGGTGGCGCTCAATGGCAGACCGTCACCATGTTCGCGTTTGATGGCATCAAGGTTCTGAGCGAACGCCTCAAGGGCGCATGTCATTGCCTCCCAGTGGGACTGCAGCGCATAGATTCGCGTGGCAAGGTCATCCGAAATACCATCGGGCAACACAATCGGATTGACCTGCGCCCTTAGAAAGAGCCGCTTGACGCGATTGAATACGGTGACGCGATTGAGCCGATGCTGTCCTGTGGAGACGAGGAAGACGCGCGCGTCGTCAACGGCGTCCTGCAACGACTGTGTGGGGGACGCTTCAATGCGCGCGGCTGCTTGAAGCGCAACAGCCGCCACGTACAGATCATCCATCAGAGGACGCGGATAGTGAGGATCGTTCAGCGACAACTGCCACGGCTCATCGAGCGCTGCGCCGAACACGGCGGCGCGCTCAGCGACGAAGGCGTCGATCTCGGAGCGGTACTCGGGAATGGTTCGCGAATCAAACATGGGCTGCCCCTAAGCACGGTGTGTGTCAATCATCAAAACGGAAGGCTTCGACGCCGGTCGACCACGGCCGCTCGGTGGTGATGTAGCCCAGCTTGTTGACGATGTGAAACCCAGCGCAGGCCCACAAAGAACCGTCGTCGCCCTCCAAGATCGTCCAGACGTGGTGCAGAGGCTGCAGCTTTACTTCGTCATAGATGAACAGGTCGTCGGTCGCGGCGCGTTGGATGCCGTACCTCTCATCAAGGTCGTCTACGCTCTGCCCCGGCTCTGCCGGTTCGGGCTCTTCGTCTTCGTCTTCGTCTGCCTCTTCGTCTGCCTGCTCATCGTCGGTTTCGGTCGTCGAACGAGAGGTCAAGTAGGCAAGAAGCGCCGCGCCCTCTTGCGCGTTGGCGTTGACAAAATCAGCGACCAGATCGAGCACCGTGGTGTCGGTCCACGCGTTCTTGCAAATCAGGCCGGTCAATTGCTGGGAGTGGCGAAGGGGTGTGTTCATGAGCGCGACTTAGTGGGGAGAGGTCCAATCATCGCGCCACGGTAGCGGCCGGAAACTTGAACACAGTTCCACACGAGCCGGCATCACTTGGACTGCTCGATCACCTCGTTTGCAATCCAAACCAGCCGGTCTGCGTAGTGCGCGCGAAGTTGCTCAGCCCGCGCCGACGTGCCCTGCCCTGCCTAGCGAGCAACGTCGTCGTTTTCAAGGGCTCGCGCATACTCACGCAGTGCCTTCTGAGCGCGGTGAATATGCCAAGCGCCTCCGAGGAAGGGAATCAGCGATAGCAGCTTGATCACCGCTCCCTCAACCGGCTGTTGGTCCTGAACCGACAGTCCGAATAAGAAGACAAGCACACTCGTAATTAGCACGAAGATCGCAAAGGCAATGCGCGCCTGTGCGTCCGCATAGACATGTGCACGCCGCGCCTCAGCGGCATCACGCGCACCTGCCGGATTGGGCATGGGCGAGTCGTCTGGACGACTATGGTGGTCACTCACGGTCATCATTCGCGCCTGTCGATATCAAGCTATTGGGCTTCGTTAGCCGCAGGGGCGTCAAGGCTTATATCCGTCGGCGAGTTGCTGTCGACGTCAGGCAAGAACCGCGAGGATCGCGTCGGCCGTCTTGGGGCCGAGTCCGCGCACGTCGAGGAGCTGGGCACGCGTCGCGCGCATGACCGCCCCCGCCGACCCGAAGTGCTCCAGCAACGTCGTCGCGAGTTGACCGCTAACGCCGGGCAGGGCTTGGAGAAGATAGGCACGCGCAGTGACCAACTCTTTCGGCCGTGAACGATGAAGCGGAAGGGCATACCCCAAGCCTTGGTAACAGTGCTGCACGTGCTTGGCGATGAAATACGCCGTCGCAACATGGTCTGGGGAGGTGAGCACCGAAAGCCCTTGGACCATGCTGAGGCACGTCACAGCGCCCTGCAGGCTCTGCAGGAGCAAAGATGTTCCCTGCTGCATCACGTCGCCTTCGATGATCACGATCCCCACCGACTCGGGCTCGAGGCCGATGCGTGTGGCCTCATCGAAGAGCCTGCCATCGGTGACGGACAGCTCAAAATCTCTGACTGATTTTCTTTCGAAAATAAGGCAGCCGGCTCTGAAATCGCCCACCGGCAGCGACTCGACTTCGACAGTGAGATTAGGAATCGACCTCAGGAGCTGGACGATTGCTTCGGGTTCGCGGTGGTCGGCATACACCGTCAGAGGCGGGTCAATGACGATCTTGCTGAAGTCGAGGGTAGCGCTTGAGGGCGTGCTGGTAGGCAAGTAGGTCGGACGCGCCTGTCTGACGGCGGCCGCCGGGCGACCTGCATGTTTTGCTGGTGGTGACGATTCGCGCGACACGGCAGCCAAAGCGGCAGCAAACGTCGGTCGCTGTCCCTCGGCGACTTTCATGCCTCGGGCGCGCAACTCGGTGAGGACGAGTTGGAGGCATTGCTCGTGATCCGAGGATGTGGCCGGTGGATCGATTGTCAGCTCGGCGTCCTCACGGCCGCGCGGGCGCGCAATAAACGCTTTGCCGACACCCTTGGGCAGACCTCGAACGTAAATGCGTTGCAAGAGTGGATTCGCGGGGGAAACCCACACTGAGAATTGCAGCATTGTGACCTCGCTTGCTAGTCGACTAAACAGACGGTGATACGTTTGATCGGCGCCTCATGAGGCGCAATCCACTCGATGCCCTCGAAGTGGATAAAGCGCTTTTCATTGGATTCAATAAGCATTTGGTTGACCACCCGGGCCACGTCCTCCCATGTGGGGTTGGTGAGCGGCGCGCTCACCCATTCGGAGAGCGGGGCGCGTAGGTCTTGGGGGCCCAGCACAACGCAGGCACCGGAAACAGCAATCTCATCGAAGTTGTCGACAGGCATGCCGTCCTCGGATTTGAAGTAGGCGCAGTAATCGACGCGCGGCTCGCCACCAAGACGGGTTCGGAGCTGATCGTTCAACGTGCCGTGAGCGATTCAGAACAGTTCTTCGGTTCTTTTGATGTCGGAATGCAAGGGCGAATGCATATGGCATGTGCTCATACGTGGGAGTGTGAGGCAGACTGAAGCCGGAATATAAGTGGCCGGATTCGTGGGGTCGCTGGGAGGTGAAGCGTTGCCGGCGCGGCTGACCGAGGCATCGGTCTACCAAGACCAGTCTTGAGAATCGATGCGATCTAGGAGCGTGCCGCGGAGGCCCATGATCTCGAGAGGCGTCAGATCAAGGCAGTAACGGCCGTGGGCAACTTGCTCGCGCACCATCCAGCCAGCAACCGAGCCGACCACGTCGTCGAGTTCAGCAGCATCACTTGTGGTGCCGATAAGCTGACGGTCGCCGTGGATGACGGTAATGCTGAACCCGGAACCCGAGACGGAACCGATGGCGGCGTCATGTTCGATGCGGACGGCACCGCGGACGGCAATCTCACCGAGGGAAAGTGCGCTCATGCCCCCACCGCCGGTGACGACTCACTGGCGCATCCGCCGTCAAATGTGTGTCTGCTACTTGTACCTTGATGACACTTGAGGTGGACGCGGTATGGGCTCATGGAGCGGACTCGTGGCAGGGGTGTACTGAATCCTGCGCGCGATCAAGGGTTGCGGAAGTTGAGCAGGATTCTGCGCGACGTGCGCCGCGAACTCCGAAGGTGGCCCGTTGCTGCGAGCGTCTTAACGCGACGACGGGTCGTGCTGGAAGCGACGAGGTGCTCGATCATCAGCGGCGTCATGAGGCGCGACCGTGAGGTGAATGCGCTGGATCTGGCCGTGAGCGCGCGTGTCGCATCGCGACCGTTGGTCGCTGATTGGACTCGTTGGCCATGATGGCGCCGTGGCAGGCGCCTTGTGCCGGAGTATCAGGAAGAAGGGTGGAGGTAGCGGCACGTAGACCGATAGAGGTTCTCAGCGCGTGCTACCGGCATGGCGTCGGGCGTGCAGAACGGGGATGGTTACCCCCGGCAAGCCCTAGCGTCGTCAGAGTGCTTCTTTGAGCGCCTTACCCGGCTTGAACGCGGGCACCTTGGCCGCCTTGATACTGACGTCGGCACCAGTTCTCGGATTGCGCCCCGTGCGCGCAATGCGCGTGCGGACTAGGAACGCTCCAAACCCAATGAGTGAGACCGTGTCCCCAGCCTTTAGCGTCTTCTTGATGACCTCGATCATCGCATCCAGGGCTGCTGCGGATTGCGCCTTCGTGAGTTGCGTATCGTCGGCAATGGCTGCGATGAGTTCGGACTTATTCAATGCGGATGTTCCTTGCTCATTAGAGTAAAACTAACGATTAGTTGCAGGAATTGCCGATTAGAAAGCCAGAGCGTCAATGCGCTCTTTGCTTGTCCGAAACAAGCCGTTCCCATGACGACGATGTTCTACTGAGGTCTTTCCTGCGTCAATGGGAACAGTCCTACCAATACCGACTTCGCGTGCCACTGGACGCACCCATTTCTTGCGAAAAGCCGCCGCCATGCGATCAAACTTGGCAGCTTCGCACCGGAGGTTGTCCACTGCGTCGAACTTGCGCACAGGCCAGGTGGTTGGGGGGCGGTTAGACGACGGCACACTCAAAACGAAATGCCATAAAGACCGGTGGTTTTCGAAGCGGCGAGCTGGTCGAGTTGCTTGACGGCGGATGCCCGCTGGCGCAGTTCACGTTTGGTGCTATTCAGAGCGACCGCTTTGGCCGCTTTGGGTATGCCTTGCTGTGTGCCCATGGTCATCATCGACACGACTTGAACTGTGATTTGTCCTTCGATCACGCCTCGAAAGATTGCATCGGAGATGATGGGTAAGCCACGCCTTGCCGCTGCCTTGAACTTCGTGGTTTGGGCGCCGGTCGCCCCGCCGGCGACGACCAGCAAAGTCGTGTTCGCATCGACTTTGTCAGCGGCAATGCCGCCGGCCTGGTTGATGGTGCGGAACATATCGCGTCGCCCGATACCCAGCACCTTGCCAGTAAGCACGACGGTCTGGCCGGCGAGGCTGTTCGGCCCGATGAGAAGATTGGACATGGGGTGACTTCCTCGATGCGATGAGGGCAGTGTCGCGGAAGCGAGCGCGGCGAGAAGTTAGCGGATCTTCTCGCGGTGGACGCGGGCACCCGTGGCGATCACCCCTGCTCCGCGCGCGCCTCGATCAGTGCGCAGAGATCAAGCAGGCCGTCATCGGTCATATGGATGCGCAGATCAATGGATTCGTCGTGGTGCGACATGTGTGCGCCATCCACAAGCCAGGCGTGGACGGCTCCATCGAGTTCTTCGCGCAAACGGGTCTGTAGACGCCGCAAGCCGTGAACATCGGTGAACACGGGCGTCCTCGATGCCTTGGCATCGTCGAGCAATTGCTTACACAGCAGTACGCGCCCGGCGAGGAATGCCAGGGTTGTGTCGGTGATGGGGACGATGCGAGGGCTTGCCATAGCAGAAAGTGTATAGCCGGTGGCTAGCTGCGCAAGCGTTAGGTCCTTCTGGTAAGCCCCAAGCGCTTGGCCATGCGGTAGATCGCATGGGTGGAACGGTGCGGTAACTTCTTGCGAACGCCAGTGGCACCGCCGGTCAGATACTCCGCTCGCAACACCTCGACCTCAGTGACTTTCCAGTGGGGCTTAGCCTCCTGTTCTGTGACTAGGTCACTCGCGGTCGCAACACGACGTAGAGATGCCGCATCGCACGCGAGATAGCGTGCAGCCCTGGCGACATTTCCGTCAGCCCGTTTGAGGGCGTCAGCGATGTCATCGACGGCCACCGTGGCCGCCGATCTGCGGTCGTGCTTAAGATCGAGCTCGGCGGCCTTGTGCCGAATGGCCTCAATGGAACGCGATGGAAGGCGCTCATGCACCACGGCGGCCCCGCCCTTGGGAAATACGAGCTTCAAACACTCGACTTCTCCAGGCGACCAGACCCGATGCATGTCGTGGACGCCGAGTTTGGAGGCGTGCGCGCGAATGGCATCGAGGCTTCGGTGAGAGAGTTGGACGTGGGTGCCAACCGCGCCATGGTGAGGATAAAGGAGGCGAAGAACCTCTTCCTCCGCCTCAGTCCATGAGGTGCCAGGAGCCGGTGGATTGGGCAAAGGCGCGCATTTGACGCCAGCGCGCTCTGCAAGCGCGCTCACCGACGCAGCCGGCCGTGCGCCTTCGGTGTCGCTTAGGTCGTCGTTCGTAGCGGACATCGACCTCTCTCGGAATCCAGACGATGGTTGTACGTGCTCTTCGCATTCAAAATCAAGGGCCCATAACAACCGCCTCACGTCTATCTACCGTTTCGCACGCGAGGCAGGTGGCGGCCGTCGGAGTCTCACCCTGACCTCACTTCGACCCGTTCCATCCGGGTCTTGCGGGGTCGTCCCGCATGTGGGGGCCTCACGGCCTGCACCTGCGGCACTGCGACTGCAAGTTCACGGTTCTTCGTGGGGCAGTGCTGATCAGCGACGTTGCATTGCCGTCGATCCACCGCGCTGGCCACTTCCCGCGCGTCACTTTCCCCGCTCCTCGGGGTAGCGGGCGATGCGCCCGCGTCTCGCAAAAGACGCAGACCCTCAACCCGAATGTTCTTCGCCGCGTTCGTGTTCTGCGAATTGGCCCGGGTCTTCGTCAGCGTTCACCAATCTTGCGATGCGCTCGCCGAGGACAGTGGTCTTGCCGGATCCGGCCACTGCGGACACCAAGGCGTGACCGTGACTGCGCGCGATCACCGCGAGCTGCCCGGCTGTGAAGGCTCGCTCGGACATCGATCAATCTGCCGTGGCTAGCGGGCCGCCTTGCGGCTGAACACGGTGAAACAACGTCGCCAGCAGACTGCCAATCTTATCCGGTGCATCCGCGGCGTCGGGCGTTGATAGCACCGCACCCAAAAGGCGTAGCGCGTGGTTCAGATCTAGACCAGCACGCACGACCAGGTCGGGGCGTTCGCCGAGGCCGAAGGCGAGGATGTGGTTGGCAACTGAGCGCCAGGCATCGCCAGGCGAAGACGCCGGCGAAGGCGACATAGCGAAAGCGGCCGCCGAACGAAAGCCGAAGGCGAACTGGGTGTCGGTGACCAGGGGAATGTGGGTCGGCATGGGTATCTCCGTGTTGGCCTCATCTCCGCAGTCACGGCGGGACGCCGGAAATCTGTGGTGAGACATCTCGGGGTTTACCCTCGAATGCGCAAAGCAAAAGTTGCGCACGGTTTTCTCACCGCAGATGCGGGAGCAGCAGCACAAGGGCAACGAGCGTCACCAGAATGAGGTTGTAGGCGAGATGGACATGGGTGCTCGCCATGATCGCTTCATGGCGCGAGCGACGTCGCTCGTAGGCGCTAAGGTAGCTGCGCTGGAACATCCAACCAGCCAGACCCAATGCGAGCGCCACCGAAACGGGCACCCCCATGATCATGTGCACCAAACCGAACGAAAGTGATGCTGCGACGCGTTGGAGCCGTGTGCGACGCTCGCTTCCTAGGCGAAACCAACGCTCTTCTAAACGCGCCGCTGACGGCAGATAGCAAAGCATGGCCGCCACAAACAGAAACGGGGCAAATCGGAAGATCCACTTGGGCTCCTCGGTGCTCGAGAGCGAAACGCCCACGTTTCCGAACGCGACATTGCCCTGCCCTCCCAAGGCTGACCACCAGCCCCATTGGGTCCAGGGGGCGACATTGGCGATCACATACGTAGCCACACCCACCAAGCCAATCGCCACAAGCGCCGGCAACGCATGGCGAAGCCGTAAGCCGCGCCATACGATGCGGGTGCGCGGCGATCGGACCGAACGAAGCGCCTCGGAACTGATCAAAAATCCGATGAAATAGATCGCCAACTCCATGTGGTCCGCATCGGACATCACACAGCGGGAGCCACCATCGTGCGTTCATCCAGCGGGAGCAGGTGTTCTCGCAGGACTCGCGCCTGTCGGCGATTGGACGCAAACGGTGAGGTGTCGAGCTCGACCATCGTTTCGAATCCAAGCTGGATGTAAGACCCCGTCGGCTGCGGCAGGATCAGGACGAGAGGCATTGATTGATTGTTGAGAAGGATTCCACCGATACGGATCTCGAGCTCCCGTAGCCGCGTGAAATCGCTCTTCTCATAGACCTTCAGACGATGCGTCAGCCGTTGGGCCGTCCAGAGTTCAAGGTAGTCATCCCAGCCGTTGGCCGGCCTGCGGTCAAGGGAGGTGAGCGTTCCGGCGGCAAGCCTGAAGTCCATTTGCCGCTGCCTACAAACCTCCTTGTCGACGGCAAGGTCACCGACAAGGCGGGCCGTCTCGGCGTGACGGGTGAACTGATCACGCGTGTAGACAGCCCCCGCCCCTAGACTGGACGCCCACGCAAAGATCTGAGGCTCGACGATCTCAAGCGGTGCGGCGAGGTTCGGGACGATATCCAGTAGGCGGTGCGTGTCAAAAACGACTTGAGCGTTCACGAGGGGAGACTCCTGGCAGAAATGGAGGTGGTGCTAAGGGTGAAATCGATGGGTTTGGCCTGCTCGAATACATCAAGCGCCCAGTGCCATCGATCAAGGAGCGGCGCTGTCGCGGAAGGACGGCGATCCAGTAGTTCGGTCGGTACCTGGGCAGCGATCGGTTGGTGTGGTGGCGGCTCGTGAGCATCGAGCAGGTCGTCGACGCTCGCCACGTAGTGAATCGTGCCGCGCTCGAGATGCAGCCAGTGTCCGTGGACAAGCTGCGCGTACGGCGCGGTCGGGTCGAGCGTGCCGGCACCGAAGAGATCGTCGTCGAACGCATCGTCTTCGCGAAGCATGTCGACCAACGCGCCAAAGCGTTCCAGCGCGTCTGCAGATGGTAGGACGGCGTCACGCGACACCACCTGCCAGACATACCCCAAGCAACGCCCGCTTCGATCTGGCGCGTCACAGAGAGGCAGCGCTTTGGGCGCGGTTACCGTTGCACCAAACAAGGCGAAGTAAGCGGCTATGAGTAACGCTTCCGCACGCGTGTTGGAGATCCCGATGATGATTACCTCCCCAGCGAGATGCCGCCAGAGTGCGTGATCCTCTCGCTCGAGATCGAAGTCGAGCGGATCCGTCGTTGGCAGTAGCACGAGGACATCGGGCGGGTCTGCACGCCCTGCGTAGCGGAGTGCGTGCACCTCCACGCCTTCGGCAGTCAACGTGGGGAACAACCTGCGGATCGATGGATCAAGATCGGGCACGATCGATGGCGACGGGGTGACCAGACGAATGCGATGCAGGTTGCCGGTGGCGAGGAGGTACGGAAGCACGACAGCCGTGCACGGTGGCGCAGCAAACAGTGCCATGGTGTTTGCGCGATGCGCGTCGCCATAGAGCAGTACCTCACGGACATCGCTGATAGTCGCCGGCATCTGCAGCTGAAGCGCGTGCGCCACCAGCACGTGCGGTAGATAAAACCCGGCCAACTCGCGCTCGGAGACCCCGTAGAGCCTCGCCTGCTGACCCACCGGCCACACGGACAACCTGCAGATGATGTCCTGCGGTGTGCGAATGGTCTGAATGGGTGCGCTTGCTGGGTTCATCGCGAGGTCCGTTGTTCTCGCTACCTTAGCGAACGCACCGGCTGCCTCCGCCTCGAATTGACGCGATCTGTCGACGCCATTTCGAGGTATTCACCGATTTAAGGTGGGATCGACCGCTCAGGCGGGTCGACTTCGGTAAACGCGTGCAAGAAGAGGGCTGGCACGCGATCGGCGAGACGGCACAAAGCCGTCTCAGGACAAAGGACGCAACCCCCTTACGCGGCCAGCAGAATCAGTTGAAGGGGCCCGGACCCATCGTCTATTGGCGATGGCGAAACCGGTGCCGCAATTACGCGCATCTCGTGATCAGCGACCGCCTCGAGCAGATCGTGCACACAATGCTTGGCGGATCGCGAGAAGCTACTTCCACGCGCTGCATGCTTGTGATCGCCAATCTCGGTGACGTGATAGGACGGGTCGAGCTCAGGGAGTGATGAAAGAAAGGCTTCGGCATCACTGCCGCTCCAAGGGAGTGGGCGAAGGACTGAAAGCGCTTGGCGGCCGATCGTGCGGCCCGATCGGCGGTGGTGGCGGCCGAAACGATCGACCGTAAACACGTTGTCGCCGACGGCGCGGTCGAGTCCCACAACGCACACCGCTGGCGGGCGACCGTCCTGATGCGGGACCGCGCGCAGCACGCCATGACGCCGCGCCAATATGAAAGCGGCGCGCGGATCAATGTCAGCGAAGCGGTAGGTCCACAGCAGGTAGCGGGCCACCAACTTGGCATTCTTGTCGCGGATCAGAAGGCGACGGTTGTACGTCCCCACCGCATTGGCCCACACGCGCTCCATCGCCCAGACACGCTTGTTTTCACTGTGCTGTGTGTTGAAGGTGTAACAGGCGAGGCTAGAAAGCATGCGGCGCACCGCGTCGGCTCTTGCGTAGTCCGCTTCATTCTCAAGTGGGAAAGGCGTTTCGAACTCGCCGAGGCGCGAAATCCAGGCCTGATTCTTGGCGTGGTAGCTGACCGAGTCGGCGTAGCCGTGAAGGCCGGCAATAAAGTCGTCTGGATCGTTGGCCATGATGCTGTCTCCTGTGGGGAAAGACAGCTTCGGCGATATTTAGCGGGCGAAAGTTGACAGTAAAACAGGCCTGCTAAATCGACCAGTCAGCGCGAAGTTCAAGGCGGGCGTTGGGGTCAGGGTCGACCAGCTTGGGCAGCGAAAGAGCTGCTCGCTCAATCGCCTGCAGAAGCAGGTCGGCACGAATGGGTTTCGTGAGGACCTGGGTGCCGCCGGCCTGAAGCGCCGTCGAGAGCGTCTCCTGGCTCAGGTCCGCGGTTAGGAACAGCACGGGCATCGTGGCCTCGGAGGTTACCTCCAGCGCTCGGAGGCGCTGAACGATTTCAATCCCGCTCAGACCAGGCATATGAATGTCGAGAATAATGAGGTCGAAGCTCTCCTCAAGTAGATAATTCAGGGCACGCTCGGGGTCCGAACACATCGTTGCTCGGTGACCCGCCTTGGAAAGGATTGACTGCAGCATGATGCGGTTGGGACGCTGATCTTCAACCGACAAAATATAGAGCGGCCGCGTTGACGCGCGATGCGCTTCGTAGATGTCGCCTTCGACGATGTCCCCTTTCACATAGGGCCCAGGGGTAATCACGATCTCAGAAGCGGGCTCTGGGCGAATGGTGGCATGATCGAGTGCAATGATCGCGGTGAACAAAGCGCCGCCACCGCGATTATCCTCAACGGTAATCTTGCCGCCCATCTGCTCGACGAGATTGCGGGCAATAGTGGTTCCGAGACCCATGCCGCCGTGGCGGCGCGAAAGCGAGGGGTCCGCTTGCGCGAATGGCTCGAAAAGACGTGTCTTGAAAGCGTCGGTCACGCCCTTGCCTGTATCGCGCACCTCGAAGCGCAACTCGACGGCGCGCGCGCTGCGGGATTGGGTGCTGATGGAGAGTGTCACCGACCCTGCGGACGTGAACTTTATAGCGTTGTGTAGGAGATTAAGGAGCACCTGTGTCAGCCGGTGCTTGTCGCCGCGCAACAACTCAGGGACGTCGGCTGCGACCTCAACGGTGAGAGCAAGACCCTTCTCTCGCGCGGGCGCCAGAAGCATCTTCTCAAGTCGCCCGGCGACCGCCTTGATCTGAAAATCTTCGTGACTGAGCCGGATGCGTGCAGCGTCTGCGTTGGACGCCTCGAGCAAGTCATCGACCACTAAAAGCAATGACTCCGACGAGGACTTGATGGCCTGCGTCACCTCATATTCGGACGCAGGCTGGCGCCGCGCAAGCAGCATCTGCGTCATAGCGATAATGCCGGTGAGCGGGGCGCGCAGCTCGTGGCTCATTACAGAAAGAAACTGACCCTTTGCCTGATTGGCCACCTGCTCAGCATGATGTGCGCGGCGCATCGTTCGAAGCATGACGTAGATGTAGCCCGGAACAAGAAGGGCCACCATAAGCGCGGTACTGGCAATGAAGGGCTGCGCTTTCCAGTAGCTGTTGGTGAAGATGGTCACGCCCAACGCGAGCAGCGAGGCTGCGGCTCCAAATAGCAGGTAACGCGGGCCATAGCGGAGCCCACTGCCGATGGTCAGCCACAGCAACACCACAAAAATTGGCGCCATCGGACGGCCGCCGAGAGCGAGCATTGCGGTGATCGTGATGTAGTCGTTACTGATTGCGAACACGCGGCGTGCGGTGTTGGCTTGAGGCGATCGAAGTATCCAAAACAAAATGCCGCCCGCAATCAGCGCTTGCAGCATCGTGTAGTACAAAAGCAGATGGAGGTTCGCCCGCAGCTTACCCAGAGCTTGATGGTCTTCCGGAAAAGTCAGATCAACGGCAATCGTGCCGGAGCCGATCGCCGCGATGTACAGCGCGATAATGGGCGCAATAGAGAGACGAATGATCCCCTGCGCAGCTTCAGCGTAGGCACCGCGCTGCTGATCAAAGGCATGACGACTAAAAATGTCACGGACGCCATGAAGGTTCCAACTCTGATGCATGGACGCGTCCCCTTATGGTCGCGGCTTGGGATAGAAATGCATTAGGAAAACGGATGGGGGGCTGGCTGGTCCGTCAGCAACAGCGCTGCCGTAAGTGCAGAACGCCACCCCCGTCCTATTGTCGCATTACTGGACACGAGCTTCGCGGAGCTGGCGTGTCAAAGGGCGCTGATGGACGAGGGGAAAGGCAATCGGTTGAGTGTCCGCCGGCAGATAAAGCGGGTGGCGGGGGTGGCCGTCTTGGGTCAGCCCTAAATGGAAAAGCGGCGTTCGCGCGCGGCGAAGCATGGCCAGCACAACACCGGCGCGATCCTTCCAAACACCGTGATTGCCCCAAGCAACAATGACGCTATCTGCTGATCGAGCGCGCTGACGGATGATGGCGTCGTTTCGCGGACCAATCGGATCTTGGGCAAGGCGAAGCTCACGTGGTTCCGGGGTCACAAAGCCGAACAGATTAACCACCGCAAGACGGCGGAACCCCCAGGAATGCGCCAAGCTCATGCAGCGGCGCAATGTGGGGTCATCATTACGCTGAGAGGCAAGGCTTGGATTGAGCATCACGAACAAGACGGTATCGCGTCCGGCCACGACATCCCAGCCATTGAGCAGGTCGCCTTGGACAGCCTCGAACTCTCGACCCAGGGCATATCTAAATCGGCGGTCCACCGAGAATTTCGCCCACCGTCGCGCCACGACGAGACTCATGCGATGGCCTCGGGCAGTGATGGGGGTTTGAGGGGCATGATCGGCGTATTTGGAAAGAGGCGTGTCTTTAATTTAGCCGGCAAGCATTCACGCGGCTACTGAGGCGACTGACCGGCTTCTAGTCGCTGCAGCAACAAGCGAATATCTGCGGCAGGGGTGAGTCGGGTTGTGTGGAGCTGCGGCGTGGACGTCCCCACGGTCGAGTCCACTCGGCGGCGCTGACTGACGACGCCAGCAAGGCAGCCTGACTCAGCGTCATAAACGCCACTGCCTGACGCGCCAGGCGGCAAAGCGTGGGTAATGCGGTCAGTCCCATTCGGTCGGCCGGCCGCGTACGCCACGTGATCAGGGGATCCATGGGTCGGCGTGGCGGCATTGCCGGTGACCACTAGGAGACTCTGGCCCGACTGAATCGGGTATTCGCAGAGACGGGCAGACGTCAGACTCGCCGGCAGGCCGAGCTGCTCAGGGTTAAAGACGTGCAGCAACGCACCGTCAAGCTGGTCTCGGTGACCGCCCGCACTCGGCGTAGCAAGCGCTTGCCCAAAAAGATTTCGGACGCGAAGCTCGGCGTGATTCGGCACTCTGTCAACCACGTGCACCGCCGTAGCCACAAGCCCCGGTCGTACGACGACGCCGTGACCAGAGGAGATGACATTTCCGTTGAGAAGAACTTCAACGTGTACAGACCGTTGCAAGGCCTCTGCCGCCACGTCGATCCGACGGGGTGCCTCGCGCTCGCCGGCCGCGTTGGTTGCCTTAGGAAGCGTGGAGCAGCCCGGCAGAATGAAAACCAAGGTGGTGGTGAGAGCGAGAAGGGTCAGTCGCACGGAGAAATCCTTGTGGTGGGGCGGCGGTGGCGGCGGCGAGTGCCGCCGTCACCCGATGTCATCTATGAACCCAGGGCTGTCATAGGTGCCGAAGTGCGCGCCAATAAGGCGCTGATCGTCTTGCTCGTAGTCACGCCCCGCGTAGCCCAGTGAGCTGTTGCTGGCATAACCTTCGCCATCGCCATCGCCATCGAGGTCGCGGGACTGTGCGGAGGCTCCGCCAGGGCGCGAACCGGGCGTGCCCGGTGGGCGGCGACGGGTGACGAAGAAAAACGCAAATGTCAGATAGAAAATAATGATAAGCATCGGTGATCTCCTCTATGGCCCATCATCCCCTGCTCTAGCTGGCTCCAAACTTGAACAAACTTCGGGAGCTACCCGGCTTCAGTCAGCGACCCTGCCGGCGATTCAATGCTGCGGGCGCGGGATCCGTGCAAGGCGATGCGATTGCTGTCGAAGCACGCTGTGGCGCTGTTATGCAGGGCGGCAAGCTCCTCGCGAATGCGCGCTACGCGGGCGAGATCCTCTGGCTGCAGCCCCGGCACGCTTTCGTCGACAAGGTTAGTCATGAGTCGATCCGCGTGCTCAATGCTGCGTTGGCGCGATTGCAGACTATTGGCAATCGCGGAAAACGATAGGCTGCTCATGCGGCTTTCCTCTGGGGTTCTGCGAAGGCTTGCGGCGCGTCAACGCCGAAGGTGGTGAACAGCTCTGCTGCCAGACGATTGATGAGACCGCTGAACAGAGCGAAGCGCGCATCAATCTCCGCTGCGTGATCGCTAAAGTCGTGGTGATCAGACAGCTTCTCGAATGCAACGTCGGTCAGCTTCAACTTGCGAACAACTAACGCTTCATCGAGAACAAACGTCGCCTGACCCTGGTAGATAAGGCCGATGCGGACGCATTGCTTGCCAAGTTGAAGATGATGCTGGATCTCCTCGGACTGCAGCTCTTGGCGCTGAACTTTGATCACGGCACCACGATCTGCCGGGTCACGAAGCTCGGCCTCCTCCGCTATCGTGAAACACGCAGGGACGGCCTCGCCGGCGATCCAGCCCGTCATCAGGAAGCGCGGCGAGGTGGTCGGATTGACAGGCACAGCAGGAAAGGAGCCTAGGGCGCGGCGCAGCGCCGAGACGACGTTCTCGGCGGCTTTTTGGCTGCCGGTGTCGACGAACAATGTTCCAGTGGCGAGATCGACGAACGCGGTAAGGCGCGTGAGCTTAGTGAAGGCTTTCGGGATCATCTCGAAGATGATGTCTTCCTTTAGTTGCTTGCGGGCTTTGGCGCCCAACGAACGCCCGTCGCGCGCCTCAATCTGCTTCACACGGGACTGCAGCGCGCGCTCGATCGCTTTAGGAGGAAGCACACGCGCTTCTGTACCGAGCACAATGCGAATCGACTCACCGATGCGTTGGTACAGAACTTCACTGTCCTCTGAGAAAGGCGACAGGAACCCGTAGGTAATGAACTCCTGTGGACCGAGCGGCTTCATCGCCTCGGATCGAAGCGCCGTATCGAGATCGTTGAAGAGTGCGCGCGCGTGGGCGGGAAAGCGAAATGCGGTCAACGCAGTAAACATCGGCAGGCTCCGGTAAGTCAGGAGAATGCAGGCTAACGTCACGAAGGGCTGTCGCCACGGCGTAATGAGCCACGTCTGCGAGCACTATTCCGTCATGGTGCGACACAGGCCTGCGCACGGGCGGAGGAACCGCCCGTGCGGCGACGTCGCGGCGACTTAGTCGCAGGCCCTGGGCGCGGGGCCAATTCTTAGCAAAGGCACCGATCCCGATTTAGAGAACTGAGGGATCGAGTATTCGAATGTACCCTCCGTACACGAGCTGAAGGTAATGGTCGCTGTCCCCACAGCGGCGGTGGCGACGGTAGTGGGCTCCATGAATCGAACGCCCGTCGTGTATTGAATTTCGAGGGCGGCGCTGTCACCCGTGATCGGCCCAATTATCGTAAACCAGGCTTGTTCGCCGACCTTTTCAGGATCGGGTGAGGCGGTGAACCAGCCGCCGATCAGAAGGGGTGACTCGCCCTCAACTAGGTCAAGAAATAAGCCCTGCCCGGATTTACTTGGGTCGTAAAAGGTGCCTCGGAGCCGCCCGTCAATGACAAACGGAGGGGGTTCGGAATCACTCGCTGCGGGGATAGCAAGATTGAGCGTCGGTCCGCCTAGTGAGAGGATTTTAATGGTTAACGCCTGCTCATCATCAAACGCTTGTGCCTGCGCGCCGATGTACTGAAGCATGACCGTCGTAGGCGCGGTCAGATTGCCGCCAAACGCACCGTTGGCCTCATTGATGACCGGCATCACGTTAAACGTCCGACCCGCTTGCTCAACAGCGAATGGACTAAATAGCGCGGTGGGCCCGGCAGTCGGCCGAAGCGTCAACATCAGTTGGAAGTCACCTTCGGTTGGGCAAGGCTTCCGCCAGGCAATCATCTCGAAGCGTGCTGAGCGACCTAAAAAACTCTCATCAACAGACATTCTCCATGTATCCCCCACAGGCGTCGTAGGCAAAGGAACGCTATTGCATCCGATGCTGATCTCCTTGGTGCGTGCCTCAACGGCTTCTTTGACTGCGATCTGCGCATCAACGATCGCTTGATCAACATCGGCATTGGCCATGGACGACGCCGCCACCAAGAGCAAAAGAAGCGTCGCAAGGGAACGAGAGTAGGCCTTCGGCATCGCATGAGCACCTTCAATAAGCGGTGCCGATAGGTTAGTGGGCCGCCAGGCGCTGGCCGCTGAGGAATGAAGTGGATTTGCGCTCACCAATACGTCCTGAGAAGACCGGGTGGCGCGCGTCGGACAGCAATTCGGTCACGAACGCCTCGATGTCGGTGCCGCCGGTTTAGAGCACCCTGTGGGAGTCGTGTGGCGACACGAACGCCTCGATGTCGTACCTCAGTATTGGCACCGAACGCCCCATGATGGACACAGGGCGCGGCGCGAGCTGGGTTGACTGATGCGGTTAGGCGGCGAGCGGCGCGCGCTTGAGCTTGAGTTGGCTAATGCAGTCGGCGTCGTCTTGGTCTGCACGGGCGGACTTATAGACAGGCTGTATCAGCGCGCCCCCGGGCATGGCGTAGAGGTAAAGGATCTCCAGCAGGTCGCCTGCTTGCGGCAGAGTCGCTGAGGGCGGGATAGTCACGTTGCCGACAGACTGACAATTGCCTTCCGCGTCGCGCATCTCGATGCCGACCGACCTTTTGCCCGGATTCACGCCAACACAGCGCACGGTCACCGACTCAACGAGCTTGAACTTACGGCTGTCACCCATGCTGTTAGGTCTGCCGGGGGAATAGGCGGCTCCGAGTCGCTTAAACACCACACCTTCGCCGTTGTCCCGCTTAACGCGCTCAAGCAATGCGACCTTCTGCGCCGTCGTCCGCGCCGTTGGGAGCAGGCGGACGTTATCGTTGAAGCTCAAGGCTTCGAGAATATCGAGCCGCTTCCCAAGGGGCTGCGCGCGCACATCTGCGTCGTAAAGCTCAAGCACATCGAAGACATACAGGACTTCCCCAACCAGCTCAGCGTCGAGCGTCGTGCGTCCGGCGTCCATGTTGAGTGCGTTGAGCGCATAGGCGGTCACGCACGGCAGGGCAACGGTGAGACCCTTCTTGTTGACGCCAAGCGGCGGATCGATACCGAATTGGAAGGGCCTCCTGACGCCATCTATTTTTTCCTGAGCCACCCAGTCCGGGTCACGGAGCAACGCTTGCACATCGCTCTCGGTAATGGCGTTGCTGAGCTGCACATCAATGCCGCTCACGCGACCCGCATTTTCTGTGCCGACGAAGGGCGTTCCCGCATCGCCTGGCGAATAACCCTTGCCAATCTTGGACTTAACCAGCGCGTCGTAAACCTTTTTCGCTTTTTCATAAGGCAACGGCTCGGCAGTCTTACTTCCGGTCGAGAGCGCATTGCCGCGGCGACCGAATTGGAAGTTCACCGTATAGCCATCGCCTGACGATTCGAGCTGGCAGTGGTAGACCTTATCGCTACCGTTTTGGACAAAAGCGAGGGAAATGGATTCGTTTTGCATGGCCGTACTCCGTGGTGGGAATACAGATTCCCTCACCATGCTCGGGGCCACAGTTGGACAAACTTTCGTAAACGGCTAGGTGGAGCGAACGTCGCGTGGCGACAGGTGAGGTGTCGGCGATGTCCTGCTTGGAGGGACAAACACCCGCTCGCCGCCGCATTCGGCGGTCATTAGCTCACATCGCGCCACCGCGATCATGGCTTAGGCAACCAACACCAGAATCCTAGAGCGCGCTTAGGTGGATGGCGGCTGCAATCAGAGCGAGCGCAAAGATAACGAGCATGCCTGCCAGCAGCGCCGCGCGACGGCGAGTCACGAGATGAGGAATGCCAGGCGGACGCTCTATGTCGGCAGGTGACTGATGTGGGTTACTACCGCGACTGACGCCAGGACCTGACTGCTGCGCGTGTGGGGGGCAAGCGCCACCAGGGACATCGAGACTAAACGGCCATACCTGCTGCATGAGCAACCTTCGTAGCGAGCAACATGCCCGCATCGAGGTGTAGGTGTCACGAGTAGGCCAGATTTCGCACCCATGGATAAAAAAAGTTTTCGCCATCGAAGATGTGAATCGCCGGGGCTACTCGACCAGCTCCCACAACATCACGCCTTGAATATCCAACGTCGCAAGAGGACAGGTCTGAGAGGCAGCGCTGCAGTTCGTGCAAAGGAGTGAGGCCGCTGGAAGGTGGCTGAGAGAAAGAGCGAACGTTAGGGGCCCGCACTCGCTTGTAGAGGCGGTGAACCCCGCCGCGATACTTAGGTGACTAGCGGCTGGTCTGCATTCACTGGGGCGAATGACGATGTTTGATTGGTCGGTGCGGACGACATGGAGCTCGCATGGTCCATCGTCTGCCAAGAGAACGTAGTTCCCGGGAAGCGAGGGCGTCTGAAGTGGCGCGGCGAAGTGGCCGAAGATCAGTGCGATCACGGCAAGCAACGCGACAAGCACGGCTACGGCGATGGCTAAAATACTGCGAAAGGTCATGGTTTCTACTCAAAGGGGACGTGGGGACGTGGGGACGTGGGGATAATTCAACGTAACGAAGGCGTCATGTCTGATCGTCTTGACCATTGCAAGCGCGCTTGATGGCTAGGCATCAACGGCCTGACTCTCGATGAGGCAACGCTCCACTAATGCCCAATGCTCAGCGTCTTGCTCGGCAGCGTGCGGGTCATCACGCACTAAGCCTCCAGCAGCGTCAAGGATGGCGAGATAGTGGAGGTAAGACGGCTGGTTGTAGCCCCAGGCGCGGATGCGGCTAAGGAAGGGATCGGCGTTCAGCTGCGAATGAAGGTCGGCTTGGTCGATATCGCCCGCTCCGCAGCGCGCCATCAGCTGCGACATGCGGTGGTAGTGCTCGCGCCAGACGCGGTCGTGTTGCGACAAGGTGTAGAGCCGTCCGTCAGGCGAAGGCCAAACGGGATGGGAGGTAAGCATCTGGGCGGGCGTTTCACCATAGGCGTCAACGGGCGCAGGAATGGTCTTAGCGACGCCGTCGGCAATGTCGAGCCACGCATGACCAGACGCGTCCGGGGAGGTGGCTGGAATGGGCAGGTTGGCAGCGCCGTACACGGTCCAGCCGTTGGCGCCCGGAAAGGCAGATATAAAACGTACCGAAAGCGCGCCGGGAACGGCCGTCCCGTGCCAGATCGAGGCGCGTAGCGACGCGTCAATCCCCTGCCCCGCCAATTCGTCCGGCAGCCCGGCATCGAGGGGCGATGCGAGTAGCGCCGCGCGATCGCCGGTGAGCAGCAACAGGTAGGCGACACCCTCGGTGACCGTAACGGTGGGCGGGAGATGCAGGGTGCCAACGACCGCGATCTGGCCATGGGGAAGCGCACGGATCAGGAGTCGGCCGGATGGTATGGAATGAAGGGACATAGCGCGGTCTTTCGGAAGGGTTGATTGATGCTGCGCGCGTTCAGAGGAAGGCAACCTTGCGCGTGAATCTTGCGCGCGGTCTTCAAGGCAATGCCGCGCGCAGGTTCGACTTACGAACGGCGAGAGATCTTGACCGTGTCGGCCAGCCAATCAAGCGCTTCGTTGACAGCGCGGTCATTGACCATCCACGCAGGAGGAAAGCTGTCCATTCCAAGCGTGCTAAGCCATGTGAGGTCCGCGACACCGTCATCGCAGCCAAAGGGGGCGGCGTGAAACGTACCGCCTTGATCTGAGCCCGTGAGTCGCCCAGCACGGCGTAGGTGTTGACGATAGTCCTCGCGCGCACTCCACGGTTGTTGGTAGTCGATGCTGGCGGGAAGATTCAACTCAAGAGAAAGGGTTGGCTCAGCGGCCGCGAGTGCATCAAAGGGGAGCGCTCGCTCCATCGCAGTGCGGTAGGCCGCGATATACGCTTCAGGACGCGTCCAGCGCGCTCGGGTTCGGAGGCAGACACACCCGCCTAGGACATCGTCGGCAGCCGTTCGGCTCGCCGTCCTTAGCACCATGTAGGGCGAGCCCACGGCAGCGAGATGCCAGCGGCGGGCAATACGGTTGGAGACGCCTGTGTCGAAGACATTGCTGCAGCCGGCCTCAGCGAAGGTGAAGTAGAGCTGCCCGTCAGCACCAAAATCATAGAAGCCAGGGGCTTCGGGAATAATGGACCGAATGGCGGCCAAGGCGCGGGAGATGGGCAGCGAAATGGCAAGATGGCGGAATTCGATTACAGATGACATTTGAGGGCCGTCGCTGAGGAGTGGCCCCAATAATCCCAACGTCATAACAGGCGTGAAGTTGCGCCATGTTCTGGGCTAGAGGGTAACGAAGATGTGTGAGATCACATACCGAGGCGCTGTCGTCCGGCCGCCAAGCAATCCACGCTCAACCCAGCAACCTTAGCCATTCACCCTCGCGTGGCTGCCATCCCGCGTCACGCCAGTAGCGGCAAAGGCGTTCTCGACTTTCAGGTGGAAGCCGGTTGGCGCGCGGTCGCGCCGCGAGCAGAACCAGCGCTTTTGGGCCAACGAGCCGTTTTGATGCCACGTCGATAAAACGAGCACCGAGCGCGTGACCAGAAAACGCTTGGCAAACGACAACGTCGTCGACGATGAACGCGACAGCTTCGGGTGATGGCCCAGCCTCCTTCGGGTCATTGAAACGGTCGCGTGGAGACGTGGAATCCCATGACGGGACGTCGCCTGGCAGAAGACTCCCGTTCTCTCGCCGGCGACCGATGACGATCGCCACCGTCATACCGTCCGGGGCCATTGCCGCGAGGCAAAGGTGAATCAGCGTTACATCTTGTGCATCCCACTGCGCCCTGCCGAACAACGTCAGGGTGACACCCTGCTCGACGATGGTGCCAAGCTTTTCGCCGTCATAAAAAGCCAGATCAGGAGGAAGGGATCTGTCGGGGATCACGGGTGCGGACGACAAGACATCGAGCCGGGACTCGAGCACGTCGATCAGCTGCTGAGCGCGATCCGCCAGTTCGCTAGGGTGGCCAACGAAACGCGACGGGTTCTCTCCAAACGCTCGCAACCCGGCCGAGCAGTGGAAAACGATTCTGTTGAGGTCGAAGGCAGACATGACGAGCAGTTGTCGCTGATCGATAAGCCACGGGAGAGCTTCCGGGCCTCGCGCGACCCAGTCGGCGGCTCGGTCGATCTGAAGCGCCAGTCGCTCTAGGAGCGTACAAGCGACGAGCGAGTCGTTCGGCGACACGGGCCACTCGGATATCGTGGTCGGAAGACGCTCGCGGGCTGCATCCACCAGACCGGCTCTGCTTCGCCCGCTCCGAAGGAGCGCGACGGGATCGGCACCAAGCAAATGCCGCAAGGATGAATGGATCCGGCCAACGGACTCCGACATCCGACTAACCACTCCGTCGTCTAGTCATCGAATCAAAGCAATCGATAAAGGTCAGTCTAGGTTACCTCGCGGTATCCGTACTGTGCTGACAGGGCAGCTATATGTGGATGTCGACGCGATCAGGATGCAATCTTAGGCTGAGGGCATGTCGTCTGGAGACACGCAAGCGCTGCAGCCTCACCGTAATGTCCATGGTCCGCAACGGGACGCCAAACACTGACCCCTTTCTCAACGGATGCCCGTTTGAGCGCGAGGGGGGGAGTGGATGGCGTGGCGGACAATGACTCCTCTAGATGCGAACGAGAGGTAGTGCACAAGCTGTGCACTGGGTATGGCCGCGGCAGACTCCACCTGTGTCGTCCAATCTTGCGCCAACAGCGGAGAGTCAGGTGGCAACGTGGAAACGAGCCGACGAATGTCACGATCAAGGCGCTGCGGCATTTGCCTTAGGGATAGACACACACCAGCGTCGCGGTAGGACGCCTCAATTTCATTGAGAACACGCTGCAGCTCTTGAACGCTGAACTCGACCGTGTCGTGCTGCAACGCTTCCTTAATTCCTCTCACCGACGCCGAAGGCCGGCGCATCGATTCAAAGGTCTGCATAGACCCACGAAGGTGTTCGCAAACTGCCGCGAACAACTCCTCTGCTGCGTTGGCTTCGACGTGACGCGCAGCCAGCAACGGGAGCGAGAGAGCACTCTGGATATTGGACAAGGCACACAGCCGAATAGCGGTGCCGATCTGCGCGAGAGGTATATAGCTGGGCATCGCGCTCATCGGACATGACCATTGGCTGCTGACCCCTTCATCTGAGGGGTAAATTGCTCCGCGTCGTACGCCGACAGCCAAAAGGTGTTCATTGCGTAAGACTCCAAAGATGCGAGCAACGATCAAGCGCCGCTGCTCGCGAAGGCTGTGCTGCTACGTGATCGGTACGTTCCGACAATGAATCGGCCGCTTGCCGCAGAACGGTTGAAGCGTGTGTCCGCGCCTGGGTGCTGATGAGGTCTCGCACCCCAGCGCCTGCCTCATCCGGCGAACCAAACCCTTCCGACATTCCTGGCTTCATTCAAGGTGCGCTGGCTGCCCGTTCCGAATCCGAATCCGACTTGGGTGACTTGGCGCGGGCCTTGGCGTTGAGCTGGGCGAGCAATTCTGGCGCAGGCACATAGCCGCCGACCTGCACACCGGAGGTGGTGTAAATTGCCGGCGTACCCTGCACACCCAGGCGATCGCCAAGCGCGTAGTGCGACTTCACCGGATTCGCACATGGGATGCTAGGCGGCATTTCGCCGACGACTGCGCCTTCGTAGGCGACCTTCGGGCTCTTGGCACACCAGATCGCTTCCATCTCGGCGAAAGCTGGCGCCTGTTCACCGCCGCGCGGAAAGGCCAGGTACTCGACGCGAATGCCAGCATCAAGGTACGACTGGATTTCTTGATGAAGCTTCTTGCAGTAGCCACAGCTAACGTCGGTGAAGACGCGAATGGTGTGCTTGGTCTCACCGCGTGGCTCAAATACGATCTTCTCACTATCCGGGATCATGTCGAGCAACTCGGCCCGCTGGGCGGCACCGGCCAGATCGGTGAGATTGAGACGCTCATCCATGTCGAGCAACGACCCATGGAACAAGTAGCGGCCGTCGTCTGACAAATAGACCACCTGGCCATCCGCCAGCACTTCGTTGATGCCCGGCACCGGCGTCGCCGTGATGGACATGATCTTGGCGGTCGGGTTTATGTCCTTAATGCGCTTCTCAATAGCGGCTTGATTCGGCGCGGCGACGCTGGCCGTAGAGGCAAGCGCAAGTGCAACCAACAGGGTATTTCTGAACATGGATCGTCTCCTACACGAGGGGTGGGCGCGTTCCCTGGCACTCAGTCCCAGGTGGCTGATGAAGCATAGAGACACCCTTCGGTGACGGCGCACGTGAATGGGGCTATTTGTAAGCGCCATTCCTGCCGTTCACTCAAGCTGAGGGTACGCGGGCGCCAGAGACGAGCACCCTTCGCGACCGAAAACGACGTTCACGGTCGCCAGAAGAACGTGGCGAGCGGTGTATGCGTGCGGTCAGCGACGCGCCAAGCGGATTCGATGGAAGGACTAGGTCTACCTAGCTCGTACGACTAGATGTCGGCATCAATGAGCTTGGCGGACGACTGCTTGGGCGCCTGCTGAGCCGCCTGGAGTCGCGGAAGCCACTCTTTGTCCCAGCGGACGGCCCCGATAAGTCGAACTGTGCTGAACGTGTTGTCTGCACGCCGGTCATGGAGGGCGAACGGCAGAACCTGCAGCTGATCTCCGCCCCGATCCCATACCAATTTGGGCCGACGGTCGTAGGATTCGGAGCCGAGATGGAACGCCGTTTCGATGGTCCGAAATGTGGGCGGCCCGAATTTCAAGGCCAACAACTCGCCTATGTCCTGAGCATGACGCGTCAGAAGCCGCTGGTAGCTAACGCTCAACAGCGTGCCATCCATAAAGTAAAGCTCGAGGAGCGCCTCGCGGTCGTTGATCGACGCTTTGGCGTAAGAACAACGCTCCAAGCCCTCTGCCATCGATTCGCAGGCGCCCCCTGGGTTGGCCGCCTTAACCTCATCCGCAGGCATACCTAAGCGCAAACTCTTCAGCTCAAGCACATCGGAAGGCTCTGCCGCTGACACGACACCGGCAAGGAGCACAGCGACTGGAAAGACGAGGGCGGCACGCAAATTCATAGAGGCTCCAATCCCTATTGGGTAAGACAAACAGTTCGGGCGACTTCTTACCACGACGGTGGCGGGCTGTGCACCACGAACCGGATCCACCCTGGTTGGATCACCTCTTCGGTTTGAAGGCGTTTTGCGCGTTAGAGGGGTAAGCCACCAGGCTCTCGCGGCGCGCGAACATAACCGCCCGTGCGCGCCTCGGCTTCGTAGGCTCTTGAGGACGGAAGCAACTTGCCCCACGCCTTCGCGGTCGCCACGGTTACACCGAACGCTTTCGCAAGTTCATCCCAGTTCCTGTAGTACGCAAGCACGTGCTCAATCGCTATAGGTTCGTTGCGATTAACTCCCTTTCCTGCAGGCGTGTCGGAAAAGAGGCCACCGATCGCCAACGCCTTGGCGAGTAGATCAAGCACCCACATTGCATCATCGTCAACCACCTCAGGCCTGCGTTGATCGCCCGTCGCAATTCGACGCAGCTGCCGGGCGGTCAGAAACATCGTCTTGCGCGTCCGATCCGATTTTTTTGCACCCGACGCCTCTGTCTTTACCTGCAGGTGGGCGATAACTCGACTGGCATCGGGAACATCAACGCTATCCTTAGATACTTGGGAAGGGTCGATGCCAAGCGCGTCGGCACACGCATCAGCAAGCGAGGCGTAGCCGGCCTGCTGCGCCAGGCGCAGAGCAAACGCATGCTGCTTGTCATTACCAACACGAAATGTCGATACGTCCATCGGGAATTCCTATGCGTGTGTCTTACGTTTGCGCGCTAGCTTTGCGATGGCTTGTCGGCGGGCCCGCGCGGCTGCTCGTTCTGCTTTTCGCTCTGCGCTCTGAGCCTCGCGGGCGTTGATTCGAGCCCATCTGATCTTCGCTTTAGGCGGGCGCAGATCCTTCAGAAAAAGATCGCGCTCGTGCCATGCGGTTGTAGGGGTGTAAGCAAGCTCACCTGGTCCGAGGTGCAACCGACGCAGGTACCCGCGGTTAACGAGCAGCGAGAGTGTGTGATCGAGCCACCAGTGCAAATCCTTGCAATCCCTAGGAGACGGAGGCGTCCGCTCTATCTCTTCGTGCAAGCCAGACAGACTCACGAAATCGCCTGGCGTGAGATCGGCGTCCTCGATGATTTCTATCGCTCGCTCCAGAGGAACGCGGTCGTGACAGGACAAATTTATAGTCATTAGTGACTCCTTGCTTGCGCCGCATTCACAACATCACGGGGTGTGTGCAAGCCCAAGCTTCATGTCGGATCTGCTTTCGTCTCCGCAGCCTTCGGGAGCGCCGGCCTCGGGACGTGGAACCCATTTGGAGACCTGACCCTCAATCTCTTTGATGCAGCGGTTAAGGAGGCCGAGACGAAGGAAGTCCTTCATAGCGAACCCTTCGGTGTCGAGAATCTTGAGCGCGCCGTGATTCATGACACTCGTGAGGTTGACTTCGATAAGTGCGTCCTGTGAAAGCTGCTTGAGGAGGCGGTTGTGATATGGGTCGGTTGCGACGCCGCAGCAGCTCATCTCCAGCATCCTGGTTTCGCCAGGCGCGATAGGTTCATCGAGTTTGTCGAACGAGAATGTCCGCTCTAACAGAGGTGTGTCCTCGGAGGGATCTCGGATTGCAACCGTGAAAGACGGGCGGTAGGCATCGAATCCAGAGTCATTTCGCAACGAGACGATGAATTGGGCCTTGTCGAACTCCACGGGCAGATCTCGCCGCGGTGGGATGAAAGCGAAATCGACGATCGGGTACTGATTGATCGTGTTCTTGCCGCTATCCTGGATTCGGTCACGCGCCTCGATGAGAAGCGTCCGCTCGAGTTCATACTGCTCAAGAAGCTTGGATGTGAGGGCTGCACTGGGGAACACAGGGGACGCCTCGAGAGGCTGACCGCGTTCTGACGTGCGTTGCAATCCTTCTACGAATCGAAGGAACTCACCCGTTCTCATGCCGTGGACGATGTCCCACTCGGGCAGGTACGGGTTGGAATCAATCGCCGGGTTAGGCTGGAGGTAGGTAGCTTCGTAGTGGGCGCGTGCCTGATCAAAGCGATCACGCTCCGCTTGAGTCAGATAGCCAGACCTCGCCAGATCAAGGGAGTGTTTTAGGGTCTCTGAAGAGGTGGCGTCTAGACGGTTAGCACCGCCGCACGCTGCAAGTGAGAGCGCAAGACCGATAGCCGATAGGCGAGGAATGAGCTTTTTGTTGGACATGATGCTGATCGTCAGGAACCCGACGAACAGACTATCGACCCGTCAAGCGGCCGCAGCGGCGTAATGGGGTCGGTTTGAGGTGACCATTCCGACTGAGCCTAGGGCTACTGCAACGCCGGGGAAGAAGGGCAGCGAGAACGGTGGCCGCACTTTCGGCAAAGGGCCAGACTGCTCGATGGGGAAGCCAGCTGGCGCCCTTCGTGGAGGGCAAAATAGCGTTCGTGCAACGTTGCCACCTAGCCTTGATCAAGGAGCGGTGTCCGCAAATACACGGGGTTTCGCCCTTCTGCCGCGATGCGGACATAGCCATAGTCGGCAACCTGTCGGCTGACCCGACTGACCTCGTGGTTGTTGGCCAAGACAGCTGCCTGAACACTTAGCTCGATGACATCGGCCGTATAGATTGCTCGCCGGTACCGGCGCTTGGTCTCAACTGGAACTAGGAGCCCGGCAGGCGTCAGGTACACCTGGTCGACCCTGGCGACCAGCGGCTTGGGGTGGTTCGCATGTAGGGTTCGCTCGGAGTAAACCAGTCGAGCAGACGCGATCTCTGACGGCATCGCGCTCCTCTCAAGCAGCTCGTACGTCGCGCGTCCCTCCTGATCTGGCGCCTTAAAAAGACGCCAGATCAGGCCGAGAACGATAAGGAAGCCGATCAGCAGAATGATCTGAGCCATACCGGTCAGCCTCTGATCGGAATCCGGAAGCGAGGTTGAGGCGTCTCCAGATCGACCAACTCGATCTGGACATGCTGACCGCGAACCCAAGGATGACGGCGGAGCATTTCATCGGCCTGGTTGTCCCAGCGCACGCGGGCATCTGCAACCGCGTGTCGCAGGAAGACGGCAAACGCGTCACTGGTCCCGCGGCTCGACGGTGTTGCCATCACTTTAGTTTCGAACGCGACCGAACGAATAGCGGCGAGGGCGGCGAGCGCTCCCAGAAGCCAGACGACACGCGGAAGGAACGTAATGCGGTCAGGCAACGATCGAGCCACATCAATATCCTCGAACAGTTCGAGCACTTTCGGTGTGGCGGACTTGCGGATCTTCTGGGTGAGGTCGTCTGCACGTCGCGCGGCCGTCGCCACTACTTCACTCAGATCCGCCGTCTTAGCGAGACCGTTGAGTAAAGGCGATGCGTCGATTGCAAGAACACGATCGAGGTGCTCGGTGAGGACCTGCAACTCAGCAAAGGCATACACCGCCGGCGCATGAGTGGCAGGGATGTACCAATGCTCAGAGCTGGTAACTTTTGTTGGTTTCGGGTGCTGGGTGTTCACGTACATCATCTTCTCCCGTCCATGGAGTCAAAATCATCCGAATGCCATTGAGAACGCTGCGGACCATCCAGGTCGCACAGTCATTTTTTTTTAACCAGATAGCGATTGCTGGCGATCGCCGGTAGTAAATCACGACGACCGCCCTACCCCACCGATGTCGCCGAAGGACACGTTCGCGGAAACGCCGCAGCTCATGGGTCCTAGGATCATCCGATCCATGAACGGCTGAAGCGATAAAACAGGGGCCCGGCTTCAGACCCGCTGGGCGATTGTGCTCCTCTCGAACCACTCTATCGAACCTGACGTGTTCTTTGATGCCCTCCTCTCTCGCCGTCGCCTGCTCAGCTGTCACGGACTCGCCATGACGAGCGTCGAGGAGCATACGCAGCTCACACACACCCATTGCCGCGATTTGGGTCGCGGCGAGTCGGCGTGGGTTTCGACGAGGAGGACGGCTGCGCATCAGCGAATCGTGGGTTCGTTGAAGTCGGCCATCACCTGATAGACCAACTGGGCAAGCCCCATGCTCTCCACGAGTGAGGGTTTAGTTTCGTAGCGGTGCATCTTCTTGCCGCTGAAGCGAGACTCCTTCAATTCCTCGAGCACAGCAATCTCATCAATAAGTCCGGCGCTGAGTGCCTGGTCGGCCGTCCAAACGCGACCACTGAAGACCTCGTCTTCGGGCAGCTTGAGAGCCGGTCCCCTCGCCTTCTGGACCTCGCTCAGAAACTGGCGACCCATGGAGACGACAAGGTCGTTAGCTGCTGCGTCGTCTGCCGGGGTGGAACCAGAGAGCATGCTTGGGCCGCCCTTGAGTGGCGCTGACCGATACGTAAGTTCGCGGATGCCAAGCCTGTGTGCCATCTCGGATGCATCGTTCATGCGCATGATCGCTCCGATGCTGCCAACGATGCTGTAGCGCCCTGCAAAGATCTCGTCAGCGCTCATGGCAATCATGTAGGCAGCGCTCGCGCCAACGCCATTAATGAGCGCATAGACCTTCTTTCCAGGCTTGTCTGAATCGCCTGACCTGCACTGCTTGACCGCCGCGATGATGCGCTCGGCCTCTGAAGGCGAACCACCGCCAGAGTTGATGTCGAGTACAAGAGAGTCGACATGGGCAGCCGCACAGGCACGCTCGATGATCGGAACAATGTTCTCAGCCGATGCATCAAGCCCTGGCGCAATCACTCCCTCAATGGGCACGAGGGCAACGGATCTCGCAATGGGGTCGGTCTGGAAGCCCAGAGCGCGCGCGTAAAAGACCACGTACAAGCAGAGCACCCCAAGCACAACTGTGCCTATGAACGCTCGTTTGATTACCTGCCAGTTGGCGTCGCGGCGCTTCGCTGAAACGTGGACCTCAACGAGCCCCTGAACTGACTCAAGCGTGGTTCGAAGATCTGTCGCCCACGCAGGCTCGATGGATTGCTGCGGCGTGGTCTGATCATCGGTGTTCATTTTTGTCGTCGTCCTTGGTGTGAGAAGTGTCTGTGGGCGTCCTGCCAAGACTGGGGAAAGAAAGGATTGAGGCGGTCAATCCCGATGGGATGGGTTGATGGTCCGCGCCGTTCAGCCATCGCCATGGCGATCGCAGCACAGCAGCAAGGGGGGTGTGGGGATTTGGGCTTACCGCGATGACCCTGGTCCAAAACAGACGTTCAGGCGGAGCGGTCGCATGAAGGAGAGGGATGGTTGAGATGGCTTCCATTCCGGTTCTTCCTAGTGGTCGGCCGTCCTGGCCATTCTTAGAAGTATTTATGAGTCGTACCCAAGAGCCGTAAAGAATTCGGATCCGGTCAGGCCATGCTTGGGACGAGTTCGATTAGGTGAGGAGCAACTGGCGTCGTTGCCACGATGGGCTGCGTCGTGGTGCGACCGGGCTTTGTTGTGGATGCGGCATCGAGAGATAGCACCAGGACCCGACCCGACCCGCGCATCTTGACGAGCTCTCGCCAGATGATCCGGAGTTCCTGCGCGCGCCTCTCGCTCTTCTCGACGAACTCCCGCTCAAAGGGTTTGGCCTTCGATAACAGCACCTGCAGGTTGTACCCACCCTTGCCGTTTCGAGACAAATATTTGTAGACGGGCGTTGGAGACGTTTTGTACGTGTGAACTTCTTGCCAGAATATTTCGAGTCCGCCGTTGCGGAGGCGGGCGAAGAGGTTCAGCGGTGCATAGAGCGGCTTCGGCTGGTATCCAACGGGGGTGGCTGCTTTTATCTCCTCAAGAGCGACAAGCCGCATCTCCTCACGCTCCTTTCGAAATTTGTCCCGTAGCGCAAGGGCCTGGTTAACAACGTCGTTCTGCGTCGCATAGAGCGCGTCATCATGCTGTTTCATCCTTGCGCGAATGTGGGCGGTCTCCGCCCCCCACTCACTGACAGCTCTATCCATAATTTTCTACTCCTGTTTCGTTGACCCCTATAGCCCATTAAATCTAATAATCGGGGAGACGCATGCATCTCCCCCTAACGCGCGCGAGGTCAGGCAGCGTCTCGTATCGATCAAAGCCTACCGAGGAGATAGGCCTCTATGTAAGTGGCCAAAAAAAAGGAAAGTGGGGGGTCTATGGCCCTATATCTAATAGGAGGCGGGGGCGTCTCCCATTAAAGGAAACGGCGACGCGGACCAACGCGATGTACTGCGGCAAATCGTCGTGACGCTAGCCGTTGATGCTCGCCCGATCTTCTATGGTCGAGATTCATACCTGCTCAGAAGCCTTATGGGACGCGGGTTTCTTCGTATCTGAGCGTTTACTTGGTTGAGATTTCTGGCCACTTGAATACGCGGCTCCGACTGTTCATCCTAAATCTCGACCATTGAAACGGCTTGTTCGCTGGTTGCACCGCCAAGTGCTGGAAGCACAAACAATTTTGACCAAGGAGTAGGTGATGAGAATCTCGACCATAGTGGCTGGCATCGATCTCGGATATGGCAGCGCCAAAGCGGCAGTACATGACTTGAGCAATGGGCGCACTCGAGAGATCGTGTTGCCTTCAGGTGCGGCCCCCGCTCATGCGATGCCGAAGATGGATGCGACTAAGTGGGACTTGAAGGGCGGCGAAGAGGTGCTGGTCAACGGTGAACCATGGGTTGCCGGCGTGGAGCAACTGCACATTCAGAATCGAGCTCGCCAGACGCACGAGCGTTACGTGACGACCGACGAGTATTACGCCCTCTACTTGGCATGCTTGGCCAGGCTTGGCTGCACAAAGATCGACTTGCTGGTGACAGGACTGCCGGTGAGCCAGCATTTCGGGAACGTGGGGGCGGAACTACGACCGTTGCTGCAGGCAAAGCTGGCTGGCCGCAAGCACGTCAACAGTCAGACGATGGTTGAAGTAGATCGCGTCGCTGTCATCGCGCAGCCGTTGGGGACATTTATGGGAATGGCTGCAAAGGCTGACTACGCCGAGCTGGCGACCGATGATAGCCGCAAGGTTCTTTGTGTCGATATTGGATACGGTACGGTCGATTGGGTGTTGATGTCAGGTAAGTCGGTGCTCGACGAAAGCTCTGATTCGAGTCCGAGAGCAATGTCGGTGGTGCTCCAGAACACTGCCAAACGCTTGACCCGGGACCTTGGTCGCCCAATCAGCGTTTACCAACTAGACGCCGCTTTACGTCGTGGAGAGCGAGTGGTTCCGCTTGGCTTAGGCAGCAGGCATGATTTCTCGGAGGTGCTGGAACACGAGGGTAACGAGGTGTCTGGCACGGTCATGGCCGAGATTCTGACCTCATTGCGATCGACTGCGTACGTAGACAATGTGATTGTGACAGGGGGTGGGAGCCCGCTATTTGCTGATGCAATCCGCAGCGCGTTCCCTGGGAAGGGTCGAGTGATACTGGCCGAAGAGGCTGTGATGGCCAACGCCCTTGGTTACCGCGAAGTGGCGCGAATGCTGAGGGCGAAACTCACGAAGGCCGGGTGAGGACGCGGCCATGCGCAAACGAACGTTGATCGAATGGGACGACCAAAAGGACCGGGATCTGCTTCAGGTTCTGATGCCGTACAAGGCCCGCGCTAGGGGTCGACGGCTCAAGGAGCTCGCGCAGCTGGGGGCAATGGCAGAACGGGCGGGCTTTCGAGTTGTATCGGATCCGTTCGGTGCACCTCGGCTTGAAGGGTTATGGACCCCATCGATGCAGACCGTGGTGTCTGGCTCGGGCGAATCCATGGGCCGCGGCCACCCGAGAGACGTGCCCAGCCCCCCTGCCCGGCCGGTGCCGCGGAGCTCGGAGCATGAACGGGGTCTCGACGCACTTCTCGACTCGGTGATCGACCTGTAATCTCCCAGCCGGGGGGCGCTGCCCATTTTTTCCGGCATGACTGTTTTTTTATGGTTTGCCGCACTTTTGCTGCATTTAGCATATTTTTAGTTGCGCAGTCCTCCGCTGACGCGTAGGCTTCGCCAAATAGCCCATCTATGGGGCCGTAGAGGCGTTCAATGGCTTCACAACTCACTACTTCTTGGGCAGCCGACATCCAAAAGCTCGCCCTTTGGGGAGAACTCATCGAGAAAGAAATCGATGAGACTCAGGCGCTCGCCGCATCCCCTGAGGAGAAACGTACCTTCCCGCTACTTCGGACATCAGAAGTACTGGAGATTACGCGCGCGAAAGAATGGCAGTGGAAGGCCTACGTGAAGGACCTGAGAGATGCTGGCGTCATCGCAGCGAAGGGGCCACACCAGCGATTTTCCCTAGAGCAGGTGCACGGGTTCCAGGAGGCTTATGGGATCCGACCCGGAAGACCTAAAGCACTGGGACGCGGGATCCGCGTTGCGGTGGAAAACTTTAAGGGCGGGGCCGGAAAGTCATCTACGACGCTGCACTTGGCTGTTGGTATGGCGCGTCGCGGCTATCGCGTTCTGGTCGTCGATACCGACCAGCAGGCCACGCTCTCGCGATTCCTCGGGGTGCAGCCTTGGCGACTTAAAGCAAGGGACACATTGGCTGCGGCTATCCTCTCGCCGACGTACTGGCGGACGATTGCTTTTGAGGAAGCTGAAGCCGACGAGGCCAGAGCAATGGCCAAAGGTCAGCCCGAAGTAGCGACAGAAGTTGTGGAAAAAACAGAGGTAGCGGGCGAATCTGGAGAGCTAGATCTCAAAGGGGGGGAGCCCCTGCGCTACCGCCACGGGATGAGCTCGACGCAGATTGAGGGGTTGCCTGACTCCGCGTTCCCTAATCCCCCGCTCACCCCACGTACGACGTATATAAGCGGGCTCGATATTATTCCAGGGTCGATGGCGCTCTCCGAGGTGGAGGTTGAGGTTATTCGACGCTTTAGCAATCGCGAGATTGAGGGGATAGAAAACCTGTTTGACCGCGCGCTCGCCCAGGTTGATAGCGAGTACGACGTAATTCTTCTCGACTTCCAGCCTTCTTTCTCCATGTCTCAGGTGCTCTTGCTGTGGGCAATGGATTCGCTGGTGATCCCAGTTCCAACGGAGACGCCGGACTTTTCTGGGACCGGCGATTTCTTGCATCAAATAGCCGACTACATGGCTCCGATCGAGGCGATCGCGGGCGTCCACAAATTCTGGGATCCGACCATCGTTGTGCACACGCGTCGGAAAAAGAACTCTGAGCTCGTGGCAGACATGGCCGGTTCTGTATTTCGCAAGAACCGGCCACAGGAGTTTGTCGAGGACTCGGCTGCCATAAGCTCAGCTCAGGCAGTCCTGAAATCTGTCTATGAAGCAAACGCGGCGGTCTACGACATGCGGGCGATAAAGAGCGCCCGTCACCAGTGGGACGAGGTCTTGGAGCGTGTGCTGGAAGCGATCCATGAGCGATGGGCTGTGTGGGAGAAGGAGGTGAGCGGTGACCAGTAAACGTCTGCTCGAACAGCTGCAAAAGAAGGCAGCACTCCGAACTACCCGGGAAGACCCAGAGGTGCAGGTCCTTGCCGTAGGTCAGAACCCGGCGCCAGCCAAGCAGACCATCGGACAGATGAAGACCGCAAGTGCAGCGACTGGCCGCATGGCGCACGACTGGGAAGCCGGCTTGGCCGCAAAGCTCCAAGAGAAAACCAAGGAGGCGGCGGAATTATCAGCGCTTGTCGAGGAGCTCCGCAGCCAAGGCGTCGACTGGAAAATTTTGCCGCTGGACCCTGCTCTGGTGGACGTGATCGGGTTCAACCGCTTCGCCTCGACCTTCGATGCTCGGCAGGACAGCCAGTTCCGAGACTTGTTGGAAAATATCATTGCGATTGAGGGGAACAAGCAACCTGGCATGGTTGTGCCCTCCCCCACCGATCCCGGCCGATTCCACTTAGTCTTCGGCGAAAGACGGCTGCGGGCGTGTCAGCAAGCAGGTCTTCCATTCTCGGCGATCGTTGCAGACCTCGGGGCTGACGATCTCTGGCTCTACAGGGAAATTGAGAACTTCGGTCGCGCAGACAAGGGCATCCTCGAGACTGCGATCGGGCTTATCGACATGCCTGAGAAGTTCGCGTACGGCGAGCGTTCGACCATTCTCGCAAAGCTCAAAATTTCTCAGACGCATTACCGCCGGTTGAAAACGATCGCCGCGGTACCGGTGGCTGTGTGGGAGGTAATTCCTTCAGCTCACTTGGCCACGCAGAGCGACGCAGTACGCGTGGCTGATGCCTACAAGGCGGACGCGAAGGGGGTAGTCACCAGGTCGAAGAAGGTGAAGTCCTCGATGGGTCGCACCGAAGCGATCGACACACTGTGCGGGACGACCAAGACGCCGCCGGCGACGAATTGGTCGCGCCTTCTACGCAAAGGCTCGAAGATCCAAGTGACCGTTGTTTCTGTTTCGGAAGAATCAGCGCAGGAGTTGGAGAGGGAGATCCGAGAGTTGCTAGACAGGCGAGGGCTCGCGGAGCCAGATGGAGAAGCAGAGTAAACAGACCGGCCCGAAAGGGCCGGTTCTCGTTTCAGGGGTATGGCATGAGACCGACCCTTTCAAGGATCGGTTTGTGTATCAAAAACTTGACCGCCTCCGTTACGACTCTGGTGAAGCAAATGAACCCTTAGGGCTCATTTGGGAACGGAACAAACAATCGAACCTTTAGGGCTCGATTGGGAACAGATCAGGCAATCGAACCCTTAGGGCTCGATTGGGGACAGATCGGGCAATTGAACCCTTAGGGCTCAATTGGGAACAGATCAGGCAATCGAACCCTTGAGGCTCGATTGGGAACGGGACAGGCAATCGAACCCTTAGGGCTCGATTGAGAAGGAGGCCGCTTTCGTCTTAGTCAGTAAGAGCAAGACGAAAGCTGTTTCGGGTGCCGCAGTTGCGATTTTCGTTTTGGCAAACGATGAGTCGGAAGTCGCGGCTAAATCGAAGGAAGAGGAGGGCGTAAGCCTGATGTAGTACGCAAACGACAAGACTGAAAACCAAAAGCCCCAGGCGTTGGCGCGCCTAGGGCTTTTGGGAACTGACCTGTGGAGAGGTCTGGCTGAATGATTCCGCCGTCACACGCGAATCGTAGGCCCGACCAATCCGGCAGTCAAGCTGTTTTGTCTCCAATTTTCGGAGAAAGAGGCCATGACACACGCGATTCGCAACAACCGTACCTTCAGCGACCACTTGGATTGGTCAATCAATTTGTTCAAGGCCGGTCTACGCGACCGACATATCCATGTACTGGGGGCCCTCATCGAAGTGCTCGACGTCGCAGGAGGACTCGAAGACGGCGAAACTACCGTTCAGATGTCGCGGTACGAGATCGCACAGCGAACTGGACTAAGCCCTGGGCAGGTTCAACGAGCGCTCTCCGATCTAGTGGGGGCTGGCTATATCGTCAGAGCACAGCTGGAGAAAAAGGATGGCGAGATCTCGAGGACCTTGCTTACGGCCAAGGCCGTAGAGGCGATGGGCCTAAAGGGTGGCGCGAACCTAGAAGGTGGCGCGCCACCGGAACTGGTTGCCTTGTTGATCGGCGAATCCAAAGACGTAGTCGACACCGTTATCCACTGCTGGAATGAAGGCTTCCTCGCGTCGAGTGCGGCTAGCGGACTGTTCCGTGCCGGAGCAAAAGCGTGGGCTCAGATCGAATTCCTTTTGGCTGCGCGAATGGAGGCGCATCAGGAAGCACTGGGAACGGCGCAGGCGGCACTGCAAGAGGCTCAGGACGCGGAGCGCCGTGGCGAGTATGTGGTAACCCTGCCCGACGGAGACTGTGTGACACTGGTGGCCACTCCGTTTCAAGACACAAAGAACACGCCTGCTCAACGGTCGGTGGACCTGCGCTTCGTACGCGACACCCTGAGCCACTTGGCGATCCGCCATCCTGCAATGGTCACGCGTGCCAATCTTCCAGGCCTAGTCGCTGAAATCGCTTTCAGCAGATCGGCAGGCTTTGTGTTTCGACACGATGCTGGTGCCGCTGTTCGCATTCTGACTGCCTGCGTCTCGAAACCCACATGGTCACGTCCGAGAGGTATGGAAAAGGCTTGGTACGCCTTGGCTGACCGCGCGCTTCAACAGGGTGATCGTTTTTGATGCACTAACTGCTGTTGCTAAGATTTAAAACCAGAAACTAAAGCAGTTCTGCAACGCAAAGGTAAACACCCTGTGGATAAATTACTGATCCTCGACCAGATGCGAGACAAGCGCTTCGAGTTCGTTGTCGCTTTCCAGGTCAAGGACAAGGAGGCGCGGAAGATCGGGAAGAGAGTGGGCATTGTCCAGATTCGGTGCGCTGCCCAAAAGCTCAAAAATACGCTGAAGCGACGGGAGCAGCGTCCAGTGAATCTCAAGGCGATATCGGCCAGGCGCCTTGACCACAAGATGCAGGTGATCGGCCTGCAAGGCCGATTGAATGGAATCCTGGTAACGGCGCATATCAGGTGAAAGACGTGGGACAGAACTTCCGGAAACAGCTTGGCGCAAGCCACGGACAGTCATCTGCGATCTCGATGCGACGGTCTTTTCCGCCCACGTGCGCTGCTCGATTGCGCTGAGCCGATGAAGAACACGCACATGACCCCAGTCGAGTAGGCCACGGTCCAGCTGTTCAAGCACGTAGGGCACGCAACGCGCACCAGAAACATACCGATTGACGACAGAAGGGCCAACGTTCAACCCAAGATGGGAAACAATATCTGGCAGACGTAAGCCCGCTTGCCAAAGGCCGAGGCAGGCACGAGCCAAGCGAGAGGGGGCAGGGGGAGCGTCCCAGTCGAAGAAAGACACATCGTCAAAATACTCAGGCTGGACTTGCAGTAAGAGCACAGGAATCGGTGCACTGCCCGAATAAGCAACTCGGGCTCGGCCGATCAGCAACTCAGGCGGGCCGATTAAATGAGGATCGGAAGCCGCTATGACGGGTAGCGAAGAAGGCCGACTTCTAGGAGCGCCAGCACCTGATGGGGAAGGGTGGGGGCGAAGGCCATCTTTGGAGCGCGTCTCCGCCAGCGGTCGCCGCCGCCGGGCTACAGGGTCGAAACCGTTGGCGCATTTGTTTGGCATGAGCCAATAAACTAGCATGTCTGGCAAGACCAACCGTCAGCTGTGTTGGCATTGAATAACGGCTGTTCGAAACAAGAGAGTCTGTTGAACCTGTTTGGGATTGGAGGATGCATCCACAAACTCCCGCACGTGCTCCTCAAAGCGAGATCGACGGAACTGGACAAAAAGCAGGATCCTAGTCGACTGCTCGGCGTCTCACCATGACCCCGCAACACCGGATTGAACGGATCGCGCGGCAGGTCGGCGAGCCAGGCGGTGTCGGGTGCGTGGCGCTAGTCAGTAGGTGCGTACTGCCAGTGATCTAACCGCCTTTTGCCAACTCCACTGACTAGCACCGGCAGCCGAACTGACCGCCTTCGCCGACTGAGCTGACCGGTTTCCGCAAGCATCTGCCCAGTGCCGGCAGGAGCGTGACCGGCGGCATTTGGTCAAATCGCGCCTCCGACTATCCTTCAGCACGATCCGGAAAAACGGAAGGAAAAGCATGTAAACTTCAATAGAGCACACGTTTGTTGAAGGATAGCCATGCGCCGGTCCGATGTCGCGCCTTGCCTCCGGGCCTACCTGCAGCCGGTCGAAGGGCAACCCCACATCGTCGCCATGGCACCGCCGCCAACGCCCCGCCGGCTCGATCTCGACGCGACGGCTGTCGCGGCGCTAGACGCTGGGGCGACTGCCTTGGGCGAACTGAAGGGCAGATTGGCAGACCGGTCCAACGTGGACCTGCTGACGCGTACGCTCGCGCGCCGGGAAGCGGTGCAGAGTTCGCAAATCGAGGGGACGAAATCGGACCTGAGGGACGTCCTCGCCTACGAGGTCACACGCAGCGCCGACGGCAGTGCGCCTGACGTTGTAGTAACCGAGCGCTACGTGGAGGCGCTGCAGCTTGGCTTGGATGCCGTGCGCGAGCGCGGCCGTGCCGGGATCGATCTTAAGTTGGTCTGCGCGATGCACGCACAGCTCATGCAAGACGAGCCGGACGACTTCCCGAAGGGGCAGTATCGCGAGCGACAGGTGTGGATCGGTGGCTCTGCACGGATCGAGGATGCGGCATTTGTACCCGCGCCACCGGGCAAGATCGAATCGGGAATGTGCGAGCTCGAGACGACCATGCTGCAGTACGCCCCGTGGGAGGACGACGTCGCGCGCCTGCCGCCGCTACAGCAGCTCATGATCGCGCACGCCCAGTTTGAGACGATCCACCCGTTCGTCGACGGCAACGGTCGCGTGGGCCGCCTGCTCATGCCGCTCATCTTGGCGGCAGAGGGCTATCCGCCGCTTTACGTCTCCGGTTCACTCCTGCGCAACCGCGCGGGCTACTACGACGCACTCAACGAGGTCCAGCTGCGCGGCGACTGGTCGCCCTGGATCACGCTGGCCTGCCGCGCGGTGGTGGAGTCCGCCCGGAACGCGATTGCGATCGCCCTGGATTTCGATGCGATGCTCGCGAGCTGGCAGGAAAAGCTCGATTCGTTCAGGAGCGATTCGGTGGCCCGAAGGCTCGCGCCCATGTTACTCGGGCATCCGGTGGTGGACGCCGCGAGCGTGGCGCAGCTCATGGACGTGTCCGACCGATCCGCACGCACCGGCATCGACGCACTCGTCGAGAAGGGCATCTTGAGCCTGCAGGGCGAGCGCAAGCGCAACCGCGTTTGGGAAGCCCGTGCGCTCATTGATCGCTTGAACCGGGCACCCGAATTGGGCGGTGCACTCCAAAGACGAAAGCAATGACCGGTCAATTCCCCGCCTGGCGTGGTCAGTTCGACCGGCCACGCCGCGCAGTTCCGTTGGCGACCGTGGTCAACGGGCTGGCGGTTTGCAGTAGACCCGCGACAACGCGACCCAGTTCAGCCGATCCTCGCACTCACGTCACTCAGCGGTGCGCGTGGCCAGCGTCCCGTGCCAGACAAAACGCGTGGCGGCGACGAGTCGGCCCAGCAGAGCCGACTGCGCTACGGTCGGATAGACCCTAACGCGGGGGGGCACGGCTGATCGTATTGGTGAGCGCTTCACTCGTGCAGCCACCCTTCGCTGCACAGCAGCGCACCGGGTCAGTCAGCGCTGACGCAGCGGCTGGACGCCCACCTCGCTACGTCACTGCGCCGCTGAGCGATGGCGAGCGACACCGGGCTACGTCGGACTCCAATCAAGCGGGGTCTTCGTGATCCGTGACTCACCTGAGGTTGACCCAATGGTCTGAAAGGCGATACCGGACGAGCCGGCTTGGGGGCACTTCGTCCTACATGACGAGACTGAAAGTGCTTTATTCGTGTCTACTTCAACATCGGGCCCATGCGTTGGGCGTCCAACACCAGCTTGGCCCCGCCGGCAAGCGCGCTATCAGCCGTCGCCACTGATGGCGGCGCATGCCGGCTGAGCAAGTTGTCAGACTCACATTGCCGGTCTTGCCTTCAATCTTTCCCGCATGCGCATGGTCATCGCCACTGCCTAGCGACGCGCGTCAGCGTGCTGACGCGCGTCCAACGGCGGAAGCGTGATGCCGTCTTCTCCGACCGCAAAGCCCGGCCCTCCGACATCGTCGTCATAATCGCTGCCGTCCTCGTTGACCAAGCGATAGTCGTCTTCGGTGAGATCCTCTCCGAGTAGCCGCGCGAAGTGCAGCCACGTCCAGCAGCGAACCAAGTCCCCGCGGTCAAACGCTTCAATCATCCGGCGAATGGACTCCATGTGGCCCTGTTCGGCAGCAATCGCACACCAATGCTTGGCTAGATCGATCTGGCCAAGTTCGCCCGCCACTTCGGACACGCGTGCCGGGCTTCGAACTTCGTCTCCACCGATCTTCCTGAGGAAAGATGGGTCGTCGAACTCTGCCGCAGCATCAACACATGCCTCAGGATGACCCAGGCGGGCCGCCTCGCGTAAGTGGCGCAACCGCGGTGCCTCCTCGCGCTGCAGTTCGGCCCGATGAGCGAGCGCCCACTCCAGCTGAACGCCGGAAAGCTGATCTCCATGCATCTGCCGGTCGTACCAATAGGAGCTGCCAACTGACCTGTCCTCCTCTGGCAAGTGAATCAGCGAGAGGGCGTAGAGCGCCTTAGGATTGCCGCGCTTGGCGGCATCCTCCAGGCCTGCGGCCAAGAAATCCGAGATATCCCAATACTGGTGGTCGGGCTCCATGCCTTCTAGAGGCGAATCGTCGAACTCGTCTTCGTCGAGAAGGTCCGCGCCGTCAATATCGACGGGTACACTGAACCTGACGGCTTCAGGCGACCTTGAATCGATGATCTGGTCAATGCCCACCACTCGAAGACCCTGCTCCGAGACGATGGACGCCAACTCAGACGCCACGCGTTGTCCCAGCACTTCGGGCACCCCGAGCTGATCGAGTCGCCTTGCGACTTCGGCAACGCGCTGTGTCGTCTGACCAAGGCTGGGAAGGTCGAGAGTGAACACAGAATCGGCGCACAGGGATGCGTACGACGCGAAGCCGAACGCCGCGGCCAACGCCTCATATACGTGCGAACGTTGCAGAGAAAATCCAAGCTGCTCAGCCACGCGTCGCTGAGCGGAAAAAGCAAACGCTTTAATCGACATGCTGTCTATCCTCAACCGAGGCCACATGGGGACGTACGCACACGTTTAAGGTCCCGGCGGCCGGCAAAGGGCTAGATAGGAGACGTACACGAAGTGCCTGTTTCTGCTCGTGTGCAAGCAAGGCGGGCGCCTAGTGCGAAGTCTAGTCACACTTCGCTCGAGCGCCAACTTGGCCTCGGATGCGGTTGCGCTCGCGTCGTCGTCGAGCGTTCGTGCGTGCTGCCAACGAACTGACAGTCGTTTGCAAACAGCACTGACCAGCTTCGCCAGACGAACCGACCAGCCGTGCGGTCGGAACAGCTCACAGCCGGCGACAACCTGACCGGGCGCTTCGACCCACTTCTGCCGTTCGCAGCCGATTCACTCGCAGTGAAGAGCGGGCACTGATAGTCCGGTAGTTCGGAGTTGCATCCAGTGGATGGTCAGAAGGGCGCAAATCGAGACGGTTACGCCACACGGGCGCTATTGCCGTCAAGGGCCCAAAGTACACCGAAGTGACGAAAATGTGAGGTTAAGCCACTTGATCAATGATCAAAGCGTGGCTACCGTCACACACTGCGCCATCCGTGTGCAAAAACAGGGGCTAGTCATGTCAAAGGGGAATGCCACGGCAACGTGGCACGGGGATTTAGAATCATTGGCGGAGCCGTTTTGGCTGCCGTTCCGTGATGCTCTGAGGTCCGATCTGCCGCTGGCAATGGCGAGTGCTGGGTGCTCAAATCTTGGGTTTTCGCAGCGGATAGAGAGCATGGATCGACGCCAAGTGTCGGCATTTGCAAAAGCCCTCGGACCGGTGCGCTACCTAACGATTCAAGAAGGGTTGGTGGCGAGAGTGCTGGGGTCTGCTCCGGAGCGCTGCGGTGAAACGCTACCTACGTGGAGAATCCAGATGGGATCCTTCACGGTTCACTACCTCACCCTAGCCAGAAACGCGTTGCTCGATCGGTACCACTTGGCGATGGAGCACTTCTATCTACAAAACGACGGTTTTGCGGATCTGCTGCGGGGCACAAGTTTGGGGAACCTTGTTGCGAGAGAGGAAGCGTTCTCAATTCAGAATGTTCTATCGCTGCATGTCACCGTATCAATGGAAGTCCTTGCGGACAGAGTTTTGAACGGCGCGTGTGACGAGGAACTAAGGGTTTGCCGTATGGGCCATGCGGCTAGTACTTACGACGTTCCTCGGCAATTCGGACAATTCGGAGTAGCAGCATGACCATGGTGAAGGATCGCCAGCGACGGGTTGTCGCCAAAGCGTACGACGGCGCCGCCGCAATCAACGTCCGTCTGCTTACTCAGGCTGCAGGTGAGGGGTTAGCGGAATCGTTCTCCGAAATAGTGGCGCTCCTAGAGCTTGATATCGGGCCTCGCGACTGCCACCGACTCAGCGGTATGTCGCTGGGACTAATCCGTGCCCTTGCAAAGGAAAAAGGACTGGGCAACCAGAGGCCTGGCCGATGCCCGACTTCCGTGGCCAGTGTGTTCGCTTCGGTGCCCTCTCACCTTTGGCTATCAGTATTCCTCGATCGCTTGGATAGGCTGAGGACGAGAAGCCCTCACGAGTTTGTTTCGTCATCCGTTTTTCTCGACGCACTCTATGCGACCCGCATGTCATGCCTTGCACCGGGTGAAGAACTCGGTGGCCGATACCTCATCGTTGCGGCAAAGAAGTTCGTTGAGGGTGAGTTGTACCTAACGAACTGCCGCTGCTGCGGCACTCGCCACGTCAGAAGTAATGTGGATTTGAAGTTGGGCGTAGGACAAGCGGGCAGGTCGGGGAGTTGTCCGCAATGCAAATTCCTATTGTGGCTGCGTCGAGACAGTCGCGTAGACCTGGGTCAACGCAAAACGACGACGATGGAAGACGCGGAGCTGTCCTCTACGCCGAGCGCTGATCGCGGCATGGCTAACTTCGAGGCACTTGTCGGAACAAGCTGATCACGACCTGGTAATGGCGCTCGCACTCGGGACTATTCCGGCGGTCGCCAGCCCCTAAAAGAGTGTTGAATGCGGGGCATGAAACTGCCCGCACTACTTGCCGCCGTTATCACGATAGTCACCCCGCTAGTTTGCGTCGCGCAGACGGAGCGTCCTAATGCCGTAAGCGCTGATGATCCAACAGCGCCGAGGAAGACGCGCGGCGTTGGCATTACCGATCGTTACTACGACGACCGCGAACGAGGCTGGCACTTTTTCGAAGAGGATCCGGATCGGCAGGAGCAAGAGCCGATGCTGCCCCCGATAGAAGGCGTCGAACAAACTCCACCTACAGGACCCGCGCCATTCAGCGTCGAGTGGCTGCGCGTGGAGATGGAGGAAGCCAAGGTAAAGGCGATTGACGAGCCCACTCGAGAGAACATCGAGTACTACAGCTACCTCGAAAAAGTTGCGATGGACAAAGCGGAGAAGTTCGCTCTGATGCGTCAACAGGTCTCGATGGTGAACCCGGGACTGGACGAGACGATCGACAACCCGGTGACGACCATCGCACGCACTGCGCGGCGAGATGAGCAGTCGTCCGAACAAACCCGGATTCTCGAAGATCTTGCTCGAAATGTGGGAATTTACTATTTCTTCAAATCGACGTGCGAGTACTGCGCAAAACAAAACATACCGCTGCTTGAAATGAAGAAACGATTCGGCTTCTCCATTCTGCCCATCTCGGTGGACGGCCTGCCGATGCCTGACGGCGTATTCAACGAATGGACACCGGATCAAGGCCAGGCAGCCATGCTGAGCATCGATTCGACACCAACGCTGTACATGGTCCGACCGCCGAACGAGGTGGTGCTACTTAGCGTGGGCGTGCAGACATCTCAAGGTTTAGAGAAACGACTGCTGCAAGTCGCTCATGCAAACAAATGGATAGACCAAGAGACGTTCGAGAAAGCAATGCGAGGTTTGCCGAGGCGATTCCTTGTCGATGCAATCCAGGACATGGGAGCGGTTGACTGGGACGACCCGAAGGCCGCTTTGGATGCACTGCGCTACGCAACCTCACGAGGCACCGAGAAGACAACAGTCGACGAAATGTTCGGAACCGACGGGCAGGCAACGAGGCTTGATCAATGACTAAGAACGACGGGTTGAGGAAAAACGTATGAACAAGATGGTCACGAGCTTGATGCTTGCGGTAGCGATTCTGCTGATTGGTGCGATCACAGGTCTGGGAAATCCAGTTGCTAAAGCCGGAATTGATGAAAGGCTGCAGGAGACGTTCAATTCGATGGTCAACGCGACAGACCCGCAGGTGCACATGGGGGCACGTCGCGGTGTCATTTCAGGCGGTGGCCTGATCATCAAGAATCGAGTGATGACTGCCAACCTCTTCAACTTCCAGCCACCGCATTTCAAATTCGGTTGTGGTGGCTGGGATATGTTCGCGGGGAGCTTCAGTTTTATCAGTTCGGAACAGATAGTTGCGATGCTGCGATCAATTGCGAGCGCTGCTATCGCGTACGCGTTCAAGCTCGCGCTAAGCACCATTTCCAAGGACGTTGCAAATACATTGGATGAGCTCTGGCAAAACATGTCGAAGCTCAATGCAATGCAACTGAACAGCTGCAAGATGGGTGAGGTGTTCGCTAACGCCGCGATGGGGCGTGGCGACAAGAACGAGGGCGAGGGGCTTGGAAGGCAAGTCATGTCAGCTATGGGCTGGCGAGATGACGATAGCGACGCGCAGCAGCAAGGCGAAGCCAACTCACCCGCTCAGCAGGTAGCAGAGGCGCACCCCGAATTAAAAGACGTTGTGGTGAAGGGCAATCACGTTTGGAATGCGCTTACAAAACAGGGCGCGCAATGGTGGTTCGGCGGCGTAGATATGCAAATGCTTGAGCACGTGATGTCACTGACGGGCACGATGATCGTGTGCGCACCGGATGTCGACATGTGCCCGATTCCCGCGCAAGCCACTGCTGGTCAAGAGACGCTCTTCAGCGCGTTCAAAGAGCCGACGCTTTCGTTAAAGGCAATGGTGAAGGGAGCGAACTCTTACGCGAACGTCAGAGTTTGGCGATGTAACGAAATGCAGAAATGCTTGAACCCATATCCAAGTTACGACTCTACCTTCGTGGGCACCGAGCAGTTGCTTCTCGATCGGCTATTGGGCGTAACGAGAGGATCTGGGGATGGCTTAATCGGTCGATACGCACAAAACACCGGAGACCCTAATTCAGCTGAGTTGGCGTTGCTTTCTAACGGTGGCTCTTACGTCGCAATGGCCATGAATCTTGCGGCGAGAAGCCAGGGTGCAGCGCGTCTTTTTGTTAATGATTTCTCAGAGATCATGGCTGCTGAGCTCACCGCTTCGGTGGTTGATGAGTTGCTCGCAAGCACCGTGGAAGCCTCGGCAACGATGGAAGGCGGGGCTATGAAAGAAGTGCAAAAGATGGTGACTCTGGCGAGGGCAACGATGCGCGAAGACTTGAAAGCGTTCCAGTTACAGGCCAGCGCAAATGCCGAGAAGTTTGTCTACTACGACATGCTGATGGACTCCGTGGAGTCTCCGGTGGTGCCAAGCGCAGCCATCACGCAGCACTAAGAAAACACAAAGGAAGGGGTGCTCCATGGATTGGACATACAGCGGGGTATTCACCGTCTACTCGGTGGGTGACGGGCTATTCATGAAGCGCGTACTAGATGGGCTCGCTGGCCTGTCTAATAGCGGTGTGCTGGCAAGCCTCGGCGCACTCGGATTGATGGTCGGTCTGATCCTGATCGGCTTGAAGGGCGCGGCCACCGGTGGAAAGGGTCTTGATCTAGGGGCTCTGCTTTTAAGTTTCATCCTCTACGTGATCATGTTTGCAGGGAAAGCAGACGTAATCATCTTTGACGTAGGCCTCTCGCCAGGTGAAGCAACAGAGAACACCTACACCGTCGACAACATCCCGTTTGGGGTCGCGCTTCTAGGGTCGGCAATCTCGACGATTGGTGTGGAGCTCACGGAGAGATTAGAGCAAGCGTACGGGATGCCGAATGAGGTACAGAGCGTGAGGTCGGTCGGATTCGGTCGCTCACTCGACTGGCTTGCAGCGGTTCGTTTCGCAAGATCGACCGACACTAACAGCGCGAACAACGCGTTTCAGCGATACCGTCGCAACCTCGTTAACTACATGCGCTACTGCAGTTCGCAGGTCATTGTGCGAGAGCCTCAGCGCGTGCCTCGTATGCTCTCATCGGCGGATCCGCTCGATACGGCGAATGGCTTTGGCTTAGAGTCAGGATGGGTTACCACCACTTGGCTGCCGGCAAATGGCGGCGCGCAGGTCGATGTCACATGTACTGCTGCACTGGCGAATCTCAACGCGTACAAAGACGGCGGAACTGCTTTCGCTGACTGGGCTAACGCGGTTGCAGGGCCAATGGGTTTCTCTGGCACGACACAGGCGAGGGCGCAGGCTGAAGACGCATTTGCGACGGTCAACATCGCAGCGGACGATGCACAGAAGTACATGCTTGCTGCGGTAACGAATGCCGCATGGCGCGACGCGTTATCGGGCATGCCGGTGCTCGGAAGCCAACAGGTGATGCACGCGATCATGACCACGCAGGGCGCTGAACAGCGGGCGACAGAGTTCGCAGGACAGGAAAGCCTTTTCCGTCGAATGATGCGTCCATTAATGGCGTTCCTCGAGAGCATGGTCTACGCAGTAGCCCCTTTTATGGCGATGGCAGTTGGGCTTGGCAAGTTTGGCTTGTCGATGATCGGGCGGTATTGCCTGATAACGGCGTGGGTATCGCTTTGGATGCCGACGCTCGCCATCATCAATATGTTTCAAATCACGATGGCTGAGAGGGCCATCAGGGCAGTGCTAGGGCCTCCAGGCGGAGGAAGCGGTTACGACATCGGTTCGATGGCTGGCTCAGCTCGCGTTGAAGACACGGTGGTCGACTGGATTGGCACCGGCGCCCTGCTAGCGGCATCAACTCCGATGATCACGCTGATGTTGCTATTTGGGTCAGCCATGACCGCAGTCGGGTTGGCCAACCAGCTTAAGGGTGGTGATGTCATCGACCAAAAAGGACCCTCGCCCGACGCTGTTAAAAACGGTCCAGCAATGAATCATGCCGCAGGCTACAACTACTCTCGAGGTGGCGGGACAATTGAGTCTGGCGCATCCGTACCAAGCTTTGAGTTCGGCAAGACCGCGCAGTTGGCCACCGAGTCTGCGAGACAAGCACTATCGGCTTCATCGAACAAAATGGAGGCGAAGTTCGGCCAAGAGATATCGAGCGCGCTGACGCACGACATGAGTCGCGGCGTTGGTGTGAGCGATAAGGGCGACGTTCGGATGTCGCAAGCAGAGACGCGGGCTACCGAAGCCGTCGGGTCGCAAGCGGCGGGCTTCGAGAGCATCGGTTCGGCCGCGCAGAGAATGGTCATGGGTACGGCTGTGTCCGAATCGTTGAGCGCGAAACTGGACTTGGGGCAGGCGACCAAAGCGATTGGGCAAATGCTAGGTGGCGTCGCCGAAAAGATGGGCAAAGAAAAAGGGGCCGAATACATCCAAAACCTTGCCAAGAGCGTAGGCGTAGGCGGTGGCGCCGAGCTGCAAGGCCACGACAAGGTCGAAAGAGTCGCCGAGGGCTTGGCGCGAATGAGCCAGAGTGTTCGCGCCGAGATGCGGACGAGTGATGGGCTCAAAGCTGAGGTCATGGGGGCGTCAAGCGCGGCGGTTGAGCAGACCGCACGTGAAACGGGAACCGCATCGCAACGGGTCGCAGGCTCGAGCGGTTTCGCGCAGATGCGCGAAGACATGCAACAGAAGCAACAAAGCTACCGGGAGGCAAGTTCTGCGAATGAATCTGCGGGAATGAGGCAAAGCGTCCCGCTGAACGAAGTGGCGCAGAGTTTCACGAAGTCGGGGGTAGCGCCCGCGGCGATTAGGGCCGCACAAGAGTTGGGTTCGCCGCAGGCCTATTCGGAAGCGGTAAACCAACTGGCGGCGTCGGGAAAGTTCGGCGATCTGAAGGACAACAAAACGCAGATCGAGGCGGCGGCGGCGGCGATGGTGCTAAACGACAGCGTGCCCGGTGGTACACCAATGAACCCGGCAACGGCTGGGGACAGAGCGCAAGCCCTAATGGGATTCCTAACAGAGTCGGGTGCTGTAAACACGAGCGCAGGCTCGAGGGCGGCAGCCGCGCCTAATGCATCGTCGGAGAACGCGGGCGTCGCCGATGGCGTTAAGGAAGGGGCAGCGAGCGATCTGGTAGCGGGTGCAAATGTCGGCGCGGCGCCAGGGACAGCGAAGGGCGCACAAGCCGCGTTCTCGGCCCTCGGCACGGCCGAAGGTCGCCAGGGGGCAATTGAGAACGCAGGCAACGCTGCTGGCGTCAACACCGGCCTCGTACAGCAGAAGCAAGCTTTTGCGGAAGGCAATGCCAATAGCAACGGTGATGCCACGTTCGAAAGCCAGATGAACGCACCTGGGGGTGACCAGGTGCGAGCCGAGTTTAATAGCCGAAGCGACGGCGTTAAGGCGATGGGCGCCGCTGCGGTGGATCCTCAGATTGCGGCAAACGAAGCAAACAACGGTGCCATTGGGCCTGCTGGCGAGGGAATCACGGGTGCCGGCATGGGCAGCGGATTGAATCGCGCCATGGGGCGCCCGAGCGGAGGCGGGGTCACCGACGGCTTCGTGAACTGGGAGCGCTTGGGGATGGCAGAGGCCGCGCCGGCGGGCAATGAACCGGTGGCGGATTTCGGCGCACTGAAGGCGAATGCCGCAGGCGGCGGATATAGCGCAGGCTTCTCGGTGGCTGGGAATGAGGCCGCACAGACCGTTCTGGCCGGCATGGCCGCGGAGAATCGAGGAACGCCGCTGTCCAGCGAGCAGAGATCAGAGGTTGCCGCTGCGTGGAGCTCGCTCGATCAGAACGATAAGACGGCCATCAGCAACATCAACGAGAAATGGGCCTTCGGAGAAAGTCATCCGGGTGTTGTGCCGCTTGGATCGGCGCGCGAGCTGTCACGCGACTCAGAGGGATCGTCAGCCTATGAGGTGATGAATCCGACGGGGGTGGCTCGAGACTACATGGGGCTGCCGCAGGCGGAGGACAACGCAAGGCCAGGACAACGAAGTGATGATCGAGACAGGGTCAGACCGATCGATTAGTGCTTATCGGTTGTCGCCAAAGACGTCGGTATCGTAGGACGACCAGCTCGTGTCGGGGTCGTTGCCATACGAGTTAGAGGCGTCATAACCATCTAGGTCACCGACCGAGCGCGAGCCGGCGGCACTGGAGTACTGCTCGCTACCGATGTTGCCTATCGGGTCAGTCTCGAAGCAATCTTTTCTCATGCGGCTCGCGAGTGACTCGAAGGCATAGCCGTCTTCCTCAAAAGGGTCGATGGGCGCGTCGATGGGTGTGTCGATGGACGCGTCGCCGTGCGACCTGCTCGTGCTAATGAGGGCCATCAAGATCGTGAAAATGAAGGCTGCAGCGATAAAGCCCATGACGCGCACCTCGATTTCGAGAGAAGACAGAGGGAAGGATACCGCCTTGCATGATCAGGGGGCTTGAAACCCGGATCTCAAGCCGTACACTAGATCCTTCTCGAGCGCTTGCTCAGATCACTGGGGTATGTTCCCCCATCCAATCCGCCCAAGGGCTCTATCGCCTCTGGGCCATAGAGCCATCTTTTTTTAGGAGGCTCTATGTCAGCAGCAATCATCATTATTGGAATAGCTGTACTGAAGGTCGCTCTCGAGGTCGCAAGCGTCATAGCGATCAAACGAGAGGAAGAGGCCGAGGTTTCAGCTCGCAAGCCGGTGCCAGTTGAGACCAGGGGTGCGCTTCCAGGTGAGGCCTTAGCTCCACTGCCAAGCAGTGACAGCGTTAAAGGCAACACCATCACAACAGCGTATAAAAGCGCCGCGTCATTAGACCCAAAGGATGTGTTCGATCCTGCGGAATTCCTAGTGGTCGCACAACGAAGACTCACGCCTCAACGCGATTTGTTTGACCGATCGCCTGCCTCCAATCTGGATACATTGAACATCCCAGACGACGCGGATGAATGGCTATGTGCTGAGACAGACTTCGGGTCATTGGGCATAGAAGACGAGCTCTACGCACGAACAGACGTCGACTACGCAGTGGATATGTTCCACGACTGATCCTCAGCAATACCCCCCCCCTCAAGGCCGCCTTCGCGGCCTTTTTTTTTGGCCGGGAGCCCGGCTGGAATAGTGCTCGCAAACAACACTCAATCCACCGGTTTGACACCCGATAGCGCGGGTACTGTGCTCACAGGACGAACCCGGCTAGGAGTGGCCATATGCAGCAGATCCCCTTTCCTCGACATATAGACGCACCCCAACGATTTCTCTTCTGGACCGTAGACCAGATGATTCCGTTCGCGACGATGGCGCTAATCGGTATGGCGACCAAGACGCTGATGGTCTGTCTGGTGATTGGCGGGGTACTTGGCTGGGCATTAGCGCGCTACCGCGACTCACGGCCGGATGGATACCTCCAACACATGGCGTACTGGTACGGCGTGCTTCCGCTGAAGGGCCGTTCGGCAATGAACCCCTTCGCAAGGACGGTGTTCCCGCTATGAAGCTCGAGCAATACAGCCGAACCCTGAAGGGAGCACTGCAAGAAAACAAGCTCACGCGGTACGTGATGCTTGGGCTCGTCGTCTCCAACGTGGTGTTGGCGATGGGAATGGTGAGCAAAGACGAAACGGTCGTGATGGTGCCACCTGACATCTCACAGGAAGCACGACTGGCGTCGAACAGCGCAAACGCCGCATTGAAAGAGACATGGGCAACGCACGTTGCCATGCAACTTGGGAACGTAACGCCCAGGACCGCAGCGTACGTGAGCGAACAGCTGGGAAAGATCGTTTCACCGCCAGTGTATCAGCCGTTCATGGAGAGCTTGGCGGAACAAGCTCAGCGTATCAAAGACGACCAAATAACGATCCAGTTCAGCCCCACGCACGTGTTCTACGTTCAGGAAAAAGACGTGGTTGTCGTAAGCGGTGAATACGCGGTGAGGGGGATGCGCGCGGCAGAGAAGCGAAGCATACGAACCTACGAGATCGGTATCGAGGTCAAGAACTACCACGTGATTGTGTCGTCGTTGTCGGCCTATGAAGGACCGTGGGCGCCCGCGCGGGACGAAACACTGCGACTGCAGGAACAGCGTGAGCGCGCTGAAAAGCGTCGTGTCGCCGCAGAAGAGAAAAGGACTTAAAACATGGCAATTCGATGGATCACGCTGGGCTTACTGGCAGTCATCGGCAACGCAAGTGCACAAGACCCGCTTATCGAAACAGGAGCGCGGCCGCCGGTCATGTCGTTGCGCGATGTGACGCGGCAAGCAGAGGCGCCGGCGAGTGCTGAGCAGGACGCGTCTCAGAAACAAGTCGGTGTGCCGGGATTGTCAGCGCCCATTCCTCAACCTGTGGCGCCGCCGCAGCCGGTGGTGGTTGAAAGTGCGCGACAAGGCGGGTCAGAAAGCGAATCAGAGCCGCGTGACGGGGTTGTCGCTGACGTAGTTAGGGACAAGGACGCTCAATCGACGCAGGCAGGGCGTACTCAACCGCCGTCGCCACGTCCGCCCAACCGACCATTCGTAAAGCCAGCGCCTGCGCGAATGACAGTGGAATCTGGTGAGAACCACGTGGTCGGGATCGCCTTCTCGCACTTGAACCGGATCATCACCCCGTTCGTAAAGCCGGTGGTTAAAACAACAAGCGTCGCAACAACAAGCGTGGAGGGTTCAATCGTGTATGTGGCAACGAACCTCTCTGAACCGGTCGGTCTATTCATACATGAGGAAGCTCGGCCAGAGCACGCAATCTCGCTGACGCTTGTGCCGGCAGAAATTCCGCCGGTGTCAACGAGCATCACTGTAAAGGGGCTAGACGAGACAGGCGCGACACGCATCGCAGCGAAGGCATCGCTCGCGACGGCATTTGAGCAGCAGCACACGTACCTGGAAATGCTGAAAGTGTTGTTCAGGGATTTGGCGCTTGGGCGCGTGCCTGACGGCTACGGATTCGAGGAAGTGGGTGGGTACCACGCCGACATGCCGCGATGCGATATAGCGGGCGTGCATGTGGTGCCGTTGCAGTTGGTCACAGGCGTGTCATTGCGTGCGTTTGTCGGTAGGGCGCAGAACACAAGCGGGTCGGTGAGAGAAATACGGGAAGACGCCTGTGAGGGTCGCGCGGTTCGCGCGGTCGCTGCATGGCCGAAGACCCACCTGCAGCCGGGTGAATCGGTGGAGCTTTACATCGCACTGGACGTGCCAGGAACGCATGAACAGGGCGCCCAGCGTCCGTCGCTGATTGGAGCTAACTGATGGCCGCCCCCAGCAGCGGTAACGGAACCTCGGCGCCCAAGACCTTCAAGGACAGATGGGAGCAAATGCCGGCCGGTACGCGCCGCAAGGCGGCCATGCTGGCCGGTATCGGATCGGTGATGTTAATTGCGTTTGTGGTTGTCTCAGGAGGCGGCACAGGAACCGGGACACGGAACGCTAAAGGGAGAATCGAGAACGCGCTGATGGTGCCGGAAGGTTCGCGTGACCTTGGGGCGGCAGGTGTTGCGAATGATATGAAGGAAGTCAGTCGCCGATTGCGCGAGATCGAGGGTGAGAACGCGCGTATGCGCGCAATGATCGATCGGCGACAGGGCGGTGACGACGGAGCACCTTCGACAGAGGCGCGCCTTCAGTCTGAAATGTCAGAGCTACGTCGACAGATAGGCGATCTTCAGCGCGGTGCACCGCCACAAGGTGGAAGCGGGCGGCCGGTCGTCGCGCCTGGAACCCCGCTATTCCCGAACGGGCAGAGACCGGGGGCACCGGGAGCACCGCCACAACCCTCGAACGGACCTGGCCCCGGCCCGGCGGGTACGGGCGTTGGAATAGATACGCAGCCAGTCGCAGCGGCACCCGCCGCATACGGCGGTATACGGACGATTACGCCGGAGGAGCCGCCTGCCGCGATAGCGATAGAAGCGACGAAGAAAGAGATTCCGCAAATGTATCTGCCGACGGGATCGATGATCAGCGGTGTGCTTTTGACCGGTGTTGATGCGCCCACAGGCAAGTCGGCGATGAAGGATCCCATCCCGGTTTTAGCGCGCATAAAACACGATGCAATTCTTGCGAACCGCTACCGTGCAGACGTCAAGGAATGTTTTGTGCTGCTTGAAGCGACCGGTGACTTAGCGAGCGAGCGGGCGATGATGAGGGCGACCAATATCTCGTGCATCCGACGCGATCGCTCCGTCATCGATGTTCCGATCGCTGGCTATGCAGTCGGGTCCGATGGCCGAAGTGGAATGCGCGGACGCCTAGTATCAAAGCAAGGCCAAGTTCTCGCGAAGGCGATGATGGCCGGCTTCGCAGAGGGCATCTCATCGGCCTTTGGCGGGCAAAACCAAAACGCGTTTAGTCCGACGGGGCAGGACATTGCCTACCAAAACGTGCCGGAAGCGGGCGCAATCGGAGGCGCTTCCTCTGCGCTTGATCGTGTGGCGGCGTATTACCTGTCCCTCGCTGACCAGCTGCATCCCACCATTGAGATCGATAGTGGAAGAAAGCTGACGATCGTGCTGCTGCGGGGTCGCCAATTAGCGACGATCTCAGGCGACACCGAAAAATCGAAACAACCGGCTATTGGCGCTCGCTAACGGGCCTATTTGGGCGATTTATCGCCCACTTCACAAACTAGAGTAACTCCCATGGACGCAAACACGATCAGGACGATCTTCGGTTTCTTGCTGGCAGGCGCGGCGCTCAGTGGCTGCTCTACTCCCGGCAAGAATCGACCCAGCTGCCCGGCTCCCGATGGCGTTCAGTGCATGTCGACGTTGGAAGTTTACGAAGCCACCAACAGTGCCGATAGGGTTGGGGGATCGAGCAGGGAAAAAAATGCGCCGACGTTGAATAGCGCCTCGACGGCGTACGGCGATTCGATGGGCACGCGCGTTGATGGTGACACGCTTGCTTTGAGCGCAACTCATAGAAGCGGCTCCGCTGGGGAACGAGCGGTGTCGCGTGGCAACTCAAACGACGTGCAGGAGCCTTATCGGGAGCCTGCAAAGGTAATGAGAATTTTCGTCTCGGCGTGGGAAGACGAGCAGGGCGACCTGCACACGCCGGGCTTCATCTTCACGGAGATCGAATCGCGTCGATGGAGTGTTGGCCAACCGGCCATCGATTCCGGAAGTACGTTCCGACTTCTTGAGGGACTGGGAGAGGAGGCTGCGAAGGATTCGCGAGCAGCGGGGAGAGCCACCCCCGACGCCGGCCGCCCAGTTCGATCTGGCAACCAACCCTGACTCGAAAGGAATCAACATGAATCTGCTCAACCCGTTCAAAAAGTTCGGCCTCGTCGCAATGCTGGCTCTGATCGCCACCACTTCCGCCCATGCCGGCACCGACACCACCTTCGACAGCATCCTCAACCTAGTCGTCGGTTGGGCTGAGGGCAGCCTTGGCAAGCTCCTCAGTGTCGCGGCGTTCATTATCGGAATGGGCATCGGCTTGGTGCGTCAGTCCGTGATGGCCATCGTGCTTGGCTTGGCGTTCGCGCTGGTCATGTTCTACGGCCCAGCACTGATCAACAGCCTGGCGACGTTCGCCGTCTAAGCCGCGAGGCTATCGACACGGGAGGTGCCGCGTTCGCGGCATCGACCGAGTGCCGATCGAATCCTCGGGAGCGTCAATGCCCCGAGGATTTTTGCTTAATCCCACCATACAGGACGTAGGTAATGGATCCCGCAGAACGCCAAGAGGCGCTAGTACGAATGTTTGGCACAGTGAACGCCTTTGATGAAGATCAAACGCTGTTTGTGCTGAGCCCCGACCGAATCGGATTTGGCGTCATTGCAGAACCGATTCCTGGTAACGACGGGCAGTTCGACGAGTCGATGAATGCGGCGCTTAACCTGCACTATCCGATGGGAGCAATTGTTCAAGTGACGATGTATGCGTCGCCTGACATTGAGGATGTGATCCACCAGTACAAAGTGATGCGGCACGGGTTGGAAAACCCGTTGCTCAAAGAAATAACAAACAAACGAATCGATTTCATGCGTGAGCTGACACAGAGGCCGATTGGCCAGGTCAGTGGCGCAAAACTGCGCCAAGTTCAGATCATGATCACGGTGCAAGTCAAGGTTGGCGTAGAAGAGCCGACCGCTGAACAGATGGGCGAAATCCGTGAGCTACGAAGCACGTTTCAATCTGCTCTGAAGGGCATCAACTTACGCTACAAAGTACTGACACCAGGCCTTTACATCCGCTTTATGGAGTCGGTGCTCAATCATGGCCCAGATGCGGTGTGGCGGCAAAGCCCATGGGCGAGTTACGACACCAAGACGCTGATCTGCAACCAGCTGCTAGACAGCGACACGGCGATTACCGTGAACAAGAAACAGATAAACCTTGGCGATCACGCAAAGGTGCGCGTGCTGAGCGTCAAACGCTATCCCGAGTATGTCTACTCAGGTATGTCGATGCGTTACTTGGCCGATCTGATGAAGGGATCGAAAGCACTACGTGACCCACTGCTAGTGACGGTCAATATTCTGTATACGGACCACGAGTCGCAGCGCGGCAAACTGAATCGTGATTTCGCGTGGAACACGCGGCAAACCCAAGGCGGGCTGAGCCAATACATCCAAGAGTGGGCTCTGCGCAGAGACTCGATCAAGATCGTGCTGGACGCCGTCAATGAGGGCGACAGAGTCGTAAAAGCGTACATCGGAATGGCCGTCTTTGCAGAGTCAGACGAGCGGGTGGTCCAGGCGAGCACAGAAGCGCAAGGAATGATGCGCGAGTTGGGCTACCAAATGATGGAAGACCGCTATTCCGTCCTGCCGTTGTTCTCTCAACTGCTGCCGTTTTCCGGCGAGTCAGATATCGCACACGGACTCATGCGCTACCGCACGGTCGGCACGCGACACGTGGTGCCGTTGTTGCCGATCCTTGGCTCATGGCGCGGCACAGGTACGCCGCTGCTGACGCTGTTTGCTCGCGACGGGAATCTGATGCGGGTCGCGCCAAACGACACCGACGGCAATATGAACATCGTCGTGGCGGCGCAGTCCGGCGCAGGCAAGTCGTTTCTCGCAAACGAAGTGATATTGAATTACCTGTCGATCCAGGGACGTGCGTGGATCATCGACAAAGGGTTCTCATACAAGCCACTTGCGCACCTGCTCGATGGCACCTACATCGAATTTTCGCAAGATTTGGACATATGTCTTAACCCGTTTCCGTTGGTCAAGAATTGGGAAGACGAGGGCGACATCATTGCTTCTCTGGTCGAGGTAATGGCAGCACCCAAGCAAGGACTCGACGACTTCCAGACAGCGGGAATGAAGCGCGTGCTGTCAGAGGCGTGGGAGACGACCAAGCGCGAGACCGATATCAATGTGCTGTCGGCGATGTTCCTGAAGGAAACAGATCAGCGACTGATCGATATTGGTCACCAGCTTTTTCCGTGGACGTCAAAGGGTGAGTACGGGCGGTTCTTCAACGGTCAAAACAACTGTGACCTAAACAACCAGCTTGTGGTGCTCGAACTTCAGCAGCTCACCGGACGGCCTCATTTGCAAAGGCTCGTGCTCCTACAGCTGATGTATCAGATTCAGCAGTCGATGGATTCGCTGCCAAGGGAGATGCCGAAGATCCTTTTAATTGACGAAGCTTTTGCGCTACTGGCGTCGAACGAGACGCAGAAGTTCATTATTTCCTGGTATCGACAATTAAGAAAATTTGGCGCGAGCGCGATGGTCTGTACTCAATCCGTAAACGACTTTTTCGACAGCAACGGGTCAGAAGCGATCCTTGAGAACAGCGCTCACATGTGGCTGCTTGCTCAAAAGGCTGAGTCAATCGCTATCGTGAAAAAAGAGGGCAGGCTGCCGCTCTCAGAGGGCGTCTTCAGACTCTTGGAATCTGTTCACACGGTGCCGGGTGAGTACAGCGAAATCCTAGTGCGGAGTGCGTGGGGCGTTGGCGTTGGACGACTGGTGGTGTCTGACTTCAACAAGCTGCTCTACAGCACCTCCGCTAAGGATGTCGCTGCTATCAAGGCTTGTCGGGACAGAGGACAGACGCTTGTCGAGGCGATCAACAGCGTGCTGCGCGACCGCAATCTCGTGGTGGAGAAAGCGGCATGAGCGCCGACTCATCAGCGTGGAATCGGGTGACCTTGTTGTGGCCGATCGCGTGCATGTTAGTTGCCTTCTCTTACGCGGAATGGCGGGTTTCTAACGTCGAGACAGAATTGGTGGCGCGTCCACCCATCGCCGTGCTGCCGGTAGACGCAAGCGTCATCAGAATCATTGATGAAAACCCGGGGATAAAGGCAGAGGAAGCGATCAAGCGCGTGCGCGCCGCGGCGGAGCGTCTAGCAGACAGTGGCTACGTGGTGCTCAACGTTGACCAGGTGTACGGATACCCCATCGATGTCGAGGCACGCCCATGAAAGTGGTTGACGGAATCACCCAGCTGAGTTGGTGGGACGTGGTTGCAAATTTCATTCGCGGTGGGAAGCCGCCGCCGGCGAAGCGGTGGACGCCAACGTTTGTGCTGAACCTCGTATCGGGAACAGCGCTTGTGATGATCGTTAGCATCCAATGGTGCACGGCGAACTACGCGATTGGTCTGACCTTTCACGATGTGAAGTGCATGCCCGGAACGGTTTACTGGATCGCGAAGGAGCCCCTTGAGATCGAAGACCTGCAGCGCGGCAACATCTACAGCTATCGCGCAGAGCACCTGATGCCCTTGGTGCCCGATGGGCAGCTCATGGGCAAGGTCGCAGCGGCACTGCCGGGTGATCGCGTGGACGTTGATGCAAACGGCATACGAATCAACGGAAGCAAGTGGGGTGACCTCAACGCGATCGTGCTTCAGAAGTCTGGGCTGAGCGTCAAGGACGTAACGCGCTCATTCGTCATAGCCAAAGACGAAGTGCTGATGCTGGGAACCCTTGAGCGGTCATATGACGGGCGCTATTGGGGGCCGGTCAAGTCAAAACAGCTGGTAGGTCGCACGTGGAGGCTCTGGTGATGACGCGCATTGGGATTCAAATCCTTTGCATCAGTTTGCTGTTGTGTGGCGCCGCGCGCGCTGACGAGCCACCCGCCTTGGCGACCGACGCTCAACGGAAAATCCACGAAGCAACGCTAGCTGACAAGACTTGGTCAGAGGACGAGGAAAAAGCGAACGCTTCATACAACAAGGACGACCTGCTACTTCAGGACGACATTGATGCGCGTGCGGCAGCACCGGAGTTGGCGAAAGACCCACTTTTTGCGGAGGGCGTAGCCGAGGAAGTGGCAGCACCCTATTTGGATGCCGCACGCGACATGGCAAAGCAGGCTGAGAAGAGCATGTCGGAGCGGCTGGCCGAGATGGTCGGCGGCGATGCGACGGTGCAAGGCATCCTGCAAGCGGCGGAAGAACAATCCGGTGCGCCCGAGGTACTGGCGAAATATCAGTTGGCCGTGTCGAGGGGAATGGGGGAGGGTGCAATTCGGAAGGTGATGGAGATCGGCCGAAACAACCCGGATCTCGTGATCGTGTTTCGGGGTGTCCTGCCGGGCGAGCGGGTCGCCGATCTCGTGTCTTTCCTCATGACGATAAATCCGCCGATTGAAGGCGAGCCGATGGCCAACGTCATCATTGACCCGACCGTTTTCACTGAAAACGCGATCACTGTTGTTCCAACCTTGCAGCGCGTCGACAGGGCTGGAGATGTTGTCGCTTCGGTGCGAGGTGTGGCGAATCCGCAGTGGATCGAGGAGCGCGTAGAGAGAGGCGAGCGGGGTGACCTTGGAAAGTACGGCGAGACAAGTGAGATTGCCGAAGAGGACATCATCGAGGTGATGAAGCGGCAGCTAATTGCCGCAAAGCCAGAGGAGCGCGCAAAGCGCCAGCTGGAGAACTACTGGAAGTCGCAGACCTGGGCGTCGTTGCCAACGGCAACAGAAGACAGGACGCGAATGGTGGACCCAACCGTTGTGGTAGCAGACGGAATCTATGGCCCCGACGGCACGGTGATCGCATACCCCGGACAACGAATTAATCCGTTTGATGCAATCCCCTTCGACATGACCGTCGTAGTCATTGACGGACGTGACCCGCGTCAGGTCGCTTTCGCGCGACAAAAGGTCGTGGAGCTGGAAGGCAAGCAGGTGATTGTCGCTACGACTGAGGTGGATACCGACAAAGGGTGGGCTGGGTACAACGACCTCATCGTAAGCGTCGGGCGAATGGTCTATGTCCTGCAGCCGCAAATGGTCGAACGGTTCCAAATTGAGAAGGTCCCCTGCACGGTAGAAGGCGGGGATCGCGTGCTGATCGTAAAGGAGTACGCAGCAGAAACCCTGAGCAGCCATGGAGAGGCGGACGATGCTAGTAGTAACCAAAAAGCTGGGTGAGAGCGTGTGGTTGGGTGGCGAGATCCAGGTAAAAGTACTGGCCGTCCGTAGCGGATTTGTCCGGCTTGGTATTGAAGCGCCGCAGGCAGTCGAGGTGTTGCGTGAGGCACCCGTGAGCGACGGCAATGCGGATGGTCGAGCCGTGAAAAAGGCAGCGTCGTCGTGAACTGGATGGCGCGAACGGTGATAGCGCTGATCCTCGTATCAGCGACTTGCTGGAGCGCCGTTGTTGGGGCTCAGTCAACGTCGCCTGGCGGCGAGGTGCTGGACGGCTGCCAGGATTCGGGCTTCTACAGCAAAGGACGATTTGCTTCCGACCTCTGTTGGGAATGCATGTTCCCGATGAAGATCTTTGGCATCACGATTCCTGTCGGTACGCGAAACGCAAGCAAGCTGCCGACGCGCACAGCCGCGCCGCTATGTGTGTGTCCTGGCAGGACGTTCGGAATTCCATCCATAGGTATTACGTGGGGGATGTGGAAACCGACACACACAATCGAACTGACTCGCCGTCCGTGGTGCAGTCCCATTTTATTTGGGATGGAACTAGGCGGGGACAACATGCGCACGGCGCAGGGAATCGCCCTGGCAACGCTTCAAGGCAATCCGTCCCACGTATCAGATGATCGCGGCAAGTACGGGAGTTTCTACAATTTTCACTGGATGACATTCCCGGTTGGGGAAATGATCAACATGCTGACGAACAACCTGTGCACGAAGGCGAGTTCGGACATGGACTACCTGTACTTCACTGAGTTCGACCCGACGTGGACGTCCGAATTGCTTGCCTTGTACACGCATCCAGAGATCAAACTTTTTACCGCGATCTACGCACACGCAGTCTGTGTTGCTGACGCTGTCGCAGCGACCGCTTCAAAGCCGATTGAGCAAGCTTGGTGGTGCGGAGGTACATGGGGAATGGTGTACCCATTTGCGGGTAAAGGCGGCGGTAGTAACAACCCGGAATCGCAGTTTCTAGCGGCTGCCAGGGGGCTGGGCGCGATGCATCGGCGAGGCCTCGCAAAACTCAGTTACACCGACAAAGCGATCTGTTCAAACGCCTACTGGTTCGTGCTTCCCAAACACCAGTACCAATTTCAGAACATGTGGCCGTGGCCGAAACGGAACAGCGCCGAATGGATCGGGGCGTCAAGTTGGAAGTGGGGTCAGTGGAGAAATTCGCCGGCGCGCTTCGAAGACCGGGTGATCGTTCAGTTTAGTTACGAGGAATGTTGCATCACGGCCTGGTGACGTAAGCGACGAACTCAATTGCTTCAACAGACGTTAACGCCCCAAGGGCGCGTGAAGGACGGGTCGTGATGTTAGGGAAGTGGATGCGCTCAACGAACGGAAAAGCAGTAGCGTTGGCGCTAGTCGCGCTGCTGGCCGCATCGAATGCAGCGGGTCAGTCGCAAGTTGATCCCCGCGCACCGATACGCGAGGTGGAAGACCACCCGGATATTGCTAATCCCCCAACCGAAAATGAGTTGCGAACTCAGGGACTGCAGGGGTCGACTACAGCTCAAGAAGGCGCTCTTCAGCGCGATACGGAGTTCCAGAGCGGAGGCGAGCGCGGTGGTGGTCGCGTTCGCATGAATGGTGGTGCGTGGACAGACCTCAACAAACTAATGCCCGGCGTCGATAACACGAGGGCACAGTCACTGATGGGGCTCAGCAACAAACTGGAGAATCCGGAAGAGGCGACAGACACGCAACTGGATACGTTGCGAAAAGCCACTGAAGTGCGAGAGGAAGAAATAGTCCGAACGCATGGGTCAGAGGGTCGCGCAATCCGCACCCTGGAGACATCCGCGCGGCTGACTGATCGCGTCTCGGCAATGGAGCGGGATGAAACGTTACTGGCACCAGCCGCCAGCGCGATCAACCAAGGGCGTACCGGAAACCTTCTTGGCTCAGTGTTCGGGTCGTGTCAGACGCAAACGACGTTTACACCGATAGACAACGAGTGGGGTACGTTCGACGAGCACATCTGCGAACGCATCGTGCCTCCAAGTGAGGAAGCTCTCTGCACGCGCGAGTATGTGCGGAATCCTTTCAATATCGTCACGGATCACGACAAGCGCGCGCTGCTCAACATCACGGGCGAAACCTCTGGCGAGATCTGCCGTTTGGAGCGCCAAGTAGATACGACGCGCGAGCTGCTGTCTCAAAGTCGAGGTGGCGACCTCGATATGACACAGGAAGAGGGTGGGTTGTCGTGTCGTCGTTTCCGCTGGGCTGAGGAGGCTGTCGAAGCCCTGCAACGCGAGAAGACGCAGGAGTTGCCCGTCAATGACGAGATGGGTGGATTGAGTTGTACACGTGAGCGCTGGCTTGCGGAGGTGCCTGATGTTGTTGGCGGTGAGCGCCGCGCGACGTTATCGATCGACGGGCAAACACCGGGTCTTGTTTGCACGCGGACGCGCTGGCCAACGACCACAACCACAACGACCAACGAGGTTCAGGACGGAATCCTCAACATCAATCGCGAGGAGAGCAACCGCCTCGCTGGCGAGCGGTGGCGTTGGCCGACGGAGACGACTGGCAACCAGAATCAGACCCACACCGGAACGCTGGCAATCAACACTGACCCAGGTGGCCTGAGCTGCACGCGAACCATCACGCCAAACAGTGGCACGCAGCCGCAGAGCGGCACAACGGAAGCCAATCTAGCCGTCGATGGCCAGACCGGCGGCAATCTGTGTCAGCGAGAAATTTGGCCGACGACATCACAGTCGCAACTCAATCAGAGTCACGTAGGGTTCCTGCCAATCGGTGACGAGACGGGCGGCGCGTCGTGCACGCGGCAACGGAACGCGACAGCGTCGAGCGGAAATCAGAACCTAACGCAGAACGCGACGCTTAACGTCAATAACGAACAGGGTGGGGAGGTTTGCAGACGCTCGCGGTGGGTGAGCAGCAGTTCGGGCAACACGGCAAGCTCGCAGTCCACTTCGACAGTCAGCAGCACCTTCACCGCAAACCTGTCCGGCAACATTCCGCAGGGCACGCAAACGATAACGGCGCTAAATGCTCGCGCGACGAACGTAGGTTGCGTAACCGTGGAGTCAATCACTCAGCAGCCTACGGCGGCGAACGGCTGGGTGCTGATTGGCACGATTCTGAGAGAGTCGCCCAATGACGTTCCAAGTTGTCCTTCTATCGGTTCGTCGACATCCATAAATATTACGTGGACGAACGTTCTCTCGTCGTTGACATGGACGTTAGAAAGCACGGGCAACTGCAACGACGCAGGGACGCAGACGTGCCCGACGGCATGGAGCTGCCCTCAGTCGGCGCCAACGACAATCAACGGAGTGAGCGTTTCGGCTGGCGATGTGAGTGGTTTGGCAGCGCTGTACCCGGGCGCTTCGTCAAGCTGTGTTGAGGGCGTGCTATCTCGCTCTTGTGCATCATCAACAACCGGTAACAGCATTGCGCTGACGGTGCCGCCAGGCACTACCGCCATCACGGGACTCACCCACACGGTGTTGAACCCGCAGGCCGGAATAACGGTGACGCGAACAGGCGAACCTACCGCGGCTAATGGGTGGACCGTGACGTTTGAGGTCACCCGAACGGACTATTTATACACGCCACAGGCTCCACAGATCCGAATCGCCTACACGGCGGTGGTGGGCGGTGTTGCCTTCTCGGTCTCTGACAGTGGCAACTGCGCTGACCCGGGGTCTAACGTCTGCCCCACCCAGTGGGCGTGTGACCGATTTACGCCGGGAATGGTCAATGGCATCAATGTGACGGGCGAAATGGTCAGTAGCATGGGACCACTCTACCCTGCAGGAAGTAACACCTGTCTCAACGCGACATTGAGTAGGGTCTGCGCGCCATCACACAGCACGGGCGCGACGATCGGCATTGGGCACTTGGTCCCAGGCGGAACGACATCGATAACCAATTTCGTTTGGTCAAACACGAACGTTCAGTCTGGCGTGATGGTTTCCCTGCTGGAGCAGCCAAGCTTGGCAAACGGTTGGACTGCAACGTTCAACATCACACGTACCAATTTCGGATACGCACCGAACCAGCCTCGCATCAGCATGACGTGGACGGTGCCGCAGTCGACAACATCGACGACGATTAGGAACACAGGCGACTGCTCAGCGGCGGGCACACCACAGTGTCCTGCAGCGTGGAGTTGCATCGCGACGGCGCCAACCGTCATCAATGGAATAACAGTGACCGCGTCGATGGCTTCGATTCGGCACCCACTCTTTCCGGGATCGACCAACACGGCGTGTACGCGTGCATCGCGCGATCGGGCATGCGGCGGGGCAGCATCAGGTGTCAGTGAGGTGGACATTTCATCGTTGCTGCCACCAGGGACGACCGCCATACGGAACTACACGTTTGTAGTCGTCAACCCGCAGAACGGTGTCGCCGTCCAGAATTCACAGACACCGTCACAAGCGAATGGCTGGATTGCGAGATTCAACGTTTCTAGAACCGATTTCACGTACCAGCCAGTAGCACCTCGCGTGCGCTTGGCGTGGGACGTCGACGTTCCTATTGTGAATACGAACGTAGTGGATCAGGGGAACTGCCTTGACCCTGGCTCGACACAATGTCCAACGCAATGGACGTGCACCTCGAACGCGCCGACCGTCATTAATGGGCTGACGGTCACGCCGACGATGGCGCAGGCCCGCTATCCGCTCTACACGGGAGCGACGTCAAACATCTGCGTCTCGGCCCAACTGAATCGTGTCTGCAACGGGACAACGACACTGGGGTCGACCATTGGCATTGGCCATCTCATTCCCGACGGCGTCACGGCAATCTCGAATTTTCAATGGACCTGGTTGAATACTCAGAGCGGGGTCAACGTCACCATCGTGTCGCCCCCTACGCTGGCCAATGGATGGACGGCCGCCTTCAACGTTCAGCGCGGTCCCGGTGTCACCAACCCGACGCCGCCGCAGATCCGGATGACGTGGGCAACAAGCACCACCACCACCAACCTCGGAATTCAGGAGTCGGGCAACACAGGCGATCTCGGCTCCGCGAGCTGCCCGACGCGGTGGACGTGCATGCAGTCCGCGCCTGCGACGGTCAACGGCGTTTTGATTACGGCAGCAATGGCATCGTCGCAGCCAGCGCTCTTCCCGGGCGCAGCTCCCACATGCATTCGGGCAGAACTGCGCTCCGAATGCACTGGGGAGTCGAGCACCGACACGCAGATCAGTATTGCTGCGAATATCGCGCCCAATACAACATCGATTAGCAACTTCTCACACGAAGTCCTGAATCCGCAGCCCGCTGCGACCGTTGTGCTGGTCACGCCTCCGAGCGCAGCAAACAGCTGGGTGGCCACGTTCCGCACCACACGCACCGACTGGTCCGTTGTTCCCGTGCAACCTCAAGTGCGGCTGACATGGAACCAGGCACAAGCGACAACCAACTTCGAGCTGATCACGGCTGGCGATTGCAGTGGCCAAGGCACGCCAAATTGCCCGCTGGAATGGAGCTGCACACAGTCGGCACCAACGACACTCAACGGGATCGCAATAACAATTGCCCAAATTAGCGGGCTACCCGAGTTGTATCCAAGCTCGCCACAAGAATGCGTGCGCGGCGAGCTCAATCGCGTGTGCGAAGGCTCGGCAGAAGCGAGCACGCAGGTGTCGATCGCGGACCTTATTCCACCCGGAACGACAGCGCTGAGTCGGTTCGGCTTCACGACTGAGAATCCGCAGGCGGGTGTAACGGTTGTGTTGGTGTCGCAGCCGGCGGCCTCAAACAACTGGCTAGCGACGTTTAGGGTGGTACGCACGGATTTCACGGCAACACTTGTCGCGCCAATCGTCAACCTGTTTTGGGACGCTAACACCAGCCACATCGAGATCAGCGTTCGCGAAACAGGCGATTGTTCGGATCCGGGCTCGACGGTTTGCCCAACGCAATGGAGTTGCAACCTTGATGCGCCGGCGACGGTGAATGGGGAGCCCTTCACCGTCGAAATGACGGAAGGGCTAGGTCCACTCTACCCAGGCGCATCGGGCGTCTGCCTGCGAGGTCTGTTGAACCGGGTTTGTCAGGGCAGTGCGGTGATCAGTTCGACGATGTCTATCGCAGAGCTGATCCCACCAGGCGCCACCAGCATCCGAAACCTGGCCATGGAGGTCCTGAATCCTCAAGACGGCATTACGGTTCGCTTGATGGTTGCGCCAACCTTTGCTAATGGCTGGCTGGCTTTTTTTGAAGTCTCGCGCACTGACTACACATACACGCCTGATCCGCCGAACGTGCGGCTCTCGTTCGAGGTGGATGAATCCACAATCGTGCTGTCGACCCGAGACGAAGGGGATTGTGTCGACCCAGGTTCTGCGGCATGTCCAACGTCATGGAGCTGCGAGGAGTCGGCACCTGCAACGGTCAATGGCCTAAACATCACGCCAGAGATGGTGCAGGGCGAGCCGCTCCTTTATCCGAACGCCAACGTGCTTTGCGTCATCGGTGCATTGCGTCGTGAATGCTCTGGCGCCAGCGCGATGAGCACCGAGATACCGATCGGCGATCTGCTACCGGGTGGCACACAGGAGATTCAAAACTTCGCCTGGGTGGTCGACAACCCGAACACAGACATCGTTGTCTCTTTAACGGAGGCCCCTTCGCTTGCGAACGGATGGGTGGCCGTCTTCAGCGTCTCGCGGAACTATGCGAGCGGAAGCACGCCGCCGCCGCCGCACGTCACGATGACGTGGAACGTTTTGGGGCCAGTTGACTACGACCATAGCATCGTGACGATCGGTGACTGCCAAGACAACGGCACAGACACATGTCCTGCTCAATGGGTGTGCATGAATGCGTTACCGACCCTAATCAATGGCACCGAAATTACTCAGGCGCTGTTGGAGGCTACGGGCGGATTGGAGCTGTTTCCGGGCGAGGGGCTGGGGTGCGCGGAGGCAGCCAAGGTACGTGTTTGTGAGGGCGATGGCGCAGAGCTGACTGAGGTCGATATCTCTCAGCAGATTCCGACGACTGTCACGGAACTGATCAACTACCAGTGGACGGTGAGTGCTGGGGGCATCGGTGTGGATGTCACACAGGTGTCGCCCCCGACGCTCGAAAACGGGTGGATAGCCACGTTTCGTACATCGAGGTCTGACTGGGCACTTGAGCCGACGCAGCCCGAGGTCTACCTCAGGTGGCAAGTTGGGACAGAGAGCTTCACGATCGAGATCATTGAGACCGGCGACTGCACCGTTCAAGGTGACGCGTTCTGCGGCGTCGAGTGGGTGTGCGAAGCGTTCGCGCCAGGGATGGAGCCGATTATTCCGGGCGACGGTGGTGGCGGAGACGATGGAGCGCCACCGCCTGTGGAAGGCACGCTCGGACAAAAGATTATCAGCAGGGGCGGACCAGCCGGCGGTGAAGTCGACATCATCCTCGACTTTACGATCAGCGATCGGATCCCACCGGGGATCACCCAGATATCAGGCCTCGTGGCCCGCGTGATCGATCCGCCGACCGCGAGCGCATTCGTGACCACTGCCCCCACCGAAGAAAATGGGTGGAACGGCGAGTTCGTGTTTACGATGGGGGAAACAGGATTCAATGGCGGTGCCGGCGGCGGCATTGTCAGTATCAAGCTTGTTTGGCAGAACGGTGCCATACCCGGCAACGGCGGCGGTGGCGGCCCGATTGGTGGCACCGATCTCGATGGATTGCCTGCCCTGTATCCGGGTGCGCCGCCGGGGTGCGTGCGCGCGGCGCTGGTCTACGACTGCAGCGGAATCAACGGCGGTCAGATCTGTCACGAGACGGCTGCCGGTACGCTTTGCGAGGACATTGAAGGCGGGCAGTTCGACAACTGCGCTCATCTGCGTCAGCGCGAGGATTGCCGACTAGATCGAACCGTCTGCAACGAAGACGGACAGCTCGAGGATGGCGGGCACTGCTACATCGAAGCGAACGTCTATCAGTGCCGCACGCCAGTTATCGGCGTGGACTACAACCAAGGTGAGACAACGCAGTGCGCAGGCACGGCGGTGACGTGCCTTGATGGCTCTTGCATGGATCAGCAAGACGATCCGGGCAATTTCCGGTCTATGACTAAAGCGTTTGCGTTGATGGTGATAAACGAGAACGTCGTAACCGATTTCCATATAGCGCCTGAAAGCGGTCCCGGCCCTGGACCGGGACCCGGTCCCGGCCCAGGTCCCGGTCCGATTGATCCGAACGAACCCAATGCCGGCTCGCCTGCGGCCGCTAAAGCATTGGCTATGGGGAAAGCTGTCGTAGCGAGCGCATCAGCTAAGGCTGAGGGAAGCCCACAGCCAATGACTGGCGAAGGGCTAGAGGGCGGTGGTGATTGGGACCCGTGGAGCCTGCCTGAAGGGGCTCCGGGCAACGAGGTGGACAGCAGTCTGTTGATTCCTCAGAACCCAACGAACTTCGATGCGAGCCGGCTTACCTTCCTGAGGGGTAAGTCCATGAACTGCATGAAGGCACTCGGCGGACTGCTCAATTGCTGCACAAAAAACGTCAGCCCCGACGAGACAAACCGTTCTTGGTGGACTTCCTTTACCTCCCACATGCGCGAGCGGTGGTCGAGCGCTTCAGCGTGCGGACAGAACGAGAATGAGGAAGGCTCGCACGCGAACATGCAGGAGGGTGCCGGGAACGCGTCGCTCAACGAGGGGTTCACTTCTGCGTTTGAGAATCTTGCTGGCGGCGGAACGCCACTTCAGTGCGGCGGGCAACCACAGATGGAGCAGGTAAATGGCCTGTTCGTGGACTTCACGCGCAATCAGCTGCGTCCCCGTATGAGTTGGTATTGCGACGAAGACGAGTTTGACCTCGCCGCGGCCAAGGAAATAGGCAACTGCTACTACTTGGGTGACTACTGCCAGACCAGCATCCTAGGTGTGTGCATAGACAAGCGGCAGAGACACTGCTGCTTCAATTCGCCTATGACGAAAATGATTCGCGCCCAACTTCACGAGAAGGGCATCGTCAGCATGGGGACAGCGAAGCGCCCAAGGTGCGATGGCATCTCGATCATGCAGCTTGGCCAACTCAACCTCGCAGAGATGAGTACGGAAGATCTAGAGGGTCGAATGGTGAGCGCGGGTGTCATCCCGGACCTGATGGAATTTTCTCAAATGCCGGGGCTTGAAGACCTCATGACGGGGTCGGGGTCTTTGATCGGAAATGATGGTCGCCAGACAGTCAGCCAGCGGACGAACGAGCGGTTAGAACAGACCAATCCTGAAGCGGCGCGCGAAAGCATACGGGGGAGCATCGAGGGATTATTGCCACCAACGTCGACGCCTAACCTCCTTACGCCTGGAGAAATCTCCTTCGCGCAGGGTCATGTGGTTCACAAGCGCGGGCTCACGCGTCAGGTCTTCATTGATGTCACGCGCACCGGTGGGCAGGGCGCAGTCAGCGCGTACTTCAATGTGATCGGGCCAAACTGGCAGCGCGCGGAGGGGTACGACATCTACGTTCCCGCGCAGTCCGTGAATTGGGGGGACGGTGATACGAGAACCAAGCAGATCGCGATCTGGCTGTACGCCTATTCGAGCTGGGGTTCGACGGGTACCACCGAGGCGGATCAAACAACAGAAGTCCCCTTCACATTCCAACTTTTCAACCCGTTTGGTGGAGCAACGATTTTCCCGATCGGACAAATGGACTTCATCGTACAACCCAACAAGTGTCGCAACCCGTCAACGGGCGTGATCGAGGACTGTTAAACGCCATGAAAGGAATATCTATGAACAAGCCGTTGAATCAAAACGCTGTGTGCGTTGGTTGCATCGCACTGCCCGGGATAGGGTTCGGAGCGGGCTTGCTTGCGATCGGATTTCCGATTGCGGTTCTGTATGCGAGTCTCGCGGTAATTGGCGTTGGCTGGATCGGGGCGTTGAGCTGGGTGATTCGCGCAGATCCACGGACCGCGCACGCCGCTGGCGGAACGGGAGGGGCGTTGGCAATTCTAGGGACGCTGTTCGGTCTAGGGGCGGGCCTGCTGGCGGGCGGGGAAGGAAGCTTTGAACTGCCGGTAGTGTTGATCGCCTTCACGCTCGGCGTTGTGGGAGGCTTGATATACAGAACCAGGAATGAAACTGGCTCTGTCGGTGAAGCACGTTCGAGCTGGTCTCGCGAGGCGGCGAGTCTCCGCTGATCGGGCGCTATCCCCATCGACTCACAAGGAGAATCGTCTATTCGCAAGCTGAGTAGGACGCGTCCATTTTGTTACCTCGAACCACCAGGCCTGGCGCGAGCGAAGACTCCCCGAAATCCCCGGAGAAGGTGTATTCGGACATTCAATTCCTGATGGATTTGGTGTATGCGCACTCCGCATGTTTTCCGTGCGCGGCTGGTCGACATGATCGATCTACGGCATCCGCTGGCGGTGCTGGCCACGCGGATGCGTTGGCAGGCGCGGGAGCTGACCTTAGCGCCGACATTTGCCCCCAAGGAGCGCCCCGGCATCACGGTGTCGGTTGGAGGATTTGTTTGTCGCATCGTTGCAGGTAGGGAGCGCCTGGATGAGCCCGGCCGGACGACCGCGCCTGCAGCTGCGCTTGATGCTGCGCCTGCGATATCTCAAGCACGCGCTCAATCTCAGCGATGAGGAATTGTTCGAGCGCTGATCGGAAAACGTGGTGTGGCAGTTCTTCAGTGACGAGGCCTATTGCCAGCCAAAGCTGCCTTGGGATGCAACGCAGATCGGTCGCTTCCGCAGCGCGATCGGCGAGGCCGGCGTGGACGATCTGCTGAAGGCAACCATCGACACCGCGCTGTCGAGCAAAGCGATCAAACCGGCCGAATTTGAACGGGTGATTGTCGACAGCACGGTGCAGGAGCATGCGAATGCTTGCCCGGTCGATTCGTTACTGCTGGAGATCGCGCTATCAGGTGGTGAAGGCGACCCGTGCCGCTGGCATCGTTTTTGCCCTGCACTGTTCCCAATGATCAAGACTCTTGCCTAAACAGAAGCCTCAGCCGCGGTGCCCACCCGGGGGGATAGGTGCTTGGTACTGACGCTCGCTGACGGTATGGTCCATAGCGGCGATGTGAGCACGTCACGAGCGTCCGCTACCCTAAGCCCCAGTCTCCTGCCGATTTCACGCCATGTCCCGTTGTATTTGGGCCCTTGTATGCCTCTTCGCCTGCGTCTCTGCCACAGCCCAGACGTCCGTTTTCGTCAACGAGCTGCACTATGACAATGCCTCGACCGATCAGAACGAGGCGGTCGAAGTAGCGGGGGCAGCGAACACCGATCTCTCGGGCTGGTCGCTTGTACTCTACAACGGCGCGGGCGGCGCTTCGTACGCGACGCTTCCACTCTCAGGATTCATTCCTGATTTATGCGGCGGATACGGCGCAGTGAACGTCCCTGCGACGGGCTTGCAGAACGGCTCTCCTGACGGCGTTGCGCTGGTCAATGGCAGCGGCACCGTCGTCCAGTTCCTGAGTTACGAAGGTGTGTTCGCTGCAACGAATGGCCCCGCTTCTGGGATGACGAGTATTGATATCGGGGTATCGGAAGACGGCACGGGTCCTGCGACCTCAAGCCTTGCACTGACCGGGACGGGATCCACTTACCAAGACTTCACATGGGGCGTCGCGGCGTCCTCAAGTTTTGGCGCCTGCAACACCGGCCAAACGTTTACAGGCGGGGTCGACAACGTGCCTTCGGTTCAGTCGACGACGCCCATCGATGGTGCCACGGCAGTTGGAATCTCTTCGAACGTGACGCTCACGTTTTCCGAGCCCGTGACCGTGTCGGGCGCTTGGTTCGAGATTGTCTGCAGCATGTCCGGTGTGCGGCCTGTTTCTGAAGCCGTGGTGTCGGGCAGCTCGCGCGTTCTCACCATCAACCCCAACGACGACTTCACCAACTCAGAACAGTGCGCGGTCACGATCTTCGCAGCACAGGTAGTGGATCAAGACGGCGCGCCGAATAATCTGGATGCGGACTACACGTTCGGATTCACGCTGGCGGCCGACATCCCGCCAACCGTTGTAGCCGTGACGCCAGGGCCGGGCTCCACCAACGTGTGGACGGGGGTCAACGTTGGTGTGACGTTCTCCGAAGACGTGACAGCGCCCACCGGCGCATTCGGCCTGACCTGCGCAAGCGTCGCGCAGCCCTTTGTGCTGTCTGGGGGTCCACGCGCCTACACGCTCAATCCAACTGCTGAACTTCCCGGTTCCGCGCTGTGCACCGTCGCGGTCACGGCATCTCAGATAGTCGATGTAGACGGCACGCCGAATGCGATGCAAGCCGACTTTTCAAGTTCGTTCACCACGGGACTGACCACTGCGGATTACTACGCGAGCGCCGACTCTTCGAGCGCTAGTGTGTTGCGAACCTCGCTCCACGCGATCATCCGTAACCACACGCGGTTTCCCTATACCGCTACGACCACCGACACCTGGGACATCCTTGAGCTTGCCGATGAGGATCCGCTGGATCCCACCCGCGTGCTCGATATTTACAAGAACGCCAGCTATCCCAAGGCAGGCGGTGGCAATACCAACTACAACCGTGAGCACTCCTGGCCCAAGTCGTACGGATTTCCCGACGACACGTCTTCTAACTGGCCATACACGGATACGCACCATCTGGTGATCTCGGATTCGGGCTACAACTCCGCGCGCAGTAACCGCTACTTCGATACGTGCGCCACGGGCTGCACGGAGTACCCGACCGGATCGCACAATGGTCAGGGCGGGGGCTCGGGCGTCTATCCCGGAAACTCGAACTGGGGAGCAGGCAGTCGGTGGGAAGTCTGGCATGCCCGAAAAGGCGACCTTGCTCGCGCCGTCATGTACATGGACGTGCGCTACGAAGGCGGCATGAATTCTCTGGGTGCAGCAGAACCCGATCTTGTCTTGACTGACATCGCCGCACTCATCGCAGTGAGCGGGGGCAACACGGCAGGCACTGCCTACATGGGGCTGTTGTCAGTGCTGATCGAGTGGAGTGAACAGGACCCGCCTGACGAACGCGAAGTCATGCGCAACTCGCTGGTCCAGAGTTTCCAGGGAAACCGCAATCCCTTCGTCGACCATCCAGAGTGGGTCGCGTGCATCTTCTTAGGACAGTGCATTGCTGGCGACTTGGTGTTCTCTGACGGCTTTGAGTAGATCGTGCTGAGGCATGCACGTGCGCAACAACAGCGCTCCATCGTGCGCATGGTGAAAAGAGTCTGTCGTAGTAACGGCCGCCTGGCAGGCTGACCGCATTTGCTGTCCAAGACGTTTTTGCGGGACGCCTTGGTGACAACGCGCACAGCACGCGCACCGTGGATGAGCGAAGTGCGCAGATTGACGCCACGTTGGGTGATGTCTCCGCGCTGGCGTTGAACGACGATGGTGTGCTCGCGCGGAGCTAAACCGAATGTGAAGTGGCGTCCGGAAGAAAGCGATCCCGAGTGCCTATCCGAGCACTTACGTCGATGGCCTTAATGAGGCCGACGCCATCGGCGCGCTGGAGGCGTTGCCTGCAAACATCGCGCGCCGCGAACTCGTGCAGCGACGCTTCGAAGGTCATCCGCCGCTGCACTCACACTGCCATCAGCACTTGATCGAAACCGACTTGGCGCAATGACAGCGGTTCTTCGTCCTGCAATGCCGGTTGCTTGCGCGGTGCGATGGCTAGGTGCTGCGTCATCCGGCCTGCGCTGTCTTCTGCGAACACTTCGCCAACGTGTCCTTGCTTGTTGGCTTCTATCGTCGCCATGAACACAGCGGCGTCTAGGGCGCGTTGCTTCATTTCGTGCTGGCCATGCGGTTTGGCTTCCCGCAACACCCTGAAGCCTTCGCCATGAGCCAAGACATACCATCGAACGATCATCGTGAACTCCAACCTGAAAGTGATGCCCACCGACACAGCTTTAACCGGCTTGTGTGGCCGCCGGCGGGCCTTTGTCCTGTCTCCAGGCATCTGGCTGTCGGTGGGCACGGCTAGATTGCAGTCCGGCGCGTGGCAGCGGTATCAGACGATTGCGGCGCGTCGTGTAGGAATTTTCCTACAGCAGTCGAGGTTACCCAGACAGTTGATCGCTCCCGTCGCCGAGACTGGCCACCACCGCCTAGATACCTGCACACGGCCGGCAATCGACGACGGATGAAGTTTAAAAGTCTTGATCGCCTTTCCAGCGGCAAGAATCCGCAGCCATTGATGCTCGCTACAGTTCGATTTCGGCAATCCAGATAACAGAGAACTGCTTGAAGAGCCGATGTTCCGCGCATCGCTCGCCCGAGATTCTGTGAGCTAAGAATGCAATCGATGGAAGCTGTTGTTGTCGTTCGCGTGGGCGAGGTTGTGCCAAAGATCAGCACCAAAGGGACGTGGTCACGACGAGACGGTGGGAGTCATGAGGACTTTCACCGGGATGCTTTCGTGAAAGACGAAAAGATCACGGCACCGGGGCCATGGCGCGTGCACCTGCAGAGTCGCTCGAGCACCACGCGCAACTGTCGCAATCCGGCCCTATACTCGCGCCAGCCGCTTCCGACTGAATGGGGATTCATCATGCGAGCGATGGGGATTCTGCTGGGAATGTGTTTACTGGCGTGCGCAGGTACCGCGTCCGCAGGAGCGTATTTGCGTGTGGTGTCATGGAACACGCTGCATGCGGGGTGGAGTGGTCAGACGGATTGGAATGGCTACGCCAGGCAGGCATGGTCGCAATTTGGATCAACCGCCTCGGCTGCAAACGGCGTCGACCTGATCTTTGCGCAGGAAGTCATGTACGACACCGCTGCGGCGAGCATGGCGGCCGCACTGAACAGCACGACCGGATACAGCTGGGATTACCGTGTGACACCCGCGATTGGACGCACCAGTTACAAAGAGCGTTATGCCGTGTTCTTCCGCACGGACCGCGTGCAATTGCTCTCGCATTCGGTGTGGACAGACACCGGCGACAAGTTTGAGCGCGAGCCGCAGATCGTCAAAGTGCGCCACGTGCAGACGGGCGCCGACTACACCTTTATCAATTGGCATACGGTGTTCGGCACGACCGCACAACGTCAGGCGGAGGTGGCACAGATTGCCTCGGTGTTCAGTTCAGTTCAGTCGAGCTCGAGCAGCGATCAGGACGTGATCTTGCTCGGCGACCACAACCGCGATGCGACCTCGGCTTGGTGGAGCAATCTGACCAGCGTCTCGCCGGCGGCGAGCTACCGCGTTAATGAGTTGACCAGCATCAATACAAGCTGCGGCTACGCCAGCGCCTACGATCATTTCTGGTTTCAAAGCAGCTATGTGAGCGAGTACTCAACCTCGGGTCGCGACTACATCAGCAACATGTGCGTATTCCGCGATCTGTCAGACCACGCGCCGATTTACCTGTCGCTGTACTCGAG
>ENA-ORBV01000129-ORBV01000129.1-microbial-mat-metagenome-genome-assembly--contig:-NODE-129-length-153922-cov-9.788430_pt1 | contig 153922 bp, 156 predicted proteins | sample MGYA00237777_ERZ505514 | MGnify/ENA primary metagenome ERZ505514 (study PRJEB26160, sample SAMN06269048) | microbial mat metagenome | isolation source: Oligotrophic lake microbial mat | place...
CCTTAGTCTCGTGGGCTCGGAGATGTGTATAAGAGACAGCTGGCTAATCGCCCGTAGGAGCGGCTTCAGCCGCGAACCGGATTATCAACGTCGCGGCTGAAGCCGCTCCTACAATTTCTCCGTCGCGACGTCTGGCGACTCCCTCTTCAGCTTGTCGATCAGTCGCCCGAGATACTCGGGCGACTTGGTCTTGCGCGCGATCAGCACGTACAACGCCGGGATCAGGTAGAGCGTCAGGAACACCGAGATCGTCACTCCGAAGAAGACCGTGGCACCGAGCGTGCGCCGCGACTCGGCCCCCGCGCCGGCTGCCAGGATCAGCGGTACCGCGCCAAACGCTGTGCAGAGGCTCGTCATCACGACGGGCCGCAGCCGGATGGCGGCCGCCGAGACGATGGCCTCCACGAACTCCATGCCCCGGTCCCGCAGCTGGTTGGCGAACTCCACGATCAGGATGCCGTTCTTCGCGGCAAGGCCGATCAGCATGATGGCGCCGATCTGACTGTATACGTTTATGGACGACCCAAAGAGCCAGAGGCCCACGAGTCCACCGGTAATGGCGAGCGGCACCGTCAGCATGATGATGAACGGGTGACGGAAGCTCTCGAATTGCGCCGCCAGCGCCAGAAATACGATGATCAGGGCGAGCCCGAACGTAAAGTAGACGGCGCTGCCGGACTCCCTCAGCTCCCGCGCCTCACCGTCGAACGCGATGACCGCATCGGCCGGCAGCTCGGTGGCGATCAGCTCCTCCATGTATTTCACCGCCTCGCCGAGCGAGTAGCCGGGCGCCAGGCTCGCTGTCAGCGTGACTGAGCGCAGCTGGTTGAAGCGCTTCAGTTCCTTCGGGCCCGCCACTTCCTCGAGCTGCACCAGGTTGGCCAGCGGCACCAGCTGGCCCGAGCGTTCGGAGCGCACGTAGATGTTCGCCAGGTCCGACGGCGTGGCCCGGTCCCGTGCGACACCCTGGAGCACCACGTTGTACTCCTCGCCGCCTTCGACGAAGGTGGTGACGATCCGTGAACCCAGCATGGTCTCCAGGGTGCGGCCGATCGACTGCAGCGAAATCCCCAGGTCAAAAGCCCGGTTGCGGTCGATCTTGATCTTGATCTTGGGCTTCGTCGGGAAGAAGTCCGAGCGTATGCCGAGGATCTTCGGGTTGTCCGCGGCGACCTTGGCCATTATCTGGTCCTGCCAGGCCGTCAGCTGCTCGTAGGTGGTGCCGCTGAGCACTACCGCCAGGCCCGAGCCGGCTGAGCGGATTGCCAGGCTGGGCGGTAGGAATACCGTCGGCATGGCGCCCGGCAGCTGGGACACCTTCGCCCGGATCTCGGCGGACAGTTCCTGGGCGGAACGCTCGCGAACCGTGCGGGATTCCAGGGGCATGTAGATGAAGGCGGTGTTCACGTCGCCGCCGGCGCCCCACATGCCCGTGCGGGCCACCACGCGCTTCACGTCGCGGGCTTCCACGTAGGGCATCACGGCGCTCTCGATCTGCTGGACCTGCCGGTCCATATAGCTGGGCGACGACCCCTCGGGGGCGCGCACCATCATCAGCATCATGTTGCGGTCCTCGGCGGGCGCGTACTCGCTGGGCAGCACGCTGTAGAGCCCGGCGCCGCCCGCCGCCGTGGCGGCGAGCAGCCCAACGGCCACCCAGGGCCGCTGCACGAAGCGGGCGAGGGAGGCCCGGTAACGTTCCGTGAGCCGCTTGAAGAAGGCATCCAGCCGCGTGGCCAGCCGGCCCCGGCGCATACCGTTGGCGAAGAACTTGGAGGTGAGCATGGGCACCAGCGTCAGCGCCACCAGCCCCGAGAAGGCAATGGCTGCGGCCAGCGACAGCCCGAACTCGCCGAACAACCGGCCCAGGTTGCCGGGCATGAAGGAGATGGGCACAAACACGGCCACCAGCACGATGGTGGTGGCGATCACGGCGAACGCGATCTCCCGGCTGCCGTCCACGGCTGCGAGGAGGGGGGGCTTCCCGAGTTCCATCTGCCGCACGATGTTCTCGAGCACGACGATGGCATCGTCCACCACGAGCCCGATGGCCAGAACGAGGCCGAGGAGCGTCAGGGTATTGATGGTGTAGCCCAGCGCCGCCATGGCGATGAACGCCGCGATGATCGCCACCGGGATCGTCACGGCGGGAATGATTGTGGCGCGCACGGAGCCGACGAAGGCGAAGATCACGATCAGCACCAGGATCAGCGACTCCGCCAGCACCTTGGCCACCTCGATCATCGACTCCTCGATGAACTTCGAAAAATCGATGCTGGGTCCCACTTTGATGTCCCCGGGCAGCGTGCCCTGCAGGGCCTCGACCTCCCGCAGCACCGCCCGGTTGACCTTCAGGATATTGGCTTTCGATTGGGGCACTATTCCTAAGCTCACGCCCGACACCCGGTTGGACCGGGAGAAGAACCGGGAGTCCTCCGGCTCGATCCGCACGTCGGCGACCTCGCCCAGGCGGATCAGGTAGCCGTCCGGCCCTCGGCCCACCGCCAGCGCCTCGAAGTCCTCGGGGATGTTGAGGCCCGTTTCCGTGCGCAGGGAGAACTCCCGCTGGCGGGACTCAATGCGGCCTGCCGGCAGCTCGACGTTCTCGCGACGGAGGGTGTCCTCAATGTCCTGCACGGTGAGACCGCGGGCCGCCAGGGCGTCCCGGTTCAACCAGATGCGCATGGCCCGGTTCTGGGCGCCGGCCAGGCGGATCTGGGCCACGCCGTCGACCGCCGACAGGCGATCCACCAGGTTGCGCTCGGCGTAGTCGGTGAGTTCCATCAGCGAGCGGGTCTGGCTCTCCGCGCTGATGTAGAGCGTGGCGTCCATGCCCTGGTCCTGCTTGGTGACCTCGGGCGTGTCCGCGTCCTCAGGCAGCTGCTTCAGGAGGCGGGAAACGCGCTCGCGCACGTCGTTGGCGGCGCCGTCCGGGTCCCGGTCCAGGGAGAACTCCAGGGTGATGCTGGAGCGCTCGTCCTGGCTCGTGGAGGTGAGCTTCTGGATGCCGGCAATGCCTGAGACCCCGTCCTCCAGCAGCTGGGTGATGCGGCGTTCGATGATCTCGGCGGACGCACCGCGGTAGTTGGTGCTGATGGAGACGACCGGCGGATCGATGTCCGGAAATTCCCGCACGGGCAACTGCAGCGCCGAGAGGATCCCCAGGATGATGAGGATCAGGCTCAGGACACCGGCGAAGACCGGGCGGCGGACGGAAATATCGGATAGCAACATGGCGATTACCCTCCGCGGGTCGTCGGCTGTCGGCGTTAACTGTCGCCCTTAATTGTCGGGAGTGACCTGCACGGCCCCGCCGGTACGGACCCGCTGTGTGCCTTCGGTGATCACCTGGGCGCCGGATTCCAGGCCGCTGCGGATCTCGGCGAGCCCAGGCGCGCGGCCACCGAGAACCACCTCCCGCTCCATCGACTTGCCGTTCTCCACCACGAAGACGTACTGGCGGCCCTCCCGGGGGACGAGCGCCTCCTCCGGGATCAGCAGCACATTGTCGCGCTTCTTCTCGAGGGCGACGGTGAGGAACATGCCGGGCTTCAGCAGTCCCTCGCCATTGGGCACCGTGGCGATCACGGTGACGGCGCGGGTGACGGCATCGACCCGGGAGTCGATGGACGCGACCGCGCCATGGAAGCTCCGGTCCGGGTACACGGTGCTGTCGGCCGTGATCGTCATGCCGGTGCGCAGGTCGCCGACAAAATTCTCGGGGATACCGAATTCCAGCTTGATGACACTGGTGTCGTCCAGGGTAGTTATGACCGTGTCCGGTCCCACCAAGTCGCCGAGGCTGGCCTTGCGCAGGCCTACGGTGCCGGCGAAGGGTGCCCGGATGACGAGCCGGTCGAGCCGCGCCCTGGCGCCCCGCACCTGGGCCCGGGCAACCAGCACGTTGGCCTCGAGCTGGTCCAGGTCCGCCGCCGAGACCGCCTGGCTGACCGCCAGCGTCCTGCTGCGCTCGTACTGGTTCTCCGCCTGCTTCAGCTGGGCCTCCGCGAGGCTCAAATCGGCGCCTTCCTGGCGGCTGTCGAGCTCCAGCAGCACGTCGCCGGTGCGCACCCGTTGACCCTCGCGGAAGTTGATCTTCGTGACGACGCTGGTGGTGCGGGCCGTCACCTCGATGGACTCGTTGGCCCGGGCCGTGCCAAGGGCCGTGAAGCGGTCGGTGAAGGACTGAAGCGCGACCCGCTTGGTGACCACTGCCACCGCCGCGCCGCCGGGGCCACCGGGCGGACCCATGCCGGGCGGTCCGCCCGCCTTCTGGCTGGTGCCCGAGCCGCAGCCCAGGAGAGTGGCTGTGAGGACCAGGCAGCCGAGGCGGCCGAGGACAGCCAAGGGATTGTCGTTATTCAAGTTTTTATCGCTGCGGATCAAAGCGAAACTCTAGCAGATGGGCCCCGCAGCGGGCTGCCGCCGGGGCGAAACGCCGCACCCCGGTTACAGGTGGTGTCCGGGGCGATCCACGAGCCCACCGTGCATTTCGAGGCGCCGCCGTCCCCGGCAGTGCCGACAGCAATGGCGGCATTCATCGACTGGTTTAACGCAGCGGCCCCAACGGGCAAACGACCCCTGCCCGCGCTCGCCCGCGCCGGGCTCGCGCTTGCCGAGAAGGCCCTGGCCCAGGGGGCCGGGCAGCCCAGCCTGACCGCGTGGTCCCTGTTCATCCAGCACCGTCGCAAGGCTTACTACGCGCAGCTCGAGGCTGCCAACAAGGGGCTTAAGGTGGACGACTGGCTCGACTGGTTCTCCGCTCTTGTTCTCGCCGCCCAGGGGCACACGCTGAGCTGGCTTGAGTTCCTGATGGAGAGGACCCGGCTGCTTGATCGGCTGCACGGCAAGCTCAAAGGCACGCGCTACTGGCTGCCGTTTGGTTCGGCGGAGAAAGAAGTGGGCACGCCCTTTGATTCGAGGGCTTAGGCGTTCTGGCTGACCCCGACCAGCTCATTGGTCAATATTCTCTAATATGGTAATCATGCCAAGCTTCCTGGTGCGAGCCCTGTGTGGCGCCAACCCTTCCAAAGTCTCACGGTGTAAGGATGACTGCGGCACATGCTGGCACTTCGTAATATGCAAGCCTCTTGCTATCGGAACAATGAAACACCAACTTGCGTTCACGAGCGGCAAAGGAGCCCCCTTATGAAAAAACTCTCATTTCTCATCAGCGCATCGTTCTTGTCCGCCGCCTGCCAACCCTCAGTCAGTGACGCAGCACCAGCGAGCCGTTCAGAAAAGTCTTTTGAAACCACGGTCGTTGCCACTTTCGATGAGCCTTGGGCGATGACCTTCATCCCCGGCACGCCGTACGCGCTGATCACCGAAAAAAAGGGCGCACTGAAGCTGTGGGAAAACGAAGGCGCGGTTATTGATGTTGCTGGCGTGCCGGAAGTTGCTTACGGTGGCCAAGGCGGCTTGGGCGATGTGATTTTACACCCTGACTTCGCCAACAATAAGTATGTCTATTTGAGCTTCGCCGAGGCGGGTGCAGGCGGATATGGCGCTGCGGTGGCTCGCGGCAAGCTTGAATTGCCGGGCGAAAAGCCGTCATTGACCGGCGTGCAGGTAATCTGGCGGCAGGAACCAAAGGTTTCCGGCCAAGGCCATTATGGCCACCGCCTCGCTTTTGGTTCCGACGGCATGCTCTATATCAGCAGCGGCGAGCGGCAGAAGTTCGACCCGGCGCAAGACCTGAACCAAAATCTCGGGAAAATCGTCCGCCTGACAGATAGCGGCATGGTGCCGTCGGACAATCCCTTTTACGATCAGGGCCGCTTAAAGTCGCAGGTGTGGTCATACGGCCACCGCAACCCACTTGGCATCGCATTCGATGCGCAGGGCCGCCTGTGGAACCAAGAAATGGGCCCCGCTGGCGGCGACGAACTGAATCTCGTTAAAAAGGCCGCCAATTATGGCTATCCAACCGTGTCCAATGGCGACCATTACGATGGGCGCAATATTCCGGACCACGCCGCAGGTGATGGTTTTGAAGCGCCAAAAGTCTTCTGGAACCCTGCGATTTCACCCGGCGGCTTGATGATCTATTCGGGCGACATGTTCAAAGACTGGAAGGGCAGCGCCTTCATTGGCGGGCTAGGCGCGAAAGCACTCGTTCGCGTTAAACTCGATGGTGAAAACGCAACCAAGGCCGATCAGTGGGATATGGGCGCGCGGATCCGCGAGGTCGAACAAGGCCCTGATGGTGCAATCTGGGTGTTGGAAGATGAGCGCGCCGGTTCCAAGGGGCGCCTGCTCAAACTGACGCCGAAAACGAACGAACCCTCTCGGCATTGACGCCAAGGTCGCTGACGCCGACGCGGTTTACGGGCAACTGGGGTACACCGCGGCGCATGCCACTCAAATAGTCCGGCGTCGCGCGAGTCCGGTCTTGTTGCCCGGCCTTGAGGCGCTGGCGACGCTCAGTGCGGCGCGAAAATCCGTCGCCTGCCATGCGCAGGCGGTGAGCAGGTAATAGCCGGCCATCAGCGCCGCGAACAGCCACTCGATCACGTTCTCGCCACGATCCTTGTCCGGGATGAAGTTGCCCACCGGGATGCTCGCGAGGCCGAGCGCCAGCAGGATGCCGACTGTCAGCAGCTTGCCGTTCACGATCCAGCGCGGCATCGCAGTTCGCAGGGCGACGGGCAGGCGCGCCAATTCGCGGGCAAGAAGCATCTGGGCGAGTACGCCGAAGGAGAGGTGGATGTTGACGCCATAGCGGCGCATCAGGTTGTAAAAATCGCCCTTGGAGCCGAGGTACACGGTGTACAGCACGAGGAACGCGGCCGATATCACCCCGAGCAGTACCATGGCTTTCACCACCGCGGAGTCACCGGCTCCGAGCGACAGTAACCACCGCCGGCACAGCACCCAGTACGCCGCCATGATCACGGCGGCAGGAATCATCCCGCCCTTGAAGATGAAGTAGGCGGCACCATAACGTCCGGCGGCGCTGATCGATGTGCAGCCGCTGACGTACGGGATGCAGCCGGGGATGAGCCCGGCCTGCGCCGAGACGACGTAACAGGTGTGGACCACCACGACCGGCAGCAGTCCGGCGGCCAGCGCAATCCATGCCAGGCCGAGGCCACGGTCGACAGATTGGGGATCGCGTGTGGTGGAAATCGGCATGTCAAACCCCCCTGAGCGGAGTCTGCCAGCCCGGAACCCCGGCCGCCACGTGCCCGAGGATCCTGATGATCACCGCCAGGTCCTCGATGCTGGCGATCACTTTGATCTTCCCCCCGCACGCCTCGCAGGTCTCGATCTCGATGTCGAACACCCGCTTGAGGCGCTGCGCCCAGCTCATCGCCCGGTGCCGCTCCGCCGGGGTCCGCAGGTCCATCGCCTTGGGCTTCCCCCGCCCAGCCGGCGTGACCTCCGCCCACCACCAGATTATTTCTGCGCGCGGTGTGCTCCCGACCAGTGAGTGGCGGCTCGTCCGGAACGGCCTTGCCAGCGCCGTCCGGGTCCAGCCCCGGCTCAGCACCACGACCAACGACTCGGCGCTCGCTGCCGCCATTGCCGGCTTCGGCATCACCCGCCTGCTGTCCTACCAGGTGGCGGCGCCGGTGCGCGATGGGCGCATGGTACTGCTGCTCCGAGACTCGGAACCGGAGCCGGTGCCGGTTCACGTCGTCCACCGGGAAGGCCGGAACGCCTCACGCAAGGTCCCGGCGTTCCTCGACCTGGCGATCCAGCGCCTGCGGGGCGCCCTGCAACAATGAAGCTAAGAAAAACCGCGCGAGGCTCGGCGGCCTGCTGTGGGCGGCCACGGTCCTGGAAGGGGTGATCGGCACTATGGCCACCGTGGCGCTGTTCACGCTGCTCGCGAGCACCTTGGTCCTGGTGGGCACCCTGTCGGGATTTGCCGGCGAGGTCGTGGCCGCCGCCGGACGGATCCCGTTGGCGGCGGCAGGAGCGGAACTGCACGGCGCCGGCGCCAGTAGTGTTCCTCGTTGAGCTAAAGGCTGGGCACGAACTCAAACGCCCTGATGCGAAAGCCTGGCGGAAACCCCGGGGCCGGCACGAAGGGAATCGGGCTGGTTGGATCCAGGATGGGCGACAGCACAGGCCCATACTGGATGGTCTGGGTCTGGGCCCGGCGCGGTGGCGTAAACAGATTGGCATCCGGCCCGGCGGCCAGGTCGGGCTCGCCGAGATAGATCCGCAGCTGGTATTCGTTGTCTTCGGCGGGAGGACCTGCATTCCTGGTCCGCGCGGCAACGTTTAGCCACCAACGGCCCGTGCCGGGCAGCGTTGCCACGAATGACGAGCAATTGACTGCGTTCGGCGTCTGGGGGGCGATCCGGTTCGACTGGTTGGTTGGCCTGTAGAAGATGGGCTCGGTGCCTGCAACAAACGCAGCCGTAACCGGCTCACCTTCGAACGGCGGTGTACCGCGCGACCCACCCAGGGAACACAGACTCGTAAACACGCTGTCCCGCGGTTCGCTGCCCATGCCGCCCACACGGATAATCTGCTGCTCGGGTCCCGCCACTAGCTCGATGGCCTCGAGAAACAGGGTGTTGCTGTTGAAGCGCTCGAGATAGGGGGCCAGCAGCAGCGTGCGCTCGTACTCATTGCCGGTGTAGAGCTTGCTGTAGGCGTAGTAGATCAGCACGGTGATGTCGGCCGTATTGACGGCCTCTTCAACCGGCACCGGATTCCGCTCGATCGAGAGATTCGCCGTGCCCCAGGCGAGATCGCCGTCGAGATCAAAGCGCGAGATGAAGCCGACGTCCGTACGGGCGAAGGGCTCGCCGGTGGCGCCGTTACCGTTGAGGTCATACCGCGAGTAGTCCGTCGCGCCCTTGCGCGCCGCAAACTCCTTCAAAAACTTCAGGATGTCCGCCTGGGTGAACTTGCCGTCCGGCTGATCTTCCCGCAAGTTGCCGTTGAGGTCGGCCGACGCCACGTCGAGCAGCCATTTCCGCACGGGGGCCGTGGTGGCGGTACCCAGGTTCACCGACTGCCCCGGCTGATCAAAGAACGGGTTGTCCGTGGCCAGCGCCGCCGAGTAGACATCGACCACAGGCTGGGCCTGGGTGTCGCGAACATCGCAGGCAGACTGTGTCGAGGCCGGTTTGCTCGCTGCCCGGACGATGTCGCGTACCTGCCCAGCCGGAAGATCGGGCCGCAGGCTCCAGACCCAGCCCGCCACGGCCGCAGCCTGGGGGCTCGCAAAGGAGGTCCCCTGACTGTAGCTGGCGCCGCTGGCCTGGTTGGGACCATCCAGCACCAGGACTCCGGCCCTCTCATCCGTAGTGGGCGTCCCGCCAACGGCGGTAATCACGTTCTGGCCACCAATGGCAGATACGTGGCCACCCAGCGCCGAGTAGCTCGCGAGGCACTCCGGGGCCGGCGGAACCTCCGTGCGGCTGGGAGGAGGCAGCCCACTGGCCGCCGCGAGAAAGTTGCGCCGCGCCTCGACAGTAAGCAGATTGGGCAGCTTGGCGAGTTCTTGCGCGGTGCCGAACAGGTTCGTGATGGGCTCCCCGTCAGCGGGGTTGATTACGGTCAACGTAGCGGAGTCGTGCAGCGGGAAAGAGCCAACCTGTGGATTAACGGCGGCCCGGTTCGCGCCACTCTCGTCCCAGGGCCGGTTCGACGCGTTGTTGCCCGCCGACCCGAACATCAGAAATGAGCCCGATAGATCCACACTGGCGTCCCCGCCACGGATGGCGCCGATCAGCTTCTGGGCATCGACGTGCGCCTCGCGGGCGGTCGCAGTTGTGCAGATGTCCGTGCCGCAACGGCCCAGGGATTCGTTCACAATCACGTTACGCCCGGTCGCCCGCAGGTCCTTGATGACCTGCGCAAGCTTCTTGTAGTGCTGGTCGTCGGGCAGGCCGCTGACGTCCACGGCCCGCACGGGCAGATCACCTACCGGCAGCAGGCCCGTTGCCTGCGAGGCGAGGCTGGTGCCACTGCGCGGATAACGGGCTGCTATGACTCCCAGCACTGAATAACCGTGGCCACTGGCGTTTGGTGCCTGGTTGTAGAAGTCCGCCCGCTGCAGGGGATTGACGCCGAACACCGTGGTATCCGGGACCCCCTGGCCGAAAAAATCGCTGATCACAAAGACCGGTCGCTGGCCCTGCAGGGCCGGCTGTCGCAGCAGGCCCAGGAGATTCCAGGCCGCATGCGCGCGGATGGCCAGATGCTGCTGAATGGGGCGCACCCCGGTAGGCGCCGTTATTGCCGGGCTTGGCGGCAGCTCATCGAAGCGTTTCAACACCGAGAGGCCGACGGTCTCGATTCCGGGCTGCAGCCGCAGCTGGGCGGCCAGGGACTCCAGCGCCGGCAGACTGCCGGGATCGGGCAGCAGGATGCTGATATCGCGGCGACCGGCCACCGAGGCGGCGATCCGCGCCCCGATCACGGCGAGGGCGCCATTGACCTGGCCGATGGTGGCATCCGGCCGCAGCGACACATCGAGCGCCGTGCGCAAGACACGTTGACCGTCCGCATCCTGGCTCAGCTGCGATAGCTGGTAAGGCGGAGAAGGCTCGAGGTAGTCCGCAATGGCAGAAAGGGCGGGCGCGCCCGGGCTGCCCTGGAGCCGGGTGGCTGCCTCATCCACGAACATAAAACGCCAGCCCAGCCGCGCAGCGTTGAACGCGCCGCGCACCCGGTCATGACGCAACACGAACATGTCGGTGCTGCGCCCCGTAGCCCCTGCCGGCACATCGCCAAAAGTCACTTGGCCATCGGTCGCCGTCACGCCGGGCGGAAAGCGGTTGAGCTCAGCCATCACACTGAGAGCATTGCTGCCGGTATTCCGTACGTTGGTCCGGTAGTAGTAGTTGTAGACCGTGACGTTGACGCGGGCCACGCGAACGAGCTCGTAACCCGTGATCTGCAGACTCGGCGCAGCGACCGCGACTGTCGCCCACCCAGCAAACAGTACGCCGGCGATGGTCTTTGCCGCGAAGCGCATGGTGACCACTACGACTCTCCCGCGACCCTGGCCGGTTGATCCCCGCCACGGCCACGGCGCCGTACGCGATGCCAGCCAGCCAGCCCGGCAACACCGGTCAGCAGCAGCCACGCGGCGGCCGGCGCCGGCACGACCTGGGCCTCAGCGGTAGACGAGTACAGCAACTCGAAACTGCTGCGATCGAAGACCGAGAACGCCTGGCTGGTGGGCAGGCCCGCGCCAAGCCAGTCGAACTCGACGGCGAAGCCAGACACCGATCCACCGAGACCGACGCCGCCCCTCAGGGCAGCCAGTGTGAATACGGCGGGTACGTCAATCGCGGACCCCAGGAGGAACTGGTCCCAGTCGTTGGCCAGCGGAGCCGCGCTGACGATGCCCAGTGAATCTTCGGCGTAGAGGGCGGGATCGAACTCCAGATCGATCAGCTCCAGCGGCTTCGTGACCTCGTTGAACAGGGTGAAGGTCTTGCGGAAGCGGCTACCGCCAAGCGGTTCAAGCAGAATGCTGAGGGGATTGGGTATCTCCATCTCCACGGCCAGCAGCGGACGGCTGTCAGTGATGAGCGCGTCTTCACTGTTGTAGTTGACGATGGCGCGAAAGCCGCGATTTGGATCTTCTGCCAGGGCAAAGGGGCTATAGGCGCGGTCGGCGGCGTGATCAGCGCGCACTGCAGCGCTGACATCGAATGCGGTATTGAGCACAGGCGCCGAGGGGGCGGGTCCGAGGTTCGCCACAATCGGCGCGCTACCAAGTTCGTCGTAGGTCCAGGTGGCACCGGGATTGCCGACGGCTCGCGAGGAATCGAGATGCCGCACAAAGCCGGCGTTGAACGACGACTGCACGTTGATGTTACCGGTGGTCAGCCGCAGTAATGCGGACTGCACCCGAAGATAGTCGGGCAGGCGGCCGAGATTGAACTCCAGGGCCGACCGCGCGTTGTAGTCGGGCTGCAGGCGAACCGTGAGATTGCTGTTGAACTCGGGCGTGATGAAGTTGGAGTCGCCGAAGATCTCAGTGCGGCCATCGGCATAGCGAATCCACCGCGCATCGGTGGGGCCGTCGCCCGGATCGCCGGTGGCGGAATTTGGCGTGGTCGCTGAACCCAACCGTATCGTGAACGACGCTGCGGCCGCGCTGCCGCCAATCGCCAGCAGCACCAAGCCGGTTGCCAGACTAGACGCACGAGGCACTAGTGCCATTAGAGAATCCCTCGACTCGTTTCGGCACACTGCAGCGCGTGCTCTTGGTTTTACCTAATCCGCAACGCCCATCACGCGGCGCCAGCGGCGACTGACGTATAGCGCGCCCGATGTCACGCGTCAATTGCGGGTCAACGCAACCGCCGGCGGAACGTTTCCACAAAGGCGACCAGTAAATTCAAGGAGAATAGGCAATTCAAAACCCGCGAACTGAGTCTTCCAGCCCAGGATCCGGGCCGCCACGGCCGCCGGGCTGGCCGGCTTCCCGTCACGCCGACCCACGAGCCCGAGAATCTTCCCGATCACCGTTGGGTCCTCGATTCTGGCGATGACTTTGACATTCCGGTAATCCCCCCATGTGTAGCTCTTCCCAGAAGTGGCGTTAAGCAGCCATCGCCAGTTTCTGTATCGGGGTGATGCCGCCGATGGCCATGTTCGGACGCTCGTGGTTGTAAGTCCAGAGCCAGCGGGTGGCTGATTCCTGGACCTCCGCGATCGAGTCGAACAGCGTCTGGCTCAGCCCGTCGTAACGCACGGTGCGGTTGTAGCGCTCGACGTCGGCGTTCTGCTGGGGCTTGCCGGGCTGGATGTGTTCCAGGGGGATGTCCTGGCTGCGGGCCCAGTCCCGGATCGCCTCACTCAGGTATTCCGGACCGTTATCGCAGCGGATCACGGCCGGTCGACCGCGCCACTCGATGATCTGTTCGAGCGAGCGGCTGACCCGCGCGGACGGCAACGACAGATCCACTTCGATGCCCAGCCGTTCGCGATTGACGTCATCGAGCACGTTGAACGGCCGGAAGCTGCGGCCGTCGCTCAGCTGGTCGTGCATGAAGTCCATAGACCGCACCTGGTTACTCGTCGCCGGCACGGTCAGCGGCTGCGGTTTCGGGTATAGGTCATTCAAACACCTTGGGTGCCTGAGTCTGCCAGCCCCACCGGCTGTGCGGCGCGAACACCCCGTGGTACCTCGTCAGGTGCGCCCGCGGTCTCGGCACCAGGGCGGCCAACCGCGCGATACCTTCATGACCCGATTGCCAACTGCTGTCAGTGCGCTGTTGTCGGCCACCAGCAATGCGCCCTGCCTGTCGGGTGTCGCTTCGAGCAGGATGCCAAGGTGCTTCAGTTCGCGTCGGCCTCAGACTCGAAGCCAGTCATCGCGAACCATTTGTCTTCAGAGCCCGCGAGCACCATGACGATCGGCGCAACGCAGGGGTTGGGCAGGTCGACATGCGCGTGGATGATGGAGTTGCCCGCTTCGTTGGCCGGAAATGGCCGCGTCACGATGTTCTGCGTTTCGACGGCCCGGCCACTCTCGATCAGACAGCTGACAAGGCCGCGAAAATCCTCTTCGTCGTTCTTGCCGCGCAATTCAGCCGGGACGGTGGGGTCGTCCTTGAAAACAAGGCCACGGACGATGATCAGCAGGTCACCGCTCGTGTCCAACCGGCCAAATATGCGGTCGATCTCTTAAGGCAGTTCGTCGCCGCCGTACGCCGAGGAAAACTGCAGGAGCGTCCGATGTAACGTGGGTTTCTGCCGTGGTCCCTCGGCCTGGGCGGCTGGTACGAGAATCAGAAGGGCGAGGGCCAGCAATGGATTTCTTCCCATGGCGATTTCCTTTTTTGTTAAGTATCCCGGGAAACCCGCACTACGCCCGAGACAACTCCCCCGCAACGCATGCGCATTTCGAATTATTGCAGCTGCCAAGAATTCCGACATACCCGGCCGTATCCACCTGAGCATTATGAGAGCGGCTGGGCTGAGCCAACTCATTGATTCGTAACCCACGGAATCGGCCGGCGCCCGTTGGCACGTCATATTCGGTGATAGGCGGTTATAGGGGGGTATAGGGAATATAGGCGGATGTTGTGCGGCTTGCCCGTCCGGGATGCCGGGAGTTGTGCGCGGAATAATTTGTCATAACGAGCGACGTATCATTCTAAAGTCGTTCTAATCTATCTATACATTCTCTAGAATACTGACATGCCCGCCAACCGCCCTCATGCAGACTCGACCCCGAGCCCGGACGCGGAACGTGCCCGCGTCCTGACCAGGGCCGTGGCCGAGGCGGCCCGCCGCCTGAAGCTCAAGTCCACCGACCTTACCGCCATCGTCGGCGTCAGCCAGCCCACGGCGTCCAGGCTGCTCAATGGCAAATTCCTGCTGACGGAGGGCGCGAAGTCGTGGGAGCTTGGCGCCCACCTCGTGCGCCTGTACCGCTCGCTGACCTCGATGGTCGGTGGCAACGATGAACTCGCCCGGGCGTGGCTGCAGGCCGGCAACCGTGTCTTTGGTGGCCAGACGCCACTCGCGGCGATCAAGACGGTGGAGGGCCTGGTGCATGCCTGCGACTACGTGGACGCCCACCGCGCTCGCGTCTGAGGCCCGCGCCTGGCAGGGCAGTGGCTGGCGCGCTGTCGAGGCCCAGCACCAGATTGCGAGCATGCGCCTTGCCGGCGGCCAGCTGCGTGATCAGGCACTGCTGGAGGAGATCCTCGAAGACGCGAAGCCACCCCTGCCCAATGGCCTCACCGGCCTGCACTGGCTGCTGGCCACACCCTTCCGCTACCGGCCGGCTGCGCAGGGGTCCCGGTTTCGCCGGCTCGATGATCCCGGCGTTTTCTATGGAGCGGAGGACCGGCAGACTGCCTGCGCAGAAGCCGGGTACTGGCGGCTGCGCTTCTGGCTGGACAGCGAGGGCCTGCGCGGCCGCTCCGCGACGCTCGAGCTGACCCTGTTCGAGTTTCACGGTGCCGCCAGCTGCGCGCTGGACCTGACCCGGCCGCCGTTCGCAGCCGACCACGCTGTCTGGACCCATCCCGATGACTACCCCGGTACCCAGGCCCTCGCGAGCCTCGCACGCGACGCCGCGATCAGCCTCCTACGCTACGAGTCCGCGCGGTGGCCCGCAGGGTTTTGCCTGGCGGTGCTGACGCCGGCGGTGTTTCGGGCCGTGGCAGAACCCTACCGGCGCCAGCAGCAGACCTGGCACTTGCTGCTCTCGCCGCCGCACGATGTGGTCTGGCAGCGGCAACTCGAGCGGGAAAGCTTCAGCTTTCGCTTCTGAACGGGAGGACGCCCATGCGCTTGCAACCTGTGTTGATCCTGTCGTCGCTGTTCGCGTGCGTGGGCGGTCCGGGGAATAGGCATTTCAAACACCCCAGCCCCTGAGTCTGCCAGCCCGGGATCCCGGCCGCCACGGCCGTCGGGCTGGGCTTCTTCCCGCGGCGCCAACCCACGGCCCCGCAAATCTCCCCGTTAACGCTGGATTTGTGCACCGCGGACCCTGCTCGGCGCAGCCGCCCACCCCGGGCCCCGTGATGCCGGGGCGAACCGGCTCTGCTGACTGATCAGTGAAACCCGATCCCGCCCGCGGGCGGGCCCCGCACTGCTCGCAGGTCTCGATCTCAATGCCGAAGACCCGCTTGAGTCGCTGCGCCCAGGTCATCGCCCGGTGCCGTTCGGCGGGTGTGCGCGGGTCAGACGTGGTGGGTGTCCCCCGCCCGGCCGGCGTGACCTCGGCCCGCCAGCGACTGTGCGGCGCAAACACGCCGGAGAATGTCGCACTTTGCCCAGATGGGCGCGCCACCTGAGAGTGGAACCAGAGGCGCTGTGAGTCCGTCGTGCCAGGCGCGATTACGCTGAGGGGACTCTTGCTAAGCGGCACGACCGTCACCATTTGGTCACGGTCAGGGTTCGAGGCGATAACCACTACCGGCCGTCGCTTCACCATCTCCGGCGGCTCGAAGCCCCGAAAATCGCAGATCAGCACCATCCTAGGTTTCGGCTGAAACTTGAGCCCCATTAACCACTGTGTGATTCCCAGCCAGGCCAAGCCAGCCGTGACCGCTTGGGACTAAGATAGGCCCCACCCAGCACGTGACGCTCCATGCCCCCTCCGTCCACCCCCCCCGAAAAACGTGGCGACATCCAGTTCTCTCCCAAGGATGCCGGGCTGCGCAAGGACGTCCACGACCTGGGGGTCATCGTGGGACAACTGCTGAAAGAACAGGGCGGGCCGGCGCTCTTCGACCGTGTGGAGCGGGCCCGGCGGGCGGCGATCGACGCCCGGGAGGGCGATGCCGCCGGGGGCCAGAGGCTGGAAGCGCTCGTCGCAGCACTGTCCCCCACTGAAGCCCAGGACTTCATTCGTGCGTTTTCCACCTACTTCCTCGCGGTGAACCTCGCCGAGACTGTGCACCGCATCCGGCGCCGCCGCGACTACCTGCGGGAGGGCAAGCACCGCCAGCCGGGTGGGCTCGAGGACACGCTGTTTGAGCTGAAGGATGCCGGGGTCACCCTGGAGGAGGCCCGGAACGCTCTCTCCGCCCTGCAGGTGGAACACGTGCTGACGGCCCACCCCACGGAGCCCACGCGCAGGACCATCCTGCGCCGGCAAAAAGACATCGTCAGCCGTCTGATCGACATGCAGAACGCCGCGCTGTCGCCCCGCGAACTGGCCGCAGACCTGGCCAACATCCGCGACGACATCACGGCGATCTGGCAGACCGAGGAACACCCCACCGAGGCTCGGACAGTCGCCGCCGAGCGGGAGCATGTCCTCTTCTTCCTCACGGACTGCATCTACCGGGTCATCCCGGTCGTCTATGAAACTGCCGAGGTCGCCCTCGAGGCGGTCTGGGGTGAGGCCAGTCGCGCCATCGAGCTGCCGGTGATGATCCGCATGGCCTCCTGGATTGGCGGCGACATGGTGGGCCGGAACGAAATCACGGCGCGGAGCATCCGGGACACGCTGGCGCGGCAGCGCTCGCTGGTGCTGGACCTGTACCACCGGGAGTTCCGGGAACTGGCGGAGAAAATGAGCCAGAGCGCCAGCCGCGTCGGCGTCTCCCCGGCCCTGGAGGAGCGTATCCGCCTTTACTCAGGGCACTTCCCGAACGCGCTCGGGATCACCCCCCTGGGCCATCGGGGCATGCGCTATCGGGTCTTCATCCGGCTGGTGATGGCGCGACTCCAGTCCACAGGAACAGAAGGCCTGTATCCCTTCGAGTCCGCTGATGAGTTGGCGGAAGATCTGCGACTCATCGTTGGCAGTCTGCAGGCGAACCGCGGCGAACACGCGGGGCTGTTCGCCGTGCGTCGCCTGCTGCGCCGCGTAGAAACGTTCGGCTTTCACCTGATGACGCTGGACGTCCGGCAGGAAGCGCTGGCGACCCGCCAGGTGCTTGGCCGCGCCCTGAATGAGCCGGAGTGGCTGGAGCAGTCGCCTGACTATCGCCTCCAGCGGCTGCGCCGCGCGCTGGCGGACAACGAATCCCCCACCGGCGAGATGGACAACGAGACCAAGCGCGCCGTCGGCATTTTCCAGGCCATCGCGTTCTGCAGGCGCCGGTATGGCAAGCGCTCGATCGGCACCTACATCATCAGCATGGCGGAGGGCGTCGACGACGTCCTCTCGCTGCTGCTGCTCGCCCAGTGGGGCGAACTGCGCAAGCGCACGGGCACCGTGCCGCTCGACATCGCCCCGGCCTTCGAGACCATTCACGGCCTCGCCGGCGCGGCCGCCGTGATGCGCCAGCTCTACGCAGAACCGATGTACAAGGAACACCTCAACGCCCGCCGCCAGAAACAGACGGCCATGCCCGGCATCGCCGACAGCAACGTCGAAAGCGATCTCGCCTCCGCCCGCTGGGCCCTGCTGACGGCCCAGCGGGAGCTGCTCGCGACGGCGCGCACGGACGGCGTCCAGCTGACGCTCTTCCACGGTCGCGGTGGCGCCATCGGTGCCGGAGGCGGCAAGGCCCATGTGGACCTCGGCTGCGCGCCGGCCGGCACAGCCGAAGGCGGTGTGCGGGTGATCGAGCAGGGCGAGCTCGTCGCCAATAAATATGGCGTGCGCGCAATTGCCCTGCGGACTTTTGACCAGACACTGGCGGCCGGAGTGCGTAGCCTCCTGCGTCCCGGCGGTCCACCGGCCGCTGAGGGGCATGCTGACTGGGAAGACGCACTGCAGGCACTGGCCACCGCGTCGCGGGCCCACTACCAGGCGCTGGTCCTCGACTCGCCAGGCTTTTCCGACTACTACCGGCTGGCAACCCCGGCCGATGTCATCGAACGGATGCGCCGGGGCACCGGAGTCGAGGCCGACGTTCCCGACGGGTTACTGGCTGCCGCGGGCACGGCGCCCTGGGTTTTCGCCTGGACCCAGAGCCGGAACATCCTGCCCGGCTGGTACGGTTTTGGCACAGGCCTCACCGCCGCACTGGACCGGTTTGGCGAGGAGCAGCTCCAGGCGATGCACAGTGGCTGGTATTTCTTCCGGACCCTTGTGACTGATGTGGAAACCGCACTGGCCAAGAGCGACCTCGCCATCGCCGCGCGCTATTCGCTGCTGGGCGGGGAGCTCCACGGGCGGTTCTTCGGCCGGATAGCCGCCGAGTTCGAACGCGCCACCGCCGCCGTTCTCCGGGTAAAACAGCAGCAGGTCCTGCTGGAGCGGGACAACACCCTGCGTCGCTCCATTCGCCTGCGTAATCCCTATGTGGATCCGATGAGCATCCTGCAGGTGGACCTGCTGCGCCGCTGGCGGGAAACTGGTGATGAAGCCCTCTTTACCGCCCTGATCGCGAGCGTCAACGGGATTGCCCGCGGCCTGCAGGATTCCGGTTGAAGGACCGGCAGTGAAGGCTGCGTTCCTCGACTTCGACGCGCTGGGCCCGTCCGATATCGACACGTCGGCCCTTGACGCCACCCTGCCCGGGATCGAACTTTACGGGTCGACGACAGACCCGCAGGTTGACGAGCGGATTGCGGACTGCGAAATCCTGCTCGTGAACAAGGTCCGCCTCGATCGCGCACGACTCACCGCTGTCCCGTCCCTGCGGCTGGTCGTCCTGGCCGCGACCGGGACTGACAACGTGGACCTGCTCGCGGCCCGGGAGCTGGGTATCGCCGTGTGCAACATTCGCAACTACGCCACACCGTCGGTCGTGCAGCACGTCTTCGGCCTGCTGCTGGCCCTCACCCTGCGCCTTGATGAGTACAGGCAGCTGCTGCAGCGGGGTGCCTGGGAGGCGAGCCCGCACTTCTGCCTGCTCGACTTTCCCGGCAGGGAGCTATCGGGCAGAGCTCTGGGGATCGTGGGGTACGGTCAGCTCGGGCAGGCCGTGAGTGCGGTGGGCCAGGCTTTTGGCATGCGGGTGCTGGTGGCACGCAGCCTCCGGCCTGCCGGCCGTCGCCCGGCCGAGCACCCGGCTGGGGGCGTGGACCGGCTACCTCTTCCCGAACTGCTCGCAGCAGCCGATGTGGTGTCGCTGCACTGCCCCCTGACGCCGGAGACCCGGCACCTGATCAACCGGGAATCTCTGGGCCGCATGCGGCCCGATGCCGTGCTGATCAATACTGCCCGGGGCGACCTGGTGGACTACGCCGCGCTGCTGGCTGCGCTGCGCAGCAGCCAGCTGGGCGGCGCCGGGATCGACGTCCTGCCGGAGGAACCCCCGGTGGCAGGCCACCCTCTGTTGGCGGCCCGCCTGCCAAACCTCATCGTCACGCCCCACATCGCCTGGGCAGCCCGGGAATCCCGCCAGCGTGCCCTCGACGAGATCGTGGCCAACATCCAGGCTTTTCTGTCAGGCGGACACCGGAATCGCGTGGCCTGAGGTAGAGTTCGGTCGGACCGTCGGCGCGGCTTCAGCCGCGACTTGCGGAAATCGCGGCTGAAGCCGCTGCTACAGGGATGCTGCCATGTTGTCATTCATTTTCCTGGTCTTCGCCGTCATTCACTTCGGCATCTGGCTGTGGGGCTGGAAGCTCTGGGCCGAAACCGGCCGGCCGGTTGCCCTGCTCGTCGTCCTCATTGGCAGCACGCTGCTCTTCTACGACAACCTGCGCATCGGCATGGGGCGCTTCATTGGCGAGGGGGACTTGCTCTATGCCCTGTCGGTGCCCGCCTTTGCCTGGCATTGGTCCCTGCTGCCTCTCCTGGTGATCGCGGCGGGTTCCGTAGCGCGGTTGGCTGGCCTCCCGTGGGCGCAGCACAAGCTGGTGATGGGCGCCTTCTGCGTGGTTGCCGTGGTGCTCAGCGCCATTGATATTCCCAAGATCTTTGCGATGGACCTGCACCTCGCGTGTCTCGATGACACCGTGCGTTACACCACGACGGTGCGGGAAGCGCAGCTCTGCAGCCCGACCGACCAGGTCATCTCGAGCAATGATTTCCCCATCGTGGCGATCCTCACCAATGTCATCGTGCTGGGCGTGGGAATCGCGCTCTGGATCCAGCGCCGCTGGGCCTGGCTGGCAGTCGGCTCAGGGCTGATGTTTGTCGCCGCGGGGGCCTTGGGCCAGGGCCGTTACGCGCTGCCGATTTCCAATCTGGGCGAAATCTGCATCACCCTCGGCTTCATTGTGACCTGCGCCCACTACGCGCGGCTGAAGCAGCGCTCCGCTGGGAATGTCCGGGCGCCCCTAGGAGCGCCGACCGGCGCGATCGAGCGGAATCGCGCCTGAAGGCGCTCCTACGGGCGCTCCGACAGATTGGCCCTCGGCCCAGTCGAGCACCCCGGCGACCTGGGGCGTTGCCAGGTGGCGCTCACCGGTCGCGCAGAACCGCGACCGGTGGCTCGTTGACGGCCCGGCGGGTCGCCAGCGTTCCGGTGATGCCCACGAGCAGGGCGCCGGAAACCAGGCCCAGCGGCCACAACAGGGGGCTCACGCTGTAGTCGAGCTTGAAGGCGTAGGTGGCAAGGCCCCAGCCCAGCAGCGTGGCGCCGACGGCGGCCAGGACCCCGGCGAGGCTGCCGAGCGTCGCGAACTCGATGGCCACCCCTTGCAGGATCTTGCGTCGGGATGCGCCTAGCGTGTGGAGGATGGCGCTTTCAAAACGGCGCTCGTCCCGGGTGAGCTGAATGGCGGCCAGCAGCACCACGACACCGGCGAGGAGAGTGAAGAGGAAGACGTACTGCACGGCCATGGAGGCTTTGTCGATCACCGACCGCACCTGGGAGAGGATGACTTCGAGGTCCAGGACGGTCACGCCGGGAAACTGCCGCACGAGCCGGCTCAGCATTTCCACCTGGTCCCGGGGTACGTAAACGCTGGCCAGGTAGGTCTGGGGCAGATCCGCAGCCACACCGGGCGATAACACGACAAAGAAGTTGGGCTGGAAAGAGTCCCACTCGATCGTTCGCAGGCTCGTGACCGGCGCCTTGATGTCCTCGCCGGCGACGTTAAAGGTGAGGTTGTCGCCGACCTTCACGCCCAGGTTCGTGGCCAGTTCGGCATCCAGGGAGAGCTGCAGGGGGCCCGCGAAACCCTGGCCCCACCACTTGCCGGCGGTCACCACGTTGCTGGCTGGCAGGGTGTCAGTCCAGGTGAGGTTGGCTTCCCGGTTCAGGAAGGCGGCACCCTGAGCATTGGCCACCTTGAACTGCTTGATCGGCGTGCCGTTAATGTCAGTCAGGCGACCCCGGATCAGCGGCAGCGAGATTGGCTCCTGGCCAACTTCCGCCTTGAAGAAGGCCTTCAGACCGGCCAGCTGATCGGGCTCGATGTTGATCATGAACTGATTGGGCGCATTTGCCGGGACCGTCTGCTCCCAGGTTTCCAGGATGTCGCTGCGCACGACGCCCAGCAGAAGCAGAACCATAAGACTGAGACCAAAGGCCACGATCTGCACAACACTTTCGCCGCCGCGCCGGGCGATATTGGCCAGCCCATAGCGCCAGGCCACACCCGCAGCACCGCGAAACCGGCCAAGGGCCTTGACCAGCAACCACCCCAGGCCGAAGGCAACGAGAGCGGTGCCCGCCACCCCGCCGGCAATCAGGCCAAGCAGCAGCGGGTCCCGCACGATCACGAGCACCAGGGCCCCGATTGCCGCCAGCGCCACCCCGTAGGTGATGGCGGCGCTCAGCCGGGGCGGCGGCAGGTCCTTGCGCAGCACGCGGAGCGGCGGCGTGGTGCCCACACTGATGAGGTGCGGCAGAGCAAAGCCGATCACGACCGTAGCTGCCGTCAGCACGCCGAGCAGGAAAGGCTGACCCGTGGCGGGCGGTAGCACAAAGCCGACGAACTCCGCGGCAATGACCGCCAGACCGTACTGGGCCCCATAGCCCAGGGCAACGCCAACGACGGACGTCAGCGCGATCACGCACAGGAGTTCCGTGACCGTCACGGCGATGACAAAAGACTGGGTAGCGCCGAGCGTCTTCAGCAGCGCAATGTTGTCCAGGTGGCGGAGCGCGTACCGGCGCGCTGCCATGGCGGCCGCCACGGCGGCGAGGATGACGGTTACCAGGGAGGCCAGCGTCAGGAAGCGCTGGGCGCGCTCGATGGCAGAGTTGATCTGTGCGCCCGCGTCCTCGCGACCCCGCAGGGTCTCGTCGGGGCGCAGGCGGGGCGTGAGTTGCTCGCGGAAGCGGGCGATCAGGGGGTCACTCCCCGCGTACATCTGGTTGTAGGTCACGCGACTGCCCGGCTTGACCACGCCGAAACTCGGCACGTCCTCCAGATTGACCATCAGCCCGGGCGCGAGATTTATGAAGCCGATGTTCTGGTCGGGCTTGTACTGCAGAACCTGGGTGATGAGCAGTTCCCGCTCGCCCACGCTGACGCGAGCGCCGATGTCGAGACCGAGCCGGCCGAGAAGACCGGCTTCTGCCCAAGCCTCGCCCCGGCCGGGAACGCCAGGAGCGGGACGGCCGTTGCCGAACAGGGTGTCGGCCACGGTGAGCTGGCCCCGCAGCGGGTAGGTGGTGCTGACCGCATCGATGGCCGCCAGGGTGGTCTGCTGGCCGGAGACGACGACCGTCGGGAAGGACAGGGTCTCGGCAGTCTCCAGACCAGCGGCGCTTGCGTCCTCCAGGTACCCGGCACTGATAGGCCCTGCGGAGCGCAGCACGAGATCAGCGGCCAGTACCTGGCTGGCCTGGTCCTTCATGGCGCCGCCCACGCGATCGGTGAAGAACCCCACCGCGGTCATGGCGGTCACGGCCACGATGATGGCCGAGAGCAGGATTGAGAGTTCGCCAGCCCGGAGATCCCGGCGAAAGGCACGCAGCGCAAAACCCAGAACCTTCATGTGCTGACCTTCATTGGGTGGACGCTAGCGGACGACCTTTCCTGCTTCGATCTGGATGGTCCGGTCACAACGCCCGGCAAGGTCCCGTTCGTGGGTAACGAGGACCAGTGTGGTCTTGGACTCGGCATTGAGATCGAACAGCAGGCGGCCAATGCGCTCGCCCGTGGCGCTATCCAGATTGCCCGTGGGTTCGTCGGCGAACAGCACTTCCGGCCGCATCACAAAAGCGCGGGCGATGGCCACCCGCTGCTGCTCGCCTCCGGACAACTGCTTCGGATAGTGGCCAACGCGCGCCGCGAGACCAACGTTGGCGAGAGTTTCCCGGGCGACCCCAGCGGCGCGAGCCTCGCCTGCCAGCTCCAGGGGCAACATCACGTTCTCGAGGGCAGTGAGGGACTGCACCAGGTGAAAGGACTGAAACACGAAGCCCACGCGACGCGCCCGCAGCAAGGCCCGGCCGTCCTCGTCCAGCGCCGTCAGCTCTTCGCCGCACAGCCACACCTGGCCCCGCGTGGGGCGGTCGAGCCCGGCCAGCAGAGCCAGAAGCGTGGTCTTGCCGGAGCCTGAGGGGCCGGCGATGGCTACGGATTCACCCCGGGCAATATGCAGGCTCACGTCATCAAGGATGGTCAGTGTCCCTTCCGGACTGCTAACCTGTTTCGTCAGCCCCGCAGCACGCAGCACACCATCCATGCACTTCAACCTTCGAACATCAAGCCTGGCCAGCGTGGCAGCGGTGCTGCTCACGTTTCTCGTTGCGTCGCCCCTCGTTGCGTCGCCCCTCGTTGCGTCGCCACTGTCGGCAGAGGCCGACCGGGGCCAGACCGTGCTCGTGGTGGGTGACAGCCTGAGTGCCGCGTTCGGCATTGCCCAGGAAGAGTCCTGGGTTGCGCTACTCGGCGAGCGTCTGCGGGCCAAAGGTTACGGCTATGGCGTGGCGAATGCCAGCATCACCGGGGACACGACCACCGGGGGACTGAAGCGCCTGCCCCGCGCCCTCAAGCTCCATAACCCTGCCGTCGTCATCATCGAACTCGGCGGCAATGACGGCCTGCGCGGGACGCCGCTTACGTTGATGCGCAGCAATCTGGCCCGGATGATTGAGCTCTCCCAGGCCGCTGGCGCCCGCGTGGTGCTGGCCGGGATGCAGATCCCGACGAATTACGGCGGGCCGTACACCACAGCCTTCACCGCGGTGTACCCGGAACTCGCCAGGAAGTATGGCATCGGACTGGTCGACTTCTTTCTGCAGGGCATGGCTCTGGACATCAGCCTTTTCCAGGCGGACGGCATTCACCCGACTGCGGCAGCGCAGAAGATCCTGCTGGACAACGTCTGGCCCGTCCTCGAGATCGAGCTGCAGCGCCAGCAGCCCGGCGGAACGGTCAGGAAGGGAACAGCCCGGCAATAGTCTGCTGGATCGCCTCGGCCGCCGCCCGGGGCTGCTGCGCATCCCGGATCGGGCGGCCCACCACGATGTAGTCGGCCCCGTCGCCAAACGCCTGCTCCACCGAAACCACGCGCTTCTGATCGTCCGAGGGGCGGTTCTCCACCGGGCGGATCCCGGGTGTGACCACCAGCAGACGGCCATCAATAGCGCGCCGCATTGCAGGCAGCTCCAGCCCGGAGGCGACAACGCCGTCGCAGCCCGCTTCCAGGGCCCGGCGCGCCCGGGAGAGCACCAGCGCCTCGACGTCACACTGGAAGCCCAGGTCCGTGAGATCTCCCCGGTCGAGGCTGGTAAGCACGGTGACGGCCAGGATCTTCAGGTCGCCCTTGGCCGCTGCGGCGGCTTCCATGATGCCCTGATTGCCGTGGATGGTGGCAAAGGTGATGCCGCGCTTCGCCAGGAGCGAGATCGCGCGACCGACGGTCGCGGGGACATCGAACAGTTTCAGGTCCGCAAAGACCCGCTTGTTCCTGGCCAGCAGCCAGTCCACCAGCTCGAAGTATCCGCCTGCAGCCATCAGCTCGAGGCCCACTTTGTAGAAGGTGATGGCAGCGCCCAGCTCCTCGGCCACGCGGCGGGCAGCAGTGGCGTCGGGAACATCGAGGGCGAAAATCAGGCGATCCCGGGGATCGGCAGCATTGGTTGTGGTTGGCATGCCCGCTAGTTTACGGAAGCCGCGCCCGAGGATCGACCAGACGCTGATAGGCCGAGACAGCGTAGCGGTCGGTCATGCCGGCCACGTAATCCGCCACGGCCCGGGCGCGGCCGGCCGGCCCGAGTTCTGCTTCCCAGTCGCTCGCCCGCGCCGCGTGCTCCCGGGGCATAGCCTGCAGATCGGCAAGGAAGCGCCGGAACACGGCCTTCAGCATGTCCTGGGCCCGGGACGTGACCTCAAGCACCTGCGGATGGCTGTAGAGGTGCCGCCGCAGATAGCGCTTCAGGGCGAGGTGCTCCGCAAGAACGCCCGGGGAGAAGGCAATCAGGGGCTTCGTGAGCGCCCGCACGTCCTCACTGGAGCCCAGCCGGCGGGCAACGATGGCCCGGCGGCTCGTAGCAACCAGGTCTGTCACCACCTCGTTGATCATGGCGCGAATGGTTTCGTGGATCAGGACCCGCCGCGGCGCGTGAGGAGCCCGACGGACCACCGACTCATAGTGGCGCCGGAAGATGGGGACCCGACTGAGACCCGCCTCGGACAGCAGCCCGGACCGCAAGCCGTCATCCACATCGTGATTGTTGTAGGCGATCTCGTCGGCGAGATTGGCCACCTGCGCCTCAAGGCTCGGTTGCCCCCGACCGAGGAAGCGGAGTCCCAGCTCGCCCAGACCCCGCGCATTGCGCTTCGAGCAGTGCTTGAGGATGCCCTCCCGGGTTTCAAAACACAGGTTCAGGCCGGGGAACCCGATGTAGCGCTGTTCCAGCTGGTCCACCACGCGCAGCGACTGCAGGTTGTGCTCGAAGCCGCCCCAGGCCTGCATGCACGCGTGCAGGGCATCCTGCCCGGCATGACCGAAGGGTGTGTGACCCAGGTCGTGGGCCAGCGCGATGGCCTCGACGAGCTCGCCATTGAGGTTGAGGCAGCGGGCCACGGTCCGGCCGATCTGGGCAACCTCGAGCGAGTGGGTCAGCCGGGTCCGGTAGAGATCGCCTTCGTGATTGACGAAGACCTGGGTCTTGTAGACGAGCCGGCGAAAGGCGCTGGAATGCACGATCCGGTCCCGGTCCCGCTGGTACTCACCCCGGTACGCGTGGCCAGGTTCCGGGAAACTTCGGCCCCGGCTCTGGCTTTCCCGGGCAGCCCAAGGGGCAAGACGGGGAGCAGGCCCGGAAGCCTTCACCGAACAAACTGCTCCCGGAGGTAATCCGCGAGCTCGTGGGGAGCGTAGTCGCCGGTAATCCGTGCGGAACCGATCCGGTCCAGCAGCACGAGACGTATCTGTCCGGCGAGGACTTTCTTGTCCATGGCCATGGCGGCGAGAAACTCACCTGGCTCCGCGGGTGGCGGACTGACCGGCAAGTGCAGCCGCCGGAACAACTGGCGGGTCCGTTCGACGGCGGCGGGGTCGAGCGTGCCGAGGCGGGCCGAGAACTCGGCAGCCATGCAGGTGCCTGCCGCCACCGCCTCGCCATGCAGCCACTCGCCATAACCGGCCTTGAGCTCTATCGCGTGACCGAAGGTGTGGCCCAGGTTCAGCAGCGCACGGCGCCCGCGCTCGTGCTCGTCTTCACCCACCACGTCTGCCTTGAGCTCACAGGAGCGGCGGATCACGTGCTCCAGGGCGGCGGTGTCGCGCCGGAGCAGGTCGTCGGAGTGCGCCTCGAGCCAGGCGAAAAACTCCGCGTCGGCTATCAGCCCGTACTTCACGACCTCGGCAAGGCCAGCGGAGAGTTCCCTGTCGGGCAGGGTGCGCAGGGTGTCGGTATCCGCCAGCACACAGATGGGCTGGTGAAAGGCGCCCAGCAGGTTCTTGCCGCCCGGGTGGTTGACGCCCGTTTTGCCGCCCACCGCGGAATCCACCTGGGCCAGCAGGGTGGTCGGCACCTGGATGAAATCGACGCCCCGCTGGTAGATGGACGCCGCGAATCCCGTGATATCCCCCACCACGCCGCCACCCAGGGCCACAACCACGCAATCGCGACCGTAGCGCGCCTCCACCAGCGCATCCAGCACGAGGCCGACCGTGGCCATGGTCTTGTGTTGCTCCCCATCCGGGAGGATCACGCTTGCGATCCGGGAACCGGTCAGCAGCGTCTTCATTGGGGCCAGGTAGATCGGGGCGACAACCTCGTTGGTGACGACCAGAACATCCCGGTGGCGCAGGTGCGCGTCCAGAATGCCACGCTGGGACAACAGGCCACTGCCGATCAGGATCGGGTAACTGCGGGTACCCAGCTCGACGGATAGCGTGATCAGCATGGCGACATGTTACGTCGAATTTCCCGGACGACGGCCGGCACCCGGCGGCCGTCGGTTTCGATAACCAGATGGGCGATTTCCCGGTACTGGGGGTCCCGGATGGCCATCAGGCGCGCCAGGACCTCCCGAGGGTGACCAGTCGCCAGCAGGGGGCGCTGCCGGCCGCGCCGCGTCCGCTTCAGCTGCTGGTCTACGGTGGCGTGGAGGTAGATGACGAAGCCGCGAGCGTGAAGGTGGGCCCGGTTCTCCGGATTCTGAGCGGCGCCACCACCAGTCGCCAGCACGATCCCGGGCTGCCGTGTCAGCTCGTCCATCACCTTGCACTCCCGCTGCCGGAACCCCTCTTCGCCTTCCCGCTCAAAGATGAAGGGAATATCCACGCCGCTACGGTCCGCGATCACGTCGTCACTGTCGATGAACTCGCGACCCATCTCGCTGGCCAGCCGCCGGCCAACGGCAGACTTGCCGGAGCCCATGGGGCCGATGAGAAAAATGCTGCCCGTCGACATGGCGCGCAGTGTTGGCGATCAGGGCGGGAGCGTCAACGAGATTGTGGGGCCGGATGTGAGGGCAAACAAACAGGCCGGCTTTCGCCGGCCTGTTATTCATGCCGTCTCCTCGGCGGTGTTCAGCCCGGCGGCGGCTGCAGGCAGGCCGGCTGTAGGGCCCCGGGGCTGGTATTCACCGCCCCGAAGGGGCTGACGACACCGGGAGGGGAAGTGTTGACATCGTTGATGTCGGCTGCGAGAGCGTCCAGCTCAAAGGTTGCCGACTTGCCGAACTCAGTACCCTGCACGCTCGCCCGGGCCTGAATGCGCGCGTCGACCCAGAGGTTGTAGTTCTGGGGATAGAGCACGCAGACCCGCGCCCGGCCGTCGCTACCCGTGGTGACGGATGCCTGGGTAGTGCCGGCTGCCAGGTTGGAGCAGGGCGAATTGGCCGGCGCGTTGGCGGCCACCGGCGCGACGAGGGCGATATTGCCCGCTTCGATGAGGCCGCTGCCGTTCAGGTCTTCATTCAGGAGGAGATCCAGGATGCCGTTGAAGTTCTGGTCCTCATCCGGGCAAATGGTCGGTTCAAAGTTGGCCGTGACGGGCAGCTTGACCCAGGAGTCACCGTCAAGGGGCACATAGAGCGAGCCCTTCTTGTAGTTGACCGAACGAATGCTGACCGTGACCGGTTTGCTGGCCACGGCGTTACCGTCGGCGTCGGTCACGAAAACCACCCACTCTTTCGCGAACGTCGCTGTGCCGAGAGTGAAAAGTGTATTGCCGGTACCCAGGGAGATGGCGAGCGCCTGACCGGTCACCGTCAAAGTAACGACATCCGAGATGGTCGCCCCACCCTGCTGCACGTTGGCGGTGACCGTCACCCCATTCAGCGAACTCTGGTTGGGCCCCGCGGTGTAGATGATTGTCGCCGTGCCATTACTGCCGGTCGTCGCGACCGATGAAGACAGGAACCCGCCCGTGTTGTCCACCAGCGAGAAGGTGACCAGTTTGTTCTTTACGAGGTTGCCTGCCGGATCCCGCACGATGGCGGTGAGCTGGGACTGATTGCCAATGCGCACACTGGAGGGCTCGGCCTGGATGTCCACAGTCTGGGCCACGGTGGCCACGAACTCGACGTTCCGGCTGGTGATCGCGCCACTCGGGCGGATCGCAGAAATCGTCGCAATTCCGGCGGTGGAGGACCGGAGGTCCAGCGAGGCCTGGCCGGCGCCAGCGGTGGTCGCTGTGGAGGCTGGCGTGTTGGTGCCGGGGACGAAGAAGGCACCGCGGCTGCTGGAGAACTGCAATACCTCGCCGTTCTGAGGCACCCCGGCGACCAGGCGGGCGGCTGTCACGGCCTGAGGGGTGTTCAGGGGAATCTCGAAACCGTCCGCGGCCGGGGTCGTGATAGCGAAGTTGTCCCCGGTGGTGGCCGGAATGGTCACGGTATCGATGCCTGAATCGCCCAGTGCGGTGGCGGTAAGGGTATCGGTGCCGGCATTGGCGGCAGTCAGGGTCAGGCTGGCGTCGCCCGAGCCGCCCGTGACCACGGTGGCAGCCGAGAGCGTGTTGTTCAGGCTGGAGGTGACAGTCACGCTCTGGCCGGCGATGCCGGCGCCCGTCGAGTCCTCGACCCGCACATTGCAGGGTCCGCTGGCGGCGAGTGCGATGGTGTCAGGGCAGCCAATGGTGACTCGGGTATTGATGACATTGACGTTAACGGCACCACTGGCGGAACCCGAAGAGGCCGTCACCGTAATGGTCCGGTTGGACACATCGGTCCCGTTGGAGAGCCGGGCCAGGGACTGGCCATTCGCATCCGTGTTCAGCTGAACAACCGATACGGAGCCATTCGCGTTAGCTCCGAAGAGGACCGGAACGTCCACGAGCACGACGTTGTTGGCGTCCCGGACGATGGCCGTGATGTCGACTGTGGTGAGGCCGGACTGATCAGAGCTAAGCGTCGTGGCGGCGGCGATCACCTGGACGGAGGCCACCTCTGCTGTGCCACCCGAGCCGCCGCCGGTAAAGCCGCCGTCACTACCACCGCAGGCGGCCAGAGCCGTTGCTGCGGCGACTACGCACAACTTCATAAAGTTCTTTAACACGATAACTCCCTCACCACGTTCCCGGCGGTCATTCGTTACGCCAGGACATTCCCTAGTAAATGTTGGCCTGCCAAACCCTGGGCCTAGTAGATGTTCGAACCTTCCTTGAGGATCTTCGGCGTCACGAAGATCAGGAGCTCGGACTTGTTCGAGACCTTGCGCGTGGAACGGAACAGCGCGCCTAAGCCTGGAATATCCCCGAGGAACGGCACCTTCGAGACATCCTCCGACTCTTCCGTCTCGTAGATACCGCCTAGAACCACGGTCTGGCCGTTATCCACGAGCACCTGCGTTTCAATCGCGCGGGTGTCGATGCTGGGTATCGAGCCACCCCGGTCGTTGCTGACCAGCGCGCCAACGCTATCCTTGGTGACGACCAGATCCAGAATGATGCGGTCATCCGGCGTGATCTGGGGCGTCACCGTCAGGCTCAGCACAGCTTCCTTGAACTGGGTAGTCGTGGCGCCGCTGGAAGCTGCTTCCTGGTAGGGAATCTCGACACCCTGGCGGATGGAGGCCTCTTTCTGGTTGGCCGTGATCACGCGGGGTGAGGAGACGACTTCGCCCCGGCCTTCGGCCTGCAGGGCGGAGAGTTCGAGATCGACAAGGAAATCGTCGTTCAGCAGTGCGAGGGCCAGCTTGCCTGCCGGGTTGGCCACTGGCAGATTCACCATGTAGCGCTCAGGCAGGGTTGGCAGTGCCACCGGGAAAGGCTGTCCCGTGGTGTTGATATTGTCGATTCCCGAATTGATTATGCCGTCGGCGCCGGAGCCAGAACCCGTGACGGCCAGGAGCCCGTCCCCGGGCGTAGACACCTGAGTCACGCCCCAGCGAATACCCAGGTCGCGGCTGAAGTCATCGCGCACGATCACGATGCGGGCTTCGATCAGCACCTGGCGAACCGGGATGTCCAGCGTGCTCACGAGGCGGCGGATCTCGGCAATCCCCGAGGCCACGTCCTGCACCAGCAGGGTGTTGGTGCGGTCATCAATGCCCACCGAACCCCGCTCGGACAGGATGGAATTGCTGTCGGAGCCCTTGAGTAGCGCAGCCAGATCAGAGGCCTTCGCGTAGTTCACCTGGATGTACTCGGAAACGAGGGGCTCCAGCTCGAGGATCTGCCGGCGTGACTCGAGGTCGGCCTTCTCGCGGGCTGTAATTTCCTCGGCCGGCGCCACGATGATGACGCCACCGTTTTCCCGCATGTCCAGGCCCTTGGTGGCGAGGACGATGTCCAGCGCCTGGTCCCAGGGCACGTTCTGCAGGCGCAGGGTGACATTGCCCTGCACCGTGTCGGAGACGATGATGTTGCGGCCACTGACGTCTGCCAGCAGCTGCAGGACTGCGCGGGTTTCGATGTCCTGGAAGGAGAGGGTCAGGCGCTCGCCGGTGTAGTCCCGGTCCTTGCTGAACAGCGTCGGCTTGGACTCGGCGGCTTTCTTGACGACCGGCGCCACTTCGACGGTGAAGACGCTATCAGACTGATAGGCGAGCTCCTCGAAGGGCAGCGTGGCGGCAATGCTCACCTGGGCACCGGAGGGCTTGCGCGTGGCTTCGATCGCCTTCACCGGGGTGCCGAAATCCGTGACGTCCAGGCGCTTCACGAGACTGTCAGGTAATGCCGTACCGTTGAAGGTGAGCAGAATGCGGTCGCCTTCCTTCCGCACATCCACAGGGGTGCCGGGATCGGACAGCGTGATGACCACGCGGCCGCCACCGTTTTCACCGCGACGGAAGTCCAGATTCGAAATCTGCCGGCCGCCGGACGCTGCGGAGGCTTTACCACCGCTAGCCGTGGGAGTGCTGGCCATGGCAGCCGCAGGCGCCGCGGGCGGGAAGCTGGCTGCGACGGCGCTGGACGGTGCGGGAGCGCCAAGGATCACGACGACCGCATTGCCGTCCACGCGGGTCTCGTAGGGAACCATGCTGACGAGGTTAAGGACCACGCGGGTCCGGCCTTGGGCCTCGGCAGCCAAAATCGTGTCAAGAAGGCCGATCTTGACGTCCTTGCGTCGCGAAGTCATCGCGAGCGTGGTGGCCGGGAGATCGAGGGAGATGCGGGCGGGATTGTCGATGGTAAACGCCAGCGGCGCGGTCGCCGGACCGGACGTTACCAGGCGCAGTTCTATACGGTCGCCCGGGAGTTGCACGACCTGGATGTCCTGCAGCTGGTTTCCCGCCTGTGACGCATTCTGCGCTGTGGGTACCGGCTGGGCAGTTGCCCCGGTCACGCCGCTCAGGGCAAGGCAAAGCCCGGTGATCACTGCAGCGAAACTGCGGCTGACGGCATTTAGCCATCCAGCCGGCGTTCCGCGAACCTCATTGCCCCTGATCGTGCTCATCATCCCGTACTCCCAAACTGTCCTGTGTCGGCGACCGGCCACCAGCCCCGCCCCTGTTAGTCGAGTGCGATCGCGGCGGATCGCTTGTAGAAGGTCCCGGTGCCATCTGGCACCAGCTCCTCAATCTGGATTTCCGACGGGGTTACCGCCACGACCCGGCCGTCGAACTGGCCGACGTAGTTGCCCGGCCGGACCTTGTGGAGCAACCCGTCCTGGGTCTGCACGAGGCCATAGTTGCTGGTGCCCTGGCTGAGCGTGCCAGCCATCTTCAGTGTGTCGATGGAGAACTGCTCCAGATACTCCTTGGGCCGCGCGGCCTCCGGACGAGGGCCGGCAGCGGCGCCACGTCCGGCTGGCTTGTCGGGGACGAAGGGCGAGCGCTCGTTGCCCGCTGCGTAGCTAAACACTTCGTAGGGCTTGATCTGGGGCAGCGGATCGATACGGCCACCGGGCTTCGCCTTGACCTGGTCGATGTACTTGAGAAGGTCGGATTGCCCGCCGCCGCAACCGGCCAGCGCCAGTGTGGCCAGCAGCAATACGGGAAAAGCTCTTGCGGAGAACTCCATCGCCATCAACCCTTCTTCACTGCCTTGGCTTTCGGCTTGCCCTTGCTGTTCTCGCGGGTCGTCCGGGCCTTACCCTTGCCACCCTTCTCGTTGCCAGCCTCTGCGGCCGCCGCGGTGGCCACCTCTTCCTCGTCGAGATAGCGATAGGTCTTGGCCGTCACGTTCAGAACAAGCTCGTCAAAACTGGCGTCTTTGCTCTTGGGGCTGATCTCGATGTCGTGCAGGGTAACGATCCGGGGTAGGGCGGCGATCTCACTGACGAACTGGCCAAACTCGTGATACGAGCCGGACAAGCGGATCTTGATCGGCTTCTCCGCATAAAAGTCCTTGCGGGACTCGTCCATGGGCTGGAACAGTTCCTCCAGCAGCCCCGCACCCAGGCCGGTCTGGGAAATATCGACCAGCAGATTGGGAATCTCGGTCTTGCCTGGCAACTGGCGCAACATCGTGCCGAAGGAGCGCTCGATTTCAGATAGCTGGGTCTTGTAAGCGCTGAAATTTGCCGCTTTCTTCTGCTTGGACTCGAACGTGACGCGAAGCTCTTTCTCCTCGGCCTGGGCCTTCTCCAGCCGCGGCATCTGGTTCTGCCAGATGAAGAACCAGAAAGCACCCGCAGTGGCAATGAAGAAAAACACGACCATGAAGAACGCCTGGATCGGCAGTGGCCAGCGGCCGATGTCGTTGATATCGAGGCTCTTCAGATCATCGATGAAACTCATTTCGCGACCCCCTCTTCGTCACTCGTGGACACCTGGTCGGCGGACACGGTGAACTGGGAAGACCGGCCAGCAAACTCACCACTCTCAACGGGGCCATCTGTCTTCTTGCCCTTGGTGCCCGTGTCGCGCACCTCGACGACCTGCAGATCGGGCTGGGTCAGCCATTTCGACTTGTCGATGTTGCGCATGAAGGCAGAGACGCGGGTGTTGGAATCTGCGTCGCCCTTGATCTCCAGGCGGCGGCCGGTCTGCTTCACCGAGGTGAGTCGCACGCCGTCGGGCAGGGTCCGGACCAGTTCCTCGAAGACGTGGACGATTTCAGGCCGGCTGCGCTGGAGCTGCTCGATGATCTCCATGCGCGCCAGGAGGCGGTCCTTTTTGGCCTCGAGCTCGAGAATATCGGCGATACGCTTGTCGAGTGCCGAGATCTCGGTCTTGAGAAGCTCATTCCGGCCGTTCTGACTGGAGATGATGCCGTTCATGACGAAATTGGACGCCAGGACGGCAATGCCCGCCGCACCCAGGGAAGCGCCAAGCCCGATGAAAAACTGGTTGCGGCGCCGGGTGCGAAGTTCTGCCCGCCAGGGCAACAGATTAATTTTTGGCATGTTAGTCGAAGCTCCGCAGCGCCAGCCCACACGCAGTCAGCAACGCGGTGGCGTCCCGCCGTATCCCCTGGGACTTCGCCTTGCTCGAGATCTTCATCTGGCCGAGCGGGTCCCCGATTTCAGTGGGGATGCCCACTTTGCTGGAGATCATGTCAGCGACCCCGGCAATGTTCGCGCAGCCGCCGCAAACGAGTATCTGGTCGGGCTGCTCCCGGCCGCCACCAGAGGCGAGGAAAAACTGCAATGAGCGGCTGACCTGCTGGGTCATGTCGTCTATGAAAGGCACCAGCACCTCGGGCTCATAGTTGCCCGGCAACCCGCCTTCCTTCTTGGCGCGACCGGCATCCTCGAGGCTAAGGCCGTAGGTGCGCATGATCTCTTCCGTCAGCTGCTGCCCGCCGAAGGAGAAATCCCGGGTATAGATGACCCGCATGTCCTTCAGTACGCTGAACGTCGTGTTGCTGGCCCCGAAATCGACGATGGCAATCAGGTGCTGCATTCCGCCATCGGGCATTTGATGGGCGAGGAGGTTGCAGGCGTTTTCCAGGGCAAAGGGCTCGACGTCCACCACCTTGGCGATAAGCCCGGCTGCTTCCACTGCAGCCTTGCGCTGATCCACGTTCTCAGTCCGCGTTGCCACCAGCAGTACGTCGAGCATCTCGGGATCGCTGGCGGAAGGGCCGAGCAGCTCGAAGTCGAAGCTGACCTCTTCCATCGGGAAAGGGATGTACTGATCGGCCTGGATTTCCACCTGGCCTTCGAGTTCCCGAGCGGAGAGCCGCCGTGGCATCTGGATAATCTTGGTGATGGCCGCATCACCACTGATGGCGATCGCCGCATCCCGGGAGTTGGTCCCAGCGCGTTTCATCGCGCGACGAATGGCCTCACCAACAGCGGGCGCATCAACAATGGTCTTCTCGTTGATCGCGTTCGGCGGCGTGGGCTCGGCGGCATAGCTCTCAGCGCGATAGCTTTTGCCACTCTGCGTCAGCTCGATGAGCTTGATCGAGGAGGTTGTTATGTCAAGGCCAATCAAGGGCCTGGAACGTGAGCCGAAAAGCACTGCTTTTCCCTTCTAACTCCAGAGGTTGCGCAAACAACGTCTTCGGCGCTTCACAAATGCGATTTAACCATATATCACCGCCGATGGAAACGCGATGTGACGCGCTTCACCGGCTGGGGTCCAACCGGCCCCAGGACAGACAAAAACCGACGGTCCGCCAGAACCTGGCGAGGAGTGGTGGGCGTGCTGATGCACGTCCGCACCGGGAGGGGATCGTATGCAAGCGGATGCAGACGGCTGACGCTAGTGGCGTCGTGCTGTCCGGCAGCCCCGCTGTCATAGGACCCTGCACCCGTCGTGGCGCCCCAACTTGTGGCTCCACACCTCGCGCAGTCCCGTAGACCGGTGGCTTTGCGTCCCCACCTTTCAGTAGGTTTGCCCAAAGACCTCAGCCAATATGCATAATCGCATCGGGCCGCGCAAGGTACCTTTCCCGCTTCTGCATGAAATTACTCATCCGGGCTTTACTGGGGCTGGTTGGCGTTGGGCTGACAGTCCTTATTGTGGCGGGCGCCGGGGGCGCCGCCGGCTGGTATTACCTGTCCCCCGGCCTGCCGTCGGTCGACAGCATGCGGGATGTCCCGCTGCAGGTCCCGCTGCGGATCTATTCCCGTGACGGACGTCTCATTGCGCAACTTGGCGAGTTTCGCCGGATACCTGTGCGTTACGAGGACATCCCCGCGGTGGTCGTCCACGCGGTGCTGGCTGCCGAGGATGACCGCTTCTTTGAACACCCCGGGTTCGACTACCAGGGTCTGGGACGGGCGGGCGCAAATTTCCTGCTCACGGGTCAGCGCACTCAGGGTGGCAGCACCATCACCCAGCAACTGGCGCGGGCCTACTTCCTCACGCGGGAACGCACCTTCGTCCGCAAGGCCAAGGAGCTTCTGCTGGCGTTGCGCATCGAGCGGACCTTCAGCAAGGAAGACATTCTTGCCCTCTACCTGAACAAGATCTTCTTTGGTCAGCGGGCGTACGGGATCGCCGCGGCAGCCGAGGTGTACTTCGGCAAGGGCCTGAACCGGCTTTCGGCGGCTGAGGCAGCACTGCTGGCAGGCATTCCCAAAGCCCCGTCACTTCTTAATCCCGTGTCGGACCCCGTCCGTGCCGGCGAACGCCGGGCGTATGTCCTCCGGCGCATGCTGGAACTCGATTTCATCGACGAAACGTCCTATACCGCGGCCGTGGAGAGCCCCGTCGAATCGAAACTGCACGGCGCCACTGTGCAGCTCGACGCACCGTATATTGCAGAAATGGTCCGTGGGGAAATGGTCGCCCGCTTCGGCCCTGAAGCCACGAGCGGGGGCTACCGCGTCGTGACCACCATCGACAGCAGGCTACAGGCGAGCGCCGACGGGGCGCTGCGCACGGCCCTGCTCGAGTACGACCGCCGCCATGGGTTTCGTGGCCCACTGGAGCGGGACGTGCTTGGACGCCTCGACGAAAAGCTGCCCCGGGAAGCAGCGCTCCAGCGCCTGCTGGATGCTTACCCGGTGCATCCGGACCTCTACCCCGCGGTGGTCACCGACCTCGGCAGCGACAATTCAGCAGCCTTCTATATTCACGACGTCGGTCCTGTGACCGTGCCTTGGGCGGGCTTGCGCTGGCGGCCTTTCGTCGACGACGACACTGTGGGTCCCGCGCCGCAGTCCGCGCCGGCCATGGTCGCGGTCGGCGACGTGGTGTATCTGCTCCGGACGGTCAATCGGGGCTGGCTCCTCGCGCAACTACCCGCCGTTCAGGGCGCCCTCGTGGCCCTCGACCCCATGGATGGGGCCACCGTGGCCCTGGCCGGCGGCTACGACTTCTTCGCGAGCAAGTTCAACCGGGCGGTCCAGGCCAAGCGGCAACCGGGCTCCTCCTTCAAGCCCTTCGTCTATTCAGCCGCCCTCGAACACGGCTTTACCCCGGCCACCATCATCAACGATGCCCCCATTGTGTTCGGTAACGCCGGCCCGACGGCAGACGAGTGGCGCCCTCAGAACAACACGGGCCAGTTCTACGGCCCCACCCGCTTCCGGGAGGGTCTGGTGCAGTCCCTCAACCTGGTGTCGATCAGGATCCTGCTCCGGACTGGCGTGGGGCGGGCCATCCGGCACATCAGGGCCTTTGGTCTGCCCGACAGCGCGATGCCCCGCAATCCGACCATGGTTCTTGGCAGTGGCGCGGTCGCTCCCCGGGATATGGCAGCCGGTTTTGCCGGCTTTGCCAACGGCGGGCATCGGGTGGATCCCTATCTCGTCGAGCGTATCGAGGACTCCCGGGGAACCGTGATCTTCGCGGCGCCGCGCAAGGCGGTCTGTGTCGCCTGCGCAGAGCAGTGGGACAGCGCTGCAACCCCGGCGGTCTCCGCCGAGGCGGTGGCACTCCCCGTAGAGGTCGATGCCCTGGCCGGGGAACCAGGCGACCTGCCCAAAGGGCGCCCAGGACAAGAGCTCCCCGCCTACAAGGATGCGGCAGAGATGATGGCCCACGCAGAATCCTGGCGGCCGCAAGTCAGTGAGACGCCGGAATTTCTCGCGGACCAGGAGCAGGCGCCGCGAATAATCGCCCCGGAAAACGCTTACCTGATGTACGACATGATGCGTGACGTGATTCGCAGGGGCACGGGCCGCCGCGCCCTGGCTCTGGGCCGGGCAGACCTGGCAGGCAAGACGGGGACGTCTAACGACCGGCGCGACGCCTGGTTCAGCGGCTTCAACCGGGAAATCGTGGCGACTGCCTGGGTAGGCTTCGATCAGGAACGGACGCTGGGTTCCCGGGAGGAAGGGAGCCGCACGGCGTTGCCCATGTGGATTTACTTCATGTCGGAGGCGCTGAAGGGGGTGCCGGAGAGCCCACTGCCCCGGCCGTCCGGCATCGTGACCGCGCGGATTTCGGCAAGTACGGGTCTGCTTGCTCTCGCCGGCACGCCGGATGGCATGTTTGAGCTTTTCAGGGAATCAGACCTGGCAAGCCTTGGTACCGACTCGGGTAACGGCCTCGCGGCAGGCGGCTTCGGTACGCCGATAGCTGATGACAATGAGATCTTCTGACCAGGGGAACCGCCGGGGAACCGGACGACCGGCGCCACGGCGCGCGGCGCCTCCCAGGCCGGCAGAGCGACCGGAAGGGCCAGATCATCGCCGCTCGACGGTCGCAGCAGAGGCCGCCCGCATCATTCAGGAAGAGGGCCTCACCGACTTCCGCGGCGCGAAGACCAAGGCAGCGCAGCGCCTGGGCCTGGGCCGTAACGCGCCGCTCCCGGACAACGCGGAGATCGAGGCGGCGCTGGCGGAACGCACCCGGATCTTCCACAGCGACACCCAGCCGGAGCTGCTCGCCAGCCTGCGCCACGCCGCTTTCGAGGTTATGCGGGGCCTCACCGCTTTTCACCCGCGGCTGGTGGGTGACGTGCTCAGCGGCAACGCCACGCCGTACTCCAGTGTGGAGTTGCATCTGTTTAGCGACACTGCTGAAGCCATTGGCAGCGCCCTGGAGGGGCTGGGCATCGGCTACCGGGATCTGTCGCGCCGGCTTCGGCTGCGGCGTGATGAGGTAGAGGCCTTCCCGGGCTATCGCTTCGCCGCGCACAACCACGAGTTCTTGAGCGCCGTGTTTCCCCTCCGGCTGCGGGGTCATGCCCCGCTAAGCCCGGTAGATGGCCGGCCGATGCGGCGGGCCAGCCTGAAGGAGCTGGCGGAAATGTTGGAGGAAAAGGGACCTGTAGGAGCGCTTTCAGGCGCGAAGGATATTGATCGCGCCTGAAGGCGCTCCTACAGGGCGCTTCTACACGACTCCGCGCTTGCCGACGTCGATGTAGTCGCGGGTGGTCGGGCCGGTGTAGAGCTGGCGGGGCCGGCCGATGCGGCCATCCGGGTCGGTGATCATTTCCGTCCAGTGCGCGACCCACCCGACGGTGCGTGCGATGGCAAACATGACCGTATACATCGACTTGGGAATGCCGAGGGCCCGATAAATGATGCCGGAGTAGAAGTCGACATTCGGGTAGAGCTTCTTCTCGACGAAGTAGGGGTCTTGCAGCGCGATTTCCTCGAGCCGCAGGGCCAGCTCGAAGAGCGGCTGGTTGTGGCCGAGCCGGGCCAGAACCTTGTGGCAGGTCTCGCGAATAATCGTCGCCCGGGGGTCGTAGTTCTTGTAGACGCGATGGCCAAAGCCCATGAGACGAAAGGGATCATCCTTGTCCTTGGCCTTCGCAATGAATTTCGGAATATTGGCAGAAGTACCGATCTCCTCGAGCATTTTCAGCACTGCCTCATTGGCGCCACCGTGAGCGGGCCCCCAGAGCGCCGAGATGCCTGCGGAAATTGCCGAGTAGGGATTGGTGCCAGAGCTGCCCGCCATGCGGACGGTCGAGGTGCTGCAGTTCTGCTCGTGATCTGCGTGCAGGATAAACAGCAGATCGAGCGCCTCTGCTGCCACAGGATCAACGTGGTAGGGCTCGGCCGGCACCGCAAAGAACATGTGCAGCAGATTTGAGCAGTAGCTCAGGTCATTCCGCGGGTAAGTGAAGGGCTGGCCCAGCGAGTGCTTGTAAGCCGCCGCAGCGATCGTTGGCAGTTTGGCGATGATGCGGTGGGCAAAAATGTCCCGGTGCCGGGGATTTAGGATGTCGGTCGTGTCGTGATAGAACGCGGACATCGACGCCACCACGCCTGCCACCATGGCCATCGGGTGGGCATCGTAGTGGAACCCGGTGAACAGCCGGAGAATCGTCTCGTTCAGCATCGTGTGCGTGCGGATCGTGCGATCAAACTCCACCAGCTGGCCCTGACTGGGCAGATCGCCGTAGAGGAGCAGCCAGGCCACCTCAATGAACGAACTTTTGGCAGCCAGCTGCTCCACCGGATATCCCCGGTACATGAGGATGCCCGCGTCGCCGTCGATGAAAGTGATCTTGCTTTCGCAGCTGGCCGTCGAGCCGTAGCCGGGGTCGTAGGTGAAGAGACCCTCGCCTGTAAACAGGTTGCGGATATCGACGACATCCGGGCCCGTGGTGCCGCCGCGGGACTTGAGCTCGAACTCCTGGCCCGAAGTCTTGTCCCTGACGACGTAGGTCCGTCCATCCTTCCTGGAGTCGCTCATGATCGTATCCGGCTGCGTGCGGGCTGAATTGATTCGTGATTATAGGTTAAGGCGCGAAGCGAACGCACCCATCGGGATCACGATTCCAGTCCCGGAGAAACGCAGGGCAGGCTGACCGGCCGGCAGGCCGGACAGCATCAGCCAGGTTGGCTGTACCGGCGACGGAACTTGTCGACGCGACCGGCTGTGTCGAGGGTCTTCTGCTTGCCGGTGTAAAACGGGTGGCAGGACGAGCAGACTTCCACGTGCAAATCGCGCCCCAGCGTGGAGCGCGTCACGAACTCGTTACCGCAACTGCAGGTGACCTTGAGGTCGGAGTAGGCGGGATGGATATCGGCTTTCATGGAGAGTCACCGTGAGAAGGCATGAGTGGGTCGCAGGGGGCGGAGAGGATAGCCATTAGCCGGCAGGGCCGCAAGGCATCCCCGCGGACCCCACTTATCCACAGAACCTGTGGATAAGTCTGTGGACAGATCTGCATCCCCCGCCTTTACTGCCAGCAGACAGCGCCAAATCTTAACGTTGGCGATGTTTTAGCCATAGCATCTTCTATAGCAAAAACATGGGCTTGGGCCATAGACTGAGATATTCGACTTAGGCTCGGTCACCTATCTGTCTGATATCTGGTGGCTACTGGCAACTGTGCGTAACCCTCGCTACCTCGGGGTGCCGCCAGACCCCAGCAGAGCCTTCAGCCGGGCCAGAGCCTGGCCCCGGTGGCTGCAGGCATTCTTGGCCAGGGCATCCAGTTCAGCAGCGGCCAGTCCTGTGGCGGGATCCAGAAACAGCGGGTCGTAGCCGAAACCGCCCCGGCCGCGGGGCGCCGCGAGTATCTGCCCTTCCCAGACGCCCTCCGCAATCAGCGGCGACTCGTCGCCGGGACCCCGCAGCCAGACCAGGGCACAGCGATAGCGGGCGGTGCGCAGCCGATCCGGAACCCCCGCCAGTGCCGCCAGCAGCCGGGCATTGTTGGCGGCATCGTCGGCCTCCGCGCCAGCGTAGCGGGCCGAGCGGATGCCAGGCGCGCCGCCCAGGGCATCCACTTCGAGCCCGGAATCATCCGCAAGGGCTGGAAGCTTCGTCAGCCGCGCGGCGTGGTGGGCCTTCAGAAGCGCATTGGCAAGAAACGTGGCGCCGGTTTCCGCGACGGGCTGGATAGCGAACTCCGACTGGGGCCGCACGCGCCATTCCGCTCCCAGCAGGGCCTGAAACTCCCTGACCTTCCCTGCATTACTGCTGGCCAGTACGAGGTCCGCCATGGCGAACTCAGGTGCGGCGGCGCTGACCAAAGGCGGCGACCGCCGCGCTCTGCGCCTGCATGATCCCGCGCACCCCGGTGGCGGCGAGATCGAGGAGATTGTCCAGTTCGTCCCGGCGAAAGGCATGGCCTTCCGCCGTGCCCTGTACTTCGATGAAGTGGCCGGCTTCGTTCATGACCACATTCATGTCGGTTTCGGCGCCGCTGTCTTCCGCGTAGTCCAGGTCGAGTACGGGCTGGCCCCGGTAGATCCCGACCGAGACAGCGGCCACCTGGCCGTGGAGCGGACTGGACGTAATCACCCGGGTGGCGACGAGCCCCTGCACAGCCAGCACGAGCGCCACGTAGCTGCCGGAGATCGCCGCCGTCCGGGTGCCACCATCGGCCTGGAGCACATCGCAATCCAGGGTAATCGTGCGCTCGCCAAGCGCCTCCAGGTTGGCCGACGCCCGCAGTGACCGGCCGATCAGCCGCTGGATTTCCAACGTACGCCCGGTCTGCTTGCCCTGGGCCGATTCCCGCCGGGTACGGGTGTGGGTCGCCCGGGGCAGCATGCCGTACTCGGCAGTGATCCAGCCCCGTCCGGAGTTGCGCATAAACGCAGGCACACCGTTCTCGACGCTGGCAGTACAGAGCACGCGGGTTTCGCCAAAACTCGCCAGCACGGAGCCCTCTGCGTGCCGCGTGAAGCCGGTTTCAAAGCTGACTGCCCGGAGGTCTGCCGGCCCCCGTCCGCTCGGCCGGGCTGTTCCTGGTCCGGCGCTCATTCTGCCGCCGCCTTGCGCTGGCCCTTGGCGGGACTCTTGCGGGAGGTCGACGCCTGACTCTGCGGAGAACCCGGGCCTGTGCCGAGGTAGCGGAGCGCAGCTCCGGACGTGTTGTCGCTATAGGGGCCGCAGGCCCGGACGGACTGTTCGCCCAGACGTCTGAGCCCGCCAGCCAGCGGCTCTCCTCCGGCCGCGAGCGAGGCGATCCGCTCGTCTCCCAGACCAGACCACAGGCCGTCCGTGCAGACGAGCAGGACGTCGCCGGCCGCGAGGGGCTTCTGGCGGGTGATGGCCATGCCGGGCAGCCAGGCGTCACCACCGAGGCAGCATTCGACGAAATTCCGCATCGGGTGCGCGGCGATCTCTTCTTCGGTGATCACACCCTCCTGCAAGAGCAGTTCCACGTGGCTGTGGTCCCGGGTGCGCTCCCGGACGGCGCCACCCCGCAGGTGATAAATGCGGCTGTCGCCCACATGGGCAAAGAAGGCAGCGTCATCCTGAATCAGACACAAGGCGCAGGTGGCCCGAGGCCGGGATTCGAGGGGCAGGCGCGCCCCAAGGGTGACGAGTTTCAGGTGGGCCCGGCCAATGGCCAGATGGAGAAAGCCAATGGGGTCGAACACCGGATGGGTGATGCGCTGGAATGCCTCCCGCACCGTCTCAATCGCCAGCTGGGCGGCCTTCGAGCCGTCCGCATGACCCCCCATGCCGTCCACGGCAATCAACAGGACCGCGCGCTCGCCCGCCACGACCTGGACGCGATCCTGGTTCTCCTCGCGATCGCCAATGAGGCTCAGATCTGCAAACTCGACGCGCAAGGGAACTCCAGTGAGAACTTGTGAGCGAATCAAGGGTTGGTGTGTGCCAATCCGGGCCAGCGGAACTACAATGCCCGCTGTCAAAACAACACTGGCGGACGAGTTTAAGCGCCGCCCACAACCGATGCACAGCATTTTTGCCCAAAACGTGGAGGCCGTCGCGTGATCCGGAGCATGACTGGCTTCGCGCGAGCCGAGACGACCACACCTCAGGGCCAGCTGCTCTGGGAAGTGCGTTCAATCAATCACCGGTACCTGGAAGTCCAGCTGAAGCTGCCGGACTTCTGCCGGCCCCTGGAAACGGACTTGCGCCAACTCGCCACCAGCCAGCTCGGTCGCGGGCGGGTGGAGGCCAGCCTGTCCCTGCGCGCGGCCGAAGGCCGGGCGCCCGCGGCACGGCTGAACGTGCCACTCGTCCGCCAGCTGGCCGGACACCTCCATGCCGTGGCTGGTGAACTCCGGAGTGCGTCCGCTGTAAGTCCTCTGGACGTCTTGCGCTGGCCCGGGGTCCTGGAACAGGACGAGCAGGATCCGACGGCCCTGTTTCCTCTCGTCCTTCAGTCCTTTGAAACCGTTGTGACTGACTTGAATGGCGCCCGGAGTCGCGAAGGCGCCCGGATTCACGACATGCTGGAGCGCCGGCTGACGGAGATCGAGGCTAACGTGGCTGCCGTCGTTGGGCGGCTCCCGGCGGTGCTGGCCCGGATTCGCGAGCGCATGGCTGAGCGCATTGCGGCTCTCGGCGTCCCGGCGGACCCCGACCGGCTGGAGCTGGAGATCGTCCTGCTCGCGCAGAAGCTGGACGTGAGCGAGGAACTGGACCGGCTGACCGCGCACCTCGCGGAGTTCCGCGACAACCTGCGCTCGGGCGAGCCCGTGGGTCGCCGCCTGGATTTCCTCATCCAGGAACTGAACCGGGAAGCCAACACCCTCGCGTCAAAGTCAGCGGATGCGGAAACCACGCGGCATGCCGTCGACACTAAGGTATTGATTGAGCAGATTCGTGAGCAGGTCCAGAACGTGGAATAGCTTCTGGAGGCTTCCGCGGATTTCCGCGAGAAATGCGTTAAGCCCCTGAGTTTCAATGACTTGTGGCCAGATTCGTCCACTGGCGTCCAACCCAGTCTTTGCTAATCTTGTAGCGAGCATCTCGACCAGCACCCGCACCACGTGCGAGGGCATGTAGAACTGGCCGCCGCTCTTGCCCTCGGCGCTGGCGAAGCGGGACAGGAAATACTCGTACACCCGGCCGAGCGGGTCCTTGGCGCGGTCGGCGGCGCTGCCGGGCGCGATGTCGCTGACCAAGTTGATGATTTGACCCAGTCGCTGCTTGTCGAGACCTGCACGGCCGAAGCCCTTCGGCAGCACGCGCTTGAGCGTGGGGTTGTCGCGCTCGATGGCGGCCATCGCGTCATCCACCAGCGTGCCGATGGTCGGCTGTGGCGCGTTGGCCTTCAGGTGCTGCCAGCGCGCCTCCTTCGGCACCCAGAAGATGCTGGCGGCGCGGTATTCGTCGCGGTCCTCGGGGTCGGCGCCCTGGTCCTTCTGGGCATCGAGCTCGGCGTGCCGGGCTTCGAAGGCATCGGAGATGTACTTAAGGAAGATGAGGCCCAGGACGACGTGCTTGTACGCGGCCGCGTCCATGTTGTTGCGTAGCGCGTCGGCGGCGGCCCAGAGCTTGGCTTCGAAGCCGAGGTTGGCGGTAGTGGCGCTGTCGCCAGTGCTCTTTTTGGTTTTTCTCGCCATGGAACTTCCCTATCGATCGAGCGCCAGCATCCTGACGAAACCGGCGATCCGCTCCGCCTCAGCACTAGTCAGGTCATTCGGAATATTGACCAGCGTCACGACAAGGCCCGGCCGAATCGGAACCGAGGAGCGATAGGTTCCCGCAACTTCATCCGGGGCTTGCTCCGTGGCTTCCTTCGCCACGAGCTCGCTGTTCCCGGATCCCTTGTCCTTCTTGCGGGGCGCGCTGGTAGTGCGAGTTTTGATGGTGAAGTTCGCAGGATCCTCGCGCCAGGTGAGGAACAAGTCGACAGCTCGCCGAACTCGGCGGCCGTACTCTTTCAGCGACGTGGGATTGAAGTCCTTGGCGCGCTTGTTCGTAAAGCGCTTGATGGCCGTGTCGAGGTCCAGCTGACTCAGGTCGGCCTTCTCAACGTCAGACAGGATTCCGAGGACATTTCTCGTCGCGACAGCCAGAGCCTGGGCGGTAGCCGCCGGCATGAGCCCCTTGTCGCCGGCATGGTCCAGAAATTCCAGCAGATCGTCCGTCGAGTATCCATTTGTCATGAGAATATTCCTACGGTATATTGACCTTCAGACGGCAATATAACGTATAGATATGGCGGAAGCAAACATCCACTACCCGCGGGTCATTCAACCCCAGCTGAGCGCCGACCTGCGCCTGTACCCGGTGGTTGCGGTGATGGGGGCGCGGCAGGTCGGCAAGAGCACGATCTGCCAGGAAATCGCTGAAGCGCAGGGCTTCGCGAGGCGAACGCTCGACGACCGCGATGTTCGCGAACAGGCCATCGCCGACCCCGAAGGGTTCCTGGCGGGCCTCGGAGACCGTGGGGCGTTCATCGACGAGGTGCAACGGGCACCCGACCTGATGCTGGCCATCAAGGCGGTCGTCGATCGGGACAGGCGAAACGGCCAATACCTGGTCAGTGGGTCAAACCAGCCCAAAGTCGGACGGTCGGTGAGTGACTCCCTGGTGGGACGCGCGACTTACCGCACGCTCCGGCCCCTGACGCTGAGCGAACTGCGATTCGACGAGGAACTCCGGGGATGGGGCTTCCTGTTCGGGCCCGACGAAGCGGCGGTAATCGTCGAACTTGAACGACGCGCCGCCTCCAGCGGGGCATTGGATTGGCGAACCGTCGCCACGACAGGAGGGTTCCCTCGGGCCGTTGGAGCCCCACCCGATCAGCGTCTGCGGGTTCTCAACGATTACGTGGAGATCTTTTCGCGTCGCGACATTCTGGAGATCCTCGAAGTCGAGTCCGCCCCGAGACTGGAAGCCTTCGTGCGATTGACAGCCGCACGAACGGGGCAGGAGCTCAACGTGACAGGCCTGTCCAACGACTTGGGCACGCCGGTCACCACCATCCGGCGATGGCTTGAAGCACTCCAACGCAGCTACCTCCTCGAACTGATCCCGCCGTACTCGAGAAACTCTGGCCAGCGCGTGATCAAGGCGCCGAAACTTTACAGCGTCGATGCCGCGCTCGCTCTGGCGGCCTCGCGCGAGACCACCCCGACGGGCTTCCACCTGGAGACCATGATTGCCAGCGATCTGCTCGTTTGGCGGGATGGTTCACCGACGCGTGATCTCCATCACTGGCGACTGAGCTCGGGGCAAAAGGTCGACTTTATACTGGAGGAGAACGGGCAGCTGCTACCCGTCGAGATCAAAGCGGGCAAGGCAGTGGGTGCAGATGAAGCGCGACACCTGGTCACTTTTCGCGAACGTCATGCCAATACGCCGCGGGCTGTCTTGCTGAGTTGCGATCCGCAGATCAGAGTCATCAGGCCGGGCATACTCGCGTGTCCGTGGTGGGCGGTCATGTGACGAGACGTCTGAATCGACTCGAAGTCAGATTTCGCTTTACTCACGGTGTTGAGTACTTTTACTCAATGCGGCGAGTTGCCCCGGGGTTATGCTGTCCTTGGCCGTCGAAACGGCTGATTGCAACGTTGAGGCTCGGCCAGTTGCAACTCCGGCACGTTCGGCTCGCCAAAGGGAATAGCCAGGAGTCGCCATGACGACCATCGACATTGCAGAGCTGACCGTGGCAGAGCAGCTGATGCTCATGGAGAAGCTGTCGGGTGATGCCAGGGAGCGCATCCGCGCGCAGATCAAAGCGGGCTGACATGGCGCGGGTGCCAAATGTGGAACTTCTCGTCTGGAGTTGGCGATGTAGCTGGAGAGGCTGGAGGATCATTATTTCTATTTCTAATCAAGCACATGCGAGCGCCTCGCGTGAGCAGGTCCAGAACGTGGAGTGACCACCGCGGACTGGTCAGCCGCAAAGAACCAGCTCTCCAGCCGCTCCGCGACCAGCTTGTTGCCCAGCTTTCCCCAGTGGTTGTCACACTCAAGCAGGTAATCCGTAAAGGATTGGCCCGAGGTGCCGGCATCGTCCAGGAAATCCGGGAGCAGGTCCCGGTAACGGACGTTGGGATACCGCGCCGCGAACGCGGTCATTTCACCCACCAGCCGGGACGTCTCGCCACGCCGGGCTGCTGCGAAGTCGTTCTCCGTCGGAATGGTCACCATAAAGACCCGGCGCTCACCGGCCGCCCGGACCAGCTGGTCCAGCGCGTAGGTCATGACCCGGAAGTCGGCCGGCGAATGCCGGTCGTAGTCACTGCCATTCAGGGCAAGGCGCTGCTCCTTCGTCCCCGCCTTCACGCCACCCTTCAGCTCGCTGGTGGCCCACCGCAGCACGTTGGCCAGGTACAGGTGGTTATCGATGGTGTTCTTTATCACTGTGGACAGGCGGCGCTCGTCCCGCACCCGGCGCTCCCAGGGCACCGTGTAGTAAACCTCGTAGCCCTCGCCCTGGGGACGCAGGAAGGGTCGGTAGGATTTGGCCGGAAACTCCTGCGGATCGTTGTCCTCAAAGTCGTTGGCCGGGAGAATGAACAGGAGCACGTCGGTGTGGTCGTAGCCCTGCACCTTGCTCGTGTACAGCAACCACTCCTGGATCGTGCCGAACCCGCCGCTCGTGGCAAAGTTCAGGAACTCCACCCCGGTGCGCGCCTCGAGGAGATTGGTCACCCGGTCCTCGGCGTCGAGGCCATAGCCCTCGATGAAAGAGTCGCCCAGAACCACAAACCGGCGCTCAGCCGTCGAGCGCTGGAGCCGCTCCGGATCCCGGGCGCCTGCCGAGTTGCTGCGATAGGTGACGGTCGAACACCGCTCTTTCTGGACCAGCGTCGCGTTCGGATAGCGCCAGACCCCGACCACGGGATCGATGGACGCCCAGTACTGCGGCACCCGGCTGGTGGGATAGGTCCGGTAGGGCAGCAGTCCCGCACCAACCAGGATTCGCGTAAGCCCTTCAAGCAAAAGGATGCAGAGCAGAGCGACCAGCCAGCGGGCCTTCCGGGGATTGGCCTCAAACCAGTTCATCGGGTCGGATTCCTGCCGTCTGTTGCGACCTCATTGTGTCAATGCGCCATGGCGGATTCCAGCGTTCGGCGGCATATTGAGTTGCTGGTCGCCTGACGAGTCATTCCGGAGTTCCTGAATAGTGAGCCTGCAGTCTGAACAAAGCCCGCTCGAGGGAGGCGCCCGCCGCCGCGGCACCCTGCTGGTGCTGTCCGCCCCGTCGGGGGCCGGCAAAACCACGCTCGTGAAGGCGCTGCTCACCCGGGACCCCGCCCTGCGCTTTTCCATTTCCTACACCACCCGGCCACCGCGGCCCGGCGAGACGGATGGCCAGGATTACTGCTTTGTCGGCCGCGCTGAGTTTGAGAAAATGGCGGGAGGCGGCGCCTTTCTCGAGCACGCGGAGGTCTTCGGGAACTTCTACGGCACCAGCAGCGCTCAGGTTGAGGCCCTGCGCGCCGACGGCCACGATGTGCTGCTCGAGATCGACTGGCAGGGTGCCCGCCAGATCCGGGCCAGTGTCCCGGACTGCCGGACGGTTTTCATCCTGCCGCCCTCCGTTGCAGAACTGGAGCGGCGGCTGCGCAGCCGGGCCACCGACAGCGCGGAGGTGATCCGCCGGCGACTCGGTCAGGCGCTGGACGACATCGCCCATTGGGCAGAATTTGATTTCGTCGTGGTCAATGCAGAACTGGGCGAAGCGGTGGACGGGCTGATCGCGATCCTGCGGGGCGACAGCGCTTATCTGGCCGCTACGACACCCGCCACGGCAGCGCGGGCGCGGGCCCTGCTAGGCCAGTAAAAACAGGCCTCGGGGGCGTCGGGGATATGGCATTTGTGCATATGCCATTGCCCCCCGTCGCCTCGTCCCACTAGAGTCTGCCCCCCAACTGACCGCCGAGAGTTCCGCACCATGGCCCGTATTACTGTCGAAGACTGCCTGTCCAACGTCCCAAATCTTTTTGAGCTGGTCATGGTGGCCGCCAAGCGCGCCCGCCGGGTGGCCAATGGTGCCGAGCCGCTGCTGGACCGGGAGAACGACAAGCCCACGGTCGTGGCACTGCGCGAAATCGCTGCCGGGCTCGTCACCCGGGACATGCTCGATGAAGCGGATCTCACCCCGGAAGACCTGATGCCCCGTGAGCAGGCCGAAGCGCTTCTGAACCCCCCCGTCCAGCTCGACCGCCTGGACGACGATCTCAACGACTGAAGCGGTAGCGGTAGAGCGGCCAGCGGGGGATCCCCCTGGCCGGCGCCCACCGTGCCGCACGGTAGCGGCCAGGGGGATCCCCCGCTGGCCGCGGGCCCCCTGCCACCGACTCGGTACCCCCAAGCGTGAAATCCCGGCAGTCCAGCCCGCCACGGCAGGGCTAGAATCAGGCCATGGATTACGCGGCGGCCATCCTGAATCGCTTGCCCCTCGCCCGCCGCAACAGCGGGCTGAGCGGCCTGCTGCACAAGGTCGGGTACCTGCCCAAGCAGCACCTCAGCGTTATCGCCGAGGCCTATGCGTTCAGCGCTGACGCTCACGAGGGGCAGAAGCGCCGCTCTGGCGACCCCTATATCTCGCACCCACTGGCAGTGGCGGGCATCCTGGCTGACCTGCACCTGGACTATCAGAGCATCGCCGCCGCGCTGATGCATGACGTCATTGAAGACACCCCGACTGCCAAAGATGAGATTGCCGCGCGATTCGGCAGCGAGATTGCTTCCATCGTGGATGGCGTCAGCAAGCTCGAGAAACTGAACTTCAGTAGCCGCTCCGAGCTTCAGGTCGAGAGCTTCAGGAAAATGATGCTGGCGATGGTGCAGGACATTCGGGTGATCCTGCTCAAGCTCGCCGACCGCCTGCACAACATGCAGACGCTGGACTCCATGCCCCACGACAAGCAGCAGCGGATCGCACGGGAAACCCTGGAGATCTACGCTCCGATTGCGAACCGCCTGGGCATCAACGCCGTCAAGACAGAGCTGGAAGAACTGGGGTTTCGCTACGCCTACCCGTTCCGCTACCGGGTGCTGGACAAGGCCGTGCGCCGCGCCGAGGGTAACCAGCGACAGTTCCTGAAGCGGATCTCCGAGCGCCTGGACAAGGCGCTCGACAGCGCTGGCGTGCGCGCCAGCGTGACGGGCCGCAAGAAGCATCTCTACAGCATCTATCGCAAGATGAGCTCCAAGAAGCACTCCCTCGGTGATATCACCGATGTCTTCGGTTTTCGGGTGGTCGTCGACTCCGTTGATGCCTGCTACCGGACACTGGGCACCGTGCACCAACTCTACAAGCCCATGCCCGGACGCTTCAAGGACTACATCGCCATTCCGCGGATGAACGGTTACCAGTCGCTCCACACCAGCCTGTTCGGCCCGAACGGCATGCCCATCGAGGTGCAGATCCGCACCGGGGAGATGGAGCGCATCGCCGACCGGGGCATCGCCGCGCACTGGCAATACAAGGACACCGACCGGGAGGTCGCTGCGCCGGAACTCCGCGCCCGCGAGTGGCTGGCGAGCATCAACGAGATGCAGTCCGCTGCGAACTCCGAAGAGTTCATGGAGCACGTCAAGGTCAACCTGTTCCCGGATGCGGTCTATATCTTCACGCCCAAGGGGGAGATCCTGAGCCTGCCCCGGGGCTCCACCTGCGTGGACTTCGCCTACGCCGTGCACACCGACGTGGGCAACCGGTGCGTTGCCGCCAAGATCGACCGGCGGCTCGTGCCCCTGCGCACCCCGGTCGAGAATGGCCAGACGGTCGAGATCATCACGGCCAAAGGAGCTCACCCGAACGCCACCTGGGTCAACTTCGTAGCCACCGCCAAGGCGCGGGCCTCGATCCGCCAGTACCTCAAGAACCTGCGCTCCGGCGAAGCCCTGGAACTCGGCCGCCGGCTGCTGGACCAGGCGCTGCGCGACGCGGGCACTCCGCTGCGCAAGATCAGCGACGAACAGATGAAGGCACTGCTGGATGAGTTCGGCCTGAACAACACCAACGAACTGTTCGGCCAGATCGGCCTTGGCGAGCGGCTGGCACCACTGGTGGCCAAGGCACTGCTCCAGTCGTCTGCCCATCCCGTCGCCGAGCCGGGGAAGCAGACCCCGATTGCCATCGCCGGCACGGAGGGCCTGGTCGTGTCCTACGCGCGCTGTTGTCATCCAATTCCCGGTGATGACATCATGGGTTACCTGAGCGCGGGTCGCGGCGTCGTGATTCATCGCAATGTGTGCGGGAATCTCGGCGAGTACCGCAAGCAGCCCAACAAGTGGATCGCGGTAACCTGGCAGGCGGGGATAGAGCGGGAGTTCTCTGCCGAAATCAGGATCGACGTGGACAACCGGCCGGGAGTGCTCGCCGAAGTGGCGGCCCGCATTGCAGATACGGGCTCCAACATTGAACAAGTAGCCATCGACGAAGGCCAGGAACAGGCCGCGACCCTGGTGTTTTCCCTGCTGGTACGGGACCGCCGGCACCTGGCGGGCGTGATCCGGGATTTGCGGCGCATGAACGTCGTCAAGAAACTGAGCCGGACCTGCACATGAGCAAGCAAGCCATCGATACGCCACAGGCGCCCGCCGCCATCGGCACCTATTCCCAGGGTATTCGCGCCGGCGGAGCCGTCTGGCTGTCTGGCCAGCTGCCCCTGGACCCGGCCACCGGCCAGTTGCTGACCGGAGAAATGCGCGACCAGGTCCGGCAGGTATTCCGCAATCTGGCCGCGGTGGCAGAGGCTGCCGGCTCGTCTCTCGACCATGCCGTGAAGGTCACCGTGTTCCTCACGGATCTGAGCCACTTTGCGCTGGTCAACGAGGTCATGGCCGAGTTCTTCACCAAGCCCTACCCGGCTCGGGCGGCCATCGGCGTTGCGTCGTTGCCGCGGGGCGCCGCTGTCGAGGCGGACGCGGTCCTGGTGCCCTGAAGCCCGCCGACGAGCTGCGCGCCATGCGCGGGGCCATGCGCGGTGTTGGGCCGGCGGTGGCCGAGCGTCTGGCAACTCTTGGTGTCGGGCGGCCATTGGACCTGCTGTTTCTCCTGCCCCAGCGCTACGAAGACCGAACGCGGCTGGCGCCTCTAGGCTCGCTCCGCGCCGGACAACGGGTGGTCGTGGAAGGGGAAGTAGCGCTGGCAGACGTCACCTACAGGCGCCGACGCAGCCTGCTCGTGCGTCTGACCGACAATACCGGCAAACTGACCCTGCGCTTCTTTCACTTCTCCCGGGCGCAGCAGGCCACCCTGGCAACAGGCGCGCGGGTCCGCTGCTTCGGCGAGGTTCGCCCCGGACCCCTGGGCCCGGAAATGGTCCACCCGGAATACCGGATTGTCGCGACCGGCCAGACCCTGCCGCTGGATGAACGCTTGACCGCCGTCTACCCGACCGTCGAGGGCCTCACCCAGTTCCGGCTCCGGGACCTTACAAGCCAGGCGCTCGAAAAGCTCCTACCGGCACTCACCGACGAACTGCCTTTAAACATGCTCCAGGGGCTCCAACTGCCGGGCCTCGTCGCAGCGCTTCGCTACGTGCACCGGCCGCCGGTAGGCGCCGACCTGCAGTTGCTCAGCACCGGAATGCACCCGTGCCAGCGCCGTCTGGCCCTCGAGGAACTGCTCGCCCAGCACCTGAGCCTGCGGCAAATCCGGGAGCAGGCCCGCGAGGATGCGGCGGTGACTCTAGTGATGAGCAGCGAGCGGGCCCAGCAACTGCGCCAGGATTTTCTCGCCAACGTCGGCTTTGAACTGACGCGGGGCCAGCAGTCAGCCCTGGCCGATATCGATGCGGATCTCGCCAGCGGCTGTCCGATGCTGCGGCTGGTCCAGGGGGACGTCGGTTGCGGCAAGACGGTCGTGGCTGCCGCCAGTGCGCTGCTGGCGGTCGCCCATGGACATCAGGTGGCGATCATGGCGCCCACGGAGCTGCTGGCCGAGCAGCACCGGGAATCCTTCCGCCGCTGGTTCGAGCCCCTGGGCGTGACCGTGGCCTGGCTCTCCGGCAGCCTGGGCGCCAAAGCCCGCAGCCGGACCTACACCGCTATCGAAGACGGCACTGCCCAAGTAATCGTCGGCACCCACGCCTTGTTTCAGGAGGGCCTGAACTATCGCAGCCTCGCGCTCGTCATCGTGGATGAGCAGCACCGCTTCGGCGTGCACCAGCGGCTCCGTCTTATGGACAAGGGCGCCGGTGGGGGCGTCGGCGGCCGGCCGCTCAAGCCCCATCAGCTCGTGATGACCGCCACGCCGATTCCCCGCACGCTGGCCATGACGCTCTACGCGGACCTGGACAGCTCCGTCATCCGCGAGCTGCCACCGGGCCGTCAGCCGGTGGCCACCGTCGCCCTGCCGGACAGGCGGCGCCCGGAGGTGGTGTCCCGCGTCCAGACAGCCTGCCGGTCCGGCGCCCGGGTGTACTGGGTGTGCCCGCTCATCGAGGAGTCGGAGCATCTCGAGTCGGAGGCCGCGGAGCCGACGGCCGAAGCATTGGCAGAAGCCCTGCCGGACGTCCGGGTGGGGCTCATTCACGGCCGGATGAGCCCCGCGGACAAGGAACGGGTAATGAAGGCCTTTACTCAAGGCAAGGTGCAGCTGCTGGTCGCCACCACGGTCATCGAGGTGGGCGTCGACGTACCTGCCGCAACGCTGATGATCATCGAGAACGCCGAGCGGCTCGGCCTGTCCCAGTTGCACCAGCTCCGTGGCCGCGTTGGCCGCGGCCGCGACGCAAGCACGTGTGTGCTGCTCTATCGGAGTCCGTTGGCCCCGATGGCCCGGGCGCGGCTCGACGTGCTGCGGGGAACGAATGACGGTTTCGAAGTGGCCCAGCGGGATCTGGAACTGCGGGGTCCCGGCGAAGTGCTCGGCACGCGCCAGACCGGGCTGATGCAACTGCGGGTCGCAGATCTCGTCAGGGACGCGGACCTCATGCCCCTGGTGCAGGAACTGGCTGCCCGGTTGGGGGAGCAGCCGGGCGTTGCAGCAGAACTGATGCAGCGCTGGATCGGCACCAGCAGCCGGTATGGCGAGGTCTGAGACGGCCCGGAAGGCACGTCAGACGTGGGCGGCGAGAAACGCCAGCGTCCGCTGCTCGGCCGATGCCGTCGCTTCCGGGTGATGACTCTCCCGGTCGTCGCAGGCGAAGCCGTGATCGGCACCCTCGTAGAGGTGGAAGATCCCGCCCGGATCGGCCTTCCGGATCTGGTCGATGATCGCCGGCGGAATGAATGCGTCCTTCGCACCGAAGTGATAGAGCACCGGGACCTTTGGCTGCATCCGGCTCGCGAGGCGCCCGATGCCGCTGCCATAATGCGAGACTGCGCAGGCGAACGGCAGTTTCGCAGCCGCCAGGTAGGCAATCGTGCCGCCCCAGCAGTAGCCTGTGATAGCGGTCTTGCCGGCGCTGGCCACCTCGAGGCGCGCGGCCTCGACGTCTGCCAGCACATGATCCTCCGGAATTGCCATGGCGAGCGTGCCACCGCGCTGGAATTCGCCGTAGCCGAGCAGCACGTTGCGCTCCTTCCTGTCGAACAGGGCGGGCAGAATTGTGGCGTAACCGTCTGCAGCGAAGCGGTCGGCGCAGCGCTTCATCTGCTCGGTCAGGCCAAAGATCTCCTGGATGACCACCAGCCCGCCCCGGGGCGGGCCTGCGGGCATGGCCTTCCAGGCCGAGAAGCGGTGGCCGTCGGCGGCAGTGAGTTCGATCAGTTGGCCCATGACAGTACCCGAGTGACCAGGGAGCCAGTCTAGCCCTTACGGCCCTGCGCCACGGGTCTTCCACGCAGCACCGTCCGCATCGGCTGCCGCTGTCGTTGGGCCGGACCAGATCACTTCCAGCGCCCCGCGCAGGCGAGCAGCGACCAGCCCTGGAGCCACAGCGTGTTGGCGTTCTCCCCACTGCAGCAGATGGCGCTTGCGCGCGCTGATCCGCCTCTCAAGGGTACGGAGCAACGGACCGTCAGTCGCCCCACCAGTCTGCGCCTGCAGGGCGTGCTTCAGGAGGATCAAGTCGGTCAACGCCCCAAAACGCTTGGCCATCATGGCCAGTTCGCCGCGCGGGTTGACAGGACTGCCAGCGCTCCATGCATCGATCAGTTCGTTGACGGCGCGCCAGTCCTTCAGTCGTTTCCGCCACTCGTGAAAGTCCTCGTCACCGCCGCTCGCGCGCGCGCGCCGAAACGCGCGGCGTACACGCCGGTTGGAACGGGCCAGCGCAAGCTCAAGCCGGTCCATAACGACGGTCTCGTCGAGGCCAGACTGAAATACCGGGAGCGCTTCTGCCGCCATCTGCGCGGCCGCTTTCAGAACCAGCGCCGTGAGTTGATGTGTGGGCAGCCCCGAACTCAGCGCGTCCCGCAGGGCGGGCCCCGGGGGATCGAGTGTGGCGAAACCATACAGTCCGTCGAGCAGCTTCAACCCCACCGCTGGGTCGCGAAGTGCTCCGGTGCTGCGAAACGCCGCCCGCAACAACGCGGAGGCCTGGGCGTAATTCTCTGGTGTGCAGAGTGGCCGGGCAAACCCCACGATGCCGCGCGCCCGGCGCAGCGCCTTACGAAATTCATGCACAGCGGTGACATCGCATCGTGACAAACCATCCTCCTGTGCCTCCCCGGCGTGCCGGAGCGCACGCTGGACCGAAGTCGCCACAGCCTGGGAAAGCGCGGCGGCTGGATCGGGCTGGATTCTCACAGGGGTTGTCATTGATAGGTCGTTGAGTATAGGCGTTGCAAGGGCGCTGGCTGGCCGTGCACGAACAGCTAAACTCAAGCCATGGCAGAAGGTCCCACCCACAGCCTGGCTCGTCTCGGTAACGAACTGGTCAACCAGGCCGCTCAGTACGCGCGACTGATGCGCCTCGACAAGCCGGTGGGGACCTGGCTATTGCTGTGGCCGACGCTGTGGGGCTTGTGGATCGCCGGGGCGGGCCGGCCGGAGCCGGTCAATTTCCTGGTGTTTGTGGCCGGGGTCTTCGTGATGCGCTCCGCCGGTTGCGTCATCAACGACTTCGCCGACCGGCATATCGACGGGGATGTGGCACGGACCCGGTCCCGCCCCCTCGCGGCAGGTCTCGTCACCCCGGCCGAGGCCCTGACGCTCTTCGCCGTACTCGGTCTCGTGGCTCTCGCCCTGCTGATGCTGCTGAACCCGCTGGCACGCCTGCTGGCCATCGGGGCGGCGGTTCTCACCCTGGTCTACCCCTTCAGCAAGCGCTGGCTCGCGGCGCCCCAATTCCTGCTGGGAGCTGCCTTTGGCTGGGGCATACCCATGGCCTTCGCTGCCGAACTGGAGGCAGTGCCCCGGCTTGCCTGGCTGCTCTGGCTGGATGTGGTGGTGTGGGCCGTCATCTACGACACCATGTATGCCATGGCGGACCGGGACGAAGACCTGCGGATTGGGCTGAAATCCACGGCGATCCTGTTCGGCACCGCAGACCTCTTCATCATCTTCCTGCTGCAGGTGGTGCTGGTCATCGGCCTGCTGCTCGCCGGCCGGGAGGCCGGTCTCGGCCTCTGGTACCAGGCCGGTGTGGCGGTGGGAGCGCTGCTGCTGGCCAGCCACCTGTGGCAGATCCGGGGGCGGGAACCGGAAGCCTGCCTGCAGGCTTTCCGTGCCAACCAGCACTTCGGCGCCGCCATCTTCGCCGGAATTCTGCTCGACTACACCTTTCGCTCGGTCGGCTGAGCCGGCGGCCGGGTCCACGCCACCGTCCACAGCGAGAGCTCCGGGACTCCCGCTGCCAGGAAGATCCCGGCAACGGCGGCGGCAGTGGCGCCGGTCGTCAACACGTCATCGACGAGCAGCACATGCCGGCAGCGGCCAAGGGCGCGAACTCCGGTCAACGCAAACGCACCCCGGAGATTCTCCTGGCGGCGGGCCGCACCCAGCCCGGACTGTTCCGGTGTGGGGAGAATGCGGCGGCACAGGTCGGTGCGCAGCGGCCACCTGCGGGCCTCGCAGAGGGCCCGGGCGATCTCCTCCGCCTGGTTGAAGCCCCGGCTGGCCTCCCGGCGCCAGTGGAGCGGCACCGGCACCACCGCGTCGGGCGGTTGCTGCAGGACAGGCATACGCAGAGCCAGTAGCTGACCAAGGCCCCGGGCAACGGGCAGCTGGCGGCCAAACTTGGCGGCAGCGATCAGCCGGTCGACGGGGTACTCATATATGAGCGCGCACCGGACGGCGGCAAAGGGCCCCGGATCCGGGTGGTCCAGGTCGCCGCGGCCCTCGGCCGGATCGCCGGAGGCTGGATCTGGCAGCCAGGGCAGGTCGTCCAGGCAGCCGCTGCAGGCCGGAATTCCTGGGCCAGCGCCTGTGGCCCGCTGCCCGCAGAGCAGGCAGACCGGGGGAAACAGGGTATCCAGGATCTGGTCAACCCTGATCCAGCCCATAAGTTGACAGCCTTCCAGACGGTTCCGATACTGCTGCTCGATTTAGCAGGTTGGGACCAGCGGGGTCCCGGCGCAAAACCGGGGACTTCATGATGGAATTGAGCGCCAGCAACCCGGCAGCCGTCCGGACAGACTGGACCGTGGCCGAAGTCTCCACCCTGTTTGGCCTGCCCCTGCACGATTTGCTGTACCGGGCGCACACGCTCCACCGCCTGCACTTCAATCCGGCCGAAGTGCAGATCAGCACCCTGATGAGCATCAAAACGGGTGGTTGCCCCGAGGACTGTGGCTACTGCCCCCAGAGCGTGCACTTCAACACCGGACTGACGCCGGAAGCGCTGGTGCCCCTGGCGGCCGTGATCGCGGCAGCCCGGGCGGCCCGGGAGCGGGGCGCCACCCGCTTCTGCATGGGCGCGGCCTATCGCAACCCCAAGCCAGGCCAGCTGGCAAAGATCACCGAGATGGTCAGTGCGGTCCGCGGGCTGGGGCTCGAGACCTGCGCCACCCTCGGCATGCTGACGAGTGAACAGGCAGAGGCCCTGCGGGACGCGGGGCTGGACTACTACAACCACAATCTCGACACGTCAGAAGCCTACTACCCCCAGGTCATTTCCACGCGGACCTATGCAGACCGCCTGGCGACGCTGAAGACGGTGCGGGCCGCGGGCCTCAAGGTGTGCTGCGGCGGCATCATCGGGCTGGGCGAGGCCGACCAGGACCGCATCGAACTGCTGCACACGCTGGCGACGCTGCCCGAGCATCCGGAAAGCGTGCCGGTGAATCAGCTGGTCCAGGTGGCGGGCACCGCTCTGGAGCACCAGGCCCCGGTCGACCCACTCACGTTTGTCCGGGTCATCGCCCTGGCCCGGATCCTGATGCCGAAATCCCGGGTCAGGCTGTCCGCCGGGCGCGCCGACATGAGCGATGAACTGCAGGCCCTGTGCTTTTTTGCCGGGGCCAACTCGATTTTCTATGGCGAACAGCTGCTGACCACACCCAATCCGGCCACAGACCGGGACCTCGCCTTGCTCGCCCGGCTGGGCCTCCGACCGGCGCCCGCACCCACGCCGGCATGATGGCCAGCGGGAAGCCCGGCATGCCCTTGGCCCCGCCCATCGATCAGGACAAGGTGCGCCGCTCCTTTGCCCGGGCTGCCGGAAGCTACGACCAGGCCGATGTCCTGCAGACCGAGGTCCGGGACCGGCTGCTCGAGCGGCTGCAGTGGGTTCAGTTACAGCCGCGGCGCATTCTCGACCTGGGGACAGGGACCGGGCGGGCGCTCGCCGCCCTGGCGGCCCGCTATCCTGACGCGGAAATCATCGGCCTGGACCTCACCCCGGCCATGCTGCGGGTGGCAGCCGCCCGGCCGGAGACCGCTGCCGGCAAGGCGCCGCTGTTCGTCTGCGCGGACGCAGCGCGCCTGCCCTTGCCGGACCAGAGCATCGATCTGGTGTTTTCCAGCCTCGTGCTGCACTGGAGCCCGGCGCTGGATGGAATTTTTGCCGAGGTGCGGCGGGTCCTGCGGCATCCCGGGCTGTTCACGTTTACCACCCCGGGCCCGGAGTCCTATCGGGAACTGCGGGCGGCCTGGCGGGCCGTCGACCGGACGCCGCACGTGCTCTCGTTCCCGGAAATGCGCGCCCTGGGCGACGGACTGGTCCGCGCCGGTCTCGCGGAGCCTGTCATGGACACGGACACGCTGATCCTCAAGTACCGCAGTTTTGCCGAGCTGGTGGCCGATCTGCGGGCCACAGGCACCACCAACGCGAGCACCGGGCGCAGACCAGGCCTGACGGGCCGCCAGGCCTGGTCGCGACTCACGGCCGCCTACGAAAGCGCGAGGGGTCCGGACGGCTTGTTGTCGGCTACCGTCGAGATCGTGTTTGGGCAGGCGTGGGCGGCAGATCCGGGACGGCGCAGGCACTCTCCGGGCGAGGAGATCTCCGTAGCGCTGGGCAGCCTCGGACGGCGGCCAACCGGGAAGGCTTCTCAGATAGACGATTAAACAGCTGTTGCTGCACGCTTAACGCCATACTGCAGCGGCGTCTCCCAAATTGCGCCGGAACGGCCTGTTCAAGTAAAATTTCAGGACCCGCGAAGGTGTACCCACGTGCATTCATTCGAACTTCGGCCGAATTCCTCCCTGACCCCGCGCGCTGCTGTTTTTTTTTACGGCTCACTGGCGGCTCTGGTGCTGGGTGTGGCGCTGGGTTGCGCAGCGCTCGGGTTGTGGCCGATCCTGCCCTTTGCCGGGCTGGAACTTGCGGTGCTGTACTGGGCAGTGAAGTGGGTTATGCACCGTGCCGAAGCCCGGGAGTACATCCGGGTAGACGACGCCTCCGTACTGATAGAGAAATGCGCTAGCGACCGGCGCGGTGGGACCAGTCGCAACGCCTACGCCTTCGCCCGACGCTGGACCCGGCTTGAGCTTTGTCCCGGCAGGCCGGCCCACTGGCCCAGCCGCCTGGTGCTGAGTTCGCAGGGGCGCAGCGTGGAGATCGGCGCTTTCCTGACAGATGGCGAGCGCCTGGGACTGAAAGACCGGCTTGCCGAAGTGCTCGCTGACGACGCCCGCAGATCGAATGGAACACTAGAAAGAAACTGACATGCATCGACTTGCCACCAACGCCCGCCCGCTGCTCCCGGGTCTTGCTCTTGCGGTGCTGGCCTCCCCCGCGCAAGCGGCCTGGACGCTGAACATGACCCAGGGCGTCACGTCCACGGCCCAGGAAGCTTACGACCTGCACATGCTGACCCTCTGGATCTGCACGATTGTCGGCATCGGCGTTTTTGGCGTGATGATTTACGCCATTGCAACGTTCCGGAAATCCAGGGGCGCCGTGCCCGCCACCTTCTCCCACAACACCAACGCCGAAATCATCTGGACGGTGATCCCGACGTTGATCCTGGTGTTCCTGGGCTACGAAACCGCCCCGGCGCTGGTGCGCATCGACGATACCCGCAATTCCGAGATGACCCTGAAGATCACGGGCTACCAGTGGAAGTGGCAGTACGAGTATGTGGGCAAGGACTACTCGTTCTTCAGCACCTTGGCGGCCCCCAGCAATGCCGCCCGCCAGCTCAACTCGGGCATCCTTCCTGCGAGCGTCGACAACTACCTGCTCGACGTGGACAACCCGCTCGTGGTGCCGGTGGGCGTAAAGATTCGCTATCTGCTGACCGCCAATGACGTCCTGCACGCCTGGTGGGTGCCGGCCTTTTCCGTCAAACGCGATGCCATCCCTGGCTACGTCAACGAAGGCTGGTTCAAGGTAGACAAGGCCGGCGTGTACCGGGGTCAATGTGCCGAGTTGTGCGGCAAGGACCATGGCTTCATGCCGATCGTCGTTCGGGCCCTGCCCAAGGCCGAGTTCGACGCCTGGCTGGAAGCCCAGAAGGCGCCCGCCCCAGTCGTGGCCGTAGCTGCGGCGGCCGCAGCTACGGCCACCGTTGCCGTCAATTGATTCGACCAGCAATCTGCATACCGAATTCGGAGCACGAACGATGAGCACCCAAACCCACGACCACGCCGGCCACAACCACGCTGAGCCTGCTCATGATGACCAGCACGGCCCGGCCAAGGGACTGACGCGCTGGCTCTTCACCACCAACCACAAGGACATTGGCACGCTCTACCTGCTGTTCGCCCTGGTGATGCTGTTCGTCGGCGGCGCGATGGCCATGGTCATCCGGCTGGAACTGTTCCAGCCCGGCCTGCAGTTCGTGAATCCCGATTTTTACAACCAGATGGTTACCATGCACGCGCTGATCATGATCTTCGGCATGATCATGCCGGCGTTCGTGGGCTTCGCGAACTGGATGATCCCCCTGATGATCGGCGCCCCCGACATGGCGCTGCCCCGCCTCAACAACTGGTCGTTCTGGATCCTGCCCTTCGCCAGCGGCATCCTCCTGTCGACCCTGTTCATGGAAGGCGGCGGACCGGCCGGCGGCTGGACGCTCTACCCGCCCCTGTCCCTGCAGGCCGGCAATTCGTTCCCGTTCACCATCTTCGCAATCCACCTGCTCGGCATGTCGTCGATCCTGGGCTCCATCAACATCATCGTCACGATCATGAACATGCGCGCGCCGGGCATGTCCCTGCTCAAGATGCCGCTGTTCGTCTGGACCTGGCTGATCACCGCCTACCTGCTGATCGCCGCCATGCCCGTCCTGGCCGGTGGCGTCACCATGCTGCTCACCGACCAGTTCTTCGGCACCACCTTCTTCAACGCTGCCGGCGGTGGCGACCCCGTCCTGTTCCAGCACATCTTCTGGTTCTTTGGTCACCCGGAGGTCTACATCATCATCCTGCCGGCCTTCGGCATCGTGTCGCAGATCATTCCGACCTTCTCGCGAAAGCCGCTCTTCGGCTACGCGGCGATGGTCTACGCCACGGCCAGCATCGGCTTTCTCTCCTTCATCGTCTGGGCCCACCACATGTTCACCGTGGGCATGCCGCTGGCGGGCCAGATGTTCTTCATGCTCTCCACCATGCTCATCGCGATTCCCACGGCTGTGAAGGTCTTCAACTGGACGGCGACCATGTGGAGAGGCTCGCTGACCTTCGAGACGCCGATGCTCTTCGCCCTGGCGTTTCTCTTCCTGTTCACCATCGGCGGCTTCTCGGGCCTGATGCTCGCCATCGCGCCGGCCGACTTCCAGTACCACGACACCTACTTCGTCGTCGCCCACTTCCACTACGTGCTGGTGCCGGGTGCGCTGTTCGGCGCCATCGCCGGCGCCTACTTCTGGCTGCCCAAGTGGACCGGCCACATGTACGACGAGACGCTGGGCAAGATCCACTTCTGGCTCACTGCCATCTCCGTCAACGTCACGTTCTTCCCCCAGCACTTCCTGGGCCTGGCCGGCATGCCCCGCCGCATCCCGGACTACGCCACCCAGTTTGCCGACTGGAACATGATCTCCAGCATCGGGTCCTTCGGCTTCGGCCTGTCCCAGCTGCTGTTCGCCTACATCGTCTTCAAGACGATCCGGGGCGGGGCCAAGGCCACAGCCCAGGTCTGGGATCAGCCGGAGGGGCTGGAGTGGACGGTCCCGTCGCCGGCTCCCTACCACACCTTCGATGAGGCGCCGGTCGTCAAGTGACGGAAGCCGCCCAGATCGAGGAGCAACGGCGGCGCGCCCGCCGTGTCGCCTTACTGCTGGGCGCCGTGGCGCTGTGCACGTATCTCGGCTTCATCCTGGCCATCGGCCTGAGGCGCTAGAGAGTGGCAAACCCTGGCAATCGTGGCTTGGTGCTGCAGCTCGGGGGGCTGGCCGTCGGCATGTTTGCCTTCGGCTTCCTGCTGGTGCCACTCTACGAGGTCATGTGCAAGATCACCGGAATCGGCGGGCGAACCAACGCCGTGGCCGCCACCATTTCCGCGACCCAGGAGATTTCTGAGCGGCTGATCACGGTCGAGTTCGTGACCGTGCTCAATGAACAGGCGCCCTGGGAGTTCCGGCCCACGGTCAGCTCGATCCAGGTCCACCCCGGCCAGCTCTACGACACTGCGTTCTTTGCCCGCAACCTCACCGACGGCATGCTGGTGGGTTCGGCAGTGCCCAGCGTGGCGCCGGGGCAGGCTGCCAAGTACTTCATCAAGACCCAGTGTTTCTGCTTCACCCAACAGAATTTCACCGCCGGGGAAGGTCGGGATATGGGTGTGCAGTTCATGGTGGACCCGGCACTGCCCGAGTTCATCGACCGCATTACGCTTTCCTACACGTTCTTCGTCAATCGCCCGGCGACGGCCCAGCTGATTTCAGGCCCCATCGCCGGCTCCACCACCTGAACCGTTTCGACTCAGGAAGACAGTCATGGCTCACGCACAGGACAAGTACTACGTCCCCCACGGCACCCACTGGCCGATCATCGGTTCTGTCGGGCTGTTCACACTTTTCGTTGGGATCTCGATCCTGCTCAATGGCGGGTCAACGGCACCTCTGGCACTACTCGGTGCCGCGATCCTGATCCTGATGATGTTCCTGTGGTTCGGCGAAGTGATCGGCGAGAGCGAGGCCGGCGCCTACAACAACCAGGTCGACCAGTCATTCCGCATGGGTATGATGTGGTTCATCCTGTCTGAAGTGATGTTCTTCGCCTGCTTCTTTGGCGCGCTCTTCTATGCCCGCCAACTGGCGTTGCCCTGGCTGGGCGGTGAGGGCAGCGAGACGGTTACCAACAATTTCCTGTGGCCCGGGTTTGAGAACACCTGGCCCTCCAGCGGGCCGGCACCTCTCGGCGGCGAGTACAAGGTCATGGGGCCCTGGGGGATTCCTGCCCTGAACACCGCGATCCTGCTGACCAGCGGCGTCACCATCACTATCGCCCATCACGCCCTCAAGGCCAACCAGCGCGGCCTGCTGAACCTGTTCCTCGGGCTCACGGTGCTCCTGGGCTTTATCTTCCTCGGCTTCCAGGCCTACGAGTATTTCCACGCCTATTCAGAGCTGAACCTGAAGCTGAATACGGCCGGAATGTACGGCAGCACCTTCTTCCTGCTCACCGGCTTCCACGGGCTGCACGTGACCATCGGGGCGATCATGCTGACGGTGATCCTGTTCCGGTGCATCAAGGGGCACTTCACTCCGGCCCGGCACTTCGCCTTCGAGGGGGTTGCCTGGTACTGGCACTTCGTCGACGTGGTGTGGCTGGGGCTCTTTATCTTCGTCTACTGGCTCTGACCCTGGTAGGAGCGCCTGTGTAGGAGCGCCTTCAGGCGCGATTCCCTTTCTTAGGCAATCGAAAGCGAATCGCGCCTGAAGGCGCTCCTACGGCGGCATTACGCCGTGAGGCTGGATAGCCCCGGTACGCCAGGCGATCAACAGGACCAGGAACAGCAGGACCGACAGCGTGATGCGGACGGTCAGCGCCCGCACCATCCGGTTGGAGCCCCCCTGATCGCGATTGAGGAAGAAGAGTCCAGAGAAGAGACTGACGACAATCGCCGCCAGCAGGACCAGCACCAGGATCTTGAGCATTGGGGAATAGTAGCGTGACTCGGCGTGCCGCTCGCTGGCTGGGTCCCTGGTGGGGCGTACTGCTGCTGCTGCTGGGCGTGGGCGCCGGGGTTAGCGCCGGGCTCTGGCAGCTCGACCGGGCCGCCTATAAGCAGGAGCTGGAGGCGCGCTTTGCGGCAGGCGGCGCCGCCGGGGCTCTGCCCCTGCTGGTTGCCGACGAGAACGCGCAGCAAAACCGCTACCGGATGCTCCAGGTCACCGGCCGTTACGACGCGAAGCATCAGGTGTTGCTCGACAACATCAGTTCCCAGGGGAGGTCCGGCTATCAGGTACTGACGCCCTTCCGCACGGCAGAGGGCGCAGTACTGGTCAACCGGGGCTGGCTGCCAGCGGACGGAGATCGCCGGGTGCTTCCGGACATCCGGGTCTCGGACGAGCCCCGGGAAGTTCTCGGCCGCATCGAGCAGCTGCCGCAACCCGGCATTACCCTGGCTACGGTGCCGCCGGCCGACACGGCCGCCTGGCCGCGAAGGCTGCTCTTTCCGACGACCGGACAGGTGAGCGCGCAGCTCGGCACGCCCCTGCGGAGCTACCAGCTCCTGCTGGACCCAGTGGCACCCGATGGCTACCAGCGAGTCTGGCAGCCGGGGGGCATGCGGCCGGACCGGCACCGGGCCTACGCCGTACAATGGTTCGGCTTAGCCCTGACTGTCGTCGTCATCTACCTCGTGCTCGTCTTCAGGAACGGAAAACAGGCCCCGTGACAGCCCCAAGCTCAACGCCGGTTGCCGGCAAACCCCCAACGAATCGTCTGGTTCCCGCACTCATGGCCCTGCTGTTTTTCGGGCCACTGGCCGTGGCCATTGGCCTGTACTACCTGGGTGGCGAGCAGTGGCGGCCATCGGGATCCATAGCCCACGGGCAGCTCCTGTCGGAGCCCCGGGCGCTGCCGACGGGCGTGTTTGATCTGCCTGACGGCACGACGGCAGACTTCACCGGCAAGTGGTCGCTGCTGTACGTGGGTCGCGGGGATTGCGACGACGCGTGCAAGGAAGCGCTGTACCGGACCCGACAGGTGCGCCGCGCACTGGGCAAGGAGATGTCCCGCGTACAGCGCTTTTTCATCTCCACGGGCGGTACTCCGAATAGCGGCTTTCTGGCCGCCGATCACCCAGGCCTGCTCGTTCTGCCTGACGGTCTGTCATCCAGGGACGCCGTGCTCGCCGTCCTCGGGGAGTTCGCCGAGGGCGACGTGTTCATCGCTGATCCGCTGGGGAATCTGGTTTTGCGCTTTCCTGCGGAGACTGCGATGAGGGATATGCACGACGACCTCAAGCTGCTGCTCAAGGCCTCGCAGATCGGATGAGCTACGCCGCCTGGTACCGCCGCTGCCTGTGGACGGGCACATCGCTCGCCCTGGTCGTCATCATGCTCGGTGCCTACGTGCGGCTCTCCGACGCTGGCCTGGGATGTCCGGACTGGCCGGGTTGTTACGGCCACCTCGTGCTGCCTGGCGATCCAGAGATCCGGGCTGCGGCCCAGTCGGAGTTTCCTCACCGGGAACTGGAGGCCGGCAAGGCCTGGCTGGAAATGGTGCACCGCTATGCGGCCACGACTCTCGGTCTCTCGATCCTGCTGGCTGCCCTGTTCGCCTGGCTCAATCGCCGTTCGCCGCGTCAGCCCGTTGCGGCACCGCTGGTGCTGCTTGGCGTGGTCGTGTTCCAGGGCATGCTCGGGATGTGGACCGTCACGTTGCTGCTGAAGCCGCTAATCGTGATGGGCCACCTGCTCGGCGGCCTGATGACCCTCGGGCTGCTCACCTGGCTCCTGCTGGAAGACCGCCGGTGCAACGCGGACAGACAACAGCGCCAGTTCGGCTGGCCGGTGGTTGCCGCCTTGGCCGTACTGATCTGCCAGATCGCCCTCGGCGGCTGGACGAGCGCCAACTACGCCGCGCTGGCCTGCCCCGACGTCCCGACCTGCCAGGGACAGTGGTGGCCCGCCGAAGCCAACTTCGCGGAAGGCTTCGTGCTCTGGCGCGGCCTCGGCGTGAACTACGAGTTCGGCGTGCTGGACGCCCCCTCCCGGGTAGCCATTCATTTCACGCACCGCCTGGGTGCACTACTGACGCTGGCAGTCCTCGTTAGTACCGCACTGTGGGTGAGGCGGCGTTCGCCGACGCCAGCGGTGCGCACGGCAACGACACTAGTAATCGCCGCCGTGCTGCTGCAGGTGACCATCGGCGTCGCCATCGTCTGGTTTGGCCTGCCGCTGCCCATCGCCACCGCTCATAATGGCGTCGCCGCGCTGCTGCTCCTCACGATGATCAATCTCCTGCATACCACCGCTACCCGCGCAGCACCGGCGTTGGCACCCGGTCTGGCGACGGGGCGCTAGGCAGTGTCCCGCAGCGCACTGGTCGTTGCGGGAGTGCTCTTTGCGCTCGGTGTCCTCATCTGGCTGCTGACGACGGACAGCGTTGTTCCCGTGACGCCCGTCCCGGGACCCTCTCTCTCGTCCGGCAACGCCGAGCCTGACGCGACAATTCCGCAGCCCGGAGCCACGGCGCCCGGACGCCCCGTGCCGACCGGCGCACTCGACGGCCCGCTACCCAGCGTCGCGACCCGTGCTGAACTGGTCGCGACCCTCAACGCCCGGGGCCTGAATGGGGAGAAGATGCTCAGTCGCTATGCCGAGTGGCGCGTCGCCCGGGGCTTCCTCGGTGCAGACTCCCTCGCCGGGACGACCGCGGAGAGTGCCCCGGCCCAGGTTTACGCCGCCATGGATCGCGCCACGCAAAAGTCCCTCGCCGACTCGGGAGATCTCGGTGCCATCCAGGCTTATGCCGCTGGCAGCCTCCCGGGGGATCCGTTTACGGCAGTGGAATACTACAGCCGGGCCAGCGAGCTCGGTTCTGCGGCTGCCATGGGCCAGATCGCTAACGTTCTTGCCGATATCGGCGGCCTGGAAATGGGTGACGTCATGAACGACCGCCCCTTCGCCGACAAGTTGCTGGCGCTCCGGGGGGGTGACCCGGACCGGGATCTGCGCCGGGACTCCGTCGCCTGGACTCTCGCCTCGATCCGTCAGTACGGGCCGATTCTTGCTACACCGGGCACCATGGAACTGGTGGAGGGCCTCGGCCGAAGCACAGACAAGGAACTGCTGACGGGCATCTGCGGCCAGTCCCTGGCCATCCTCGCCAGTCTCAGTGCGGCCACGGCTGGCAGGGACACCGGTGCACTCCCCCCGGTTTTTGTGACCGAGAGGAATCTCTATAACCGGCTGCCCTGCCAGGACACGCCGGCGCCCGTGACCCAGCCCCGGGCCCTGGCGGCCTGCACCTCAAGCCCGGCGATCGGCAGCTATAACCAGCCGGTCGAACTGTGGATTTGCCCGGAGAACTAAGCTGCTAGACTCCTCGGCCGCAATGGACGTCACGCGCATACTCGACCCGCTGAACGACGCCCAACGCGAGGCAGTCAGTGCACCCCAGCAGCCCATGCTCGTCGTTGCGGGCGCAGGCAGCGGCAAGACCCGTGTTCTTGTCCACCGGATTGCCTGGTTGATCCAGGTCGAGAATGTCTCCCCGCTCGGCATCCTGGCCGTCACCTTCACCAACAAGGCCTCGGCGGAGATGCGCGGCCGGATCCAGGAACTCCTGGACATGCCGGTGAATCATCTGTGGATCGGCACCTTCCACGGGCTGGCCCACCGTCTGCTGCGCCGGCACGCCCGGGAGGCCGGACTGCCGGAAGGCTTTCAGATTCTCGATGCGGAAGACCAGCAGCGCCTGATCCGGCGTCTCCTGAAAAACCTCGACCTGGACGAGACCACCTGGGTGCCCCGGGAAGTCCAGTGGTTCATCAATCACCACAAGGACGAAGGCAAGCGGGCGGCACAGCTGACGGATGACGGGGACCAGACCCGTCGCCAGCTGATCCAGCTTTACAGGCTTTACCAGGAGAACTGCGAAAAGGGCGGGCTGGTGGACTTCGCGGAGCTGCTGCTGCGGGCTTACGAGCTCTGGAAGAACAACCCGGAGCTCCTGGCCCAGTACCGGCGGCGGTTTCGGCACATCCTGGTGGATGAGTTCCAGGACACCAATGCCATCCAGTACGCCTGGCTGCGCCTGCTGGCAGGCGATACCGGCGTACCCTTCGTGGTGGGCGATGACGACCAGTCGATCTATCGCTGGCGGGGCGCACGCCAGGAACACCTGCGCCGCTTTCAGAAAGATTTCCCCGGGTCCCACACGGTAAAGCTCGAGCAGAACTATCGCTCGACCAAGACGATTCTCAGCGCCGCCAACGCCATCATCGGGCACAACACCGGGCGGCTGGGCAAGGAACTCTGGACCGCGGGCGGCGAAGGCACGCCGATCCGGCTCTACCGCGCCTACAACGAACGGGACGAGGCAGAGTTTGTCATTGGCCGGATCCAGGACTGGGTCCGGCAAGGCAACTCCCGGAGCGAGGTCGCGGTGCTCTACCGGTCCAACGCGCAGTCCCGGGTGTTTGAAGAGGTACTGTTGCGGGCCAGCCTGCCCTACCGGGTTTACGGCGGCCAGCGCTTCTTCGAACGCGCCGAGATCAAGGACGCGCTGGCCTACCTGCGTTTGCTGGCCAATCGGGACGACGAGTCAGCCTTCGAGCGGGTGGTGAACGTCCCCACGAGGGGTATCGGCGCGCGCTCCGTGGATACGATTCGCGAGTACAGCAAGGCCAACGCCCTGTCGCTGTGGCGTGCGGCGCAGATTGTGTCCGCGGGTGAGGCCGGGAGCCGCGGGGGCAAAGCGGTGCAGGTGTTCCTGCACCTGATCGAGACCCTGGCCCGGGACACCGCAGGGCTCGCGCTCCACGAGCAGGTGGATCATGTCATCCAGCGCAGCGGGCTGCTCGAGCACTATCGAAAGGAGCCGCGGGACCGGGCCGAAGCCCGGCTGGAGAACCTGGACGAACTCGTCAGTGCCGCCCGCAGTTTCGAGCCCGACGACGGGGAAGATGCGCTGCCACCGATGATCGCCTTCCTCTCCCATGCGGCCCTGGAGGCAGGAGACGCACAGGGCAACGCGTGGGATGACTGCGTCCAGCTAATGACCCTGCACTCGGCGAAAGGTCTCGAGTTCCCGGTGGTGTTCCTGACCGGTCTCGAAGACGGTCTCTTTCCCCACCGCCGCTCACTGAATGACGCAGAAGGGCTGGAGGAGGAACGGCGCCTCTGCTATGTCGGCGCCACCCGGGCGATGAGCGAGCTGTACCTGAGCCACGCCGAACAGCGGCGCCTGCATGGCAAGGACAACTTTGGCCAGGCCTCCCGCTTCATCAGTGAGATCCCTGCAGAGCTGATCGAGGAGGTGCGGCCCCGGCTCAACGTCACCCAGCCTGCTTACCGGCGCGGGGGTTCCATTACCGAGGACCCGGCCTTTGGCGTGCGGCTGGGCCAGCGGGTGAAGCATGGCAAGTTCGGCGAGGGTATTGTGCTCAGCTACGAAGGGGCCGGCGCCCACGCGCGGGTCCAGATCAATTTCGAGGACTCGGGGGCCAAGTGGCTGGTGATGTCCTACGCGAATCTGGAAGTGATGTGACCTCATGAAGATTCTTGTCCTCGGGGCAGGCCAGGTGGGTTCCACGGCGGCGTATCACCTGGCCCGGGAGGAATCCAACGAAGTCACCATCATCGACTCGAACCCCGCCGTCCTGAGGGAACTGCAGGACCGCCTGGACGTGCGTACCGTGCTGGGCCACGCCTCGTCGCCGGGGGCACTGGAGCGGGCCGGTGCCGCTGATGCCGACATGGTCATCGCGCTGACCAACAGCGATGAAGTGAACATGATTGCCTGCCAGGTGGCCTATACCCTCTTCGGCACGAAGACCAAGATCGCCCGGGTCCGCTCAGCCGAGTACATGAACACCCCGGGACTGTTTGGGACGGATCGGGTGCCCGTCGATCTCTGCATCAGCCCGGAACAGCTGGTAACCAAATACATCGAGCAGCTGATCCGGTATCCCGGCGCCTTCCAGGTGCTGGATTTTGCCGACGGCCGGGTCCGGCTGGTGGGAGTGCGGGCCAACAGGGATGGGCCGCTGGTGGGCCAGGAGATCCGGACCCTGCGGGATCATGTCCCCGGTATCGAGACCCGCATCGCCGCCATCTACCGTGACGGGCAGGAGATCCTGCCGGACGGCAGCACGCGGCTGCTCGAGAATGATGAGGTCTTCTTCATTGCCGCCCGGCAGGATATCCGCACCGTGATGCGCGAAATGCGCAAGCTTGAAGATCCTGTGCGCCGGGTTTTCATCGCTGGCGGTGGCAACATCGGGTTGCGGGTTGCCAAGGCCCTCGAAGGCACAAACCAGGTGAAGCTGATCGAGCGGTCCCGGGAGCGGGCCCGCGTGATTTCCGAGCGGCTGGCCAAAACCATCGTGCTGACCGGGGACGCTGCCGACGAAGAGCTGCTGCTCGAGGAGAACATCGACAGCTCGGACGTCTTCGTGGCGCTGACCAACGCCGAGGAAGTCAACATCCTGTCGGCCATGCTCGCGAAGCGCCTGGGCTGCAAGAAGGTGATGGCGCTCATCAACCGGCCCGCCTATGCCGAGCTGGTAGAGGGCCCGCGCATCGATGTGGGTATATCGCCACCGCAGATCACCATCGGCGCGTTGCTGGCCTATGTCCGCCAGTCCGGAATGGTGCGCGTCCACACGCTGCGTCGGGGCCGTGCGGAAGCCATCGAGGCGATCGCCCGGGGCAATCGCGGTGATAACCGGGTCGTGGGGCGCAAGGTGGAGGAGATCCGGCTGCCCAAGGGCGCAACGATCAGCGTCATCGTGCGGGGCGAGGAGGTGCTTCAGGCGCACCACGACACGGTGGTCGAGGCGGAAGATCACCTGATCCTGTTTGTCACCGACCGGCGCCAGATCCCGCAGGTCGAACGGCTCTTCCGGGCCTGACCAGCAACTCCGCCCCGGTACCCGCCATGCATCTCCGCGTCGTCCAGCGCATTCTCGGCCTGCTGCTGATGCTCTACAGCGCAACCCTGCTGCCCCCGATTGCGGTGTCGGTGTACTTTGCCGATGGCCAGGCCACAGCGTTTATCCAAGCCCTGGCCATTACGTTCATTGCGGGCCTGCTGGCCTGGCTCCCCGCACGCAAGGACCGGCGCGAACTCCGCCTCCGCGACGGGTTCCTGGTGGCGGCCGTGTTCTGGCTGGGGCTCGGCAGTTTCGGCGCAGTGCCGCTGCTGCTCGCGCAGTCGCCCAATATGTCGGTGACTGGCGCTGTGTTCGAAGCCGTTTCGGGCCTGACGACAACCGGCGCTACCGTCCTCACCGGGCTCGACAGCTTGCCTAGATCCATTCTCTATTACAGGGCGCAGCTGCACTGGCTGGGAGGTATGGGCATCATCGTGCTGGCGGTGGCCATTCTGCCCATGCTGGGTGTTGGTGGCATGCAGCTTTACCGGGCCGAGACGCCGGGGCCCATGAAGGACAGCAAGCTCACGCCTCGCATCACCGAGACGGCGAAGGCGCTGTGGCTGATCTACCTGGGGCTGTCGGTCGCCTGCATAATCGCCTTCTGGCTGGCCGGCATGAGCATGTTCGATGCGGTTTGCCACAGTTTTGCGACCATGGGTACCGGTGGCTTTTCCACCCACGATGCCAGCATCGCCTGGTTCAACAGCCCGCTGATCGAGGCGGTCGCCATTTTCTTCATGCTTCTGGCAGGCGCGAGTTTTACCCTGCACTTCGTTGCCTGGCGGAACCGCGGCCTGAGCGCCTACCTGCGGGATCCGGAGTTTCGCGCCTACGCCCTCATTCTTCTGGTCCTGACGCTCACCGGGACTGCCTACCTGTTCGGGAGCGGTCATTACGCCTCGGTGGGCGAGTCGGCCAGGTATTCAGCGTTTCAGTTTGTCTCGTTCATGACCAGTACCGGTTTCGTGACGGGGGACTTCGACCAGTGGCCGGGTGCCCTGCCACTGACACTGATCCTGGTGGGGTTCATCGGCGGCTGTGCAGGTTCCACCGGCGGCGGCATGAAGGTCGTGCGCTGGCTGCTGCTTTATAACCAGGGGGTACGGGAGGTGAAACGCCTCGTGCACCCGGCGGCCGAGATCCCGGTGCGGCTTGGCGATTCGGTCGTCCCCCAGCGGGTGATCGAGGCCGTGTGGGGGTTTTGCGTGGTCTACATCATTCTGTTTGGGGCGATGCTGCTGATGCTGGTCGCTAGCGGGCTGGACCAGGTGACGGCATTTTCTGCCCTGGCGACGTCCATCAACAACATGGGGCCAGGACTCGGCAAAGTTGTGGCCGATTTCACCCAGGTAAATGACATCGCCAAGTGGGTGTGCATCTTCGCCATGCTCTTCGGCCGCCTGGAAGTCTTCACGCTGCTGGTCCTCTTCTCGCCGACCTTCTGGCGCTCTTGAACAGGTAAAGGCTCTTCAGCGCTTGTAGGAGCGCCTTCAGGCGCGATCAAAAAGTAATCGCGCCTAAAGGCGCTCCTACAGGCGCTCCTACGGGCAGTTCGTAAAGGTGGCAGGCGACGGTGCGGGAGGTGTCTCCCGCTGGCGACTTCAGCACCGGCGGTGTGCTGCGACAGATCTCCATCACCTTCGGGCACCGGGGGTGAAACGGACATCCGGCCGGCGGGTTTCGGGGCGACCCCACATCGCCCGTCAGCACGATCTGTTTGCGCCCCTGGTTATCGACCTGGGGCACCGCTGATAACAGCGCTTCCGTGTAGGGATGCAAGGGTTTGCGGAACAGCGGAGCGGCGGGCGCGAGTTCGACGAGCTTGCCCAGGTACATCACCCCGATCTGGTCGCTGACATGCTGGATCACGGCCAGATCATGGGAGATAAACAGAAAGGCAATGCCCCGCTCCCGCTGGAGCCGGGCGATGAGATTCAGGACCTGGGACTGGACGGATACATCCAGGGCCGAGACCGGTTCGTCTGCCACGATGAACTGGGGATTGAGGGCCAGGGCGCGGGCAATGCCGACCCGCTGGCGTTGGCCACCCGAAAACTCGTGGGGATAGCGCTTCGCCGCGACCGGGCTCAAGCCCACGATATCCAGCAGTTCGGCCACCCTGCTCCGGCGCTCAGCAGCAGTCCCCACCTGGTGAACATCCAGGGGTTCCCGGACCGTCTGGGCGACAGTCCGCCGGGGGCTCAATGAGCCATAGGGATCCTGAAAGACCGCCTGCATCCGCCTCCGCCAGGGCAACAACTGGCGGCGGGTGAGGTGGGTCAGGTCCACGCCATCAAAGCGGATGGAGCCTGAGCTGGGCTGCTGCAGCCGCAGTATGGTCCGCCCCAGAGTCGTCTTGCCGCAGCCGGATTCCCCCACGAGGCCCACGGTCTGGCCCACCCGGACGGTCAGGCTGACCCCATCAACCGCCTTGACCTGCCCAACGACCCGGCGAAACAGCCCACCCCGGACCGGGAAGTACTTCCGCAGGTCCGTAACCTCTACCAGAGGTGCTGCCGTTAAAAACGGGTCGCCAGGAGTCATGTTGCGAGTATAGAGTGCGAGCCGCAATTTCCTTTCACCCTGGAGCCCCGACCATGCCCTCGAAGCAGTACGACGCCCCACCAGCCCTGCAGATCGCCACAGACCGTATCTACAAAGTCAGCATCGAGACGGGCAAGGGCACCATTGAACTGGAGCTGTTTCCCGAATACGCCCCGAAGACCGTGAACAATTTCGTCTTCCTGGCCCAGGAGGGCTTCTACGACGGCGTGACCTTTCACCGGGTCATCAGCAACTTCATGATCCAGAGCGGCGATCCCACGGGTTCCGGCCGCGGTGGCCCGGGCTATCAGTTCGAGGACGAGTTCCGGGGCAACCCGCTGCGTCACGAGCGCGGCGTCATCTCCATGGCCAACGCGGGGCCCGGCACGAACGGCAGCCAGTTCTTCATCACCCACGGGCCGCAAGCCCACCTGGACGGCAAGCACACGGTTTTCGGCAAGGTCACGCAGGGCCTGGAGGTGGTGGATGCCATTGAGCAGGGCGATGTGATGGTTACAGTCACGGCCAAATGACGCGTCGTCCGCTACAGGGGGAAGTGGCACGCCACGCCGCTGGCGGGGCTCGTCAGCACCGGCCGCTCCGCGCGGCACCGCTCCTGCACCCGCGGGCAGCGGTCCGCAAACCGGCACCCGGCCGGGAGGTTCAGGAGGTCCGGTACCCGGCCAGGGATCACCGGCAACTCCGGTAGCCGGTCACTGCGCAGCCGGGGAATCGAGGCCAGGAGGCCCGCGGTGTAGGGATGTCGCGGGCGGCTGAACAGGTCTGAGGTCGCCCCCGACTCGACAATGCTGCCGCAGTACATGACGAGGGCCCGCTGGCAGGTTTCGGCGACCACGCCGAGATCGTGGGTCACCAGGATCACGGCCATACGAAACTCGGCCTGGAGAGTCCTGAACTGCTCAAGGACCTGGGCCTGGGTGGTCACGTCGAGGGCGGTGGTCGGCTCGTCGGCGATGAGCAGCCTGGGGTTGCAGGACAGGGCCATGGCGATCATCACCCGCTGGCGCATGCCGCCGGACAACTGGTGAGGATAATCATCCAGCCGGTTGGCAGGCTCGGGGATGCCGACTTTGGCCAGTAATTCCGCTGCTACCGGGCGAGCCTGCCGCCGCGTGAGGTCCCGATGCCGGCAGAGGACGTCGGTCATCTGGTTGCCAATGGTGAACACCGGATTCAGTGCGGTCATCGGCTCCTGAAAGATCATCGAGAGGTCCCGGCCACGCAGGTTCTCCAGGTCCCGGTTCGGCAGGGGCACCAGGTCACGACCGTCAAGCTCGATGCTCCCGCTGGCGATCCGGCCGGGGGGCATTGGAATGAGACGGAGCATGGCCAGCCCGGTCACGGTCTTGCCACAGCCCGACTCGCCAACGAGACCCAGGGTTTCGTTCGGCTGGACGTCGAAGCTGACGCTGTCCACGGCCCGGATCACGCCGTCTTCCGTGACGAACTCGACGGTCAGGTCCCGGACCTGCAGCACCGGCCGGCTGGAGTCCCCCGCCATCAACCGACTTTTCTCGGGTCCAGGGCGTCCTGCAGCGCATCCGCTACGGCATTGAACGCCATCACCAGACCGAACATCAGTAGCGAGGCGGCCAGGAAGTTGTTGTAGAAGCCGGCAAGAACTTCCTTGGTGCTCTCGTCGATCATCAGTCCCCAGCTCATGCCGTCCTTGATCCCCAGTCCGAGAAAACTCAGGATCACCTCGGCCTTGATGGCGCTGACGAAGGTAATCGAGGCCTGCACGAGGACGATGTGCCCGGTATTCGGGACGATATGGCGAAAGATGATTGCCAGTTCTGAGACGCCGATGGAGTGGGCAGCCTCCACGTACTCCATGCCCCGCAGCTTGATCACTTCACCACGGATCAACCGCGCGGTGCCCACCCAGAACGTGGCGATCATGGCGACCTGCATGGCCCAGGGGTTGTCGGTAAGGGCGTAGGCGACCGCCGCCACGAACAGGTAGAACGGAATGGCATCGAGCACTCCCATACACCAGAGCAGGAATTCATCGCTCCAGCTGCCGACGAAGAAGCCGGCGTAAGCGCCCACCACGGTGCCGATCAGCGTAGCGGCCAGGGCCACGCTCAGCCCGACCTCGAAGGCAGTAGCGGTGCTGAAGATCGCGCGGTCGAAGATGTCCTGGCCGATGATGTTGGTGCCGAACCAGTGCGCGCTGGAAACCGGTTCCCACTTGGTACCGGTCAGGTCAGCCCAGCCACCTGCCCACCAGCCAAGCCAGGCGCCCAGAGCCACAATGAAGTAAGCCAGCACGACACCGAGGGCCAGCATGCCCAGCCGGTCGCGGCCAAACTTGCGGGCGGCCTTGCGCCAGAGGGACTCCCCGCTCGCGCGATTTGCCGCCGGCAGCGGCAGGGTTACGGCATTCATTTCAGGGTCACCCGGGGATCCACCACGCGGTAAAGAATGTCGTTAAGCACGACGACCAGCACGAAGAGAATGGCCGTAAGGCTGACGACAGCTTTCAGCACCGGCTGGTCGCCCGTCACGATGGCCTCGTAGGTCGCCTTGCCGATGCCCGGAATGCCGAAGTAGCTCTCGATAAGCAACGCGCCGCCGATGGCCACCTGGGGTATGGAAAACATGATCCGGGTGATGAACGGTATGAGGCAGTTCTTGAGGATGTTGCGCAACAGAATGCGGGACTCGGGCAAGCCAAAAGCCCGCGCCGTCCGGACGTGGTCCCGGGTCATTTCCTCGACGATCACCGAGCGGTAGAACCGCGTGTCGTAGCCCAGGGCCACGAACATGGTGGCGAGCGTCGGCACGGTGACGTAGCTGAGGTAACTGCTTAGGGAACTGGCGTTCCAGCCCCGGACCGGAAACAGGTCGAGCCCGTCGCTGGAACTGAGGACGATCTGAAAACCGATGATCACGATGAGAAAACTCACGCTCATCCCGATGACGGCTACAGCCATGATCAGCTTGTCGATCCAGCTGCCGCGCCAGTAAGCGGCTGCCAGGGCGAGAAGCAGCCCCACCACGTGGCCCAGGATAAAGCCCGGCAGGATCAGGATCAGTGACACGGGGATCGTCTTGGCCAGCAGGGTCGTGACCGGCTCGCCGGTGGAGGCGACACCGAAATCGAAGGTCACGATCTCCCGGAGGAACCCCAGGTAGCGCTGCAGGAACGGCTGGTCGTAGCCGAGCTGGTGCCTGACTTCCAGGATCTGGTCCGGCGTGGGGTTCTTGCCCAGCAGCTGGTACGTCATGTCGGGGCCGAAGTAGACCATCAGCGCGAAGCTCACCAGGGTGACGCCGAAGATCAGCGGCAGCCCGGCCAGCAGCTTGCGCAGGGAGTACTGGAGAATCTCCACGTCTCAGCCGCCCTGCACCATCGCAAGGGTCTTGGCGGGTTCCGGCACAAGGTCCACGTACTTGAGCCAGAAGCCGCCCAGGATTTCCCGGTCCGGCACCGCGATGACGTTCTTGTGCCAGAGATAGATCCGGGTGCGGGCGATGCCGGTGATGGCGACGCAGTCGTCGAGAACGATTTGGTTCATGCGGTGGTAGAGCGCAGTGCGTTCCGGCGACGGCTGCATGACGGAGGACTCCTCGTAGAGGCGGTCATACTCCGGGTTCTTCCAGTTGGCGTCATTCGACCCCGGCGAGGCGTTGGGCCCGTAAAAGAGCTGCAGCGTGTTCTCGGCGTCGGGATAGTCCAGTCCCCAGCCTTTTGCCACCAGGGGCAGCTGACTGCGTTTCCAGGCGCGGGAAATGTCGCCGAAGTTCGCATAGGTCTTCTGTACAACCTTTTCCCGGGGAAAACCGATATCCCGCATCCACGCCCGGAACTGCTCGAACAACAGGCGTTCGGTGGTGCCGGCGGTGGTGCCGTAGATCAGTGTGGGCAGGTTATCCGGCGTCCAGCCGTTGTCCTTGAGCAGCTTGCGGGCGCTCGCCACGTCCCGGGTCACGCTGGCCCGGGACAGCGTCGGATCGAACTCCGGACTGGCAGGGACGATGATGCCGGGAAAGTACTCACCGAGGCCGAAGTACCAGCTGTTGTTCCTGGCCTCCCAGTCGTAGCCCTTGATCATCGCGCAGCGCAGGGCCCGGTTGCGGCGCTCGCGGGCCGGGTCCGGGTTGTAGCCAAACTCCGGGTAGTCCATGTTGAAGGCCGTAAAGACGAAGCCGGCTTCGAGACCGCCGTAGACGTGGTACTTCGCGGCGTATTCGGGGCGCAGGGTCACGGGGCGTTTGCTGGCCAGCACCCGGTCGATCTGTTCAATGGGCAGCACCGTCAGCTGGACTTCGTCGCCCTTCGTGAAGGACGACCAGGAAGCGCTGGACTCATTGATGAAGTTGAATTCGAGCCGGTCGATGAAGGGGGGAGATCTGCCTTGGATGGCCTCGACGCCGGTGAATTTCTGGGTGGCGGGGTTGTAGCCCTCGGCGGCGAGATCGACGGGTTCCTGCCGGTAGTTGGGATTACGTTCCATCACCACCCGCGCGGTGTCGTAGGAGACGAGCTTGAACGGTCCCGAGCCCACCGGCCGGACGCCGAGGCCCTTGCCGTACTTCTCCACAGCCTCCCGGGGCACCAGTGCCGAGTAGCCCTGGGCCAGGGTCGCCGTCAGCTGGGGATAGGGCCGGGTCAACTGCACGACGAGCGTGTGCTCGTCGACGGCACGCAGGCCACTCACGGGCTGCGCGTAGTCGGAGCCGGCGGCCTTCCACTCGTCGAGGCCGGCGATCCGCCCCTGCCAGAGCCAGGCACCCTGGGGCTGATTCCGCGGGTCAAACTGGCGCTTAAGCGAGTAAATGAAATCCTCGGCGACCACCTCCCGGCCCCGTCCGCCGGGAAAGCAGGGGTCGTCGATGTACCGGACGCCCGTCTTCAGGCGGAAGGTGTAGGTAAGTCCATCCGGTGACACCACCGGAAAGTCCACGGCCAGGTTCGGCTTCAGCAGGTAGGGCCGGGCCAGGTACTGGTAGGAATAGAGGGTGTCGTAGGCATTGACGATCACGAAGTTGGCGTAGATGTTGGCGCCCTGGACCGGATCCAGGGTGGTGGGGGCCTGATCCATGGCGAAGTGGAAGGTCTTCAGGCTGGGGGACACTGCCCGGGAGTCAGAGGGTGACTCACAGCCAGCGAGACTCCAGGCCCCCAGTACCACAATCAAGCGGGGAATGAGCCTCATGCGCCCCACGGAGGAAGGTAGAAATGCTCGCTTTATGATGTGTGAAACCACTATCTTCAGTTACAGGTTTTTGTGGGGGAAAAGACCTTGATTGGGCTTCTCCAGAGGGTCCGGTGGGGGAAAGTGTCCGTTTCGAACCACGTCATCGCGGCCATCGGCCCCGGACTGCTGGTCCTGGTCGGCGTCGAGCGCGGCGACTCCCCCGCGGGTGCCGCCCGGCTGGCCGAACGGTTGCTCGCGTATCGGGTGTTCAGCGACGCCGCGGGCCGCATGAACCGGAGCCTTGTCGATGTGGGGGGCGAGTTACTCCTGGTCCCCCAGTTCACGCTCGTGGCTGATACCCGCCAGGGTAATCGCCCGGACTTCGACGCTGCAGCGCCAACCGCAGAGGGGCAGCGGTTGTTCGAGCAGCTCGTGACCGCTGCCCAGGCCCGCTGGCCGGGGGTAAAGACGGGCCAGTTTGGTGCCGATATGGAGGTGGAACTGGTCAATAGCGGTCCGGTCACATTTTCTCTGCGTGTGGCGCCCGACTCTGAGCCCCGATCGTGATCTTTGTCACGTAGCGGCACGGCGATAGGACTATCCTAATCGCTTAGGCTGGCTTTTCAGCTCCGCGTTTGTCGCGCCAACCACGAATTACTGGAGAAACGACCATGGGTTTTGGTGGCATCAGCATCTGGCAGCTCCTTATTGTCCTGCTCATCGTCGTGATGATCTTCGGCACGAAGCGACTGAAGGACATCGGCCAGGATCTGGGCGGCGCGCTCAAGGGCTTCAAGAAGGCCATGTCAGACGTCGAAAAAGAGCCCGAAGACGCCCGCCAGCTGGGCAAGCCGGATGCAGAGTTTACGGAGTCCAGCACGGCCAAGCGCGAATCAGAGCGCAGCGGCAGCGCCTGATCTGCGATGTTCGAGATCGGTTTCTGGGAACTGGCCCTGATCTTCGCGCTGGGCCTCGTCGTTCTGGGGCCGGAGAAGTTGCCGAAGGTCGCCGCCCAGCTCGGGCGCTACGCGGGTCAGGCGCGGCGCATGGCCCGCACGCTGACGGCCCAGATTCAGGATGAGCTGGAAGCCGAGGAACGGCACATCCGGGCGAAGGAGCCCCGGCCAGCGACACCAGAGCCCGGCTACAGCCGGCCGGGTGCGGAAGACCTGATCCCCGGTAACTCCGGCGCAGACATTCCAGCGACACCGTCCGCTGCAGAAGCCCCCGCCGGAACCGCCGACCGACCCCAGGCCTGAGTCCGGAGCGCCGACTGGCATGGCCGACAACGATCAGCAGCACAACGACGCCCCGGAACAGCTCCCCGAGGCCAGCCTGATGTCCCACCTGCTCGAGCTGCGTTCGAGGCTGTTGAAGGCCGTAGGGTCCGTACTGGCCATTTTCGTCTGTCTCCTGCCCTTCACGCAGCAGGTGTTCGAGGCGGTGGCGCAACCCCTGATGTCCAAGCTGCCCAAGGGCGCAACGATGATTGCCACGGAGGTGGCGTCGCCATTTCTCACCCCCTTCAAGGCGAGCTTCTACGTCGCCATCCTGCTCGGAATACCCGTGGTGATCTATCAGGTCTGGGCGTTTGTGGCTCCGGGACTCTATCGCCGCGAGAAGCGTCTGGCCGTGCCGCTGCTGATCTCCAGCGTGGTGCTTTTCTATGTGGGCGTGGCCTTTGCCTACTTTGTTGTTTTTCCCATCATGTTCGGGTTTTTTGCGAGTGCCGCGCCCACCGGGGTGCAGGTGATGACCGACATCAACAGCTACCTGGATTTTGTGCTGGTGTTGTTCATTGCCTTTGGCGTGGCCTTTGAAGTGCCGGTGGCTACGGTGCTTCTCGTGCTGAGCGGTATCGTCGGCATCGACGCGCTGACCAAGAACCGCCAGTACGTGTTCCTGGGCGCGTTCGTGGTCGGGATGCTGCTGACGCCGCCGGACGTGTTGTCCCAGACTCTTCTGGCGATTCCCATGTACCTCCTCTACGAAGCCGGGATTGTGATGGCGCGCATCCTTTCCCAGCCGGAAGCTGCGGTTACTCCAGTGGGCGACAAACCGGCCTGACGCCGGCATTGCTGCCCGGGGCATCTTGCCGGGATAATCCCGGCCCACCGTTCATTTTTCTGGAGTCACCAGCATGGCTGCCTATATTCTCTCGGTTATCGAGGTCACCAACCCCGGACCAAATCTCAAGAAGTACTCGGAGGACTCCGCCCGACTGGCGCGCTCCCATGGCGGCACGTATGTGCTTCGGGGCAAGGCGGCGAGCGTGGTCTCGGGAACCCTGTTGGCCAACAAGGTGGTGATCATGCTGGAGTTCCCGAGCATGGAAAGCCTCAACGCGTTCTACACAAGCGATGCGTATCAGAAAGAGTGCAAGCCCCTGCGGGAAGGCACCGGCATCTACGACATCGGGATCTTTGAGGCGCCCCCGGCCGCTATGGCCTAGTGAGCGCGCCGCGTCCGACCCACCAGAGCAGCACGGCCAGCCCCGCGAACGGGCCGAGGGCGAGCAGGTCGGCGTAGGGCCCGTCGAAGAACGGGTTGTTCGCCATGGCCCAGCTCTGGAGCGAGGCGTCCAGGTTGCCGAGCACCCCGGAGAGGAAGGCGATCACGATGCCGGCGATAGCGCCACCGGCAATGTAGCCGGAGGCGAGGAGCACGCCGGGGCTGCGGTCTGTCATGGCGACAAACTCGGACTCGGTCAGCCCCTGGCTTGCCGGCCGTGCGGCGGCCCTTTGGTCCGCCAGCCAGCGAATGAGGCCGCCGACGAACAGCGGTGTAGAACTGGAGATCGGTAGATAGACGCCGACCGCGAAGGCCAGCGATGGCACGCCCGAGAGCTCCAGAATGAGCGCGATGGTCGCGCCGAAGATCACGAGCTCCCAGGGCAGCTCCCGGTCGAGGATGCCCTTGATGATGTAGGACACGAGCGTGGCCTTTGGGGCATCGAACTTGCGCACTGAGGTCCCATCCGGGCGCGTGTCATGGGTGCCATTGATGCCCGGATCAACGAGCCAGACGGCCTGCCCCGCCTCGTCCACCAAGTATTTGCCGGCGGGCCCACCCTCCAGATTGGTCTTCTGCCAGACCCGATAGGTACGGGCGTCGTCAGCGGCCTGCACGCCCCGCAGGGCCTCGCGTTGCGCACCCAGTGCAAGCACATCAGTCCTCAGGCCCTGGGGAGCTACCTGAGCTATGGGTACATACACGGTCGCGCTCTCGTTCAGCTGGAGCAGGATCGGGCCCATGCACAGGGCCGAGGCAAAGGCGCCAACCAGAATTGAGATCTGCTGCAGGCGGGGTGTGGCGCCGACGAGATAGCCCGTCTTGAGGTCCTGGGAGATTGTGCCGGCATTGGAGCAGGCCACACAGACGATGCCCCCGACAGACAGCGCGGTGACGTACCAGGTGTCGCCGGTCCACCCGACGATGAGAAACACCAGGCAGGTGAGCATCAGGGCGGCGATGGTCATGCCGGAGATGGGATTTGAGGTCGAGCCGATCTCCCCGGTGAGGCGGGAAGACACCGTGACAAAGAGAGCGCCCAGAACCACGATGAGCAGTGCCCCCAGCAGGTTCATGTGCAATGACGGCGACAACAGGATGATCGTCAGGAGCAGGATGATGCCGATGCCCACCACCTTGATGGGGATATCCTGATCCGTGCGGTCCTTACCGACGTCGCTCTGGCGAGCAGCAGCGAAGTCCCCAAAGCCCCGGCGGATACTGCTTGCAATGAGAGGAAGCGCGCGGATCAGACTGACAATCCCGCCCGCGGCGACCGCGCCGGCACCAATGTAGAGGATGTAGGCGCCCCGCACGTCGGACGGCGTCATGTCGGCAATTGGCAGGGTGCCCGGTGGTACCAGGCCGCCAATCTGGGCCCCGAAGTACTTGATCAGGGGTATCAGCAGCATGTAAGCCATCACGCCGCCGGCGAACATCATGCTGCTGATGCGCGGGCCGATGATGTACCCGACCCCCAGAAGCTCCGGTGAAACATCCGTCGCTATCGAGCCGCCCTTGAGTGGCGCGCCGAAGACATAGCCCGGCGCATCGCGCCAGCCCTTGAAAGCCACATTCAGGGTCTTGTAGACGAGGCCAATACCAAAGCCGGCAAAGATGGTTCGGGCGCTGATGGCTTGTCCGTCCGTACCCTCAGCCAGCGGGTCCGCCGCCGCGCGGGACTCGACGGACGCTCCCGCCTTCAGGACCGCCGCGCAAGCAGTACCTTCCGGGTACTTGAGGATGCCGTGCTGATTGACGATCAGCGCGTGGCGCAGGGGAATCATCATCAGGATGCCGAGCAGGCCACCCAGCACGGCAACCAGCAGTACTCGCGTGAGTTCGAGGTCGAATCCCAGGATCAGGATCGCCGGCATCGTCACGCCCACGCCGAAGGCGATGGACTCCCCCGCAGAACCTGCGGTCTGGACGATGTTGTTCTCCAGGATGCTGGCGTCCCGCGCCCGGAACTTGGACAGCAGCCGGAAGAGGGTGATGGAAATGACAGCAACCGGGATGGACGCGCTCACGGTCAGTCCAACCTTCAGGACCAGGTAGAGCGAGGAGGCGCCAAAGACGATACCGAGGACCGTCCCCACCAGAACCGCGCGCAAGGTCATCTCCGGCAGGCGCGTACCGGCAGCGATATAGGGCCGGTGGGGAATCCCTAGCGGGATCATGCGGGCTGGATCTGCGGCTCGGCGTCAGCAACGATCATGAAGCTGGCCTCCGCCTCTGCCACCAGTGCCCGATCATCCGCCCTGAACATCCGCCCCTGGAGAACAGCCACCTTGCCCTTCTGCCGGACCAGCCTGCCTTCGAGCAGGACGGGGGTGCCGATGGCCAGTGGCTGGCGGTAGCGGATCTCGCAGCGGGCCGTGTGAGCACGAATGCCCTTCAGGTACAGCCAGTTGGCCATCACGTCGTCGAGGGCGCTGTAGACGATGCCGCCGTGGGTTAACTGGTCGTACCCGCCGTGATGAGGACCCGGAGTGAAGTCGGCCCGGCAGACGTCCAGCCGGTCGATGTGGAAGCGGAGGCGCAGCCCGACGGGATTATCGGGTCCGCAGACGAAACAGCGATTGGCATCGGGACGCACGGGTCCTATGCTATTCCCGGAGGTGGCGCGTGGCCTACGATTCCAGCAATATTTTTGCCCAGATCCTGCGGGGTGAGATCCCCGCGCACAAGGTCTACGAGGACGGCTCGACCATTGCCATCCTCGACGTCATGCCGCAGGCAGAGGGGCACACCCTGATCATTCCCAAGGCTAACGCCGAGAACCTGTTTGACCTGGAGCCGGCGCTGGCGGCAGCCGTCATGAGTGCGGGTCAGCGGGTGGCACTGGCCGCCCGGCAGGTGTTCCGGCCTGAAGGCATCACGCTGATGCAGTTCAACGGTGCGGAGGCGGGGCAAACCGTCTTTCATTTTCATCTGCATGTGATTCCGCGGTATGCCGGTAAGGCACTGCAGACTCATGGCCGTGGCTTCGCCGACCCTGCCGTTCTTGCGGAGCAGGCAGAGCGTCTGCGGACAGCTCTCAGGCAGGACGTCCGGCGGCCAGCCCCACCGTGAAGCCCGCAAAGGCGGCCGCGACACCCAGGACGATCTGCAACACGACGCTGGTCAACGCCGTGGTCGTCTGACCAGCGCGCAAAAGCAGGAGCGTCTCCAGGGAGAAGGCGGAAAAGGTCGTGTAGCCACCCAGGACACCAGTGACCAGCAACAACCGCGCCTCCGCGCTTAACAGGGAGCGTGATTCAGCCAGACCCGCTATCAACCCTATCAGCAAGGACCCGGTGACATTCACCACCAGCGTCCCCGCCGGCAACGCCGCGCTGGCCGCCGGGCCCGCAACGGCCCCCGAGGCGAAAAGTCGCTGCGCTGCGCCGCTCACGGCGTAACGCAAGGCAGACCCCACCGCACCACCAGCACCCACCAACACCAGTTCACGGACGCTCACCGGGCCACCTGCGGGGCAGATGAGGCCACGCCGGTTCCGCGGGAATGCCGGGCCTGTTTCTCCTTTTTCAGGTTGCGCACGGCCTTGCGGAACAGGATCCGCAGGTCATGCCCGTCGCCCGGCGCGGCAGCCACACCAACAGCCACCCCCAGGCGCTGCATGGCGTAGTCGAAGTCCTGAGTCCCGGAAAACACATCGTGACGGATACGGTTCGCCACGACATCCGCAGCGACCCGGCCACAGCGGGGCAGCAGAATAACGAATTCATCGCCCCCATAGCGCGCGCAGAGATCCCCATCGCGGGTTGCTCGCCGGATCCCGTCTGCCACCGCCTTCAGGGCCCTGTCCCCGGCCTCGTGGCCGAACCGGTCGTTGATCTGTCCAAGCTGTTCCACATCCACCATCAATAGCGCGCTGGGCTCGCCCGCGTCCACTGCCTGCAGGTGCTCTGACTCCGCCAGCTTGCTGAAGCTGCGCAGGTTGTAGAGGCCGGTCAGGTCATCCCGCTCCCCAAGGAAACGGATGGTCCGGGTCGCCCGGTCCAGGTCGCTGGACAGCGTGCAGGTGAGAAAGGCAACCAGCAGTGTGGGGGCCACTTCAGCAAACAATTCGATGAGGGCAGGTAACGAGAGCCAATCCGAGCCCTGGGCCAGCAGGCCAACCACCAGCTTCCCCACCAGAATCAGCAGCAGGAGCAAGCCGGTAGCCCGGCGGCCAAGCAGCAGTGCCGCCGTCACCACAGGCAACAGATAAAGATGGCTGAGAGGACCCGCCCGGGGTCCCGCCTGGGCGATCAACGCCGTGATGAACAGCACCATGGCCACCGTCTCGACGAGTAGCCGCAGGCGCGGCTGCTCCCGGAGGCGAGGCAGCAGTGGGCTCCCGAGCACAGCCACGCCGAAGGCCAGCAGCGTCAGAAACCAGACGGTGGAACTGTTGATGGTGTCCCGGGCAACGAAATAGAAGAGCGCGGTGACCAGCAAGAGCAGCAGCTGGACCTCCCGAATGCTGCGAGCAATGCCTTTTAAGGCGACCATCCCCGATGGCTCTACTGCAGTGGCGCCGGATTCGACTGGGCGAGGAGGGCCGGACGCGTCTTCAGCAACTTCAGCGCCTCATCCAGGCCATTGGCCGCCGCATCAGCGCCGAGCTCCACGTCGGGCGTGATGCCCTGGCCCTGGATCGAGACGCCGGAGGGCGTGAAGTACCGGGACGTGGTCAGCTTTAGCGCCCGTCCGCCCGACAAGGGCATCACCGTCTGCACGGAACCCTTGCCGAAGGTCCGGGTGCCGACAATGGTTGCGCGATGGTTGTCCTGGAGGGCTCCGGCCACAATCTCGGAAGCAGAAGCGGAGGCACCGTTCACCAGCACAACCAGGGGCGCGCCGGCCAGGAGGTCGCCAGGCGCCGCTTCGTGCCGGAACGTTGCTTCGCGGGAGCGGCCACTCGCTGTGACGATCAGGCCTCGCTCGAGAAAGCTGTCTGCGACGTCCACCGCCGCGTCCAGCACACCCCCGGGATTGTCTCGCAGGTCCAGCACGACGCCGCGAAGGCCGCCAGCTGATTCCTGATTGAGGTGCACCAGGCTGCTGCGCACGTCTTTGCCTGTCGTATCGCTGAACTGGGAGATCTGCAGGTAAGCGTATCCGGGTTCGAGCAGGCGCGCGTGGACGCTGTGCACCTCTACGGGGCGGCGCTCCAGGTCAAATGCCAGCGGCTCCGGGTGGCCTTCCCTCGCGATCGTCAGGAGCACATGACTGCCCACGGGCCCGCGCATCCGCAGAATCGCCTGGCTGACGTTGCCTTTGTCGAGGGGCTTGCCATCGATGGACAGCACCGCGTCCCCGGCCTTGATCCCAGCCCGGGCGGCCGGCGTACCTTCAATCGGCGTCACCACGCCGACGCGCCCATCGGCCGTCTGCAGTTCGAGGCCAACCCCGGAGTAGGTGCCGCTGGTACTGATGCGAATCTCCTCGTACTCGGCGGGATCGAGATACCGGGAGTGGGGGTCGAGCTCGGCGAGCATGCCCCGCACGGCGTTAGCCATCAGCTGGCGTGCTGACACCGCTTCCACATACTCGCGCTTTACCCGGTCGAGAATCTCGGCAAGGACCCGGGCATCGGCAGGTGGCAGGACCGGCGTTGGTGGCACCCGCGCCGCCAAGCCAGGTTCCGCAGAGGTGAAAGTGGTGGGCGTCAATCCAGCCAGCACGGCGCCGCCGAGCGCCAGGGAAAAACCCAGCAGCGTGCCAATGAGCAGTGGCAGCAAGCCCTTGACTGAGAACGCTTTCACGGTCGTCCAATCACCTCAATGGCCTTGGACAGTAGCACAGGGTCTGCCGGGCAAGCATGGACTGGAACACAGTCCGCGGCAGCACCGGGGACGCGCCGGGGACGCGGAAGATCAGTTCCCCCACTGCCGCGGATTCACGGGCCGACCGTTCTTCCGGACTTCGAAATAGAGGGCTGGCCGAGGCTGGCCACCCGTATCCCCGACGTGAGCAAACACATCCCCGTCGGCCAGCCGGTCGCCGACCTGGCGGGTCAGGTCCTGATTGTGGCCGTACAGGCTGAGGTAGCCGCCGCCATGATCCAGCACGAGCAACAGACCCAGACCGGGCAGCCAGTCCGCGTAGACGACCCGGCCGGGCCGGGTCGCACGCACTGCCGTGCCGGCGGGCGCCGCGATGAGGACGCCATCCCAGCGCATCTTGCCGCCAGCCCGGGGCTGGCCAAAATCAGCCAGCAGCGCCCCGGCAACGGGCCAGCGGCCTTTGCCCAGGGGTCGCGCCGGGGCCGGAGCGGCGGGCGTTCGTTCCGGAGGCGGCGCCGCCCGGCGTGCCTGGGCAGCCGCCCTTTCGATGTCCCGCAGCACACGCTCCAGCGCGGCGGCCTCGGTCCGGGCCCGGGCAAGCTGCTTCTTCTGGCCCTTCACTTCCGCATCCAGGCTGGCCACCACAGTGGAGCGTTGCCGGCGGGAGCTATCCAGTTCCGCCAGCTGCGCGCTGCGGCGGGCCGAAAGCTCGGCGAGTATCTCGCGCTGGCTGGCGACTGCCAGGCGATCCTTCTCCAGGGTTTCCAGGCTCCCCTGGATCGAACCCAGCAACTCGCTGCGGCTCCGGGCGAGATAGGCGAGCCAGGTCAGACGGCGACCCAGTTCGGCCGGGTCCTGCTGGCTGAAGACGGCCCTGACCCGCTCGCTGCCACCGGTAATGTGCGCGAGGCGCAACTGCCCGGCCAGGGCGCCGCGCTGCTTATCCAGTTCCGCGCGCGTCGCGTCGAGCTGCTTGTTGAGGCCTGCGAGGCGCTGCTCTGCTTCGGCAAGCTGTCGGCGCGTGCTATTGAGGTCCCGCCGGGTTCGGGCGGCGGTAGTCTCGGCTTCGCGGAGCTGACGATCGAGTTCGCCGCGCCGGCTGAGATCCTTTCGATTCTGTTTCTCGAGGTCTCGAATGCGCTCCCGCACGCGGGCAAGGTCCTCCTTTGTCTGGCCCGCTTTGGCAGGCCCAGACGCGGCGGGGCTGGCAGCCGCCGCCCTGTCCACCCAGGCTGGCAGGGACAAAAGCAGCGCCAAGGCTATACAGAGCATCATACGGAGCATCGTCCGGGCAGTTTAGGCCATGGGTATAATGCGCCGCCAGCCAGATCGGACCTCATGAACAAACTCCTCGAATTCGCCGCAGCAAATCCCTATCTCGTGACCGGGACTGTGCTCATGCTGATTGCGGTTGTCGCGTTCGAGCTGCGGCTGCGGGCCCGGGCAGCCTTCGAAGTGACTGTGGCCGAGGCGATTCGCATGATCAACAACGGGGCCACGGTGGTGGATGTGCGGGAGTCGGCCCAGTTCTCTGCGGGGCATATCGTGGGTGCGGTAAACATGCAGCCCGCGGAACTGGCCAAGGACGCAGAAGTCAAGATCAAGAAGAAGCGCGCCGTAGTGGTGGTCTGCGCGAGCGGCGGCGAGAGCATCGAGAGTGCCCGCAAGCTGCGGGCGGCCGGTTTCGATGGCGCCTTCAGCATCGGGGGCGGACTGGATGCCTGGCAACGGGAGAACCAGCCGCTGATCACTCCCAGGCGCCGGGCCTGAGAGTCAAGGCCTGTGGACCGGCAAGGGACGGCGATGGACAGAGACAGGAACTCCCCGGTCGAGATGTATGCCAACTCCTGGTGTCCCTATTGTGCCGCCGCTCGCGCACTGCTGGGGAGCAAGGGAGTGAAGGTGACGGAGATCGATATCGAGGCGTTGCCTGAGCGGCGCGCCGAGATGATCGCGCGGGCAGGGCGGCAGACGGTGCCGCAGATTTTCATTGGCCCGACCCACGTGGGCGGATACGACGACCTGGCGGCCCTGGACCGGGCGGGCAAACTGGACCTGCTGTTGCAGGGCAGTCACTGAGCGACGAGAGGTAACATGGACGATTCTTCGAACACTGACAAGGGCGCTAACGGCGCAGCCAATGGCGCCGCGAATGGCGCCGCCGGAGCCGTGGCCCGCCAGTTCGGCCTGCGCCAGATCTACGTCAAGGACCTCTCCTTCGAGAGCCCCAATTCGCCGGGCATACTCACCGAAAGCGGACTCGAGCCGGAAATAAAACTGAGCCTGCGGACCACCCATCGGGACCTGGGCAACGGCGTAACCGAAGTGGTCCTCCACGTGTCCGTCCACGCGCTCGCGGGCCAGCGGACCGTTTTTCTTGTGGAGATGGAACAGGCGGGCACTTTCCAGATCAGCGGCTTTCCGCCCGAGGAGGCGCGGGCCATCATTGGTATTGCGTGCCCGAATGCCTTGTTTCCCTACGCTCGCGAAGCGGTGTCCTCCGTGGTGCAGCGGGGCGGCTTTGCCCAGCTGTTGCTCCAGCCGATCGATTTTACCGCCCTCTTCGCTCAGGCTCAGGCCGCGGGTCAGACCAGTCGCGCCGCAGGTGTTCCGCCGGCCGGCGACGCGTAGCGCCCCGGGATCGGCTGCATGACCTCCGGCAGAGCAGCTACCCCGATTGCCGTCCTCGGCGCCGGGTCTTGGGGCACTGCCCTGGCGGTGCAGCTCGCGCGGGGTGGACTGCCGGTGACGCTCTGGGGCCGAAGCGCTGTGGCTCTGCAGGACCTCGCTACCCACCGGATCAATCACCGCTACCTGCCGGGCGTCACCCTGCCGGAGAGCGTGCGGCTGGATCACGACCTGCAGAGTGTCGTCCGCACCCATCATGAACTGCTCGTGTGCGTGCCCAGCCACGCCTTCCGGCCTACCCTCGCCGCGCTCCGGCCTGCTCTGGGCGCAGGTACCCGGATTGCCTGGGCCACCAAGGGCTTCGAGCAGGGCACGGGACGCCTGCCGCACGAAGTCGCAGCAGAGGAACTCGGCAGCGAGGTCCCGGTAGCGGTGCTGTCTGGCCCGACCTTCGCCCGGGAAGTGGGCGCGGGTCTGCCGACAGCGATGACCGTGGCGGCCAGCGATCCCGCGTTTGCCACCAGCCTCGCTACCCGGCTGTCGGACCGCACGTTCAGGGCCTACACGTCCGACGATATGATTGGCGTTGAAGTCGGCGGTGCCGTCAAGAACGTACTGGCCATTGGGGCTGGCATCTCCGACGGCCTCGGCTTCGGTGCCAACACGCGCATCGCACTGATCACGCGGGGCCTCGTTGAGATGACCCGGCTCGGTGCTGCCCTTGGGGCCCGGGCAGCAACTTTCATGGGACTCTCGGGCATGGGTGACCTGGTGCTGACCTGCACGGACGACCAGTCTCGCAACCGGCGCTTTGGGCTGGCGATCGCCCGGGGTGAAACAGCTGTCGACGCGGCGCGCCGGATCGGCCAGGTGGTTGAGGGTCAGTTCGCCGCCAGTGCCGTCCGCGACGTGGCCCGCAGTCTCAGCCTCGAAATGCCGATCTGCGCGCAGGTCTACCGCGTCCTCGAAGGCCAGGTGTCGCCCCAGGACGCGGTGATGGCCCTGATGGCGCGAGCGCTAAAGCCGGAATAGCCGGCCCGCGCCCTCGCCTGCGCCCTGGCCTGCGCCCTGGCCTCCGCTGGTCAGGTGAATCCCTGTTGGCGCCAGGCTTCATAAAGCACGACCGCGGCCGCGTTGGACAGATTCAGGCTGCGCGCCGTCGTCCGCATGGGGATGCGCAGTACCCGGTCTGCAGGAAACGAGTCCAAAAGTTCTACTGGCAGCCCGCTGCTTTCGGGGCCGAGCAGAAACGCGTCGCCCGGCTCAAACCCCGGGTCCGAGTGGGGCCTGCTGCCCCGAGTGGAGAGGGCAAACACCCGCGGCTGGGCCAGGCTGGTGAGGCAGTCTGCGAGGCTGTCGTGCTGCCGGAGTGTGGCCCACTCGTGGTAATCGAGCCCCGCGCGGCGCAGTTGGGCATCTTCCAGGCTGAAGCCGAGGGGCTTGATGAGGTGGAGCGCGGTCCCCGTATTGGCGCAGAGGCGTATGATGTTGCCGGTGTTCGGAGGGATCTCCGGGCGAAACAGAATCATATTGAACACAGCCGTGTCTCCAATCCCCGCCGCTCACTCCGCCCTGCTTGCCTCGACCTTCTGCGGGCTGAAGTTCGCCTCGCCCATCGTCCTGTTGTCGGGATGCGTCGGTTTTGGGGAAGAATACACACGGGTGGCTGGCTTCTCTAATCGGGTGGCCGGGGCAATCGTCCTGAAGGGTACGACGCTGCAAGCCCGGACGGGCAACGAGCCCCATCGGATCGCCGAGACGCCGATGGGCATGCTGAACGCCATCGGGCTGCAGAACCCAGGAGTCGATGCCGTGGTCAGCCACATCCTGCCTGGCCTGGATTTCAGCGAAACCCGGTTCATCGCCAACGCCTGCGGCTCCACCATTGAGGAGTACGTCGAGGTGTGCCGGCGCTTCGACGATTCCCCGATTGATGCCATCGAGATCAACATCAGTTGCCCGAACGTCAAGGAAGGCGGCGTGGCCTTTGGCAACTATCCGGAGGTGTCGGCCCGGGTTGTGGCTGCCTGCCGGCAGGCGACGACCAAGCCGCTCATTACCAAGCTTTCCCCCAATCAGACCGACATCCGGGAAAATGCGCGCCGCTGTATCGAGGCCGGCACGGACGCGTTTGCCGTCATCAACACGCTGACCGGCATGGCGGTAGATATCGAGAAGCGCCGGCCGGTGCTGGCCAATGTCCAGGGCGGCCTGTCCGGTCCGGCCATCAAGCCCATCGCCCTGCTCAAGACCTGGCAGGTCTACCAGGAAGCCGGCCCGCACAAGGTGCCGATCATCGGCCAGGGAGGGATCACCACGGCCACCGATGCGCTGGAGTTTCTGATCGCCGGGGCTTCCGCCGTGGGTATCGGGACTGCCCTGTTTTACGACCCGCTGGTGTGCACCCGGATCAACGCCGGGATCGCCGAATACCTACTGCGGCATGGACTTCAGAACGTGGCGGAGCTCACCGGCAGCCTGGGGGGCGTTGGGGCTCCGGAAGCCGCGAGGGTCGCTGCCACGGCAGGCTAACTGTTAACTCTGATGTCGATAGAGTGCTGTTTACTGTTTATATGGACGTCGCCTTTTAAAACAAGACTTTAGCGGCGCACCGCGACTACTCGAGTCCGTACTCCCGAATCTTCCGCGCCAGGGTGTTGCGCCCCCACCCGAGGCGCCGGGCGGCATCCTGGCGATGCCCCTGAGCTTGAGCCAGAGCCGCCGTAATCAGGGTCCGCTCGAACTCTGGAAGCGCGGTATCCAGCAGCGGCTTGCCGCCCTCGTTCCTGAGTGCACCCTCGGCCCAGTGGGCAAGCTGCAACGACCACTCGGCGGAACCGGGGCGGCTGGTTCCCTGGCCACCCAGTTCGTCCGGAATATCCTCCGGACGGATCTCGGAACCCGGCGCGGTAACCGTCAGGCGCCGGCAGCCATTGACCAGCTGGCGCACGTTGCCCGGCCAGTCAAAGCGCACCAGCAGGTTGAGCGCCTCCGGTACCAGGCGTTTTGGGGGCGTCCCCAGTTCCCGGGCCGCCTCTCGCAGGTAGTAGTCGAGCAACTGGGGAACGTCCTCCCGGCGCTCCCGAAGCGGCGGGGCAATGATGTGAATCACGTTCAAACGGTGGAAGAGGTCCTCACGGAAGCGTCCGGTCCGGACTGCTGCCGTGAGCTCCTGATTGGTCGCGGCAATGACCCTGACATCCACGCGAATCGGTAGCTGGCCGCCCACCCGGTAGAACTCGCCCTCGGCCAGAACCCGCAGGAGTCGCGTCTGCAAGGCGGGGGACATGTCGCCGATCTCGTCGAGAAACAGCGTCCCCCCATCCGCCTGCTCGAAGCGCCCGATCCGGCGGCTGTCGGCACCCGTGAACGCCCCCCGTTCATGGCCGAACAGCTCGGACTCGAGGAGCTCGGAGGCTATCGCCGTGGTGTTGAGTGCGATGAAGGGCTTCTGGGCGCGGGGGCTGTGCTCGTGCAGGGCGCGGGCCACCAGCTCCTTACCGGTACCTGACTCCCCGGTGATCAACACACTCATGCTGGACCGGGAGAGGCGGCCGATGGTTCGGAACACGTCCTGCATCGCCGGGGCCCGGCCAATCATGGTGGGCACGGACCGGTCTGCTTCCACCTGGCCGCCCGGCGGGCGGGTGCCAAAGCGGCCCGCCCGGCGCACGAGCGCGACGGCATCGTCCACATCGAAGGGCTTGGGGAGGTATTCAAAAGCCCCGCCCTGGTAGGCCGCGACGGCACTATCGAGGTCAGCGTGAGCAGTAATGATGATGATCGGGAATGAGTAGCCGTCCCGGGCCAGCCGCCGCAGGGCCTCCATGCCGTCGGTACCCGGCATGCGCACGTCGGAGATGAGCACGTCCGGCTGTTCCGCCTTCAGCGCCTCAAACAGGCTATCCGCCGACTCGAAAGTGCGGGTGTTCATGCCTTCGTTGTTCAGCGCACGATCCAATACCCAACGCACAGAGGCATCGTCATCGACCACCCACACGGAGAGCTGGCGAGTGCTCATACGGCCTCCGGGGCAGCGGCGCCGACAGGCAGGCGCACCATGAAGAGGGTCTTGCCGGGCCGGGACTGGTACTCGATCAGGCCACCATGCCGGCTGACCAAGTCCTGGGAGATCGGTAAGCCAAGGCCGGTGCCGTCGGACCGGCCGGTAACCAGCGGGTAGAAGATCGACTCGGCGAGTTCGGTCGGGACGCCGGGCCCATCGTCCTCAACCTCGATGCTGAGGACGAGTTTGTGGCGTACGGCACCGATCGGGAAATTGGTCAGCGCCCGAGTGCGAAACAGGACTTGGCCTTCCGGCCCGATCGACTGGAGGGCATTGCGGGCGATGTTCAGCAGTGCCTGGGTGAGTTGATCGGGGTCGGCGGACAAGGTTGGCAGGCTCGGATCGTAGTCACGGAACAGGTGAAGGGCAGTCTGGCGCTCGCTGGCGATCAGCGTCACGACCCGCTCCAGCACTTCGTGTACGTTGACGTCCTGGCGCTTGAGACGGCGCACCGGCCCCAGCAGGCTGTCCGTCAGGGCGGCCAGGCGATCCGCTTCACCAATGATGATCCGGGTGAACTCGCGCAACCCAGGGGTGGGCAACTCCCGCTCCAGCAGTTGCGCAGCGCCCCGGAGGCCACCCAGAGGGTTCCGGATTTCGTGGGCCAGCTGCAGGATCATCCGCCGACTTGCGTCGCGCTGACTGATGAGCGCATGTTCCCGGTCGATCTGGCGCCACTGGGTGGCATCGGCAAGCTCGATGACGACCCGGCGTCCGTGCCCCCGCAGCGGCGACACGTAGCAGGCCACCTCGATCTCCGTCTCGCTCTTGTGGGCAGCCGCAATGCTGACGAGCTGACCGAAGGTTTCCCCTTCGGCTGCTGCCCGGTGGAGCAGATCCTCGACGCTGCGGAGGCTGGGCAACACCGTGTGCAGGGTCCTGCCCAGGCTGGCCCGGGCACTCACGCCCAGGAGATCCTCGGCGCCGGCGTTCAGGTACACGAGCGTACCGTCCGGTTCGACAATGAGAATGGCCGTGGCGAGGCTGCCAAGAATGTCGGCAGGCAGCGGGACGCCGCCGGCTGCGGTGGTTAGGGGTTCGCTCTGGGGACCGCTGTCTGTTGGACGAAGAACCGGCTGGTCGGACTCGACACCAGCGTCCTGCCCCCTTCGTCCGCCACTTCCACCCGCAGCGAGTGTTCGCCGCGGAAGACCTCCGAGAATAGTGTCCGGCTGGCTCCCGGTTCGGCCAACGCCATCCGCCCATCCAGGTAGAACCGCAGGACGTGGCCCGGCTGCAGCTCTGGCGTCACTGCCGCCGCCACCTCCACCTGGCCCTCGATATTCCAAAGTGTCTGATCCCCTGCAGGGCTCGTGATCGTCAGAGATTCATAGCGAGGGACGGGCGCTGGTTTTGCATTGTCCGTCGCTTGGGTCCTGGCGTCCGGAGCCCCACCATTAGCCGGGCTGCTCGCGGGCGGGCTGACGGTGATGGTGATCTGCTCTGCACCAGGCTGAGGACGATCCGTGTAGTGCGCCTGTCCGTCGGCGTCAACCCAGCGATAGACGTTGGCACTACCCAAAGCCAGGGCGAGCAAGGCGAATAGAGCATGCATATCCTGAGCATACCTCCCCGGACTGGAGGCAACCAGCGCCCGGCCCGCAGTCCGGGCCGGGCGCTGCCGACTGCTGTTATGTCACAGGCTGTAATACAACTCGAACTCAAGCGGATGCGTGGCCATGCGAATCCGGGTGACCTCGGCCGTCCGGAGTGTGATGTAGGCATCAATGAGGTCGTCGCTGAACACGTTGCCGGCCTTGAGGAAATCCCGATCCTTGTCGAGCGCTTCGAGAGCCTGCTCCAGTGAGAAGCAGACCTTCTGGATTTTCGCATCCTCTTCCGGTTCCAGATCGTAGAGATCCTTGTCCATCGGGTCGCCGGGGTTGATCTTGTTCAGAATGCCGTCCAGACCCGCCATCATCATGCCCGCGAACGCGAAGTACGGATTCGCCGTGTTGTCCGGGAAACGGACTTCGATGCGACGGCCTTTCGGGTTGGAAATGAAGGGAATACGGATCGAGGCGGAGCGATTGCGGGCGGAGTAAGCCAGCATCACGGGGGCCTCGAAGCCGGGGACCAAACGCTTGTAGCTGTTGGTGCTGGGGTTGGTCAGTGCGTTGATGGCCTTGGCATGCTTCATGATGCCGCCAATGTAGTACAGGGCTGTCTGGGACAGGCCACCGTACAGATCGCCGGTGAACAGGTTCTTGCCACCCTTCGCCAGGGACTGGTGCACGTGCATGCCGCTGCCGTTGTCGCCCACGAGAGGCTTGGGCATAAAGGTGGCCGTCTTGCCATAGGCATGGGCCACATTCTGTACCACGTACTTCAGGATCTGGACTTCGTCGCCCTTCTGCACGAGGCTGCCGAACTTCACGCCAATTTCGCACTGGCCCGCCGTCGCCACTTCGTGATGGTGGACTTCCACACCAAGACCCATCTCTTCAAGGGTCAGGCACATCTGGGAGCGGATGTCCTGCAGGGAATCCACGGGTGGCACAGGGAAGTAGCCGCCCTTGATGCCGGGCCGGTGGCCGGTGTTGCCGTTCTCGAACTTCTTGCCGGAATTCCAGGCGCCCTCGTCGGAGTCAATCCGGTAGAAAGAGCCGTTCATGTCGGCTCCATAGCGCACGTCGTCAAAAATGAAGAACTCGTTCTCGGGGCCGAAGAAAGCCTGGTCGGCGATTCCCGTGGACTTGAGGTAAGCCTCGGCGCGCTTTGCCGTCATGCGCGGGCAGCGGGAGTAGCCCTGCATCGTGGAGGGCTCATAGACGTCGCACCGGATCGTCACGGTGGTGTCTTCCATAAAAGGATCGACAACCAGGGTGGACGCATCAGGCATCAGCACCATGTCGGATTCCTGGATGCCTTTCCAGCCCGAAATCGAGGAGCCGTCAAACATCTTGCCGTCTTCAAAGAAGCCGGCATCGACGGTGTGGGCCGGGATCGTCAGATGCTGCTCTTTGCCCCGGGTATCGGTGAAACGCAGATCGACGAACTTGGCCTCTTTCTCCTTGAGGAGATTCAGCGCATTGGCAGGCGTGGTCATGTGGGCTCCTTGCAGTAGCGGCTATACGGGTGGGCTGCCGGCTTGTTGTTGATAGCGGGGATCGACGGCAGCGCGCTATCCTATTGCAACCGTCGTGCCAAAAGCGAGCGGCACCCAAGTCCCTGTTAATGCAATGAAAGTATCCGATCGGCGGCGGCGGCCCGCACCACAAGCGTGCAAGCTTCTGCGCGGCTGCACCAAAATGGGTCGGCCGGGTGCCGGCTGGGCTGGGCAGGGGCTCCCCGCCTACGGTGCGGGGGATCGAGGCTATACTGCCGCGCCCCCCGCCCTCGGACTTTCCGCTTGACTCAGTCGCGACGCCCCCGGACGTTTCAGGACCTGATCCTGGCGTTGCAGCGCTACTGGGCAGACCAGGGTTGCGTGATCCTGCAGCCCTACGACATGCCGGTGGGCGCCGGTACCTTTCACCCGGCGACCTTTCTGCGCGCCGTCGGGCCAGAACCCTGGAGTGCCGCCTACGTCCAGCCGAGCAGGCGCCCGACTGACGGGCGCTACGGCGAGAATCCTAACCGGCTCCAGCACTACTACCAGTTTCAGGTGGTCATCAAACCATCGCCGCTGGAGATCCAGCAGCTCTATCTGGACTCGCTACGGGCGCTAGACATCGATCCGCTGGTCCACGACCTGCGCTTCGTCGAGGACAACTGGGAGTCCCCTACCCTGGGCGCCTGGGGTCTCGGCTGGGAAGTCTGGCTGAACGGCATGGAGGTCACGCAGTTCACTTACTTCCAGCAGGTCGGTGGTCTGGATTGCCGGCCGGTGACCGGGGAGATCACCTATGGCCTGGAGCGGATCGCCATGTACCTGCAGGGCGTGGCGAGCGTCTACGATCTGACCTGGACCGACGGCCCGCGGGGCCGCGTGACTTACGGGGACGTGTTTCACCAGAACGAGGTCGAGATGTCCCGCTACAACTTCGAGGCGGCGGATACCTCTGTGCTCGTGCCGCGCTTCGATGCCGCAGAACAGGCCTGTCGTTCACTCATTGGGGCTGGCCTCACGCTGCCTGCCTACGAGCAGGTCCTGGAAGCCTCCCATACTTTCAACCTGCTCGATGCGCGGCGGGCGATTTCTGTCAGTGAGCGCCAGCGCTACATCCTCCGTGTGCGGGAGATGGCCAGGTCGGTGGCCCAGGCCTACCAGGACAGCCGCGCCGCGCTGGGTTTCCCCCTTCTGGCCCGGTCTGAGGCCGAGTTGCCAGCCTCCGCTCCCGCGGCCCTTTGAGCGTCAAACGGCAGACCGACACCATGCCAGCGACTGCGGATTTTCTCGTCGAGATTGGCACGGAAGAGCTGCCGCCCAAGGCGCTCTCCGACCTGGAGCGGGCCTTCGCGGCGCAGGTCCTCGCTGGCTTGCGCGGGGCCGGCCTTGGCTTTATTGGGCTGGACTCCTTCGCGACTCCGCGCCGACTGGCCATTCTGGTCCGCGGCCTGGAGCTCGAGCAACCACTGCAGAAGATTGAGAAGCGCGGCCCGCCAGTCACCGTGGCGTTTGGCGCGGACGGCAAACCGACGCGCGCTGCCCTGGCCTTTGCCGAGGGTTGTGGCGTCCGGATCGAAGACCTCGGGCGGACGGCAACCCCCAAGGGTGCCTGGCTGTTTCACAGTGGCGAGTCGCCGGGACGCCCGGCAACGGAACTGCTGCCCGGCATCGTCCAGGCAGCACTGGCTGCCCTGCCGATCCCGCGGCGGATGCGCTGGGGCAGCGGTGATGCCGAGTTTGTCCGGCCCGTCCATTGGGTCGTCATGTTGTTGGGCGATACGCTGCTCACCACTCCGCTGTTCGGTATCACTCCGCAGCGCAAGACCCGGGGCCACCGCTTCCATGCGCCCGAGGATCTGAGCATCGGTCTGCCGGCAGACTATCCGGCATTGCTCCGGGAGCGCGGCAAGGTCATCCCAGAGTTTGCTGTGCGCCGGGAGCGGGTCCGGGAGCTGGCTGACGCGGCTGCACGGGAAGCCGGCGGCCAGGCGCTCTACAGCGATGCACTTCTCGACGAGGTTACCGGGCTCGTGGAGTGGCCGGTGGCCATCACGGGGCGTTTCGACCCGCAGTTTCTGCGGTTGCCCGAAGAGGTACTTATCGCAACGCTGCAGGGGCATCAGCGCTACTTTCCGCTCAGAGATGCGGCGGGCATGCTGTTGCCCGCGTTTGTCACGCTCGCCAATCTCGAGAGCCGGGATCCGGACCAGGTTCGTCAGGGTAATGAGCGGGTCGTGCTGCCCCGGCTATCTGATGCAGCTTTCTTCTGGGATCAGGACCGCAAGATGTCCCTGGCAGCCCGGGCCGAACGGCTCGACGCCGTCATCTTTCAGCAGGGTCTCGGCAGTCTGGCGGACCGGTCCCGTCGGGTGGCGAAGCTCGGCAGTGCTGTCGCCGGGGCTCTGGGCCAGGACGTCACCGTGGTCGAGCGCGCCGCCTTGCTGGCCAAGGCCGATCTGTTGGCCCAACTGGTGGGTGAGTTCCCGGAGCTTCAGGGTCGCATGGGCTTCCACTACGCCATCCACGACGGTGAACCAGTGGCGGTCGCAACCGCCATAGAGGAGCAGTACCTGCCCCGCCATGCGGGTGACCGGCTGCCGGCGACGCCCGCGGGACGGGCGCTCGCGATTGCGGACAGAGCGGATTCACTTGCTGGGGTGTTCGCTCTCGGCAAACGGCCCAGCGGCACCAAGGATCCTTTTGGCCTGCGACGCGCGGCGCTGGGACTGTTGCGGATCCTCGTTGAAGACGGCGTTGATCTGGACCTGCCGCTGCTCCTGTCCCGGGCGATTGCGCTGCAGCCCGTGACCGTCAAGGATCCGGAGAGCCTGGCCAACGAGTTGTACGACTTTATCGTCGAGCGCGGGCGTGCCTGGTATCTCGATGGCCTGGCACCCGCCTTGCCGGCCGGAGCGGTCACCGCAGACGTCTTTGAGGCCGTCCGGCTGAGACGCCCCGTATCCCTGCTGGATTTCCACGCGCGTCTGCTTGGGGTCCGGTCTTTCCTGGGCCTGGCAGAAGCAGAGGGTCTGGCCGTGGCGAACAAGCGCATCGCCAACATCCTCAAGACGGCTGGCGAAGGCGATCACCGGGTTGACCCGGCGCTGTTCGAGTTCGCTGAAGAGGGCGAACTGCATACCGCCATCGAGAAGGTGGCTGGCACCCATAGCCAGCACGTCAACAAGCGCGACTATCGTCAGGCGCTACAGGACCTGGCCGCTCTCAAGGCACCAGTAGATGGTTTCTTCGCGGCGGTGCTGGTGATGGCCCCGTCGCCGGCGTTGCGTGACAACCGGCTCGCGCAACTCCGCCGGCTGCGCGGTCTGTTTCTGGATGTCGCCGACCTGTCCTGCCTGGCTACGCCCAGCACCTGATATCGCCGGGCCCATCCCCAGCAGTGGCCACTAGCACACAGCCCCGTCTGGTCATTCTGGATCGGGATGGCGTAATCAACCGGGAATCGCCGGACTTCATCCGCACTCCTGATGAGTGGCTGCCGATTCCTGGCAGCATCGACGCCATCTCGGCGCTGACCCGTGCGGGTTTCACCGTCGTGGTGGCCACCAACCAGTCTGGTGTGGGTCGCGGCCTGTTTAGCGCAGAGACACTGGCCGTGATCCACGCCAGGATGACGCAAACACTCGCGGCTGCCGGCGGACGACTGGCGGGAATTTTCTACTGCCCGCACCGCCCGGAGGACGGCTGCGATTGCCGGAAACCACTGCCGGGTTTGTTGCGGCAGATCGAAGGGCGCTTTGGCGTCACGCTCGCTGGCGTGCCCGTCATTGGCGACTCGCGCCGCGATCTGGAGGCGGCCTGGCAGGTTGGAGCCCGGGCAATCCTTGTGCGGACTGGCAATGGTGCGCCGACCGAGCAGGGCCTGGAGGCGGGTGCGGCTGTCGAGGTGTTCCCCGACCTGGCGGCGGCAGCACAGCAGCTGCTCGAAGAGCCGTTGGAGTCCTGATGCTCCTCCTCCGGTCCGTGCTGTTCACGGTCCTCATGTTCTTGAGTGTCCTCTGCTGGAGCATCGCGGTGGTTATCGGGCGGCTCTGGGGTGACGGGGCCTCTTACTCACTCGTTGTAGCCTGGATCCGGGGCGTCTTTTGGCTCCTGCAAAAACTCTGTGGCCTCAACTATCGGGTCGAGGGCATGGAGAACATCCCGACAAGGAATGCCGTGGTCCTGCTCAAACATTCCTCCGCCTACGAAACACTGGTGCAGTTTCTTATGTTTCCCCGCCAGTGCTGGGTAGTGAAGCGGGAATTGCTCTGGGGCCCCTTTCTTGGCTGGGCAGTGGCGGCTATCCGCCCCATCGCCATCGACCGGGGCGCAGGCCCGCAGGCCGTTGCACAGGTGCTTGCCAAGGGCGCTGCCCGCCTGGAACAAGGACATTGGGTGATGATCTTTCCGGAAGGCACGCGTATGGCGCCGGGTACTACCCGGCGCTATGGCGTCAGTGGCGTCTTGTTGGCCCAGGCAGCTGGCCGGCTGCTGGTGCCAGTGGCCCACGATGCGGGCGACTTCTGGCCACGGCGAGGCTGGCGCAAACGCCCAGGCACCGTGACCTTCCGCATTGGCCCTGCCGTGGACCCGACGGGGCAGGAGCCCCGCAAGGTGAACGAGCAGACCCAGGCTTGGATTGAAGCCCAAGTGGCGGAGCTACGGAGCGCCAGATCAGGGCATTAGACGTCGAGGTTCTCGGCGGCCAGTGCGTTGCGCTCGATGAACTCCCGGCGAGGCTCAACCTGATCGCCCATCAGCGTGGTAAAGACCTCGTCTGCCGCAACGGCATCTTCGATGCGCACCTGGAGGAGACGGCGGCTGGCAGGATTGACAGTGGTCTCCCACAGCTGCTCCGGATTCATTTCACCAAGGCCCTTGTAGCGCTGGATAGTTTGGCCCCGGCGGGCCTCGGCCATCAGCCACTCCATCGCGTCGCGAAAACTGGCGGCGTCCCGGCGCTGATCACCCCGGACCACGTAACCATCCGCGTCAACAAGACCCTGCAGGCTGTTGCCGAGATCCGCGATCTTGCGGTACTCGGGAGACGCGAAGAAGCGCAGTGGCAGCTCGGCCCGCTCATCAACCCCGTGTCGGGCGCGAAGGATGCCGAAGCCCTGGACCCCCTCCTCACCTTCAGAGAGTTCGACCCGATAGACCACGCCACCCGCATCCGGTGCAGCCGCGAGGGACTTTTGGAGCCCCGCTGCCCATTGGGTAAGCCAGGACCGATCGGTGTACCGGGCGGGGGCCATCTCAGGCTGGAACAGCAACTGTTCCAGGACGCGGGGGTCGTAACGGCGGGCGATTCGCTGGATCACGGCGGTAACGAGAATGAACTGTTCTGCGATCGTGCGTAGGGCCTCGCCTTGGAGGGGCAGGTCCCGGGGGTTCGCATGCAGCGCTGCGCCGTCCAGAGCGGACCGCAGCAACAGGGTGTTCAGTTCGACATCGTCCTTGACGTAGGTTTCCTGCTTGCCCCGCTTGACCTTGTACAGAGGCGGTTGGGCGATGTAGATGTGGCCCCGCTCAACCAGCTGGGGCATCTGCCGGTAAAAGAACGTCAGCAGTAGGGTGCGGATATGGGAGCCGTCCACGTCGGCGTCCGTCATGATGATGATGCGGTGATAGCGCAGTTTGTCCGGATCGAAATCGTCCCGGCCGATGCCGCAACCGAGGGCGGTGATCAGTGTGCCGACCTCTGCGGAGGCAAGCATTTTGTCGAAGCGGGCTTTCTCAACGTTGAGGATTTTTCCCTTGAGTGGGAGCACGGCCTGTGTGCGTCTATCCCGGCCCTGTTTCGCAGAGCCGCCTGCGGAGTCACCCTCGACCAGGAACAGTTCCGACAGGGCCGGATCCTTCTCCTGACAGTCAGCGAGCTTGCCGGGCAGGCCCGCGATATCCAGCGCCCCCTTGCGGCGGGTCATTTCGCGCGCCTTGCGCGCAGCTTCCCGGGCTCGCGCGGCATCGATCAGCTTCCCGGCCACAATCTTGGCTTCGGCCGGGTGCTCGAGCAGGAATGCTTCGAGGTACTCCGCCACCATCGTCTCGACAGCGGCTTTGACCTCTGAGGAAACGAGCTTGTCCTTGGTCTGGGACGAGAATTTCGGATCTGGCAGCTTCACCGAAAGCACGGCGGTGAGTCCCTCGCGGGCGTCGTCGCCGGTGGTGGCAACCTTTTCCTTGCGGGACGTGAGCTCTTTCTCGATGTAGGTATTCAGCGTGCGGGTCAGGGCAGCGCGGAAGCCGGAGAGGTGCGTGCCCCCATCCTTCTGCGGAATGTTATTCGTGTAGCAGAACATGTTCTCCTGATAACCGTCGTTCCACTGGAGGGCGCACTCAACGGTGATCAGCTCGACCGTGCGGGAGAAGTAGATGACAGAGCCATGGATCGGCTGCTTGTTGCGATTCAGGTGGACGACGAACGCTTTGATGCCCCCTTCGAACTCGAAGACGTCTTCCTTCCCGTCCCGTTCGTCCAACAGGTGGATACGAACGCCCTGGTTGAGGAACGACAGCTCCCGAAGCCGCTTGGCCAGGATGTCGTAGTGAAACTGGATGTTGGTGAAGATCTCCGGGCTGGGCCGGAAGCGGATAGCGGTGCCGCGGCGCTTGGTCTCGCCGACAACGGCCAGATCCGCCTCGGGCTCGCCCAGCCGATAGCGCTGCTCGTGGGTCCGACCCTCCCGATGGATGGTCAGTTCCAGGGTCTCGGACAGCGCGTTGACAACGGAAACGCCGACGCCATGGAGGCCACCGGAGACTTTGTAGGAATTGCTGTCGAACTTACCGCCCGCGTGGAGGACGGTCATGATCACCTCGGCGGCGGACTTGCCCTCCTCGGGGTGGATATCTACCGGAATCCCGCGGCCATCGTCGGTGACTGTGACGGCTTCGTTCGCGTGGATCGTGACGGTGATATTGGTGCAGAACCCGGCCAGGGCTTCATCAATGGCGTTATCGACGACCTCAAACACCATGTGATGGAGACCGGTGCCGTCATCGGTGTCGCCGATGTACATGCCGGGGCGTTTTCGAACCGCGTCGAGGCCCCGTAAGACCTTGATATTGCTGGAGTCGTAGCGTTCTGAATCAACCATGAAAGGCCCCGGATTACTAACCGGAAATTATAGCAAAACTGGCGGCTCCAGACCGTTCCACGTGAAACGTGTGGGCATCTTTCGGCAACGGGACGGCGTTGGGATCCAGGGACGTCACAAAGGATTGCACTGGTGCCTCGGCAACGACTTCGAGCAGGCGGGCCAGATTGCCCCGGTCCAGGTCGGCGCCGGGTTCGTCCAGGAGGAGCACTACGGGCTGGGCCCGGCTGCTGGAAACCAACTGGACTTGCGCCAGAGTCAGAGCGGCAACGACCAGTTTCTCCTGGCCCCTGGAGACGGTATCCCTGGCGCGGCGGGTGTGGAGCGTGATGCGGAGGTCTCCTCGGTGGGGGCCCACGGTGCTGGTCCCTGACTGGAGATCTCGTTCCCGACTCGCGAGCAGCGCGTCCCCGAGTCCGCTGCCGGCGGCCCAACCCGGCAGATAGCCCAACTCAACCTCAGCCCCAGCGCCCAGGAGTCGCTCGCCCATTTCCAGCACAGCGGGCTGCCACAGCGCCATCAGCCTGCGACGGCACTGATCCACCACCAAGCCATCGGCAACGAGGCTGTCATCCCAGTGCCAAGCCGCCGCGGCGTTGCGGGACTTAAGGGCGGCGTTGCGCTGCTGAAGGGACCGGCGATAGCGCTGCCAGGCAGCCAGGAATGAAGGTTCCACGTGGAACACCCCCCAATCGAGGAATTGGCGGCGCCCCGCTGGAGGGCCGCTGACCAGTTCATGACTGGCGGGTTCGAGAATCTGCACTGGCAGGGCCCGCGCGAGATCGGCCCGGGTTCCGGCCGCACCATCAACCCTTATCGCTGAGCCCTCAGATCGGGAAATCTCAAGGCCGACCCGGCTAGCGAGGCCCGCACCCAACCGGGCAAACAAGGTGCACCGATCGGCCTCGAAACGAATGGCGGCTTCGGCCCTTGCGGCCCGAAACGAGCTGCCACGGCCCAGAAAGTAAAGGGCCTCAAGGATACTGGTCTTGCCGGAAGCATTGCTGCCGGCGATCAGATTAAAGCGGGGGCCCGGTTGGAGCCTGGCCGTCTCGAAGCATCTGAAGGACCCGAGCTGGACCTCGGCGATGACCGGGGCCGCAGCGGGCACTTTCACCTCAGAGCCGCATGGGCATCACGACGTACCGGGCCTGCACCGACCCGACGCCGGTGATCAGACAGCTGCTATTGGCATCGACGAATCCCAGCTCTACCTGCTCGCCGTCCACCGCCGCAAGCGCATCCAGTAAGTAATTGACGTTAAAGCCGATTTCCAGCGCCTGGCCTTTGTACTCAACTTCGATTTCATCCCGGGCCTCCTCTTGGTCCGGGTTGTTCGCCTGCACACGCAGGGTAGCGTCGGCAAATTCGAGCCGGACACCCCGATACTTCTCGTTGGACAGGATGGCGGCGCGCTGCAGCGCTTGGCGCAGGACATCACGCCCCGCCCGCAGGACATTGCCCTGAGGCTTGGGTATAACCCGTTCATAATCGGGGAAACGGCCGTCAATCAGCTTAGAAGTGAAGCGAATGTCGCCGATCGTGGCGCGAACGTGATTGCTGCTGATGGCCAGTTCCACGCCGCCGTCACCCAACAGCAGACGCTGGAGCTCCTGCACGCCCTTGCGGGGAATGATGACCTGGTGACCCTCCGGCTTCTTGCCCCTGGCTTTAACCGTTTGGGTCTCCAGCGCCAACTCACACAGCGCCAGCCGGTGCCCGTCCGTGGCCACAGCTCGCACCAGCTTGTCACCGGTTTCCAGCAACAGGCCGTTCAGGTAGTAGCGGACATCCTGCTGAGCCATCGCGAATTGAGTCTTCTCCAGAAGCGTGCGCAAATCCGGCTGGCTCAGGGACAAGGTTTGAGCCGCTTCAACCTCCTCCACCACCGGAAACTCTGCGGCTGGCAAGGTGCCCAACACAAACCGGGACCGCCCGGATTTGATGACCAGGCGATCCCCGTCCAGTTGCACCTGCACAGTGGCGTCGTCGGGCAATGCCCGGCAAATATCGAGAAGCTTGCGTCCCGGTACCGTCACTTCGCCCGCGGAATCGGCTTTATCGAGCGGCACCCGCGCAACGAGCTCAACCTCCAGGTCCGTCGCTGTGACCGCCAGTTCCTGGCCCCTCACCACAAGAAGTACGTTGGCAAGAATCGGCATTGTCTGTCGGCGCTCGACGACCCCAATGACAGCCTGAATGGGCTTCAGAAGCGTTGCGCGAGAGGTGGTGAACTTCATCCCGGGATCCTATTCAGTACGGATTCTGTAATTACTGGTCTTTAGATTAAAGACATAGTAGTTATTATTAGCCTAGGCCCTAGCTGTTGATAAACCTCATCCGGACCTTTAAATACCGGGCTTTTCTTCTACTTTAGCCTGTGGGTTTACCCCCGCACACACAATGTAGCACCTGTGCACAAGCTGTGTGCCGATAACCCGCCAATAGTTATCTACAAGTTACCCACCCGCTCTACAACGGATGTCCACGCCGTTATCTTCCCCCCACAGCCGCCATCAGGCCGTCAGAATCCGGATCAGGTTCTGGTAATCCTCACGCACCCGTGACTCCGATTCGCGCAGCAGCTTCACCCGCCGGCACGCGTGCAACACCGTCGTGTGATCACGACCCCCGAACTGATCACCGATCTCCGGGAGACTGTGATTGGTCAATTCTTTCGCCAGGCTCATCGCAATCTGCCGGGGACGCGTGATCGACCGGTTACGACGCTTGGACAACAGGTCCGAGACCCGAACCTTGCTGTACTCAGCGACCGTCTTCTGGATGTTCTCGATCGTCACCAGCCGGTCCTGCACCGCCAGGAGATCCCGCAAGGCATCCTTCGCAAACTCCAGTGTGATGGGCCGCCCCGTAAATGTAGAGGTTGCCATCACCCGGTGCAGCGCTCCCTCCAACTCCCGCACGTTAGACCTGATCCTCTGAGCGATAAAAAAGGCCACCTCCTCGGGGAGTTCCTTGCGGGCCGCAGCGGCCTTGCTCATGAGGATAGCAACGCTGGTTTCGAGTTCGGGAGGGTCGATGGAGACCGTCAGACCCCACCCAAAGCGCGACTTCAAGCGCTCTTCTAAGCCATTGACTTCCTTAGGGTATCTGTCACAGGTCAGGATGACCTGCCGCTGTTCTTCAAGTAGTGCGTTGAAGGTGTGGAAAAACTCTTCCTGGGAGCGCTCCTTGTTGGCAAAGAACTGAATGTCGTCGATTAGGAGTGCGTCCAGCGACCGGTAAGAAGCCTTGAAGTCGTTGATGGTGTTGTGCTGCAGTGCACGAACCATATCCCCCACGAACTGCTCCGAGTGCACATAGGCCACCCGCGCCTCCGGACGGTTAGCCACGATCACATGGCCAACGCCCTGCATGAGGTGGGTTTTGCCGAGCCCAACGCCCCCATAGATGAACAACGGGTTGTAGCCACGACCCGGATTGCTGGCAACCTGCAACGCGGCCGCCCGGGCCATTTGATTGCTTTTCCCCTCCACGAATTTCTCGAAGGTGTAGTCGGGGTTCAGCCTGCCGCCAAGGGCAGCCCCGACCCGGGGCTTACCCCCAGCGGGCAAGGGTGGCCGCTGCAGGTTGGCCAGGCTGCCCACCTCGACCCGCACGGTCGTGCCCGGTGCTTCCCTGAGAAACTCGATAATCTTGTCGAGGCAGTTACTGTTCACCCAGTCGACCACAAAGCGATTGGGCGCAAGGAGCCGCAGCACCTGGCCCTCTTCCACGGCCTGCAAGGGCCGGATCCAGGTATTGAACTGCTGTTCAGGCAGGTCGGACCGCAACTGCTGGACGCAGCGGCCCCAGAGAGAAGACTGCACGGATTCACCCCGTGAATCTGATTATGGTTGTCGAAAGGGGAGGGCCGCAGTCTAGCTGGCGGCAAACGACTTATCCACAGGCCCGACGGCTCTTGACACGCGTAGAGCGCCTCCTTAACCTTCGGGCCTCCGCGCATCCCCATCCTTTTGTTTTTCGGCGAATTTCTTCATGAAAAGAACCTATCAGCCCAGCAAACTCAAGCGCGCCCGGACCCACGGGTTCCGAGCCCGCATGGCCACTCGCGCTGGGCGGCTGGTGATCAAGCGCCGCCGTGCAAAGGGCCGGGCCCGCCTCACGGTGTGATGACGGCGTCCTGAGGGCAGCGGTCTGACTTCCCCGAGTCACTGCCACGCAGCCTAAGGGAAGATCCCGATCGCCCCGCTTCCCACCCAGCCCGCGGGGCAACTCGAGCAAAGCTTCCCGCGGCAGCTGCGGCTGTTGCACGGGACAGAATTTGACAACGTCTTTCAGCACGGCCAGCGGTCAGCGGATCGGTTCTTCACCATTCTCTTTAACCAGAATTTCCTGAATCGACCCCGCCTTGGCTTTGCGATTTCAAAGCAGAAGGTCCGCCTCGCCGTGGGCCGCAACCGGCTCCGGCGGCTGGTCCGGGAGAGTTTTCGGTTGCGGGCAGCAGGCCTCCCGGCAGTGGATCTCGTGGTGTTGGCCCGGGACGCGGCGAAAGCGGCCCCGAGCGGTGAGTTAGTGGCGAGCCTCGAAAAACATTGGGTCCGGGTCATTGCCGGCGCCAGCAAGCCAATAGACCAGTCAATAGACCAGTCAATAGGGAAGAGCATCACGTGACCACCGACAACCTGCGGATTTTTCTCTGGGTCGGCCTGCTCATGCTGGTCTGGCTGACGGTGCAGACCTGGCAGACGACCTTCGCGCCCAAACCGGTGACTTCCGCGACCTCGACCAGCACTGCTCTCAACGGCACAGCCGCAACGCCGGCAACCGCCGGGCCGCTGGCGCCGCCATCGTTGCCGGCTCTGCCCGGCACGGCGCCCGCCCCCGCAATCGCAGTCGTGAACGCCCCGGCCGACGTAGCGCCCGCGGTCGCCGCACCGTCGACCCGCATCCAGGTCCGGACGGATGTCCTGGATCTGGTCATCGATACCGTTGGCGGCAACATTGTCGACGCCTTGCTCCGCACGTACCCGGTGCACAAGGATCAGCCCGACGTGCCGGTTGAGCTGCTGTCGACCAAACCCGAGCGTTTCTTCGTTTTTCAGGGCGGGCTGCGCGCCGCGGATGATCAGCCCGAGGCGAATCACCTGGCGACCTTCGCCGCCACCGCCACGGACTTCGCTCTGTCCCCGGGCGCCACAGAACTCAAGGTGCCGCTGACCTGGACGAGTCCTACCGGCATTGTGGTCACCAAGACCTACACCTTTCGTCCGGGTAGCTACCAGATTGATCTGGACTACACCGTCCGGAACAACAGCGGGTTCCCCTACGAAACCGCCGAGTACCTGCAGCTGCAGCGGCTGTTTACCCCGCACAAGCAGAGCATGGTCGATGTGGAGACCTACTCCTTCAATGGTCCTGTCGCCTACGACGGCAAGAAGTACTCCAAACTCGAGGTGGAAGACCTGCCGACGACGCCGTTTACGCAGGCCGTTGCCCAGGGCTGGTTTGGCGCCATTCAGCACCATTTTCTGACGGCAGCGATCCCGCCCGCGGCGGAAAGCTGGAACTACAACGGCAGCTTCACCGATGGGAAGTTCCTGGTCAGCGCGATCGGCCCACGGCAGGCCGTTGCGCCCGCGAGCTCGGCCCAGTTCAGCTCGAAGCTCTTCATCGGGCCCAAATTGCAGGACCAGCTGAAAGCCGCGGCGCCGGGGCTCGAGCTCACCGTGGACTACGGTCGGTTGACCCTGCTGGCCCAGCCCATGTTCTGGTTGCTGGACACTGTGCATGGCCTTGTCCACAACTGGGGGCTGACGATCATCCTGGTGACTTTCTTGATCAAACTGGTGTTCTACAAGCTCAGCGAGACGAGCGGGCGGTCGATGGCCGGCATGCGCAAGTTACAGCCACGCATGAAGGCCCTCCAGGAGCGTTATAAGGACGACCGCCAGGCAATGAGTTCGGCGCTGATGGAGCTCTACAAGAAGGAGAAGATCAATCCTGCCGCGGGCTGCCTGCCCATGCTGGTGCAGATTCCATTCTTCATCGCGTTCTATTGGGTGCTGCTCGAGAGCGTCGAGATGCGCCAGGCACCGTTTGCGCTCTGGATTACCGACCTGTCGTCCCGGGACCCGTTCTTCATCCTGCCCCTGCTGATGGGTGCGGCCATGTTCCTCCAGCAAAAGCTGAACCCGCCACCGCCAGACCCGGTGCAGGCCAAGATCATGCAGATCATGCCCATCGTGTTCACCGGGTTCTTCGCCTTCTTCCCGGCGGGCCTCGTGCTCTACTGGCTCACCAACTCCGTGCTGTCCATCGCCCAGCAATGGCGCATCAACAAGGTGCTGGGCGCCGACTAGTTTGTCCGCCGGGCAGCCATCCGGCACGACCATCGTCGCCCGGGCGACCCCGGCGGGCCGGGGCGGGGTGGGCATCGTCCGGATCTCGGGACCTGGCGTTCGCGGCATAGCCGCCGCCGTACTCGGCAGTTGCCCGGAGCCGCGCCTGGCCACGCTCCGCGCTTTCCGGGACGGCGACGGGCAGACCCTAGATACCGGCCTGGCGTTGTACTTTCCCGCGCCAGATTCCTCCACGGGTGAAGACGTGTTGGAGCTGCAGGCCCACGGTGGACCCGTGCTTCTGGACATGCTTTTGGCCCGGGTTGTCGCCCTCGGTGCCCGCCTGGCCAGGCCCGGCGAGTTCTCCGAGCGGGCCTTCCTCAATGACAAGCTGGACCTGCTGCAGGCGGAAGCCGTGGCTGATCTCATCGATGCCGGATCGCAAGCGGCGGCGCGGGCCGCGCAACGTTCCCTATCCGGCGAGTTCTCGGCGGCGATTCTCGGCCTCAACGAGCAGGTGACGGCGCTCCGCATGTACGTGGAAGCGGCGATCGACTTTCCCGAGGAGGAGATCGATTTTCTCGGGACCGATGAGCTGAGCCGTCGTCTGGACACAGTGGCCGCCGAGTTCACGCGTCTTGAGGCGGCCGCCCGCCAGGGCCGGCTGCTCCGGGATGGCATTCACGTGGTGATTGCCGGGCGTCCCAACAGTGGCAAGTCGAGCCTGCTGAACCGGCTGGCGGGCTACGAGGCGGCGATCGTTACCGACCAGCCGGGCACCACCCGGGACCTGGTGCGGGAGCACCTGGAGATCGACGGCCTGCCGGTGCACATCGTGGACACCGCCGGACTGCGGGAGACCAGTGATGTGGTGGAGCGGGAAGGGGTGCAGCGCGCCCGTGGTCAGCTGGCCGTGGCGGATCTCACGCTGCTGGTGGTGGATGCCAGCGATCCAGCGCCCCTCGACACCCTGCTGGCCGAGGTACCAGCAGGCGTTCCGGTGCTCATCGTACGGAACAAGATTGACCTGACCGGCGAATCAGCCGGGCTGCATGCGGAGCAGAAGCCTGTGCTTGTGAAGCTGTCGGCGCTGACCGGGGCGGGCCTCGATGAGCTGCGGCAAGCCATCAAGACGCGGGCCGGCTTCGGTGACCCGGGCGAAGGCACGGTGATAGCCCGGCAGCGGCATCTGGACAGCATCCGCCGGGCGCGGGACCATTTCGAGGCCGGGCGGGAGCATCTGGAAGTGAACCGGGCGGGGGAGTTGCTGGCCGAGGAATTGCGGGCGGCGCAGCTGGCGCTGGCAGAGATCACGGGGGAGTTTACGAGCGACGATCTGCTGGGGGAGATCTTCGGGAAGTTCTGTATTGGCAAGTAAGCTACGTCCCGTGAACGTCACTACCCACCGGGCTGCCCGCCTGTTCGTCGTCCTCGCCGGGATCTTCGTCGCCAATGCGATCCTTGCGGAATTCGTCGGCATCAAGATCTTCGCAGTCGAGCCCACGCTGGGCCTTCAGCCCTTCAACTGGGAACTGTTCGGGCAGACCGGCACCCTGAACTTCACGTCCGGCGTAATCCTCTGGCCGGTGGTCTTCCTCATGACGGACGTGGTGAACGAATACTACGGCGTCAAGGGTGTGCGGTTCCTGTCCTTTCTGGCGGTCGCGCTGATCTCTTACGCCTTCCTGATCGCCTGGGTGGTAATCCATCTGTCACCCGCTGACTGGTGGGTGACGTCCTTCCAGAACCAGGGCGTGGACAACCTGCAGACGGCGTTCGCTGCCATTTATGGCCAGGGCATGTGGGTCATAGTGGGCTCTCTGGTGGCGTTTCTGATCGGCCAGCTGCTGGACGTCGCGATTTTTCATCGCATCCGGCAGGTCACGGGGTCGCGGCTGATCTGGTTGCGGGCCACCGGCTCAACACTGGTTTCCCAGTTCGTGGACAGCTTTGTCGTGCTGTACATCGCGTTTGTCCTGGGGCCGCAGCAGTGGCCGATGAACCAGTTCCTGGCGATCGGTACGGTGAACTACGCCTACAAGTTTCTCGCGGCCCTCGCACTGACGCCGGCGATCTACGCGGTGCACTGGCTTATCGAGCGCTATCTGGGTGAGGAAACCGCCACCCAGCTCAAGCAGCAAGCCACCGCCGACGATTGAGGACGGCCCCGTAGGAGCGCCTTTAGGCGCGATTCAATCTCGATCGCGCCTAAAGGCGCTCCTACAGGTCTACGGCCCGTTGCCTTTCAGGAAGATGGGCATCACGATGGCGCTTCGGCCTCCGTCGGTGGTCGCGCAGTGGACCTGGTTACGGCCCGCGTGCTTCGCGCCGTAGAGCGCTTCATCGGCCCGGCCGATCAGGGTTGAGACCGTCTCACCGGGCCGGTACTCGGCGATGCCTATGGACACGGTGACGTGATGCAGTCCGTCGAAAGGCCGCCGCACCACTGCCTGGCGGATGCGCTCGGCGCACCGGAGCGCACCGCGGAGCGACGTCTCGGGCAGCAGCACGATGAACTCCTCACCGCCGACGCGACCGAAGGCACTGCGGCCTGCCGTTCTGGGCTCGCCAGGGTCCTCATTCAGCGTGACGGGCAGCCCGGCCGTATTCACGGTGTCCATGGTGCGCAGCGCCCCGCGGACGCGGCGGGCAAAGGCTGCCAGGATCCGGTCGCCGGCCTGGTGCCCATACTGGTCGTTCATGTTCTTGAAGTGGTCGATGTCCAGCAGGCACACGCAGAGATCTTCGCCGCCCCGGTCCGCCCGGGACTTCTCCCGGGCCACCAGTTCCAGAATGAAGTGCCGGTTGTAGGAGTTCGTGAGCTGGTCCCGTTCCGCCCGGCGCGTGACCCGCTCAATGCCAGCCTGCAGTTCCGCATTGCGCGCCTGCAGCTGCTCCCGGGCGCTGGCCAGAGTCCGGGCGGCCAGGTAAATGGCCACCAGCAAGACACTCAGCACCAGGCTCGGCAGCAGTAAGGGCAGCAGGGCCGCCGCATTGAGGGAGGCACCCGACTGCACCAGCAGGCCCTGATGGAACAGCGGCGTTGCGGCGCTCAGCAGGGCGGCCCAGCACATCAGGCGGCCCAGCACGGGCAGGCTCGCTGCCGGCACGGCCAGCGCGATGGCCGACAGGTACATGCCGACGCTCAGCACGGCACCCGCCGGGGACCCGGCGGTGTACCAGGCAAACAAGGTGGACCAGACGATGCCCATGAGGGACTGGGCGGTGACCAGCAGCGAACCAGAGGGCTGTGCCACAACCGGTAGACGGCGGAACCCCAGGAACAGGCCCAGGGTGAGAGCGCAACCCAGACTGAGGACCAGAGCGGCGCCGGCAGGCAGGGGCACCGTGCCCGCCCCGTGGGCCAGCGCGGCAAGGCCTGCCCAGACCGCGTAGAGCAGGGCGGCGCGCTGGTCGATTCGGCCAGGAACGCGGTCAGGGCTGGTACCCGACGGCACAACGGCGAACGACGGGGCCAGGGAAGGGGTTTCCATAGGCGGGACTTCTTTTGTTATTGCCGGCGTTGTGCCGGTCTTTATTGGGGACGATGCTGGCACACCCCCACCGTCCAAACCGTGACGGGGTTCCGGGTAAATGCCTTGCCATAACGCGTCAAGACGCGGGCCTTCTGTCCGGGCGCCGCCGCCACCGGGCGGCGGCTAGAATGTCCACCGATGGCGAGCAGTAATAACTTTGACGTGATCGTGGTGGGTGGTGGCCACGCTGGCACCGAAGCGGCCGCTGCGGCCGCCCGTCGCGGCGCCCGTACGCTGCTCCTCACGCAAAACCTCGAAACCGTCGGCCAGATGAGCTGCAACCCGGCCATCGGCGGCATCGGCAAGGGCCATCTCGCCCGGGAGATCGACGCGCTGGGCGGGCTCATGGCCCGAGCCGCCGACCAGGCCGGCATCCACTTCCGCACCCTCAACTCCAGCAAGGGCCCGGCCGTCCGGGCCACCCGAGCCCAGGCTGACCGGGCACTCTACCGTCAGGCGGTGCGCGCGCTGCTCGACGCCCAGCCCAACCTCCTCCTGTTCCAGCAGGGCGTGGATGACCTGATTGTCGCAGGTGACCGGGTCACCGGCGTGGTCACCCAGTCCGGCCTGCGCTTCCACGCCCGGGCCGTCGTGCTCACGGTCGGCACCTTCCTGGCCGGCCGCATCCATGTGGGCCTCACCCACTACTCCGGCGGCCGCGCCGGCGACCCAGCCTCGGTGGGCCTGGCCGCGCGGCTGCGGGAACTGCCCTTCGACGTGGGCCGCCTCAAGACCGGCACGCCACCCCGCATCGATGCCCGCTCCGTCGACTTCAGCGCGATGACGGTCCAGCACGGCGACACGCCCGAGCCGGTTTTCTCGTTTCTGGGCCGCCGGGCCGAGCATCCCCGCCAGGTGCCCTGCCACATCACCCGGACTACCGCCGCGACCCACGACCTGATCCGCCGGTCCCTGGACCGGTCGCCGATGTACACCGGGGTCATCGAAGGCGTGGGTCCCCGTTACTGCCCGTCGGTGGAAGACAAGATCGTCCGCTTCGCCGACAAGGACTCCCACCAGATCTTTGTCGAGCCCGAGGGCCTGCAGTCCACGGAGCTGTATCCCAACGGCATTTCCACGAGCCTGCCCTACGACGTGCAGCAGGCCTTCGTGCGCACGATCCCGGGCTTCGAGAACGCCCACCTCACCCGGCCGGGCTACGCCATTGAGTACGACTACTTCGATCCCCGGGGCCTCAGGAACACCCTCGAGACCCGCAGCCTTGCCGGACTCTGGTTCGCGGGGCAGATCAACGGCACGACGGGTTATGAGGAGGCCGCTGCCCAGGGCCTCATCGCCGGCATCAACGCGGCGCTCGCGGCGCAAAATGCCGAGCCCTGGACGCCCCGGCGGGACGAGGCCTACCTGGGGGTGCTGGTGGACGACCTCATTACCCGGGGCACCACCGAGCCCTACCGCATGTTCACCAGCCGTGCGGAACACCGCCTGCTGCTCCGGGAGGATAATGCTGACGCCCGGCTCACGCCCAGGGGCCGCCAGCTCGGTCTCGTCGACGACCACCGCTGGCAGGTTTTCAGCGCCAAGCAGGAGGCCATCACCACAGAGCGGGAACGCCTGGGCGCGATCCTCATCCAGCCCGCCGATGCGGCGCTGGAGCCGGCCCTCGGAGAGGTGTTGCGGCCGGTGTTGCGAGAAGCGCAGCGCGCCCTGGACCTGCTCAAGCGTCCCGATGTGAACTACGCCTGGCTCACCAGCCTGGAAAAGGTCGGCCCCCGCGTCGCCGCCGCCGGTGAGTACCCGGAGCTTGCCGAGCAGATCGACGCCCAGGTGGAGATCGAAGCCCGCTACGCCGGCTATGTGAAGCGCCAGCAGGACGAGATCGAACGCAGCCGGGGCACCGACGAGCTGCTGCTGCCGGACGACCTGGACTATGCAGTGATTCACGGCCTGTCCCACGAAATACGGCAGAAGCTGGCGCGCCAGCGGCCGGCCACGGTGGGGCAAGCCGCCCGGATCCCCGGCGTGACGCCGGTAGCGGTGTCCCTGCTGCTAGTGCACCTCAGGAAGCGGCACCGGCGGACCGCGGCGGGCGCTGCCGGGTGAAGCACGGGCGCTGGTTGCTTCCGGCGCTGACCGCAGCCGCACTGCTGGCCGCCTGCAGCCGACCCGGTGACGACCCGTCTCTGCCCGTGCCGCAGACCGCCCAGGTGGGTGGCGCCAGCGGCCAGGAGCTGGCCGCGGAACAGATCCTGCGCAAGGGCAATGGCACCGAGCCTGAGTCGCTGGATCCCCACCGGGCCGAGGGCGTGACCTCGTCCAACGTGCTTCGCGATCTCTTCGAGGGCCTCGTTACCGAAGCGCCGGATGGCGCGCTCATTCCGGGCGCCGCCGAGAGCTGGACCATCAGCGAGGATGGCCGCGTCTACACCTTCAAGCTGCAGCCCACGGGCCGCTGGAGCAACGGTGACCCGGTGGTGGCCGAGGATTTTGCCTTTGGACTCCGGCGCAGTGCGGACCCGGCCACGCTCTCCGAGTACTCGGCGATTCTTTACCCCATCGACAACGCCGACGAGGTGGTCAACGGCAGCTTGCCCGTGGACCGCCTTGGCGTGCGGGCTATCGACGAGCACACCCTGGAGATCCGCCTGCACTCGCCGACGCCCTACCTGCTGGGCCTGCTGACCCACTCCAGCACCTACCCGGTCCACCGGGCTTCTCTCCTCGAGTACGGCGACAAGTTTGCCCGGCCGGGGAATCTCGTGAGCAACGGCGCTTACCGCCTGAATGCCTGGGTGGTGCAGTCCCACATCCAGCTGGTGCGCAACCCGCATTACTGGGATAACGGCCAGACCATCATCAACGAGGTCTGGTACTACCCCGTGGAGAATGCCGAGTCAGAGCTGAGTCGCTACCGGGCGAATGAGTTCGACACGACGGAGACGGTGCCGAACCGGCAGATTCCCTGGCTCCGGAAGAACCTCCCGGCGGAACTGCATATAGCGCCCTATCTCGGCAGCTACGTCTATGGCTTCAACACCACTCAGCCACCCTTCAAGGACAACGTCCCCCTGCGCAAGGCGCTGGCCATGGCGCTGGACCGGGACATCCTGGTGGGCAAGATCACGGGCGCCGGCGAGATCGCCGCCTACGGCTGGGTACCGCCGGTGACCGGGTACCAAAACCAGCAGCCGGTCTGGGCCACCTGGACCCAGGACCAGCGCAACGCGGAGGCCCGCCGCCAGTACGCGCTGGCCGGCTACTCGGCTGAGAATCCGCTCCGCGTGCAGCTGCTGCACAACACGGAGATCAACCACCGGCGCCTCGCCGTGGCCATGGCGGCCATGTGGCGGGACGTGCTGGGCGTCGAGACCGAGATCCTGAACCAGGAGTGGCAGGTGTTCCTGCAGACTCGCCGGACCCGCATCGATACCCAGGTGTTCCGCTATGGCTGGATCGGCGATTACAACGACCCCTACACCTTCGCCGAGATCCTCGAGTCGAAGCACGGCCTGAACGACATGAGCTACAACAACCCGCGTTACGACGAGCTGCTGCTCCAGGCCTCCCGGGAGGCCGACCCGGGCCAGCGCATGGGGCTGCTTCAGGAAGCCGAGCGGGTCATGCTGGACGACATGCCCGTACTCCCCATCTATTACTACGTGAGCAAGCAGATGGTGAAGCCCTGGGTGGCGGGCTTTGAGAGCAACATCATGGACCACCACCACAGCCGCCACTTCCGCATCCTGAAGCACTGAGCGTCCCTTGCTCCGCCTCTTCTTCCGCCGTCTGTTCGAGTCGATCCCGACGCTGCTCATACTCATCGCCGTCACCTTCTTCATGATGCGGATGGCGCCGGGGGGGCCCTTCGACAGCGAGAAGCGGCTGGCGCCGGAAGTGGAGGCTAACCTGCGGGCCGCATACCACCTGGACGAGCCGCTCTGGCAGCAGTTCGGGCGCTACTTGTGGAACCTGGCCCAGGGGGACTTTGGCCCGTCCTTCCAGTACCGGGATCGCACCGTCACGGAGCTGATCGCCGGCGGCTTTCCCGTGTCCCTGCAGCTGGGGGGCTTCGCGATGCTGATTGCCGTGGTGGTTGGCGTGGCGCTCGGCAGCCTGGCGGCGCTCCGGCAGAACAAGGCGACGGACTACACCACCATGGCGGCGGCGATGACGGGCATCTCCGTGCCCAACTTCGTGCTGGCCCCGCTGCTGGTGCTGGTCTTCGCCGTGTATCTCGGCTGGCTGCCGGCGGGCGGCCTGGGCCAAGCGAGCCTGCTCGACGGTGGCTGGAAGAATCTCGTGCTGCCGGTCTTCACACTGGCCCTCACCCAGGTGGCCTACATCGCCCGGCTCACCCGGGGCAGCATGATCGAGGTCCTGCGCAGCAACTACATCCGCACGGCCCGGGCCCAGGGGCTTTCAACCCTGACGATCCTGCTCCGTCACGCGCTGAAGCCCGCGCTCATTCCCGTCGTGTCCTATCTGGGCCCCGCCACGGCGGGCCTCGTCACAGGCTCGGTGGTCATCGAGCAGATCTTTGGCCTGCCGGGCCTCGGCCGCTACTTCGTCAACGGCGCGCTGAATCGGGACTACACCCTCGTGCTCGGCATCGTGGTCTTCTACGGCGCGCTGATCATCGCCTTCAACCTTCTCGTCGACCTGATCTACGGCTGGCTCGACCCGAGGTCCCGCGAATGAGAAAGATTGTAGGAGCGGCTTCAGCCGCGATCCCGACCGCCGCAACCCCCGAAGCCCCCCGCAGCCTCTGGTCCGACGCCTGGTCCACCCTGCGCCAGAACCGGGCCGCGATGGCGGCGGCCGTCATCCTGGGGGCGCTGGTCCTCCTCGTGCTCGTCGGGCCCTCGCTCAGCGATTACCGCTACGACAAACCCAATTGGGACCAGATCGCGGTGCCACCTTCCCTCGCCGGCGGCCACCCGTTCGGCACCGATTCCCTGGGCCGGGATCTCTTCAGCCGCACGCTGATGGGCGGCCGCATGTCGCTGCTGGTGGGGATCGTCTCGACCCTGGTCAGCCTGATCATCGGGATCGCCTACGGCGCCACGGCCGGCTTCCTGGGCGGCCGCGTGGATCGCGTGATGATGCGCATCGTGGACATCCTCTACGCGTTGCCCTTCATGTTCCTGGTCATCCTGCTGATGGTGCTCTTCGGCCGGAACATCCTGCTGATCTTCGTGGCGATCGGCGCGATCAACTGGCTGGACATGGCGCGCATCGTTCGGGGGCAGACCCTGGGGCTGAAGCAGCGAGAGTTTATCGAGGCGGCGCGGGTGTCCGGCGTGAAGCCCGGGCGGATCATCCGGCGCCACATCGTGCCGAACCTGCTGGGCGTGGTGGTCATCTACGTCACGCTCACCATTCCCCAAGTGATTCTCGTCGAGTCGTTCCTGAGCTTTCTCGGGCTCGGCGTGCAGGAGCCCATGACCTCTTGGGGCGTGATGGTGAGCGACGGCGCGCTCGACATGGAGAACGCCCCCTGGATGCTGCTGTTTCCAGCAGTGTTCCTGGCCATCACGCTGTTCTGCTTCAACTACCTGGGTGATGGCCTGCGGGACGCGCTGGACCCTCGGGACCGGAGCGGGCGATGAGCGCCCAACTTCTGGACGTAAACCAGCTCAACGTGATCTTCGAGACGCGGGACGGCCCGGTGCACGCGGTAAAGGACCTGTCCTTCCAGCTGGCACCCAGCGAGGTGCTGGGCGTCGTGGGGGAGTCCGGCTCGGGAAAAACCCAGGCGGCCATGGCGGTACTGGGGTTGATGGCCGACAACGGCCGGGTGTCCGGGAGTATCCGTTTCGAGGGCGAGGAGCTGGTCGGGATGCCGGACGGCGCCTTGAGGGCGATCCGCGGCGCGCGAATCGCCATGGTCTTCCAGGACCCCATGACCTCGCTGAATCCCTACCTGACCGTGGGCGCACAGATGGGGCTGGTACTGAAGCGTCACCGGGGCCTGCGGGGCGCAGCAGCCCGCAAAGAATGTGTGGAGCTGCTGGACGCCGTGCAGATCACCGACCCTGCATCCCGACTGCGGATGTATCCCCACGAACTCTCCGGCGGTATGCGCCAGCGGGTGATGATCGCCACCGCGCTCCTGTGCCGCCCGGCCCTACTGATCGCCGACGAGCCGACTACCGCGCTGGACGTGACGGTCCAGGCGCAGATCCTGGCGCTCATGGCGGAACTGCGGGTGAGTTTTGGCACTGCCATCCTGTTGATCACTCACGATCTGGGCGTGGCGGCGGGCACCTGCGACCGGCTGCTCGTGATGCAGCGGGGCGAGTGCCAGGAGCAGGGGGACATTGACGACTGCTTCCACCAGCCCAAGACAGCCTATGCCCGGGAGTTGCTGGCGTGCGTGCCCCGGCTCGATGCGGAGCCGCCCCGGTCGCGGCCTGCCGACGCGGAGCCGGTAGTGAAAGTTCACGACCTGGCCGTGCACTATTCGGTACCACAGCCGGGATTTTTCACCGCCCCGAAAATCCTTCGGGCGCTGGACGGCGTGTCGCTGGAACTCCGCCCCGGCGAAACCCTGGGTGTCGTGGGGGAATCCGGCTCGGGCAAGTCCACGTTGGCCCGGGCGGTATTGCGCCTGGTGCGGCCGACCAGCGGCACGGTGTGCCTGCTGGGGCGGGAGCTGGCCCAGCTGCCGGAAGAAGCAGTGCGGCCGTCGCGACGGGACATGCAGCTCGTCTTCCAGGATCCCCTGGCGGCCCTGGATCCGCGGATGACCGTCCGCCAGAGCATCGCAGAGCCCCTGGAGGCCTTCGAGTCCGGGTTGAGCGAGGCCGCGATCACCGCCCGGGTGAGCGAGGCGATGACTGAGGTGGGGCTGGACCCGGAGTGGCGCAATCGCTATCCCCACCAGTTCTCCGGCGGGCAATGCCAGCGGGTGGGGATTGCGCGCGCCCTGATCCTCAAGCCGAAGCTGCTGGTCTGTGACGAGGCGGTGAGTGCCCTGGACGTGACGATCCAGGCGCAGATCGTGAGCCTTCTACTGGAGCTGCAGGCGCGGCTGGGCCTGGCGCTGATCTTCATTTCCCACGATCTGGCCGTGGTCCGGCGGCTGTCCCACCGGGTGCTGGTGCTGTATCTCGGGAAGGTGATGGAGCTGGCCGATGCGGATGAGCTCTACAGCAATCCACGGCATCCCTACACGCGGGCGTTGCTGGCGGCGGTACCGATTCCGGATCCGCGGCTGGAGAAGACCCGGGTGAAGGCACTGGCCACGGGGGAGGTGCCGTCGTTGCTGGCGAGAATCGGGGGGTGTCCGTTTCGGACGCGGTGCCAGTATGTCATTGAGCGGTGCGCGGTGGAGGAGCCGCCGTTGATTGAGGCCGGTACGGCGCGGGTGGCTTGCTGGAGAGTGGGGGAGATCTGAAGTAAGCCGCTCAGAGCAGGTACGGCACCAGGGCCGCAACGCGCTGGCTGTAGACCTGATAAGCCGCGCCGAACTGCTCCCGCAGCCAGCGTTCCTCGATCCCCAGCTTGCGCCAAAAGCCCAGGAAGACGATTCCCACAGCCAGAACACCGCGCCACTCTCCCAGTGCCAGTGCAGAGCCGGCCAAGGCCAGCAGCAGCCCGGTGTAGATGGGGTGACGAACGATCGCATAGGGGCCGCTCGTGATCAGCTCATGGTCCAGCTTGATCGTCACAATGGCGCTCCAGTTTCTGCCGATGTGCAGACGCGCCCAAACGGTAAACAGCAGGCCAGCCGCCGTGAGCACTGCGCCCGACCAGAATGACCAGGCTGCCGCCGGCAGGAAGCGCGCGCCCAGGAAAGGGACCGGCAGGTCCGGCAGCCCGAGCAGAAACCCGGCGAGCACCAGCGGGCCCATGTGCAGGACGCTCGACCGCCAGGGTTCGAGCCGGGCGGAGACCTTTGCGCTCCGAGACAAGGCCAGCCAATAGATCAGCCAGGCCACCCACATGGCGAGGAAGAGGCTGTGAGATGCAAGGGCCATGGGAAGGTTGCCTGGTCAGCCGCTAAAGGTTCAACGCGAGCCGCAGACCCTCGTCAACGCGCCGAAGAATCTTCAGAGTCGGACGAAGTACGGGACAACGACGAGCGCAATGCCTACCGCGCCGAGAACCACATTGTTGGTAACAAAGTACGGAAAGATCATCAGGGCGAGTCCACAGGCTAGAGGGACAATTGCTCTTTGCTTCTTGCCGTAGAGGAAGAAGCCGAGCCCGATAGAGCTGAAGAGCAAACCGAACAGTAGTGTTGATGTGCTCACCGCTACCTAGCCAGTAATCCACGTTACCAAACCCTTGTGCAGCGGCACCTGCCTGCTGACCTTCCAACTGTCTTTAGACGGCTCGTAATTACAGTGTACAGGCGCGGTCACGTCGTTTTGGCGCAATCCCGTGGCTTGAACACCCGGGCGGCGCGGCCTCATGACCAGGTCGCCGCGACAGTTGGGGCAGATGCTGCCATGCCTGGCGTCTGCACACGAGGCGCAAAACGTGCAGTCCAAATAGCAGATGCGCGCTTCGGTCGAGTCCGGGGGTAGATCGCGCTTGCAGCATTCGCAGTTGGGTCGAGGATCGAGCATTGTGCCTATGTCCGATCTGACATGTACTGCGCGCCATGGCAGCTACCGACAAGCCGCTGGTGTGGTTGCACGGTCAGATCAAGACGCCGCCGCTTTCGCGCGACGCTCGTATGGAAGCGGGCTACCTGCTCCGCCGGTTGCAAGGAATATGACAATGCGAGTCGAAAAGCGTAAGCGACTTGAGGCAAAGGGCTGGAAAGTGGCTGGCCCTAAAGAGCTGCTGGGCCTGAGTGATGAGGAGGCAGCATACATTGAGTTGCGGCTGAAACTTGCCGAAGGGCTTAAGGCCCGCCGCAGCGCCAAGGGCATGACTCAGACTGCACTTGCCAAAGCTGTGCGTTCCAGCCAGTCACGGGTAGCGAAGATGGAAGCGGGTGATCCGACAGTGTCCCTTGACCTCATGGTGAAATCACTTCTGGCATTGGGCGCCTCGAACCGCGAACTAGCCAACATCATCGCGCGAAACTGATGGGAACCTACCGTTGCCGCTCCGCTTGAGCGAGGGCTTAGGCCTCGCCTGCTGCGGGTGGCGCATTGTTCTGCTTCCGTGCTTGAAGCCACGGCATCGCTGCGAACACCAGGAGCACGGCGAGATAGACACTGCCTGAGACTCTATCCCTGCTGGCAATGTACTCGCCGAACCCGCGACCTGCGAGAAGAACTGCCAAGAGTAGCTCGGCGCCAACCAGCAGAAGCAGGGCGATGATGCCAATGCCGATGAGACCGACGGAGCCTGTCTTCTGGCCGTACTTCAGTAGAACGTGCCGTGAGGCGAAGAAGATCGCGATGAACATGAGCGGCATCTCGGCAAGCTCAGCATATCGCTCGCCAATGCGCGGCACGATGAATGGCACCCGAACTGAGCCGAGTAATAATCCGGTGCCGAAGACAAGCGCGAAGTAGACGATAGCGCCGTGAACTGTCTTCGATAGGCTGGTGGCGTTCACGGGCGGTTCTTTACGAGGCCATTTTCCGCGTCCGTTGGGAATAAAGTGCCAGCGGGACTTTGTCTACACCCTCAACGATCGAGCGCACCGGCCCATCGCGGCTGGCGAACGGATTGCGTATGCAAGCCGCGTGACATTCGCTCATGCGACCGGTGGAGCGACTTGTTATACGGCGATTGGAGTGAGGGAGAAAACACGGCTGAGCCGAGCGGCGCTCTTGATGTCGCCTCTGCGGAGGGCATCACGGACGTTGTCCAATTTCTGCGCGTCAGTCACCGACAAGTACGGGCCCCAGCCGTTCTCATCTTCGATGAGTTCGACCTCGACCTCGGCCGCATACTTTCCCTCATGAACGAGCTTCTTGCGGTGCGTTGTGCTCATAGATGCCTCCTCAGAAATCCATCCTCCCACAGGTCCGGGTCCGGACGATAAGCAGTAATCAGGACTGCGGGCCCGGCACTCCCCTTGAGAATGCCCGAAACCGCGTAGATAGGCCGGCTCTGGCTATCGGCCTGCAGTACCAGGACGCACGGGCCCTTTGCATATGCCGGATAGCCCTCGACCACCAATTCGTCATAACCATGATCGGAAATGCGAACGCTTCCTTCGCTGGTCAGTTGAACGACCTTCTCAAGTGTCGCGCTCAAGAGTGGTTACCAGCGAGTGCCGAGTATTGCCGTATAACGTCTGAGCTGACAGACGCGTCCGGCGACCGGTGGAGCGATTGGTTAGCGGCCGACACTCGTGACAGTCCCGCGACTGGCGCTCGGGATGACGCGCTGAATATCGGGCACAAGCGAAACCAAATCGGCCAAGCGATTGCTAACGCAATGGACAAGGATGACCGCCAGAGAGAACTTCGGAATGTTCTGCTGAAAGGTCAAGTTGCGGTCAACGGTTACAAATACGTCGAACTCGACCTGGGCGAGCGCCAGGAGCTTACCGTTTGTTATGCCAGACCAGCCCCGATCGTGAACTGTCTGGACATCAAACTCGGAGAACTGGCTCGCGAGGCGCGAATCGACGCATTCGTCGAGGAGGATCTTCACGCAGCGTCGTGGACCGCGAGCTCCGTGGCTCGCTCAAGAAACGCAACCACCTGGGAGCGTGAAACGGAGGGAAACCCGGCCAGGAATTCATCGATGCTCTCACCCGCCTCCAGATAATCGAGGAGGGTTTGCACTGGCACGCGGCTACCAGCAAAAACGGGCGTACCACCCATTATGTCGCCTGACGTTGTGACTATCGGCGTGGTCATGTTCATACCATAGCGCTACTTGCGCCGAGTGTCCAAACGGGGCCGCTAACTATAAGTAGACGACCCAAATAGTTCGACGAAACCAGACGAAAGCGTCGGATAGTTTGCCGGCACCGGTGTCAGCTCCCTGATTTCATTACTTCGCAGCCTGGGCAATGTCGCCTAAACCATCGAAGAGATGGGCGACATTTCTGGGGTCGCGGGTGAACCCGCTCCTACGGGATTATGACGTCGAAGGTGGCGTCGACTCGGCTTTCGAAGCTGATCTCGCCGGGCACATAGTTGGCCGACTTCCCCGCTGCATCAGACATTGCCATCGCGGAGACGCGCATCTCCTGCATGGGCATCGGTGGCGGTGCGGCGCCACCGGCAACTACGGTTCGCACGGGCCCCAGCTTCACGCCCAGGCTCGTGGCAATCCGTTCTGCATTGGCCTTCGCGTCCGCCGTGGCCGCAGCGAGTGCATCCCGGTTCAGATCCTTGCGCTGGCTGCTGTCCAGCTGGGGCGGCGAGACTTCATTCACGCCGGCGTCGATGGCGCCCTCGATCACGTTCCCCAGTTTGTCCAGGTCATTGATCTCTACTTGCAGCTGGCGCTGCACGAAGTAGCCGGTGAAGACCTGCTTGTTCTCTTTCTCGTCCCAGCGGTACTCGGGCTGGATGGTCAGGCCCGAGGTGCGGATCTTGTTCTCGGGGATGCCCAGCTTCTTGCACAGGGCGAGGAAGGCCTTGGACACCCGGACGGTGTCGTCCCGGGCCACCTGCATGCTCGCATCGCGGCGCTGCACGGCCAGGGCCAGCCGGGCGATGTCCGGGGTGGCGTCGATAGTGCCGGTCCCCGAGACGGAAATGGTGCGGGGCATCGGCATCGGCGCCATGCCGGGCATTTGCGCACCGGCCGCTCCCGCGACCAGCACGAGGCACGCTGCAAGCCAACTAAAACGAGTGATCATGGGAATGCTTCCTGGGGTTGCCGAGTGGCGGGAACGGGTTGACTGGTCTGGAATTCCAGACGTCCTCTGACTACCATAGCTGCCCGCCGGTTGGCCTTCAATAACGCCCCCCTTTTTCACGGCACGTTGGATCTATGCAGAAGACACGCTTGGCAGTTCTCTTAAGCCTGACCCTCGCGGGCAGTTCCCTGGCCTGGGCTCAGGAACCCAACCCAACGCCGGCTCCCACCGGCGACGCCAGGCGGGGCGCCGTGTTGTCCGACACCTGCATGGGCTGCCACGGCATTGCCAGCTACCGGAACGCCTACCCGTCCTTCCGGGTACCCAAGCTCGGCGGCCAGCACCCCGAATACATCGTGATTGCGCTTCAGGGCTACAAGAACCAGACCCGGCCCCACAAGACCATGCACGCCCAAGCGGTGTACCTGAGCGATCAGGACATGCTGGATATCGCCACGTTCTTTGCCAGCGAAGGTGACCTCCAGAAGGCCTCGAGCCTCGCCGGTACCCCGCCGGAAAAGGCCGCCACCTGCGTCGCGTGCCACGGCGAGGGGGGCATCAGCGTCGCGGCCAACTGGCCGTCCCTGGCCGGCCAGCACAAGGACTACCTCGTGCACGCGCTGAATGAATACAAGGGAGGGCTCCGGAAGGACCCGATCATGGGTAGCCAGGCCATCGGCCTGAAGCCCGAAGAGATCCGGGAACTGGCTGCCTATTTCGCCTCCCAGTCCGGTCTTTTCTCGGTCCACTATGCCATTGGCGGGCGCGCCACGGCCGCCGCTGCGAAGTAGAAGACTGCAAGAGAAAGCTTTATTAATCAAAGAGTTGGCCTCTAACCAACCCGTTCGTGCCGACTAACTGCCAAACAACTGTCAATTAACTGCCAATAAAATTGGCCAGCACCTGGGAGCAGCGCCATGGAACCCTTCAGAGCGCTGCGCGTCCACCAGATCGACGGACGCATCGTCTCCCGGCTGGACCTGCTGACCCTCGACGATCTGTCCCCCGGCGACGTCGTCATCCGGGGCGAGTACTCCAGCATCAATTACAAGGACGCCCTGGCCACCACCGGCAAGGGCAGGATCCTCCGTCGCTTCCCCCTGGTGGCTGGCGTAGACATCGCCGGGACGGTGGTCAGCTCCGGGGACGCCCGCTTCAAGCCTGGCGATGTGGTCGCGGTCCACGGCTGCGGGCAGAGCGAAACCCACGACGGCGGCTTTGCCGAGTACGCCCGGGTGCCGGGAGACTGGGTGAACAAGCTGCCCGCCGGGATCGACACCCGCACCGCCATGGGCCTGGGTACCGCCGGGTTCACCGCCGCCCTGGCCATCCACCGCATGGAACAGAACGGCCAGACCCCGGCGCTGGGACCCATCGCCGTCACCGGCGCGACCGGTGGTGTGGGCAGTGTGGCGATTGCGCTGCTGGCGGGCCTGGGCTTCAAGGTCACGGCGGTCACCAGCAAGGCCACGGCAGACGATTACCTGAAGGGCCTTGGCGCCACTGAGATCTTTCACCTGAAGGGCAAAGAACTCGGCACCAAGCCTCTGGAAAAGACCCTCTGGGGCGGCGCCGTCGACAACCTGGGCGGCGCTACGCTGGCCTGGCTCACCCGCACCGTCGTGCCCTACGGGAACATTGCCAGTGTGGGCCTGGCTCAGGGACCGGAACTCAACACCACCGTCATGCCCTTCATCCTGCGGGGCGTGAGCCTGCTCGGTATCAACTCCGTGGAGGTTCCCGGAGCCCTGCGGGCGGAGGTTTGGCGGCGCCTGGCCGGGGACCTGAAGCTGGCCAGTCTGGACCAGATCGTCAGTCGGGAAGTGCCCCTTGAAGGCATTCTGGACGTGGTCGAGGGCTGGGTGGCCGGCACTATCGTCGGCCGCTGCCTGGTCCGGCTCCGGTAGGCTGATCGGCTACAGTGGAAGACCTTTTGCGCCAGGGGTTGTCCGACCTCGGCATGCGGTCGGACGAGGAACTGGTGACCGCTTTCGCCAGCTTTCTGCGGCTGCTGGCGCAGTGGAACGAGAACATCAACCTGACGGGGATCCGGGAGCCCGCCGCGATGGTTTCCCTGCACATCCTGGATTCGTTGACGGCGCGGCCGTTTCTGAAGGGCCAGCGCATCGTCGACGTGGGCTGCGGGGCGGGGCTGCCGGGAATCCCGCTGGCCCTGACTGAGCCGGCCAGGCACTTCACGCTGGTGGATGGCACGCTGAAGAAGATCCGCTTTGTGCGCCAGGCCATCGAAGACCTGGGTCTGACCAACGCGGAGGCCCTGCACACGAGGATCGAGGACCACAGCCCAGTGCATCTGTACGACACCGTCATCTGCCGCGCGCTGAGTTCGCTGCCGGAGTTCGTCCGGTTCGCGGGGCGCGTCGTGGCACCCGGCGGCCAGCTGCTGGCCATGAAGGGCAAGCTGCCGGCGGAGGAGATCGCGGCCTTGCCCGCCGGCTGGCGGGCCGCGGCGGTGACCCCTGTGCGGATTCCCGGTGTGGATGCGGAACGGCACATCGTTCAGCTGGTGCGGGCATGAGCCGCATCATTGCCGTCACCAACCAGAAGGGCGGGGTCGGCAAAACCACCACGTCGGTCAATCTGGCCGCATCCCTGGCCGCCCTGGAAAAGCGCGTACTGCTGGTGGATCTGGATCCCCAGGGCAACGCGACCACCGGCTGCGGCATCGACAAGCAGTCCCTCGAAGCCACCACCTGCGAGGTGCTGCTGGGCGAAAGCCAGGCGCTGGAGACCATCGTCTCGGTCACCAACTCAGGTTTTGCGCTGCTGCCGGCGAACTCTGACCTGACCGCGGCGGAGATCCGGCTGCTGCAGGAAATCGGCCGGGAGATGCGGCTGCGCAAGGCGCTGGAGCCGGTGAAGGGCCTCTACGACTACATCCTCATCGACTGCCCGCCCACCATCAACATGCTCACCCTGAACGCGCTCACGGCTGCGGATGGCGTGCTGATTCCGATCCAGTGCGAGTACTACGCGCTGGAAGGGCTGTCGTCTCTGCTGGAGACGGTGAAGCAGGTGCGCAACACGGTGAACCCGCTGCTCAACATCGAGGGGCTGCTGCGCACGATGTTCGATCCACGCAACCGGCTGGCCATGGATGTCTCGGCGGAACTCGTGAAGCTCTTCAAAGACAAGGTCTACGCCACCGTGATCCCCCGGAATGTGCGGCTGGCCGAGGCGCCGAGCTTCGGGCTGCCCGCCCTGCAGTTCGACCGGGGTTCCCGGGGCGCCCAGGCGTATCTGGACCTGGCGGCGGAGGTTCTCCGGGGTCCGCTGCCGGTCGATGATGTCGCCCCCCAATTGGCTTAGCGCAATCGGGCTAGAATGCCGGCCTATCCCGGCGGCGGCTGAAAACCAGATGGTGGCGAAAAGAACCGGACTCGGTCGCGGGCTGGAAGCCCTGCTGGGGTCGTCGATGCCGGCCACGGTCGCAGCCTCCGACGGCGTTTCGGGCGCGGCCAGCGCGGCCCCCCGGACGGGGCCTGCCGAGGGGCTCCAGACCCTGCCCGTGGATCTGCTGGTCCGCGGTACCTACCAGCCCCGTCACGACATGCATCTGGAGTCGCTGGAGGACCTCGCCCAGTCCATCCGGGCCCAAGGCGTGATCCAGCCCATCATCGTGCGGCCGCTGCCCGAGCGGGACCCCGGTGGTGCGCCCAAATACGAGATCGTGGCCGGGGAGCGCCGCTGGCGGGCGGCCCAGATGGCCGGGTTGCAGTCGATTCCAGTGGTGATCCGGGAGATTCCGGACTCCGCCGCCATTGCCATGGCCCTGATCGAGAACATCCAGCGGGAAAACCTCAACCCGCTGGAAGAGGCGCTGGCGCTGCGCCGCCTGATCGACGAGTTCGGCCTGACCCACGAGGAAGCCGCCGAGGCCATTGGCCGGTCCCGGGTGGCGGTGTCGAATCTGCTCCGCCTCATGCAGTTGGGGGAGACGGCCCGGGATTTGCTCCAGAGCCGGGCCCTGGAGATGGGCCATGCCCGGGCCCTGCTGGGCCTTACGGATCCGTTGATGCAGGCCGAAGTGGCCCGGCTGGTGTCTGCCAAGAGCCTGTCGGTCCGGGAAACCGAGCGGCTGGTGAAGCGGATGCTCGAGGGGCCGTCGAAGCCTGCCGCCACGGCCTCCACCCGGTCCACGGACCCGGACGTGCGCCGCCTCGAAAATGAACTGGCCGACAAGCTGGGCGCTCGGGTGGCGATCCAGCACGGCCGCGGCGGCAAGGGCAAGCTCGTCGTGGCCTACAACAGCATCGACGAGCTCGAAGGCATCCTCACCCACATCACCTGAAAAGGTCCCGGACCGGTAGGAGCGCCTTTAGGCGCGATCGATATCCATCGCGCCTAAAGGCGCTCCTACCGGTCCGGGACCTTTTTGCTTTTTCGTTGACCGGCTTCTTTGCGGCGCATAGAATGCCGCGGCTAAACGGCGCGGGGTGCCTGTCCTGTGGGACACGAAGCCATGATTGGCCTCCGTAGCCGGGCACTTCGCACGGTATTTCGGTGGCAACTGCTAGCCACTGCCGTCCTTGCAGCACTCTCTGCTCTCGCCGCTGGTCGGCACGGGGCAGTGTCTGCAGCGCTGGGCGGGCTGGTCAGTTTCGTTGCCGGACTGGGTTTTGCTGCGGTGGCGTCGGCGTCCCGAAAGGACTCCGTGGGCCTGGCAATGCTCGCCGCGCTCCGTGCTGAAGCCGTCAAGATCGTACTGATCGTCGCGCTCCTCTGGGTCGTGCTGTCGGTATACAAGAGTGTCGTGATCGTGGCCTTCATCGGCACCTTTACCGTCACTGTCATCGTGTTTTCGCTGGCGTTGTTCGTGCCGGAAAAATAGGTAGAAGCTCAGACGATCATGGCCGCCGAAGAAGTCCTCACCCCGACCTCCTATATCAGCCACCACCTGAAGTTCCTGGCGGAACCGGTCGGGGCAGGCGGTTTCTGGACGGTGCACGTCGACACCGTCATCGTCTCGATCCTGGTCGGCGTCATCGGGCTCGGTCTCGTCTGGTCCGTGGCCCGCCGTGCCAGCGCAGGGGTTCCCACCCGCGGCCAGGCTTTTGTCGAGCTGATGTTCGATTTCGTCGACGGCCAGGCGCGCAGCATCTTTCACGGCGACGTCAACAAGTTCGTCGGCCCCGCGGCCCTCACGGTTTTCCTGTGGGTGTTGCTGATGAACGCCACGTCGTGGCTGCCCATCGACTGGGTGGCCGGCGCTGTCCACCTCACCGGCGCGAGTGAATTCAGGCCGGTGCCCACGGCCGACGTGAACACCACCTTCGCGCTGGCGCTGACCGTCTGGTTACTGATGATCTACTTCTCGATCGCCGTGAAGGGCTTCGGCGGCTGGATGCACGAGCTGTTCTGCACGCCATTCGGCAGCAACCCGCTGCTGTGGGTGCTCAACCTGCTCTTTAACCTCGTCGAGCTGGTGTCGAAGCCGCTGTCCCACGCGCTGCGACTGTTCGGCAACCTTTACGCCGGCGAAATCATCTTCTTGCTGTTGTGGGTCTGGGCCGCCACCGGTGTCGTCGGAGCCATCGGTGGCTTCGTGCTTGGAGTCGGCTGGTCGATCTTCCACATCCTCATCGTCCCGCTGCAGGCCTACATTTTCATGATGCTCACCATCGTCTACCTCGCGATGGCGCACGAATCGCACTGAGTTCACCCCGCTTCAAACCACTACTAATCCGCTGAAGAGAAAAGGACACGACAATGGAAACAGTTCAATACCTCGCGATGATCCAGGCCTCCACGGGCATTGGCATCGGCCTCATGATCGGCCTCGGTGCCGCTGGCGCCTGCATCGGCGTGGGCATCATGTGCAGCCGCTTCCTCGAAGGCGCGGCACGCCAGCCGGAGCTCGCCCCGATGCTCCAGGCCAAGGTGTTCCTCCTGTTCGGCCTGATCGACGCGTCCTTCATCATTGGCGTGGGTCTCGCGATGCTGTTTGCCTTCGCTAACCCGCTGCTGTCCGTTGTGACTGGCGGTTAACGAAACACGGCAACGGGAGTACGGCCAATGAACATGAATGCCACCATGCTGGCTCAGGCGATGACTTTCATCGCCTTTATCTGGTTCACGGTGAAATTCGTGTGGCCGCCGTTGCTGGCTGCCATCGAGGAGCGCCGCACCACGATCAGTGACGGCCTAGCCGCCGCCGACAAGGGGGCACGCTCGCTGGAAGATGCCAAGGTGAAGATCTCGGGGATGGTCGAGGACGCTCGCGGGCAGGCCCGCCAGATCATCGACCAGGCCCAGACGCGCGCCAACGGCCTCGTCGACGAGGCGCGGGTTGGTGCCACGCAGGAGCGCGAGCGCATCCTGCAGTCAGCGCAGGGCGAGATTGATCAGCAGATCAACCGCGCCCGGGACGAACTGCGCGGCCAGGTGGCCGCCATCACGGTGGCGGGTGCCGAGAAGATCCTGGCGCGGGAAATCGATCCCCGAGCCCACCAGGACCTGCTCGACAAGCTCGCTGCGCAGATCTAGGGCAACGCCATCCATGGCCGATCACGGCACCACCGCACGACCCTACGCCCAGGCAGTCTTCGAGATTGCCCGCACCGACAACCAGCTTGGCGCATGGTCTGACTACCTGAAACTGGCCGCCGACATTGTCCTGGCGCCGGACGCTGCCCGTTACCTGGCCAAGCCTGGTGCCGATGCGTTTGCGCTGGCCGAGGCCATCGCCGGGATCTGCACCGACAAGCTTGGCGCCTCCACCCCCGTGAAGGCCGGAGCAGGGTTCCTGAAAGTGCTGGCCGAGAATCAGCGGCTCGGCGCGCTGCCCGACATCCTGGCCCGCTACGAAGTACTCAAGGCCGAAGCCGAGCGCACGCTCGACGTTGTGCTGACTTCCGCGTCTTCCGTCAGCGACGAGCAGCAGCAGCGGATCATCGACTCTCTCAACAAGCGCTTCAGCCGGCAGGTCCGGCTCACCGTGCAGCTCGACCCGAGCCTGATCGGCGGCGCGCGCCTGCAGGTGGGCGACCGTGTCATCGACGGCTCCGTCCGCACCGGACTCGACAAACTGGCAACAGTCCTTCGCGCCTGACACACATTTTGGAGATCGCGGCTGAAGCCGCTCCTACAGGGAACTACAATATGGCACTCAAGGCCTCCGAGATCAGCGAGCTGCTCAAGCAGCGCATCAAGAACTTCGAAAGCGCCGCCGAGGCGCGGGATGTAGGCACGGTGATCGCCGTGACCGATGGCATCTGCCGCGTCCACGGTCTTGCCGACGCCCAGTACGGCGAAATGCTCGAGTTCCCCGGGAACACCTTCGGCCTGGCGCTGAACCTGGAGCGCGACTCGGTCGGCGCCGTGGTGCTCGGTGACTACAAGCACATCTCGGAAGGCGACACGGTCAAGACCACCGGCCGCATCCTCGAGGTACCCGTCGGCGAGGGGCTGCTCGGCCGCGTCGTCAATGCCCTCGGTGAGCCCATCGACGGCAAGGGCCCCATCCAGGCCGCCGGCCGCTCGCCCATCGAGAAGGTGGCGCCCGGCGTCATCACCCGCCAGTCCGTCAACCAGCCCGTGCAGACCGGCCTGAAGGCCATCGACGCCATGGTCCCCGTTGGCCGTGGCCAGCGCGAGCTGATCATCGGCGACCGCCAGACCGGCAAGACCGCCGTCGCCATCGACGCGATCATCAACCAGAAGGGCACCGGCATTAAGTGCATCTACGTGGCGATTGGGCAGAAGGCCTCGTCCATCGCCAACGTGGTACGCAAGCTCGAGGAATTCGGCGCGATGGACCACACCATCGTCGTGGCCGCCTCGGCCGCCGACTCGCCCGCCATGTGGTACCTGGCCCCCTACGCCGGCTGCTCCATGGGCGAGTACTTCCGGGACAAGGGCGAAGACGCCCTGATCATCTACGACGATCTCACCAAGCAGGCCTGGGCCTATCGGCAGATCTCCCTGCTGCTGCGCCGTCCGCCGGGCCGTGAGGCCTATCCCGGCGACGTGTTTTACCTGCACTCCCGCCTGCTCGAGCGCGCGGCCCGCGTGAACGCCGACTACGTCGAGAAGATCACGGGCGGCAAGGTGAAGGGCAAGACCGGCTCGCTCACTGCGCTGCCGATCATCGAGACCCAGGCTGGCGACGTGTCCGCCTTCGTGCCCACCAACGTGATCTCGATCACCGACGGCCAGATCTACCTCGAAACGGACCTCTTCAACGCCGGCATCCGGCCGGCGATCAATGCCGGTCTTTCGGTGTCCCGCGTGGGTGGTTCCGCCCAGACGAAGATCATCAAGAAGCTCGGCGGCGGCGTCCGTCTCGCCCTCGCCCAGTACCGCGAGCTCGCGGCCTTCGCCCAGTTCGCCTCCGACCTGGACGAGGTCACCCGCCGGTCCCTCGACCGCGGCCAGCGCGTGACCGAGCTCATGAAGCAGAAGCAGTACTCGCCACTGTCCGTCGGCCTGATGGCCCTGTCGCTGTATGCCGTGAACGAGGGCTACATCGACGCCGTGCCCGCCAAGTCGGTGGTGGCCTACGAGACCGCCCTGCACGCCCACGCCAAGTCCAAGTTCGGCGCGATCATCGACAAGATCAGCGAGAAGGGCGACCTGAACGACGAGGTCTCCGGCCAGCTCAAGCAGATCTGCGAAGACTTCAAGACCAACGGGACTTATTAAATCGCGGTTGTAGGAGCGCCTTCAGGCGCGATGGATGATGGTCGCGGCTAAAGCCGCTCCTACGAGCCCGAAACAGGAAGCAGAATGGCTGGCGCAAAAGAAATCCGGACCAAGATCAAGAGCGTGAAGAGCACGCAGAAGATCACCAAGGCCATGGAGAAGGTGGCAGCCTCCAAGCTGCGCCGGACCCAGGTGCGGATGAACGCGGCCCGGCCCTACGCCGACAAGATCCGCCAGGTCATCGGCAACCTGTTCCAGGCCAACCCGGAGTACCGGCATCCCTTCCTGCAGGACCGACCCATCAAGCGCGTCGGCTACATCGTGATGTCCACCGACAAGGGCCTCTGTGGCGGCCTCAACGTGAACGAGTTCCGCAGGCTGATTGCCGAGATGCGCAAGCACCAGGAGCAGGGCGTCGACGTGGACCTCTGCCTGATCGGCGCCAAGGCCGTGCAGTTCTTCCGCCGCTTCAAGGTCAACGTGGTCGCCGCCACCACCAACCTCGGCGAGAACCCACAGATCGCCAGCCTGATCGGCTCCATCACCGTCATGCTCGACGCCTACCGGGAAGGCAAGATCGACCGCCTGTACCTCGTCTACAACGACTTCATCAACACGATGAGCCAGAAGGTGGACATCCAGCAGCTGCTGCCTGTCGAGGCGGTGGATGCCAGCGAGCTGCAGCAGTCCTGGGACTACATCTACGAGCCGGGCGCCTCGGAGCTGCTCGATGACGTGCTCACGCGCTACATCGAGACCCAGGTGTACCGGGGCATCGTCGAAAACGTGGCCTGCGAGATGGCCTCGAAGATGGTGGCCATGAAGGCCGCCACCGACAACGCCGGCAAACTGATCGAGAAGCTTCAGCTGGAATACAACAAGGCGCGGCAGGCCAGTATCACGCAGGAAATCTCCGAGATCGTCGGCGGCGCCGCTGCGGTCAGCGGGTAACGAACTGTAGGAGCGCCTTCAGGCGCGACACGTCATTTGAAGAACCCGGAAGGTCGCGGCTAAAGCCGCTCCTACGGTGAATGAGTAAGTAGGAGCGGCTTCAGCCGCGACCAAAAGGAAAGACTATGAGCAACGGTAAGGTAGTACAGGTCATCGGCGCCGTGGTGGACGTGGAGTTCCCGCGGGACTCCATTCCCAAGATCTACGACGCGCTCCACATCGACAGCGCCGATCTCACCCTCGAGGTGCAGCAGCAGCTGGGTGACGGCGTGGTCCGCACCATCGCCATGGGCGCCAGCGAAGGCCTGAAGCGGGGCCTCACGGCCACCAACACCGGCAAACCCATCACGGTACCCGTCGGCCTGAAGACGCTGGGCCGCATCATGGACGTGCTGGGCCGCCCGATTGACGAGGCCGGCCCCATCGGCAACACCGAGAGCTGGCCCATCCACCGCGCCGCCCCGAGCTACGAGGACCAGGCCAAATCCATCGAGCTGCTGGAGACGGGCATCAAGGTCATCGACCTGATCATGCCGATTTCCAAGGGCGGCAAGATCGGCCTGTTCGGCGGCGCCGGCGTGGGCAAGACCGTGACGCTGATGGAGCTGATCCGCAACATCGCCGTCGAGCACTCCGGGTACTCCGTGTTTGCCGGCGTCGGCGAGCGCACCCGCGAAGGCAACGACTTCTACCACGAGATGAAGGACGGCGGCGTCATCGACAAGGTGGCGCTCGTGTACGGCCAGATGAACGAGCCGCCCGGCAACCGCCTGCGCGTGGCGCTCACGGGACTGACCATGGCCGAGTTCTTCCGCGACGAAGGCCGCGACGTGCTGATGTTCATCGACAACATCTACCGCTATACCCTCGCCGGCACCGAGGTGTCCGCACTGCTGGGCCGCATGCCCTCCGCGGTGGGTTACCAGCCGACCCTCGCCGAGGAAATGGGCGTCCTGCAGGAGCGCATCACGTCGACCCGCACGGGCTCGATCACGTCCTTCCAGGCCATTTACGTGCCGGCCGACGACCTTACCGACCCGTCGCCCGCCACCACCTTCGCCCACCTGGACGCCACCCTCGTGCTCTCCCGGAACATTGCCGAGCTCGGCATCTACCCCGCCGTGGACCCGCTCGACTCCAACAGCCGCCTGCTGGACCCGAACGTCATCGGCCAGGACCACTACGACGTGGCCCGCTCGGTGCAGGCCGTGCTCCAGCGCTACAAGGAGCTGCAGGACATCATCGCGATTCTCGGCATGGACGAGCTGTCCGAAGAGGACAAGCAGACCGTCACCCGGGCCCGCAAGATCCAGCGCTTCCTGTCCCAGCCCTTCTTCGTGGCTTCCCAGTTCACGGGCCAGGACGGCAAGTACGTGTCCCTGAAGGACACCATCCGGGCCTTCAAGGGCATCGTGGCCGGTGAGTACGACAACCTGCCGGAGCAGGCCTTCTACATGGTCGGCACTATTGATGAAGCCGTCGCCAAGGCCAAGACGCTGCAGTAACAACCGTAGGAGCGCCTTGAGGCGCGACAGGTCTGGATCGCGGCTAAAGCCGCTCCTACAGGGAACGACATGGCAACCATTACAGTCGATATCGTCAGCGCCGAGGGCGCCATCTGGTCAGGTGAGGCCAACCTGGTGATCGCCCCTGCCCGCATGGGTGAAGTGGGCATCGCGCCCCGCCACGCCCCAATGCTGACGATCCTGCGCGCCGGCGACCTCCGGGTGCAGCGGGAGGGCCAGGAGGAGCTGTTCTTCTACGTCACCGGCGGCATTCTCGAGGTGCAGCCGAAGAAGATCACCGTGCTGGCCGACACGGCGCTCCGCGCCGAGCAGCTGGACGAGTCCGCCGCTGACGAGGCCCGCAAGCGGGCCGAGGAAGCCCTCAAGGGCGCGGGCACCAAGGAAGACCTGGCCCACGCCCAGCTGCAGCTGGTGGAAGCCTCCGCCCGCTACCGGGCCGCGCAGAAGCTCAGGGGCAAACGCGGCAGCTGATTTCTACCCCGCAGGAGCGGCTTCAGCAGCGACCCGTCGAGCGCCTTGCCACTGACCACTGCCGCTAACCCGCGAGTCCCAGGAACACCAGCAGCCCGCGGTTCACCCGCATCAGGTCTGGGTCGTCGAGAGCCCCGATTTTCCGTCCGATGCGTGTGCGCGGCACGGTCGTCAGCTTGTCGAGCATCAAGCTGCACTCCAGCCGTAGCCCGTTATGGGCGGACGGTTTCACCGGCAGTCGCAACAGGGGCGATTCCAGGGGATCGCTGGTGAGGGCGCACAGCGTTACTGAATTCGTCAGTCCGAAGCGATCTTCCTGCAAGATGACGGCGGGGCGTGGCTTGCCGGCGTAGCCGGACCCGCCAGCCACAGTCCAGATCTCACCCCGCTTCAATCCGCGAGGTCCATGGAAATGGCGTCAATAAACGCCTGATCCTCGGCTTCGAATGGACTCGCTGCCACCAGGCGGGACTGCTTCCGTGCGGCCAGCATGAATGAACGGTTGCGCACGTCCGGGACCCAGATCTGGATCAGCCGCATGCCCTGGGCCCGCAGGCGCTCCCGGTGCTTCTGCACCTTTTCCCGCGACGAGGTCGATTTGTGCGGCATCCGCTGTCCCTCAAAAGTTACATGTAACCCTATCACGACGCTGTCCGGCCTGCCAGCCGGGAATCTGACCATTTGGTCAAGAAACACGGCATCGAACCGCTAGAATACGGCTATGGCAACCACCGTCATCATCCTCGCCGCCGGCCAGGGCAAGCGCATGCATTCGGACCTGCCGAAGGTCCTGCAGCCCCTCGCGGGCCGGCCCTTGCTCCACCACGTCCTGGCCTCTGCCACAGCCCTGAAGCCCCGGGCAATCCGGGTCGTCCACGGCCACGGCGGCGGGCAGGTGCAGGCCGCATTCCTGAGTCAGCCCATTGGCTGGTTCCACCAGGCCGTGCAGAAGGGCACGGGCCATGCCGTCCAGCAGGCTATGGCGAAGATTCCCGCCGGCGACGTGGCGCTGATCCTCTACGGCGATGTGCCGCTGGTGCAGCCAGCGACGCTGAAGAAGCTGGTGGCGAGAGCTGCCAGGGGACAGGTCGCGGTACTGACCACCGAGATGGCCGACCCGACCGGCTATGGCCGCATCCTTCGGGGTGAGCGCGGCGTCATCACCGCCATCGTCGAGGAGAAGGACGCGACGCCCCAGCAGCGGCAGATCCGCGAGATCAATACGGGCCTGTTGGCCTGCCCCGCCCGCCAGCTGGCGAAGTGGATCGGCCGGCTGAAGCCGAACAACGCCCAGAAGGAGTACTACCTCACCGACGTGATCGCCTTGGCGGTGAAAGACAAGGTGCCCGTCGCAGCCGTCGCCGCGGAGTCGGAGGATGAGGTGCTCGGCATCAACGACAAGGCCCAGCTGGCCGCTGCCGAGAAGATCCTGCGTCGCCGCCTCAGCAATAGGCTGCTGGCTGCCGGAGTCACGCTGACCGACCCGGAGCGCATCGATATACGGGGTGAACTGGTCTGCGGCCGGGATGTGGTGATCGAGCCCGACGTAATCTTCGACGGGGTTGTGCACATCGGCGACGGTGCGCGGATCGGTGCCTTTACGCTGATCCGGAATACGCTGATTGGTGCCGGGACGGTGGTCCATCCCCACTGTCTGCTGGAGGATGGACTCATCGGGCCCCGCTGCGAGATCGGTCCCTACGCCCGGATGCGCCCCGGCGTGGAACTGGCCGAGGGCGCCAAGCTCGGCAACTTCGTCGAAGTGAAGAAGAGCGTGATCGGCCGCGGCAGCAAGGTGAATCACCTGAGCTACATCGGCGACGCCACCATCGGTGAGAACGTGAACGTGGGCGCGGGCACGATTACCTGCAACTACGACGGCGCCAACAAGCACCGCACGGTCATTGGTGACGGCGCTTTCATCGGCTCCGGGGTGGAGCTCGTCGCTCCCGTGGAAATTGGTGCCGGGGCCACGATAGGGGCCGGCGCCACCATCACCCGGGGCGCACCGGCCGGCCAGCTGACCATCGAGCGCGGTAAGCAGCTCAGCATCCCGGGCTGGAAGCGCCCGGTCAAGAAGTAGGAGCGGCTTCAGCCGCGATCGCGGCTGAAGCCGCTCCCACCGGCCAAACCGCGACCTGCGTTACAGCTTGGTAACCCCGTTTGGGCTAAATTCACGCCCCGAACCGCCCCATAAGAGTACTTTAAGAACATGTGCGGAATCGTTGGAGCCATCGCTGACCGAAATATCGTCCCCATCCTCATGGAGGGACTGCGACGCCTCGAGTACCGCGGCTATGACTCGGCGGGTCTCGCGGTGCTCACCAATGGCCACCTGAAGCGACAGCGCCGCCAGGGCAAGGTCGCGGAACTCCAGCTGGCCTTGGACGCGGAGCCACTGGCCTCGACCATCGGCATCGCCCACACCCGCTGGGCGACCCACGGGGTGCCCAGCGAGAAGAACGCCCACCCCCACATTTCCCACGATGGTCTCGCGATCGTCCACAACGGCATCATCGAGAATCACGAGAAGCTGCGGGACGAACTGCAGTCGCTGGGCTACGTTTTCACCTCCGACACCGACACCGAGGTCATTGCCCACCGGATCCACTATCACCTCAAGAAAACGCCGAATCTTTTCGACGCGGTTCAGGCCACGGTTGCCGAACTCCAGGGCGCTTATGCGCTGGTGGTGATGAGCGAGACCAATCCCGGCCAGCTCATCCTCGCCCGGTGCGGCTGCCCGGTGGTGGTCGGCCTGGGGGAGGGCGAGAATTTTGTGGCCTCCGACGTCTCCGCGTTGTTGCCGGTTACCCGCCGCTTCATCTTTCTCGAAGAGGGTGATGTGGCCGAGATTCACCGCAGCCACGTGCGGGTTGCCGACAAGGATGGCAAGCCAGCCCACCGGCCGGTGAAGGAGAGCGAGCTCTCCGCCGATGCCGCCGAAAAGGGCCAGTACGCCCACTACATGCTGAAGGAGATCCACGAGCAGCCCCGGGCCGTGGCCCAGACGCTTGAGGAACGGGTCGCCAACGGCAAGCTGCTGGAGGCCGCCTTCGGGCCCAGTGCCACGGAGATCTTCAAGCGCACCGAAGCCGTGCACGTCGTGGCCTGCGGCACCAGCTTCCACGCGGGCGCCGTGGCCCGCTACCTGATCGAGCAGGTCTGCCGCCTGCCCTGCCACATCGATATCGCCAGCGAGTACCGGTACCGCAACCCCGTGGTGCCGAAGAACACGCTATTCGTGACCATCTCCCAGTCCGGCGAAACCGCCGACACGCTCGCGGCCCTCCGGTTGGCCAGGTCGGCCGGCTACCTGTCCACGCTTGCCGTCTGCAACGTGCCGGAAAGCTCCCTGGTCCGGGAATCCGAGCTCGTGATGCTCACGCGCGCCGGCCCGGAAATCGGCGTGGCTTCTACCAAGGCCTTCACCACCCAGATTGCGGCCCTCACCATGCTGGTGATCGCGCTGGCGAAGCACCGCACGGCCGACGCGGAGCGGGAGCGCGGGTTGGTGACCCGTCTCATCGAGATTCCGGGCCTGATTGAGAAGACTTTGGTCCTTGATCCGGTGATGCAGAAGCTGGCTGAGCGCTTCGTGGACAAGCACCACGCGCTGTTCTTGGGCCGCGGCATCCTCCACCCGATAGCGATGGAGGGCGCTCTGAAGCTGAAGGAAATCTCCTACATCCACGCCGAGGCGTACCCGGCGGGGGAGTTGAAGCACGGTCCCCTGGCGCTGGTGGATGCTGACATGCCCATCATTACGGTGGCGCCGAACAACGACCTGCTGGAAAAGCTGAAGAGCAACCTCATGGAGGTCCGCGCCCGGGGCGGCGAACTCTTCGTCTTTGCCGACCCGGACTCCGGCTTCGAGTCCAGCGACGGCGTGACGGTCATCAAGATGCCGAAGCACGTCACCTACCTGCAGGCGCCGATCATCTACACGATTCCGATGCAGCTCCTGGCCTATCACGTGGCCATCCTGCGGGGCACCGACGTGGATCAGCCGCGGAATCTGGCGAAGTCGGTCACCGTGGAGTAGGAGCGCCTTCAGGCGCGACCTTGTCGGCACGACCCTCGGCACGGAATTATCAGAAGCGCAAAGCGCTGCCCAGGATTCCTCCCCTCAAGTAGCCCCATGCTCACCCGCATCACCAATGCCCGCTATCTTGCCGATTGCCGAATCTGGCTGCGGTTCAGTGACAGCGTGCAGGGCGAGGTGGATCTCGGATCAGAGCTTAACGGGCCGATCTCCGCCTGACCCGCGCCCGCTGCCCGGAGGGCGCCAACATGAGTTGAAAGCAATACCGGCGGGAACGAGACAAGATCCCTGTTAACACCCAATGAGGGAAGAGAAATATGAGCCCCGTAAAGTCGTCCTCCTGGTTCACCCGATTTAGCCGTTCCACATCGCGGCTCATGGGCCGCCCGCCGGCTTTCGCGCTGGCCGTCGCCGTGATTCTGGTCTGGTGTGCCACGGGGCCGCTGTTTCACTACAGCGACACTTGGCAGCTCGTCATCAATACCGGCACCACAATTATCACGTTTCTCATGGTCTTTCTGATTCAGAGTACGCAGAACCGGGACGCCGAGGCGGTGCAGGTCAAGCTCGATGAACTCCTGCGCGCCACGACCGGGGCGCACAACGCACTGCTGGATCTGGAGGAGCTTGAACAGGCGGAACTCGACCAGATCCAGGCCAACTACAAGCAGCTCGCGACCCGCGCCCGGCAGAGCCTCAGCAGCGGCGGAATTGACACGGACAGCCCGGACGTCCTGGGCAAAGGCGGGGCAACGTGACTGAAAAGCCCACTTCCGCCAATGCGATCAGCGTGCGCCTGACTGGCGAGGGTTACCGGAAATCGGCGACCATGGACTACCGGGACGCCCAGCCCACCTGAAGAAGTATCCGTGACCATGTTTGCCTACGTCTGCCTCGGCACCAATGATATGGACCGTGCCATCCGTTTCTACGCTCCGATCATGGACGCCACCCCCGGCAACGGCTCAATGCTTGCGTTGCGCGCGGCGCACTGGCAGCAGGTCGACGATTTTCACGCAGCGGCGCTGCGCTATGGCGGCAGCTCGGAAGGCGCGCCGGGCCTCCGGCTCCAGCACCAGCCCGATTTCTACGCCGCCTATGTCCGGGACCCGGACCGGCACAAGCTCGCGGCCGTGTGCCGGGGCTTCACCACGAGACCCGGCTCATGAATCAGGACTTTCCAAACGACGAAACCGGCGAACTGCTGCGCCTCATGCGGGAACAGGGCGATGACCTGTCTGCCGCCCGGGACATCGACTTCTTCCTCATTTTCGACCTGAAGGAACAGGCTGACGCCTTTGCCACTCAGGCCAGTCTTGGACTGGAGTTCCGTGTGGACATCTCCCGCTACGAGAAAACCGACAAGTGGCAGGCCTGCCTTACCGTTCACATGACGCCGGTATATGCGGAGCTGGTCATGCTGGAGAAGCAGGTCGGGCGGCTTGGCCGGGACTTCGGTGGCCAGTCCGATGGCTGGGGCTGCGCGGCCGCTGAATGATCGTCACCACGACCTACCTGGCCATGTTCGCGCCGGACCAGCTCAGGCCCCGGTATATGGAGGGACAGCAGTTCCAGGTTCGGTGGGTCAATCCCCCGGACTGGCGCTTCAACCAGCAGATGTACTGCGACGTGGGCGAGGCCTTTGGCTGGCGAGACAAGCGTTCCTGGGCCGACGAACAGTGGCGTGAACGCGTCCTGACCCCCACGCTCCTGACCTTTCGCGCACTCTGGGGTGCCGAGACGGTCGGCTACTTCGAACTGCGGGATGACCGGCAGGGCGGGATCGAGATCGAGTATCTGGGTTTGCTGCCGGGCCACTACAGCCGTGGCCTTGGTGGCGCTTTACTGACCCGTGCGCTGGAAGAAGCCTGGCGCCAGTGTCCGGAGCGCGTGTGGGTGCACACTTGTACTCTCGATCATCCCGCTGCGCTTGCCAACTACGAAGCCCGTGGGCTGCGTATCTATCGCACCGAAACAGAGTAGGAGCCCGTAGGAGCGCGTAGGAGCGCCTTCAGGCGCGATCTCTTTTGGAATCGCGCCTAAAGGCGCTCCTACGGGCGCTCCTACCGGCTCCTACGCGTCGAGGCAGTCCGCGTGATGACGCAGGTGATCTTCGATCATGCTGCTCACGAAGTAGTAGCCGTGCCCGTAACCGGCGTGGCGCCGGAGTGTCAGCGGATAGCCGGCGCTCCGGGCGGCCGCTTCAAACAGCTCAGGCTTCAGCTGCTTGCCGAGGAACTCGTCGTCCAGCCCCTGATCGATGAGCAGCGGGGGGCGACCCGCTGCGGAGTTGAGGTCGTGCATGAGTTCCGTGGCGTCATATTGCCGCCATCGGTCCCGGTCCGGACCCAGGTAGCCCGCCAGGGCCTTTTGCCCCCAGGGGCACTGGGTCGGCGCAACGATGGGCGCCAGCGCCGACAGGCTGCGGAAGCGCTCCGGGTTCCGGAGGCCGATGGTGAGGGCGCCGTGGCCGCCCATCGAATGGCCGAGCAAGCCGACACGCTCCGCGTCCAGTGGAAACTGGCTTAACACCAGTTCAGGCAGTTCCTGTGCGACATAGCTATACATCCGGTAATGGGCCGACCAGGGCTCCAGGGTGGCGTCCAGGTAAAAGCCGGCGCTCTGCCCGAAGTCGATCGCCGCATCGTCCCCCGGCACCTTTACGCCCCGCGGACTCGTGTCCGGCGACAGCAGGGCCAGGCCGAGTTCGGCCGCCACCCGCTGGGCGCCAGCCTTGATCGGGAACGTCTCCTCGTTGCAGGTGAGTCCCGCCAGATACATCACCAGGGGAACTCGCTCGTGTTCCGCTTGGGGCGGTAGATAAAGCCCAAAGCGCATCTCGCAGTTCGTCGCTGTCGCGGGATGGCGATAGAAGTGCTGCCAGCCGTCGAAGGCGCGGAAGCGATTGGACAGGGTCAGCGTTTCTGCGGCACTCATTGAGGAATCTCCAGTAGGCTCTCCCCATCTTCTCACTCGGGGCTGGGCAATGTACCTGGACGCGATGCAGGCTACGGTGGCGGGCTTTTCCCGCCGGGGCGTACTCGGCATGGGCGTAGCCGCCGGGCTCGGTGCCGCTGCCAGCCTGGTGGGCGGCACAGCCCGGGCCGGGTCCCGGCCCCTGGATCTCCGCACTGCCCAGGACAACATCTACGCCTTCGCCAAGACCTGGGGCACGCTTGGGGACGAAGCCGTGTTTGGCGGCCATGAGGGCGTGTTTTTCGCCGTGGTGGGCAGTCGCCGGGCCATACCGCTGTTTGGCTATGTGGGGTTCGGCAGCCTGCAGTTTCGTATCCTGCCGAACGGCGATGCGGAATACCGGGGCAAGGACGCGACCTTTTACACGGACCTCAAAACCGGCGAACTGCTCGATACCTGGCAGAACCCCTTCACCGGCAAGACCGTCAAGGTCTATCCCTATATCAACGAGCAGGTCACCACGACGATTCCCGCCCGCTACCCCGCCGAGCGCATGGCGACCGACGCCTACCGCTGGGAGATTGCTATCGGCAATGCAGCCTCTCGCAAGGAAGACGCGACCAGCTACCGGGGGGACAGGGGAGAGTCCGGCGAGACGGTGCCCTTCGTGCTGCCCTGGCGGCGCCTCGGCAACCAGTACATGTTGAGCTGGGACTGGATGCTGGAAGTGGCCAACCCGGTGACCCCCGAGGGCTGGCCGGAGGCGTCCACCGGCCCGGTCATCAATCCGTCCGAGCATTTCGTGTTCTTCGTGCCGGCCGACGAACTGGAAGACCGGGGCCGCCCCTGGGCCACCATGACCGCCGGCTTCTTCCGCCAGTGCCCCTGGCTGCCCTGGATGCGGATGGGCCGGAGCGGCATCGAGGGGCGGATGTTCGCCAATTCCCACAGCTACAAGATTACCGGCGGGCTGGACAACATCCCGCGGCCCGTCCGGACGCGCCTGGAGCGGGACCGGCCCGACATGCTGACGGCCCCGAAGGACTGGGCCCAGCACCCGGTGGGGTCGTCCTGGGGTTATTACGCCAAGACCGCACCGAAAGAGGTCCTGTAGGCGGAAATGGGGACATGCCTCATTTCCCGGGGAGTTCTGGCCAACGTTTGCGACAACTGGGAAATGAGGCATGTCCCCATTTCCGCTACAATGGCGGTTCCGCCGAAGACCTTGATAAATGGCGGTTTTAGCTGGTTGTGTCGATCTACTGTCAAGTAGATGGCAACAATATGGCTAGTCTTTTTGACGCTCTCGCCTAACAGGAGAAGCCCTGGTGGAAGTCGACATCATTCTGGAGCCGGACCTCGGCCCCGCCCAGCTCGTGGAGCTAGCCACGGCCGCCGAAAAGTACGGCATCCGCGCCCTCTGGACCTCCAACTATTTCGCCCACTGGGACCCCTTCATCAGCCTCGTTCCTGTGGCCCAGGCCACCCAGCGGCTGAAGATGGGCGCCCTCGCGGTCAGCCCCTTCGAGATGCACCCGCTGAAGATCGCCAACGCCCTGCTCAGCCTGAATGAGCTTTCCGGTGGCCGGGCGATGGCGGCCATCGGCGCCGGCGAGGGCAACCTGGATGCCATGGCTTTGCATAAGCCCCAGAAGATCGTGGTCGCGGTGCGGGAGGCCCTGGAGATCGTCATCGGCGCCGGCCACAAGAAGCTGGCCAAGGACGGCTTCAAGGGCGAGGAGTTCAACGTCACCTACCCCTGCGCCTACGACTGGCTGAAGGCGCCACCGCCCTTCGTCTACGGCACTGCCTACCGTCACATGATGATGCGCATGGAGGCCCGGGTGGCCGACGGCGTCTTCATCGGCTGCACCCCGACCGAGATCATCGAGCCCGCCATGGAGCAGGTGCGGATCGGGCAAGCGAAGCGTGAGCCGGGGATGAACCCCATTCGGGTCAACGCCTTCTGGGCCTGGCACGTCAAGACGGATCGGCAAGAGGCCTACCGGGAGTCCCGGCGGGAGCTGGCCTGGCGGGCCCGCAAGCTGGATGGAGACCTGATCAAGCTCTGGCTGTCCCCGGACGAGGTCCAGACCGTGGTGACGAATTTCGACAAGTTCGTGGCCGCCTGGTTTGACCGGTCCGGCAACGTGCAGGGCGTCCCCGAGGAACTGTGTAACCGCCTGTGCGAAGGACTGACCTCCACCGGCGGACTTCAGGACCTGGATCGGGAGATCGAGCGCTACAGGAAATTCGCGAAGGCCGGCCAGACCGAAATCGCCCTGCGTCTCCACGACAACCCGATGGACGCGCTGAAAATCATTGGCGAGAAGGTGGTGCCCGCCCTGCGCCTGTAGGAGCGGCTTTAGCCGCGATCAAAGGCTTGTCGCGGCTAAAGCCGCTCCTACATTTAGAGGCTTAGCGAGGCTGCCGGCGAGTTCAGGTTGGCCAAGTGCCGGCTGACGAGCGCCCCTACGGACTCCGCGGGATTGGCCAGGACGGTAAACACGGGCGGTTTCCGTCGCAGGCTGGCGGTGTCGCCGCCCTCCAGCAGTTGCTCGAGATAGCGCAGGTTGTGCTCAATGGCGAGCAGGTAGGGGTTCTGCCCGCCAAAGAGCGGCTCTATGTTGCGATAGGCCCGGTTGAAGCTCTTTTCCAGCCGCGCGTTGGCTGACAGGTGCCAGAACCCGGGCGTCTGCCGCAGGAGGTCGGCCCCCGACGCGTACCGGACGACGCGCTCCCGGGGGCTTTTCTGTTCCACCGCGATGCCCCCCAGCACGAACTCGCCGTAGAGTCGGTCCCGGCACTTTTCCAGATAGCAGCGGTCGGCCATCTGGGCCAGCATATCCGCCGTGCCGAGCAGGTGCCCCACGGCGCTGTCCTTCGGATCGTCCAGTTCGATGTCGTCCAGGCTGAGCTCATAACCCGTGAAATGCACCACTTGCCGGGCGATGGGCACCCACTGACCAAGCCCGATACGGGGCAGATAGCCCGTCAGGAACTCGGCACTGCGGGAGATGTGACACGGCGTGAACTCTGCACCATTCCGGTGCCGCTCGCCCACCCGGCGGATGTAGCCGGAGTCGTGGAACAGGGCGCAGACCAGGCCAAGCACCGCACGCTCGTGACCAAGGCGATCAGCGTCGGGCACGGTCTGTTCGTAGCCCGCCAGTAAGCGCGCCATGGCGAGGGTGACGTCCAGGGAGTGCAGCTGGTCGTGGTACAGCGTGTCGCACCCGACGTAGCCCTCTGTCTGCCCGCGAAACAGCTGGCGGAAATCGTGGAAGGCCAGCCACAGCTGATCCAGACCCACGCCGGGCCAGGTCAGCTGGAAGAGGTCCTGGCAGGCGTTGCGCACGTCGTCCACCGAACTCACGCGCACGGTGTTTGTGACGTCGTAGTCGTTACGGCGGTCCCGGGGGTTGAACTGGAAGCTGGGAGGGGTGGTCACGGCTGAATTCTTGCACGCGACACCAAAGCGCTCAAAGCGCAAAACCGGGCTTTTTCAGCAGAAAGCCCGGTAGGGCCCCTGGAAAGCTGCGCTTAGCTGTCTGGCAGCGGGATGAACTCTGTCTCCCCGGGCACGGTGGGGAAGCGGCCCAGCTTCCAGTCCTGCTTCGCGCGTTCCAGGCGCTCCGGGGAACTCGCTACAAAGTTCCACCAGAGGTGCCGTGGGCCATCTGCCGGTTCGCCGCCCAGCACCATGCAGCGGCTGGCACTCGCTGCGTGAAGCTCCACGGACTGCCCTGCCTGGAGCGTCGCCAGTGTGCCTGCGGGCACAGCCTCGCCGTCCGCCGTCAGTGACCCATCGACCACGTACACCGCTCGCTCCTCGTGTTCCGGCGGGAGTACGCAGCGCGCATCCGTCGCCAGTTCCAGCGCGGCGTAGCCCAGCGCCGAGTACGTGCGCACCGGCGAGGTCAACCCGAGCAACGTGCCGGCAATGACCCGCAGGTAAACGCCGTTGGCCTTGAGTTCAGGGAGCGCACTCGCAGCGTAGTGCCGAAACTCCGGTGCCGTTTCCTCAGCACCCTTGGGCAACGCCACCCAGGACTGGATGCCATGCAAACGAAACGGGCGGCCCCGGATTTCCAGTGGCGTGCGTTCCGAGTGCGCGATGCCACTGCCGGCGGTCATCCAGTTGACCTCCCCCGGGCGGATCAGCTGGGTGCAGCCCAGGCTGTCCCGGTGCAACAACTCCCCCTCAAAGAGCCAAGTGACAGTCGCCAGGCCGATGTGGGGGTGGGGCCGGACGTCCACGCCGGTGCCGGGGGCAAAGGTCGCCGGACCCATGGCGTCAAAGAAGATAAAGGGGCCAACCATCTGCCGCGGCCCGGCGGGCATCACCCGGTGGACGCTGAAGCCCCCGAGGTCCCGCTCCCGGGGCCGGATGATGGCCTCAATGGCACTCATGTGCAGAGGATGGGCAGGCCGCGCTCCTGCCGGATTTTCTGCACCTTCAGCAGGCCTTCGAGGGCGTCATTTCGCAGCCTGGCGACGTCTGCCCGGGAGGGATCAAAGCGGGCCCACTCGGCATAGACGGCATGCGCCTTGCCGGCGTTGTTCGACTCCTCCGCCGCCATGGCCTCAATCAGCAGGGCGTAGCTCTTCCGTTTCGGATCGGTCTCGCTGGCGAAAGCCTTTTCGGCGCGGTTGATGGCGCTCACATGCCGGCAGTGAGCCAGCTCACCACCCGCTGAGAAATTCAGTTCGCCAACCTGCGCTTTCAGCGCCTGGTCCGCAGCCGCCAGATCCGCCGACTTCGCCCCTGTCGGAACCGGACCGGGCGGCGCGGCCGGCGGCGGCGCCCGGGATTTGTCACGCTCGGCGCTGGCGCTGCAACCCGCCACCGCTGCGGCGAGGCACAGGAGCACTAGCAGGCTTGATGACCGAGGCATAGGGGGACCCTCCAGAACGGCTCTTTAGCTTAGCAGAGGCATTTCTGGCGAATCCGCTACCATGCCGCTCCCGTTTGCCGAGCACATTTTAGAGAGGACCACGCCATGACTACCCACACGGTTTGTCGCGTTGCTGAACTCCCGGTTGGCCAACACCGGCTGTACGCTGCGGGCGGGACGAAGCTCCTGGTCTATCACCTGGACGATGGCTTCTACGCCACCCAGGCCAGCTGTACCCACATCTTCGCCCCTCTCGCCAAGGGCAAGATCGTGGAGGGGTGCAAGATCCAGTGCCCATTTCACCGTGCCCGGTTCGACATTCGCACGGGCAAGGTGATTGACTGGGCCAACTGGCCCCCCGGCCTCGTGAACGTGCTCAATGCAGTCCGTGGCGAGAAGGATCTCCAGACTTACCCCACGCGGGTCGCTGGCGATCAGGTGCAGGTGGATATCCCATGACAGTGGCGCCCCCGCGGGCGCTCGTCTTTCTCCTGGCCACCATCTTCATCGACACCATTGGCTTTGGCATCATCATCCCGGTGCTGCCCAGCCTGCTGATGGAGTTGCTCGATGGCTCCCTCAGCACTGCTGCCCTCTATGGCGGCGCGCTCATGTTCGCCTTCTCGTCCATGCAGTTCCTGAGCGCCCCGATCCTCGGCAACCTGAGCGATCACTACGGCCGGCGGCCAGTATTGCTCGGCTCGCTGGCGGCCTTTGCCGTGGACTTCGTGGTGATGGGACTGGCCACCACGGTGGGCTGGCTGTTCTTTGGCCGCTTGCTGTCGGGTGTGTTCAGCTCAACCTACTCCGTGTGCAGCGCCTATGTCGCCGATGTGACAGCGCCTGAGCAGCGTGCCCGGAGCTTCGGCCTGATGGGCGCCGCCTGGGGCCTGGGCTTTGTGATTGGTCCGGCCATCGGGGGCCTGCTGGGCGAGAGCAATCCCCGGTTGCCGTTTTTCGTGGCGGCCGGACTGGCTGCCGCCAACGTGATCTACGGCTATTTCGTGATCCCGGAGAGCCTGGCACCTGCCAATCGCCGCCCGTTCTCCCTGGCTCGCGCCAACCCTGTCGGGGCCTTTCGCCAGATGCAGCGGTACCCGGTGGTGCTGGGGCTGCTTGGCGCGCTGTTTCTCTACCACTTTGCCCACGACGCCAATCCGGCCACGTGGACCTACGTGACCATCGCCAAGTTCGACTGGACGCCCTGGGACGTGGGCCTGTCCATGAGCTTCGTCGGGATTTGCGCCGCGCTGGTGCAGGGACTGGCCGTAGGGCCCATCGTGAAACTGCTGGGAGAGCGCCGCGCCCTGGTCATCGGGTTCGCTATCTTCACGGTCAGCTTTGTTGGTTACGCCTTCGCGACCAAGGGCTGGATGATGTACCTCTGGATCCTGCCGTTTGCCTTTGGCACCATCGCCAGCATCGCGGCCACCGCGCTCATGTCCAGGCAGGTACCGGCCAATCAGCAGGGCGAACTGCAGGGAGCTATCTCGAGTCTCCGCAGCATTACCGCCTGCATTGCACCGCTGATGATGACGGGCCTCTTCAGCTACTTCACGTCGGCCGCCGCGCCTTTCCAGCTCCCCGGCGCGTCCTTTCTGGCGGCGTCGGTGCTGACCTTTGCGGCGCTGCTGATGGTGCAGGGCCTGCTGCGCCGTCACCCGGTCCTGTAGGAGCGCCCGTAGGAGCGCCTTTAGGCGCGATCCCGTTGAATCGCGCTTGATCGCGCCTAAAGGCGCTCCTACCGGCGCTCCTACAGGACCGCCACCACGGGTGCGTGGTCGGAGGGTTTCTCGAGCTTGCGGGGCGCCACGTCGATGGTGGCACCCGAGCACTGGCCAGCCAGCGCTTTCGACGCCAGGATCAGGTCAATGCGCAGGCCGTGGTTCCGCCGGAAGCCCATCATCCGGTAGTCCCACCAGGAGAAGGACTTCTCCGGCTGGTCGAAGAGCCGGAAGGTGTCTACCAGACCGAGGTCCAGCAGCGCCTTCAGCCGCTCCCGTTCGGGCCCACTGCACAGGACCTGGCCCCGCCACAGTTCCGGGTCGTGCACGTCCCGGTCCTCGGGGGCGATGTTGAAGTCGCCAACGATGGCGAGGCGCTCAAAGCGTTTCAGCTCGTCAGCCAGGTAGCCAGTCAGCGCGTCGAGCCAGTCCAGCTTGTAGCGGTACTTGTCCGAGCCCACGCTCTGGCCGTTGGGCACGTACACGTTGATCACCCGCGTGCCGCCATAGGTGGCGGCAATCACGCGGCGTTGTTCGTCGGCAAATTCAGTAATGCCTGTCGTCACGTCGGCCGGCTCAAGAAGCGAGAGCAGTGCCACCCCGTTGTAGGCTTTCTGGCCCTCGAGGACGCAGTGGTAGCCCGCTGCTTCGATCTCGGCGAGTGGGAACTTGTGGGCCTCGGTCTTCAGCTCCTGGAGGGCCAGGACGTCCGGCTCGTTGGCGTTCACCCAGTCGACGACATGGGTGAGTCGCTGGCGGATCGAGTTGACGTTCCAGGACGCGAGTTTCATGGTGGTCCCACGTTACGGGCCCACGGTGCGAGCGACGCCAGAACGATGGAATCCGGGCATTAACAGGTACTCATGCCCTTCATCGATAGACGTCCCTGCGATGTCCGATCTTGTAGATCGTGGCCTGGCTTGCATCGTCGTCGATCTCGTAGACGATACGATAGTTGCCCTGGCGAATTCGATAGCGACCATCGTAACCGGCAAGCTTCTCGGACCCCCGAGGCCGCGGATCGCGGGCCAGGGCCTGAATCTTGCCGACGATACGACAGCTATCAGCCTTTGATCCTGCCGTCTCAAGCTCCTTCCCAGCGGAAGGCTTAATAGAAAGACTATATAGCGCCACGTCGCTTCATGCCCTGCACGAAGCTATCGAAGGAAACGCTGCGTTCACGCTTGCGCTTATCAAAGGCTGCCAAGTCAGTGGCATCCTCAGCCAAGGACGCCCGAACCGCATCATTCACCATGTCTGATATGGACTGGTCATTTGCCGCGGCGCGCAACCGCAAGGCCTTGTGGACCTCAGGGTCGAAGTAGACGGTTGCGCGCTTGGAGGTACTCATTGTTGAATAATGACGCTATGACGCTATAACGTCAAGCAAGCTCTTGGAGAGCCCCAACGGCTGAGCTGAGCGCCATAAATCCGGTTTGGTATCTGGTCTTCGACGCGGGCTCACCAACGTCAATCAATAATCCCAGAAGGAAATATCCCGTGCTCTTGGACAACGTAGCCAGGTTCATACGTTCCTTGATGCCCAACGACGAAGACCAGCGGCGACCAGTCTGCTGGGCGTCCGACTGAAGCGACTGGTTGGAAGCCGAGAGCTGAAGGCGTTCCGCGAGCCAGACCTTGATAATCGACTGGCGCGTTACACCCAGGCGGCCGGCCTCACGGTCAAGCCTCTCGATCATCCAGGTCGGGAAATCGACGTTTACCCGCCTCTGCTCCTGACGGGGGCGGCGCGCTCCAGCCAGATCAAGAGTGTCGGTGACGCTCTTGCCAGCATCGAAGTCACGATCAAACTTCTTGGCCTTCATACAACGCGACCTCCTCGTCACGTGACCGGCGTACGGAAATAATGCGAATGACATCGCCCCGCGAAGTGACTATCGCAGACCAGTGCCTGGTACCGATCCGACCTATGATCAGCCACCGCGGCTCATCTTCGGTCCTTGCAGGGATATTCCAGAAGATCCGGGTCTTCCCACAGGCGCCGGGCCTCGGCGACATCGATGCCGTGCTTGGCGAGGTTCGCTGCACTCTTTCGAGGGTCAACCTCAAAGGACATACTGGTATAGAAAATATACCTTTACTATCCCATGTGCACGGGCGTGGTCTTGCTGTCCCAGGTGGCAGCGTCGGTCATTGTCACCCTTGTCGCGCGAGCGCAGTGCAATGTCATGATCGCCCGGGGTCACAGATAGGTCGACACGTTGCAGCGGCGCCAAGCGCCCCACGATCGCACCATCGATGCCAACCCACCTGTAGTTGAGGGTGCCAGTGAAGCTTCCATCGCGATAGATGGGCACCTTTGCTGCTGGCGCCCCCGCAGCTGGCTCGTCTGGTACGACGATGAGGTCGTCGGGTAGTCCCCCGGGGCGAAATAGTTGTGCGCAGCGCCGGCCGCTGCATGCTGTTGTTAGCCCGCGCCCGCAGCACATCACTCCTGACTCGTGAGCGCATACACCATGTCGCCGACAAACCGCTTGAACGAGTCGTTCTCCACGAACTGCTTGTAGACC